>Ga0307417_10000100_pt1 | contig 34672 bp, 32 predicted proteins | sample SalMarWE160210MG_2_FD_202514 | JGI IMG/M metagenome (GOLD analysis project Ga0307417, IMG submission 202514) | Salt marsh sediment microbial communities from the Plum Island Ecosystem LTER, Massachusetts, United States - WE1602-10 | ecosystem: Environmental > Aquatic > Marine > Intertidal zone... | reverse complement strand
GGCGCTGGTCGCGCCGCGACATTTCCCGCGCTGGTGCCGGGTTTCTCGCTGATCATCGGTTATCTCGCACTCGGCGTGATCCCGAGCGTGCCGCAGCTGATCGGCCTGGTGATCGTGCTGATCGGTTTCCGCTTCGCGCTGCGATAAAATTTATTCGGGCCCCGCATATTTGCCCGCCGTGTCGGGGAACATATTCTTCACGATCTTGAATTTGGAGATATCCACGGTTGCGTCCATGTGCATGAAGATGACGGCGTCGCGCAAGACTTTCTCGATGCCGAAATCGAGCATGATGCCGTTGCCGCCGTGCAACTCGACCGCGTGCTGGGCGACCTTCATGATCTCTTCGGAAGCGAACATCTTGGCCATGTTGACCAGCGTCTCCGCTTCCGGCGCCTTGTCGTCGACGGCCTGCGCAGCGCGCTCAAGCAACGCGCGCACCGCCTCGATGCGGGTGGCCATGTCGGCCAACCTGAGCGCCACCGCCTGATGCTTGATCAGGATGCGGCCGCCCTGCACGTAGTTCTGCACGTACTCGGCGGTGGCCTCGAAGGCGCGCACGCCGACGCCGAGGTTCTTTGCCGCCTGGATGATCTTGCCGGGACGGAAATAGACGCCGGCCGAGCCGAGCGCGTCGTTCTCGACCAGTAGATGATCGTCCGGCACGAACATGTCCTCGAACACCATCTCGCCATTGTTCATGAAGCGGCAGCCGAGCGTCTCGTTGCAGCGCGCGACCGTGAAGCCCTTGGTCTCGCGCGGCACCAGGAACGATGACGTTCCCTGCAACATGCCGACCTTGGGGTTGGTGTTGGCATAGACCACATAGAGGCTGGCGTCGTAGCCGTTGGAGATGAACTGCTTGCGGCCGTTGATTACCCAGCCGCCATTGGCCTTCACGGCCTTGGTCTGCATGGCGGCTTCCGGCACGTTGTAGGGCAGCCAGCGGTCGGAGGCGCCGCGCGGCTCGGTTAGGCAATGCGCCATCAGGAATTGCGGCTCGGCCACCAGCCGCTTGAACCATTTCTCCTGCAAATGACGCGGTGCGAACTGGCGCAGCAGCACCGAGACTTTCCAGTTCTGCACCAGCTTGTCGGCGAGGCCTGAATCGCCGCGCGCGATCTCTTCGGCGATCATCGCGAAGGTCTTGACCTCGGTTCCCTTTTCCAGCTCGACGCCGCCGAATTCTTCCGGCACGCCCAGGGTGCGGATGCCGATCTTCTCGGCCTCTTCCAGGATCCTCAGCGGCAGCCGATCTTCCGGCACCATCGACCATTCGCGCTGCCAATTTTCGCGGATGAAGGGCAAGACCACCTCATCGACGAAATCGCGGCAGCTCTGCCGCATCATGCGTTGTTCCTCCGACAATCCCCGGTCGTACATGTGCAAAACCCCTTGCTACCTGCCAGGGTGGATGCCCGGCTTCGGCCGAATTTGATATTGGTCCGCTTTGCGGGCTAATTCCACGGGGGGTTCGGGCTCCTCAGGAGTGTGGCATGGACGACGTCCAGCAAGCGGCCAGCACCATCAACGACCTTCTGCGCAACGCGATGCACGAGGTGACCTCGATCTGGCTGCTGATCGAGGTTGGGCTGATTCTGGTCGCCGCCGCCATCGGCACGCTGGCCGCGACGCTGATTCGCCGGCGCATCGATCTCGCGGCGCTGACCGCGGGCTGGCCGCCGTTACTGCGCCAGTTCGCGCACCATGTGCTGGCCAATCTCGGCACCATCATCTTCGTGCTGGTGGTGGCGATCATGCACGCGGGCATGGAGGCGGTAACCTGGCCGAGCCGCTCCTACTTGCTCGGCGTCGCCGCCAGCCTCGCCACCGCCTGGGTGGTGATCGCGCTGGTCGCAGGCCTGATCCGCAACCGGTTCGTCTACCGGCTGGTGTCCATTTCGGCCTGGACGCTCGCGGCGCTCAGCATCCTAGGTCTGCTGCAGCCGGCGATGAAGGCGCTCGATTCCGTCGGCGTCTTCATCGGGGACTTGCGGGTCACGCCGCTCTTGGTGATCAAGACCATCGCACTGCTGCTGCTCACGCTGTGGGCGGCGAATGCAGCCAGCGACTTCCTCGACCGGCGCGTGCGCTCGGCCGCCGACCTGACGCCGTCGATCCAGGTGCTGATCGGCAAGCTGATCCGGCTCTTGCTGATTACGTTCGCGATCCTGATCGTGCTGTCGACCGTCGGCATCGACTTCTCGGCACTTGCCTTCTTCTCCGGCGCGGTCGGTGTCGGCCTCGGCTTCGGCCTGCAGAAGATCGTCTCCAACCTGGTGAGCGGCATTATTCTGCTCGCCGACAAGTCGATCAAGCCGGGCGACGTGATCACGGTCGGCGACTCGTTCGGCTGGGTCGAGTCGATGGGCGCGCGCTATACCGCGATCGTCACCCGCGACGGCCGCGAATTCCTGATCCCGAACGAGGATTTCGTCACCCAGCGCGTCGTCAACTGGTCCTATTCCAACGACGAGGTGCGCATCGAGGTGGAGTTCGGCGTCTCTTACGCGGCCGATCCGCACAAGGTGATCGCGCTCGCGCTGGAAGCGGTCAAGTCGGTCAAGCGCGTGCTGCCCACGCCACCGCCGGTCTGCCATCTCAAGGCTTTCGGCTCTTCCTCGCTCGATTTCATCCTACGCTTCTGGATCCGCGATCCGATCGACGGCCTCACCAATGTGCGCGGCCAGGTGCTGCTGGCGCTGTGGGACATCCTGAAGCGTGAGGGCATCGAGATTCCGTTCCCGCAGCGCGATCTCAACCCGCGCGGGCCGTTCAAGGTCATCGTCGAGCCGGAAAGCAGTTCAAAGAAACGGAAGGTGCGGCGCGGAAATGCTGATGAATGATGAACGGCACGTTCCAATCGAAGGAGGCTGCACTTGCGCCGCCGTGCGCTACCGTCTCAAGGCCCCGCCCATTTTTGTGCATTGCTGCCACTGCAGCTGGTGCCAGCGCGAAACCGGCTCGGCCTTCGCCGTCAACGCCTTCATCGAAGCCTCGCAAGTGGAACTCTTGAAGGGCAAGCCGGCGACAACGACGCTTCCCAGCGCCAGTGGCAAGGGCCAGGTGTTCTGGCGTTGCCGGGATTGTGGCGTGACGGTATGGAGCAATTACGCCGGCGCCGGCCTGAACATTCATTTTGTTCGCGTGGGCACGCTCGACGACCCCGCGCGGGCGCCGCCAGACATTCACATCTACACCTCGACGAAGCAGCCCTGGGTGATCTTGCCCGACGGTGTTCCAGCGGTTGCGGAATTCTATAAGGCTGCCGATTATTGGCCGGCCGAGAGCATTGAGCGCTTCAAGATCGCGAGAGCGGCTTAGGAAAGAGTCACGCCGCCTTGCGGTTCGCCAAAAACTCGCCCATGCGGTCGAGCGCTTTCAGGATGTTCTCGGTGGAGTTGGCGTAGGACAGCCGCACATAGCCTTCGCCGAGAATGCCGAAGTCCGGCCCGCCGATGATGGCGACGCCGGCGTCTTCCAAGAGCGCCGAGGCCAACGCCTTGGCCTGCCAGCCGGTGCGCTTGATGTTGGGGAAGGCGTAGAAGGCGCCCTTGGGCGTGGCGCAGGACACGCCGGGCAGTTTGTTGAGGCCCTCGACCACGACCTTCCGGCGGTTGTCGAACTCGGCCACCATCTTGGCGACGTCGTCCTGCGGGCCTTTGAGCGCCGCCAGTCCGGCATATTGCGTGGCCGCGTTGACGCAGGAATAAAGATTGACCGCCAGCTTGCGCGCGTAATCGTAGAGCTTGCCCGGCCACACCGCATAGCCCAGCCGCCAACCGGTCATGGCATAGGTCTTCGACCAGCCATTGAGCAGGATCAGCCGGTCGCGGATTTCCGGATAGCTCAGCAAGCAGACATGGGTCTCGCCGTCATAGAGCATGTGGTCGTAGATCTCGTCCGACATGATCGCCACGTCCGACCATTTGGCGAGCCCGGCAACCAGTCTGTCGACTTCCGCCTTGCCGGTGACGCCACCGGTAGGATTGGCCGGCGAGTTGACGATCAGCAGCCGCGTCTTCGGCGTGATCAGCTTCAGTGTTTCCTCGGCCGAAAAGGCGAAGCCGTTCTCCTCGCGGATCGGCACCGGCACCGGCTTGGCGCCGGTAAATTCGATCATCGAGCGGTAGATCGGAAATCCGGGATCGGGATAAAGGATTTCCGCGCCCGGCTCGCCGAACATCAGGATCGACATGAACATGGTCGGCTTGCCGCCGGGCATGATCATCACTGAGTCGGGCGAGACCTCGACCTTGAAGCGCTTGTGCAGATCGGCGGCAACTGCCTCGCGCAAAGGCGGGATGCCGGTCGCCGGCGTATAGCCGTGGGCGCCCTCGCGCAGCGCCTTGACCGCCGCCTCGACGATGAAATCGGGCGTGCGGAAATCGGGCTGGCCGATGCCGAGATTGATGATGTCGCGCCCCTGGGCGGCCAGCGCGTTGGCGCGGGCCAGCACCGCGAAGGCGTTCTCCTCGCCGATGCGGTCGAAGGCGGCGATGGTCTTCAGCATAGCGTCGCTCCCCAAGCCGATTGCGCGCGCAGTTCAACCGATCGGGCCGGGAAAATCAAATGCCGCGAGCGGCTCGGCCGCCACCGGTGCCAAAAGCAGCTATCACGAATGGCATTGTCCAGGCGCGCCCAAACGTGGCACGGTCCCGCCCTTCCCCGCCCGAGGTCGCGTCCATGGCCAGTCCCTCCGCCGCCGACAAACGCAAAGTCTTCCGCACGCTGCACGAGGCCGGCTGCTTCGTCATTCCCAATCCGTGGAACTTAGGGACCGCCCGCTATCTGCAAGGCCTCGGCTTCAAGGCGCTGGCCACCACCTCGTCCGGCTTCGCCCATGCGCGGGGCTTTGCCGACGGCAAAGTGATGCGCGATATGGCGCTCGCGCATTTTCGCGAGATCGCGGCCGCCGCCGACGTGCCGGTCAATGCCGACTTCGAGAACGGCTTTGCCGACGATCCGGACGGCGTGGCGGCCAACGTAAATCTGTGCGTTGAAACCAGCGTGGCCGGATTGTCGATCGAGGATTTCACCGGCGATGAGACCGATCCGCTCTATGGCTTTGACCTAGCGGTTGCCCGGGTGCGCGCCGCGCGCGAGGCGATCGATGCAGCCGGCGGCGATGTGCTGTTGACGGGGCGCAGCGAAGGATTCATCCACGGCCGGCCCGACATGGACGAGACGGTCCGGCGGCTGCAAGCCTATGCCGCCGCCGGCGCCGATTGCCTCTATGCCCCGGGCATCAAGACGCGCGAGCAGATCGAGGCCGTAGTGAAGGCGGTGGCGCCCAAGCCAGTGAATCTTTTGATGTCCGCCGCCGGCCTCACCGTCCAGGAGATTGCCGATATGGGCGTGCGCCGCATCAGCGTGGGCGGCACGCTGGCGCGCGTCGCGATACACGCCTTCCTCAATTCGGCGCGCGAGATCGCCGAGCAAGGCACCTTCGAGAGCTTCGCCGGCGTCATGCCGAATTCCGAGCTTAACGCCTTCTTCAACGCCGACCGCGCGCGCCGTGGCTGAGCATCTGCATCCGCAGACCGACCAGCCAGTCGGCGCAGCTGTAGACGACATGCCGGCCGCGCGCCCCGGTCCGGTGACGCTCGCCGGCCGCTTCGGTCGCATCGAGAAGCTCACGCCCGCGCACGCGCCGGCGCTGTGGGAGGCGGTGAAGGGCGACGACCGCATCTGGACCTATATGCCGAGCTACGGACCCTTTCCCGACGCTGCGGCGTTTTCGGCCTGGGTCGCCGCGCGCGCCGAATTGGACGATCCCTATTCCTACGCCATCATCGATGCGAATGGCCGCGCCGTCGGCGTGTTCACCCTGATGGCGATCCGCCCCGAGCACCGCGTCATTGAAGTCGGTCACGTGGTCTATTCACCGGCGCTTCAGCGCACGCCGCTCGCCACCGAAGCGCAATATCTGCTGGCGCGCTACGCGTTCGAGACGCTCAGCTATCGACGCTACGAGTGGAAGTGCGACGCGCTCAACGCCGCCTCGCGGTGGGCGGCGCTGCGCTACGGATTCACGCTCGAAGGTATCTTCCGCCAACACATGATCGGCAAGGGCCGCAGCCGCGACACCGCCTGGTATGCGATGCTCGACGGCGAATGGCCGGCGCGCAAGACGAATTTCGAGCGCTGGCTCGCGCCGGACAATTTCACCGCCGACGGCCGCCAGTTTCAAAGCCTGAGTAAGCTCAACAGCGCGACGGAATGACCCTTCCCAGCCCGTCCTCGCCCCGCCTCACCCAGCAGCGGCCGTTCGTGCTGTTCTGGCTGGCGCGGCTGGCGTCGAGCATGGGCTATCAGATGCTGGCCCTGGTCATCGGCTGGCAGGTCTACCAACTCACCAACAGCGCGCTCGACCTTGGCCTGGTTGGGCTGATCCAGTTTGCGCCGGCAGTCGTTCTCACGCTGCTGATCGGCCACGCCGCTGACCGTTACGACCGCCGCACGATCATCCGCGCGGCGCAGGGCGTCAATGTCGTTGCCGCGTTGGTGATCACGGTGGCCTTGTTCACGCACAGCCTCAGTCGCGATCTCCTGTTCGCCGCTGTGTTCCTGATAGGCTGCGCGCGCGCCTTCGAAGTGCCGACCGCGAGCGCGCTGGTGCCGGCGCTGGTGCCCGCTCCGCTCATTTCGCGCGCGGTCGCGGCCTGGACCTCGGCCAACCAGACCGCCGTCATATGCGGACCGGCGCTGGGTGGCTTGATCTACGCGGTGAGCCCGGTCGTGGTCACCGCTATTTGTGTCGTTTTCTTCAGTACCGCGATGACGTTCGTGACGCTCATCAGGATCACCGGCGCATCGGCCGGCCGAGAGCCCCCGAGCTTCGCATCGGTGCTAGCCGGCTTCGACTTTATCCGCACCCGCCGCCGGTTGCTGGGCGTTATTACGCTCGATCTGTTCGTGGTGATCCTGGGCGGCGCCACCGCGCTGCTGCCCATTTATGCACGCGACATTCTCGTGGTCGGCCCAATCGGTCTCGGCTTGCTGCGCTCGGCGCCGGCGGTCGGCGCCTTGCTGACCGCCCTCGTCCTGTCGCGTCACCCCGTCGAGCGGCATATCGGCCCCAAGATGTTCGCTGTGGTCGCGATCTATGGCGTCGCCACCGTCGTGTTCGGGCTGTCAACCTGGTTTCCGCTCTCGCTTGCCGCCCTCTCCGTGCTCGGCGCCTCCGACGCGGTCAGCATCGTGATCCGCTTCTCCCTGGTGCAGATCGAGACGCCCGACGCCATGCGCGGGCGGGTGAGCGCTATCAACTACCTATTCGTCGGCTCGTCGAATACGCTGGGTGAATTCGAATCGGGCGCGGTCGCGGCCTGGCTGGGCGCGGTGCCCTCGGTGCTGATCGGCGGCGTGGGCTCGCTCGTGATCGCTGCGGCCTGGATGTTCATGTTCCCCGGCCTGCGCCGGCTCGACCGCTTCGAGCCGGCCGACAAAGAATAAAGAGGGCGTAATGCATATCCTGATTACCGGCGCCGCCGGCATGATCGGCCGCAAGCTGACCGAGCGGCTGGTCAGGGACGGCAGCCTGAACGGCGCAGCGGTCGATAAGCTCACGCTAATCGACGTGGTCGCTGCGGAATCGCCAAATGATTTTGCCGGGAAAGTGGACGCTGCGACCGGCGATCTGGCGGCACCCGGCGTGGCGGCAAAAGCCATCTCCGATCGGCCTGACGTGATCTTCCATCTTGCCGGCGTGGTATCGGGCGAAGCGGAGACCGATTTCGAGAAAGGCTACAGGGTCAATCTCGACGGCACCCGAGCCTTGCTGGAGGCGGTGCGCGCGATCGAAGGCTACGCACCAAAATTCGTGTTCACCTCCTCGATCGCCGTGTTCGGCGCGCCATTTCCCGAGGCGATCCCCGACGACTTCCACCTCACGCCGCTCACGTCTTACGGGACCCAGAAGGCGATGAGCGAATTGCTGCTCGCCGACTATACGCGGCGTGGCTTCCTCGACGGCGTCGGCATCAGGCTGCCGTCGATCGTGGTTCGGCCGGGCAAGCCCAATAAGGCGGCCTCCGGCTTCTTCTCCGGCATCATCCGCGAGCCCCTCGCCGGCCAGGAAGCGATCCTGCCGGTGGCCGACAGCGTGCTGCATTGGCACGCGAGCCCGCGCTCGGCGGTCGGTTTTCTCCTCCATGCCGCGGGCTTGTCGCATGGCGACCTCGGCGATCGCGTCAATCTCACCATGCCGGGTGTCTGCTGCACCGTGGGCGAACAGATCGCTGCGCTCAAGCGCGTCGCGGGCGACAAGGTGGCGTCGCGCATCCGGCGCGCCCCCGATGCGCTGGTGGAGCGCATCGTCGCCGGCTGGCCGCGTCGTTTCGATGCACGCCGCGCCGTCGCGCTCGGCTTCAAGGTCGAGGCAACGTTCGACGACATCATCGGCGCACATATCGAGGATGAACTGGGCGGGAAGTTCGCCTAGGCCCACATCCGGAAGGCGCGCTTGCGCCCTGCGGCCCAGGCTTTACATTAGCACTATGACCTACATCGACGCCGCCCTCGCCCCCTTACGGAAAACCGGCCAGATCAAGCTGCACGGCCCCGCCGCCTTCGAGGGCATGCGCACGGCCGGCCAGTTGGTGGCGCGCTGCCTCGACATGCTCACCCAGGAGGTCAGGCCTGGCGTGCCGACCGACAAGATCGACCGGCTGGTGTTCCAATACGCGATGGATCACGGCGCGTTGCCGGCGACGCTGATGTACCGCGGCTACAAGAGGTCGACCTGCACCTCGCTCAACCACGTGGTCTGTCACGGCATTCCCGGCGACAAGCCGCTCAAGGACGGGGATATCGTCAATATCGACGTGACGCTGATCCTCAATGGCTGGCACGGCGATAGCAGCCGCATGTTTCCCATCGGCGAGATCCCGCGCCGCGCCGAGCGGCTGATCGAAGTCACCCACGAGGCGATGATGCGCGGCATCGGCGTTATCCGGCCAGGCGCGACCACCGGCGACGTCGGCCATGCGATTCAGAGCTATGTCGAAGCCCAGCACATGAGCGTAGTGCGCGACTTCTGCGGCCACGGCCTCGGTCGCCTGTTCCACGACGAGCCCAATATCGTGCACGTCGGCCGTCCGGGCGAAGGCATCATGCTCAAGCCGGGCATGTTCTTCACGGTCGAGCCGATGATCAATATCGGCCGCCCGCACGTGAAAGTGCTGTCCGACGGCTGGACCGCGGTGACGCGCGACCGCTCGCTGTCGGCCCAGTTCGAGCACACGGTGGGCGTCACCGAGGATGGCGTCGAGGTCTTCACCTTCTCGCCGGCCGGCCTCGACAAGCCGCCTTATAAGCGCTGACGCCGGCTACGAGCGGCTAGGCGACCAGGGGGATGAGTCATGCGCGCCGCCTGGATTGCCTTTGCGATCGCGTCGACCTTCTTCCTGTTCGAGTTCGTCACCCGCATCGAGCCGGGCCTCGCCACCAGCGCCATTGCGCATTTCTACCGGTTGACCAATGCCGATCTCGGCACGCTGGTGAGCCTGTTCTTCTGGGTCTATGCGCCGATGCAAATCGCGGTCGGCGTGCTGCTCGACCGCTACGGCGCCCGCCGTTTCATCCTGCTCGGCAGCTTCACCTGCGCGGCCGGCATGCTGGTGTTCGCCGCGACCAGCAACGTCGTAATCGGCGGATTCGGCCGCGCTTTGACCGGATTTGGCGCCGCTTTCGCCTTCGTGGCGGCGCTGTGGCTGATCAACCACTGGTTCGCGCCCGAGCGCTTCGCGCTGCTTTCCGGCGCCGTCAACGCGGTGGGCATGCTGGGCGCCGCCATCGGCGCGGTGGCGCTGTCCGATCTCATCACGCTTGCCGGCTGGCGCATGGTCTTCCTCGGCACCGGCGCCGCCGGCATGGCGATCTTCCTGTGTGCGCTCCTCTTCCTGCGCGAGCCGCACTCGCCCGCCGCCACGGCGACCACCGGCCCTGTCGAGCACATCGGCCGCAGCCTTGCCGATACGCTCGGCCATCACCGCATCTGGGTCATCGCCGTGGTCAGCCTGCTCTACTACATGCCGGTCAATGTCTATGCTGGCCTGTGGGGCACGACCGAGTTGATGAAGGACCATCATCTCACGCGCGTTTCCGCCGAAACCACGGTGTCGATGATCTTCTGGGGCACTGCGGCGGGCAGCATCGGCGGCGGCTGGCTGTCCGACTGGCTCGGCCACCGCAAATATCTGGTCTTCACCGGCGCGGTGCTGACGGGGCTCGCCTATGCGGGCGTACTCTATCTGCCGGGCTCCGAACTGACAGTCGGCGTACTCCTGTTCGCGGCCGGTTTCTTCGGCGGCTTCGAGATACTCTGTTTCGCCATGGGCAAAGAAGGCCTCCCGAACCGGCTGGCCGGCACCGCAGTCGCCTTCGTCAACATGGTCGGCATTGCCGGTGCGCTCGTCTTTCAGCCACTGGTCGGTTATCTCGCCGACATCACCGGCGGCGATTTTCATGCCGCACTCAGTAGCGTGCCGATCTGCGCCGGCCTCGCTGCGCTGCTGGTGCTGACGCTGCCGGAATATCGCCATCCCGAGCACCGCCCCGGCGCGCGCAATCCCCAGGACGCTGCCAAGGCCGCGATGATGGCGGCCGGATAAGACTTCCCTCGTCGATTGCGCCCGGCTGAACTACAATCACCCGGAGCGGGCGGTGGGCGCATTCTTCATGGCGACAAAGGACCAAAAAAGCGAGCGCAGGTCAGGCCTGTCCGAGGCGGGACCGCATTATCGCGGCCATCGCGAGCGCCTGCGCGCGCGCTTCCGCGAGGCCGGGTCTGAGGCGGTGAGCGACTACGAGCTACTCGAACTGGTGCTGTTCCGCGCCATCCCCCAGCGCGATATCAAGCCGCTCGCCAAGGAGCTGATCGCCAAATTCGGCTCCTTCGCGGAAGTGGTAGCGGCGCCGGCGGCCCGGCTGCGAGAGGTCAAGGGCCTTGGCGATGCCGCGATTACCGAGCTCAAGGTCGTGCATGCGGCGGCCAGCCGCCTGGCGCGCGGGCAGGTACAGAAGCGGCCGATATTGTCGTCGTGGTCAAACGTGCTCGACTATTGCCGCACCGCCATGGCTTTCGCCGATAAGGAACAGTTCCGCGTGCTGTTCCTCGACAAGCGCAACCGGCTGATCGCCGACGAATTGCAGCAGACCGGCACCGTCGATCACACGCCGGTCTATCCACGCGAGGTGGTCAAGCGCGCGCTCGAATTGTCCGCCACCGCGCTGATCCTAGTGCACAACCATCCGTCCGGCGACCCGACGCCGTCGCGCGCCGATATCCAGATGACGCAGGCGATTGTCGAGGTGGCCCGCCCGCTCGGCATTTCCGTGCACGACCACATTATCGTCGGCAAGGAGGGGCACGCCAGTTTTAAGGGGCTGCGGTTGATTTAGTGCACATCCCTCTGCCTGGCGTTGCGTCGCTGCCTAGAGCCAAATAAGAATTTCCTTGTGATTCGGCCTATGCTGCGAAGCAGCTGGCCGAATCGATGACTGCGACAACGAGGGAAACGGCATGGCACTCAAACGACGCAAGCGCAGAAGCGCGTCCGATCGTGGACGAATTGCACTCAGCCAATCCTACGAAGTTCGGTACTGGTCAAAGAAGTTCAAGGTTACGCCGGCCGAGCTGAAGGCCGCCGTAAAGGCCGCCGGCCATTCTTCCAAAAAAGTCGGCGCCTATATTGCCAGGAAGAAGAAGGCAAAGCGGAAGAAAAAGGCGAAGAAAAAAGCTAGCCGCAAGAAACGGCTATAGCTTGGAGGGCGCTCGAAGCGAGAGCCCGCGCACCTGTGAGCCAATTTCGTTCGTGAACTGAAACGCGCGCTACTGGCGCACCAGCATGATCTGGTCGGCGGCTTGCGAAAGATGACGCCAGTTGCCGTCGATCTCTTCGAAGCGCCACGGCTCGCCCTGCGCGGGCACCAGCAAGAGTTCGCCGCGATTTAGGCGCCATTGCGTGAAATTGAGCTTTACGAGGTCAGGATCGCAGCCCGGCTGCGCCGTCACCGCGAAGCCGTCGCTCGCAAGTGCGAGCACGCAGAGCGGCGCGCCGTCGCCGCGCACTACCGCCCAGTTGCCGGCGACCTCGCCCGGCGGCTTCTGCGCGGGAACGGCCGCGGCCGCGGCGGGATTCTGCAGGAACAACAAGCCCAGCCCGGGCGTCGGCGCCTCGAAGATGCCGTCCTCGACTTCGCTGAACTCGATCAGCGCTTCGCCCTGGGCGTCGAGCAGATAGAGCAGATCGTCCTGGGAATATTTCCAGGCGACGATCCGGCGCACCAGCGGGTACAGTTTGCCGCAATTGGCGTCGAACGTGACCTTGAGACCGCGCCCAGAACGATCGCTGCCGAAGGTGGCGGTGCAGATCTTGTCGCGTTCGGCGTTGGAGAATTCCCACTTGCCGATCATCGCTTTGGCGGAATCGCTGAGCGCCGCGTTGGTCTGCGCCTGGGCGGCGCCGCAGATGAGGACTGCAATAGCAGCGATGAGGATGCAGCGCGCCATGTCGAACCTGTCGGAGGAGCCGGCAACTTTATCCTATCACGAATGCTTGGGCGGATAGGGCGTTTCCGGCACCGGTGTCAGCGGCGGCTTGCCCGCCGCCCAAGCCAGGATGTTATCGACAACCAATTGGTCCATCGCCGCTCGCGTCACCTCGGTCGAGGAGCCGAGATGGGGAAACAGCACGATGTGGTCCATATCCAACAGTTCCTTCGGCACGTGCGGTTCCTTGGCGAACACGTCGAGGCCGGCGGAATAGATGGTGCGGTTCTTCAGCGCCTCGATCAGCGCCGGCTCGTCCACCACCGAGCCGCGCGCCATGTTGATAAGGATGCCATTGGGGCCCAGCGCCTTGAGCACTTCGGCGTTGATCATGTTCTGCGTTGACGGCCCGCCCGGCACAATCACCATCAACGTGTCGACGTCGCGCGCCATGTCGACGAGTTTCGGATAATACTTGTAGCTCACGCCGCTTTGCGGGTTGCGCGAGTGATAGACCACCGGCACGCCGAAGGCATCGAGCCGGCGCGCGATGGCCTTGCCGATGCGGCCCATGCCGACCATGCCGACGGTGCGATTTCGCAAGGTCGCCTTGGTGAGCGGATACTGCGCCTGGTCCCATTTGCCGGCACGCACGTAGCGCTCGGCCTGCGGGAATTCGCGCACCGTGCACAGCAAGAGCCCAAGCGCGGTGTCGGCCACTTCTTCGTTCAGCACCTCGGGCGTGTTGGTGACCACGATGCCGTGCGCGCCCGCCCATTTGGCATCGACATGGTCGTAGCCGACGCCGAAACTCGACACCTGCTCGAGCTTGGGAAAGCGCTGCATGAATTCCGCGTTGATCGGCTCGTTGGTATAGGTGACCGCGATCGCGCCAATCTTGTCGGCAATCGATTTGATAAAGGCGTCCTTGTCCTTGGCGTCGATCAGCTTGTGCAGTTTAACCTTGGACGCCAGTCCCTCCATGATGACCGACTTTTCTTTTCCGACCAACAAGACATCCGGCTTTGCGCCAGCCATTTTTGAAACTCCTTTTTATACGAGGAAGGTGACCGGCTTTTCGACCAGGGCCTTGAACGCCGCCAGCAATTGCGCGCCGAGCGCACCGTCGACCACCCGGTGGTCGCAGGATAATGTGACCGTCATCTGACTAATGAATTTCACGCCGCCATCTTCGGTTTCGATCGGGGCGCGGCGGGAGGCACCCACCGCCAGCAGGGTCGCGTGCGGCGGATTGATGATGGCCGCGAACTCGCGCACGCCGTACATGCCGAGATTGGAGATGGCGCTTGATCCCCCCTGGTATTCGTTGGGCTTGAGTTTCTTGGCGCGGGCACGCTCGGCAAGATCACGCATTTCCGCCGAGATCGCGCTGAGCGATTTGGCTTCGGCGTTGCGCACCACCGGTGTGATCAACCCGCCCTCGAGCGCCACCGCCACGCCGATGTCGGAATGCACAAAACGCAGGATGCGGTCGCCCGCCCAGACGGCATTGGCGGCGGGCACGCGTTGCAGCGCCGCCGCCCAGGCCTTAATGATGAAATCGTTGAGCGAGAACTTAAACGCCGGCTTGTCGTCTTTGTCTTGCGGCGCGCCGGCATTGGCCTCTTCGCGCATGGCGATCAGCCGGCCGATCTCGATGTCGGCGGTCAGATAGAAGTGCGGGATGGTTTGCTTGGCCTCGACCAGCCGCGTGGCAATCGTACGCCGCATGCTGTCGAGCGGCACTTCCTCATAGGCGATGCCCTCGTAGAGCGCCTTCACCTGCGCGGCACCGGCGCCCGTGGCCAGTGCGGCGGGCGCAGCGCCTGGCGCGGCCTTTTCGACGTCGGCGGCGACGATGCGGCCACGCGGGCCGGAACCGGTGACACGAGACAAATCGATGCCGCGCTCGCCGGCCAGCCGCCGTGCCAGCGGCGTGACGGTAGCGCCGCCGGGTAGCAGCGCTGGGCCGTAATTGCGTTCCGGCGTACGCACTTCTCGAAAGGGGTCCATATTCGGGTAATCGAACGCACGCCCCTCACCCCGTTCGTCCCCGCGCAAGCGGGGACCCAGGGATGCTGGGCTCTGAACCCCCGCTGGAGCCTGTGCCCGGGCCGCGCTTTGCGCGGACCCGGGTGCGGGGGTGAGCGGAGTTTGCGGCGCGCTCGTCGGACTCGCAGCCGCACTCGAATGCGGTGACGTAGCCGCCGCTCCCCCCGCGCCCGCGATCACCGCCACCACGGCGCCGACCTTGGCTGTCTCGCCTACCTGGAAACGGATTTCGCTTAGCGTCCCGCCGACCGTCGATGGGACCTCCATCGAGGTCTTGTCGGTCTCGATCTCGAACAGGTTGTCGCCCGGCTTGACCGCATCGCCAGCCACCTTGAACCATTTGACGATTTTGCCCTCGGCAACGGTCTCGCCGAGCTGCGGCATCAGGATGTCCACGTGCTCCCCCGCCGCTTCTACCAGCTCACCGACACGTATTGCGTCTCGAGAAATTCCTTCATGCCTTCCTGAGCGCCCTCGCGGCCGAGGCCGGACTGCTTGGTGCCGCCGAACGGTGCCGCCGGGTCCGACACCAGGCCGCGATTCAACCCGATCATGCCGTAATCGAGCTTCTCGGAGACGCGCATGCCGCGGTTCAAATCCTTGGTGTAGAGATAAGCGATCAGGCCGTATTCGGTGTCATTGGCGCGCTTGATCACCTCGTCTTCGTTCTTGAAGGGCTGGATCGAAGCCACCGGCCCGAAGATTTCCTCGTTCAGCATTTTTGAATCGTTGGAAACATTTGTGAGCACGGTTGCTGGATAGAAGAAGCCGGGGCCGTCCGGCAGCTTGCCGCCGGTCAGCACCTTGGCGCCTTTCTTGACCGCGTCGTCGACCAGCTCGATCACCTTGTCGCGGCCGTCCTTGTTGACCAACGGCCCGAGATTGACGCCCTCGTCGAGGCCATTGCCCATTTTCAGACCGCCCATTTTAGCGGTGAGCTTCTTGGCAAATTCGTCGTGCACCTTCTCGTGCACATAGAAGCGGTTGGCCGCCGTGCAGGCCTCGCCCATGTTGCGCATCTTGGCGACCATGGCGCCTTCGATCGCCGCGTCGATGTCGGCGTCGTCGAACACGATGAACGGCGCGTTGCCGCCGAGCTCCATCGACGGCTTGAGCACGTTATCGGCCGCCTCGTGCAGCAGCTTGCGGCCGACTTCGGTCGAGCCGGTGAAAGAGACCACGCGCACGCGGCGATCGTGCAGCATGGCGCTGACCACTTTGCCGGACGAGCGTGACGGGATGACGTTGACGACGCCCGCCGGCACACCCGCTTCCTCCAGCGCAGGCATCAGCGCCAGCATGGTGAGCGGCGTGTCGGAAGCGGGCTTCAAGATCACCGGACAGCCGGCGGCGAGCGCCGGGCCAATCTTGCGCGTCGCCATCGCCGCAGGAAAATTCCACGGCGTCACCAGCACCGCGATGCCGGCCGGCTTGTGCTGGGCGACGATGCGGGCACCGGAGGCCGGCGCCATCGAGATGCTGCCGAGATTGCGCACGGCTTCCTCGGCGTACCAGCGGAAGAACTCGGCGGCGTAAGCCACCTCGCCGCGCGAGTCGGGCAGCGCCTTGCCGTTCTCCACGGTGATCAGTTTCGCGAAGCGCTCGGCGTCGCGCATGATCAGCTCGTAGCATTTGCGCAGGATTTCGGCGCGCTCGCGCGGCTTGCGTCCAGCCCAGGCTTCGAAAGCCGCTTCGGCCGCGTCGAGCGCGGCCATGGCGTCATCGACAGTGGCGCTCGCCACCGACGCGATCTTGCGCTCGGTCGCCGGGTCGATCACGTCGAAGCGGCCGTTGTCGGAAGATTTGCGCCATTTGCCGCCGATCCACAGGTCGGTCGGGACATTGGCGAGAAGATTTTCGTACATGAGAGCTCTCCACTTGCTCCGTTCGTTCCCGCGCAAGCGGGAACCCATTCCTTGGCGCCTGGGTCCCCGCTTGCGCGGGGACGAACGGGAAACTAACTTCCGAGCGACCGCCGCACCGTCTCCGCAATGCGTGCCGGCGTCGGCAGCACGATATCTTCCAGATTGTCGGCGGCCGGCAGCGGGATGTGCGGCGTCGTGATGCGCACCGGCGGACCGTCGAGATCGTAGAAGGCCTCGTCGGCCGCGATCGACATGATCTCGGCGCCCCAGCCGCACAGCCGCGGGTTCTCCTCGACCGTGAACAGCCGGTGCGTGCGCGCGACCGAACCCAGGATCGTTTGCGTATCGAGCGGCACCAGAGAGCGTACATCGACAACTTCGCAGTCGATGCCGTGTTCGCTTTTGAGCGTCTCGGCCGCTTCCAGCGCGCGCGGCACCATCAGCGCCAGCGCCAAAATAGTGGCATCCTTGCCGGGTCTAACGATTTTGGCGGTGCCGAGCTTGTCGACGATCTCACCGTCCGGCACCTCGCCCTTGGTGGCGTAGAGCGACTTGTGCTCGAAGAAGATCACCGGGTCGGGATCGCGCACCGAGGCCGCCAGCAGGCCGATGACGTCGGCCGGATTCGACGGCGCCACCACCTTCAAGCCCGGAATCATCATGCACCAGTTCTCGACGCTTTGTGAGTGCTGCGCGCCGAAGCGTGCGCCGCCGCCGTTGCCGGTGCGCACCACCAGCGGGCACTTGACCTGGCCGTTCGACATGTAACGGCTCTTGGGGAATTCGTTGGCGATGTAGTCGAAGCACACCGCGATAAAGTCCGAGAACATGATCTCGGCGATCGGTTTCAAACCGGTCATCGCCGCGCCCATGGCGGCGCCCAGGATCGCCTGCTCGGAGATCGGCGTGTCGCGCACCCGCAACGGCCCGAACATCTCGAACAGGCCGACCGTCGCCTTGAACACGCCGCCGGGTTTGGCCACGTCCTCGCCGAGGAACACCACGTCGGGATCGCGTTCCATTTCCTGCGCGATGCCGCGGATGACCGCGTCGCGGTAGGTCAGTTCCGCCATGCCCAGCCCCCATCGGCATAGACATCGGTGGTGATGATATCGGCCGGCGGCGGCGGCGCGGCCTTGCAGGCCTCGGTCGCGTCATCGACTATCTTGCGCACCTCGGCGTCGATATCGGCCATGGTCTTTTCGCTGACGCCGAACTGCAGCAGCCGCTCGCGGTAGATCTTGATCGGGTCGCGCTGCTTCCAGCGCTCCAACTCGCCTTCGGGGCGATACTTGGCCGGGTCGGCGCGCGAATGTCCGCTGTGGCGGTAGGTCATGCACTCGATCAGCGAGGGGCCGCCGCCGGCGCGCGCCTTGTCGTAGGCGGCCTGCGCGGTGCGGTAGACCACGTCGGCGTCGTTGCCATCGATCACAATGCGATCGAGGCCGTAAGACCCGGCGCGGTCGGCCGCCGGATGCTCGACGGCGGTCACGTCGGCGATCGGCGTGTATTCCATGTAGAGATTGTTCTCGCAGACGAAGATCACCGGCAGCTTCCACACCGCCGCGAAATTGAGCGCCTCGTGGAAGGCGCCGATATTGGTGGTGCCGTCGCCGAAGAAGCAGACCGAGACGTCCTTGTCGCCCTTGTATTGCGCGCGCCAGGCGGCGCCGCAGGCGATGGGAAGATGCGCGCCGATTATGGCGTAGGAACCCATGACGCCATGATCGACCGAGGTTAAATGCATCGAGCCGCCCTTGCCGCGCATCAGCCCGTTGTCGCGCTGCATCAGCTCGCCCAGCACCTTCTCCACGGAAACGCCGCGCGCCAGCGTGTGGGCGTGGCCGCGATAGGTGCAGAACGAGAGATCGCCCTTGCGCATCGCGCCGGCAAAGCCGGCCGCCACCGCCTCCTGCCCGAGCGAGAGATGGCTGGTGCCCTTGACCAGGTTCTGCAGGAACAGGTCGAAGGCCCGCTGCTCGGCTTCGCGGATCACCACCTGCGTCCGGTACATCGCCAGGCGCTTCTCCTCGCCGATGTCATCGTTCAAACCGGAGCCGGCGGTGCCCGGCGCCCGGTCCTTGATCTTCGCCATGAATGATCCTCGAAAGCTGAAATCGGGGCGGAACTTAGCGCCGATGTGCGCGGCCTCGCAACACTCCATTATCACTGCCGTCATTCCGGGACGGCGCGCAAGCGCCGGACCCGGAATCCATACTCCGCAGCGCTGGGGTTATGGATTCCGGGCTCGCGCCTTCGGCGCGCCCCGGAATGACAAGCGTGGTCTATTCCAGTGGACCCTCGACCACCCCTTCGCTGGTGGCGGATTGACCCCGCTTGCGCTCCCGGTACAGCAGATAGAGGCCGGAGCCGATGACCATGGCCGCGCCGGCAAGCGTCCAGCCGGTGGGCACATGATCGAACACCAGATAGCCCAGGATCACCACCCAGATCAGCTGCGTATAGACGAAGGGCGAAAGCACCGAGGCCGGCGCCAGCTTGTGGCCGGCGATCAGGCAGAAATGCCCGGCGCTGCCCAACGCGCCGGTTCCGAGCAGCATCAGGGCGATGACCCAGTTCGCGGGCGTGTGCCAGACGAAGGGGATGACCGGCAGCATCACCAGCGCGCCGATGCAGTTGGCGTAGAACAGTGAGGTCTGGTTGGAATCGGTCCGCGACACGATGCGCGTGATCACCGCGTAAAACCCGTAACAGATCGTGCCGGCGAGCGTGATGAAGGCCGCCGGGTGCATGCCGCCGAAACCGGGCCGCGTGATCAGCAGCACGCCGCCAAAGCCGAAGGCGATCGCCGACCAGCGCCGCCAGCCGATCCATTCGCCCAGCATCGGGCCCGACGCGATGGCGACGATGAACGGAAAGGTGAAGATGATCGACAGCGCTTCGTCCAGTTGCAGCCAGCGCAGCGCCAGGAAATTGAAAATGGTGGAAGCCACCAGCAGCAGCGTGCGCACGATCTGCAGCTTCAGCCGGCCGGTGCGCAGCAGGCCGGGCTGCGTCAGCGGATTGGACACGATCAGCGTCAGCACAAAAGCGCTGGTGTAGCGCGCCCACGCGATCTCCAGCGAATCCATCCGGGTGTTGAGATATTTCGCCGTGGTGTCGAGGCAGGCGAACAGCGCCACCGCCGCGCACATCAGGGCGATGCCGATCAGCCGTTGGCGGCGCTGGTGAGCGAGGTCGGTCATGGGATGAGCCACGCTTATCTCCGTAGCGGAGCCGTCATTTCCTGGCGAGAGCGAATTCCAACCGGCTGGTTTGCCGGGAGGCCTGTTGAATCCGTCGAGAATTTGGTCTACCAATGTTGGGTGGGGCCAACGGCGGTCGCCCCGCTACCTTGAAGGCTCGCGGGCCCAAGCACCGTCTCCTTCGTTTACGGAGGGGGCCTATGCTTGGCTTCAGCTATTCGATCTCACCCAAGGATCTCTGGAACGCGATTGCGACGCCTGATGCGCCGCGGATTGTCGATGTGCGCCGGCAAGAAGTGTACGCACAATCGCCTCAACTCTTGCCGGGTGCCATCTGGCGCGATGCCGGCAAGACCGTGCAATGGTTGGGCGAATTCGATCGCACCCGGCCGATCGTCGTCGCCTGCAAGGCCGGCCACGAGATGAGCCAGATGGCGGTCGCGCAATTGCGCGCCGCCGGCTTCGATGCGCGCGTGCTGGATGGCGGCTACGGGGGCTGGTCCAACGCCGGCTTGCCCTTCGTCGCCAAACCCGAACTCGACCGCATCGCGTCGCAGCGGCCCAGCCTGTGGGTGACGCGGCGGCGGCCAAAGCTCGACCGCGTCGCCTGTCCCTGGCTGATCCGCAACTTTCTCGACGCGTACGCGCGCGTACTTTTCGTCGATCCCGATCAAGTGCCGGCAGTCGCGCGCGAGACCGGCGCCATTCCGTTCGACATCAAAGATGTCGAGCTCAGCCACGAGGGCGAGCGCTGCACCTTCGACACCATGCTCAAACTGTTCGGCCTCGAAAGCGAGCCGTCACTCAAGCGGCTAGCCCTGATCGTGCGCGGCGCCGACACCGCCCGCCCCAATCTGGCGCCGGAGGCCGTTGGCCTGCATGCGGTGGCGCTTGGCTTGTCGGTGCTGGCCGGCGACGACGACCACGGCCTCTTGCAACGCGGCTTCCTCGTCTATGATGCGTTGTTCGCGTGGCTGCGCTTTGCTGCCGACGAACGACACAACTGGCCGGCAAAAGCCGCATGAACGAGAAACCACAGCCGAGCTTTGGCGAAGCGCTCAAGGTCTGGTTCAAGGTCGGCTGCCTGTCGTTCGGCGGGCCGGCCGGCCAGATCGCGCTGATGCACCGCGTCGTGGTCGACGAGAAAAAGTGGCTGGACGAGCCGCGCTTCCTGCACGCGCTCAATTTCTGCATGTTGCTGCCGGGGCCGGAAGCGACCGAGCTTGCAACTTACGCCGGCTGCCTGCTGCACGGCGTGCGCGGCGGACTGGTGGCTGGCCTTTTGTTCGTGGTGCCCGGCGCCTTGGTGATGCTGGGCCTGAGCCTGCTTTACGTCTACGGCCGCGGCCTTGGCCCCGTCGACGGCGCGCTGTTCGGCATCAAGGCGGCGGTGCTGGTGATCGTGGTCGAGGCCTTGATCCGCATCGGCCGGCGCGCGCTGAAGAGCCAGTTGCTGGTCGCGCTGGCGGCGCTTGGCTTCATCGGCATCTACTTTTTCGCGCTGCCGTTTCCGCTCATCGTGGTGGCGGCCGCGATCATTGGATTTCTGGTGGCGCGACGCGCGCCCGAACAACTTGCGCTTTCCAGTATTCCCGAGACCACCGTGCCGGTGCGCAAGGGACGCTGGACGCAGTTCGCGATCTCACTGGCCATCGGACTCGTATTATGGTGGGCGCCGGTCGCGCTCGCCGCCATGCTGCTCGGTTCGGGCCATGCGCTGGTGGCGGTCGGACTGTTCTTTTCCAAGCTTGCGGTCGTGACGTTCGGCGGCGCCTATGCGGTGCTGACCTATATGGCGCAGCAGGCGGTGGAGATGCATGGCTGGCTGAGCGCGCCGGAAATGGTGGACGGCCTCGGCCTTGCCGAAACCACGCCGGGGCCGCTGATCCTGGTCACGCAATTCGTTGGCTTCATTGCCGGTTTCCGCGAGGCCGCTCCGTTTTCTCCACTCGCCGGCGGGCTGCTGGGCGCGGCGATGACCACGTGGGTGACCTTCATTCCGCCGATGCTGTGGATCTTCGCCGGCGCGCCCTTCATCGAGGAGCTACGCGGGAATAAGCGGCTGGCCGGCGCGCTGGCGGCGATCACCGCCGCGGTGGTCGGCGTCATCTTGAATCTGTCGGTCTGGTTCGCGCTGCACGTGCTGTTCGGCCATGTCACCGAAGTGCATTGGGGACCGCTGCGCTGGTTCGCCTTCGACCTCAACGCGCTCGATACCCATGCGGCCGTGCTGGCGGCAACCGCGGCGGTGCTGTCGTTTCGATTTCACCGGGGGCTGATCGAAGTCATTGTCGTGATGGCGCTGCTTGGGATGGCCACACACTTCTACGGTTAAAGTTCGCGGCGGATCGCGCTTTCGTGCCAGCGCCGCAGGATCATGTGCGAGACCGCCGACAGCGCGAAAAAGATCGCAACGCCGGCGACCGACAGCAACAGCAGGGCCGCGAACATGCGCGGGATGTTGAGCCGGTAGCCGGATTCGGCGATACGATAGGCAAGCCCGGAGCCGGCACCGGCGGAGCCTGCAGCGATCTCCGCCACCACCGCGCCGATCAGCGACAACCCGCCGGCGATGCGCAGGCCCGCCAACATCTGCGGCAGCGCCGCCGGCAGTTTCAGGTTCCACAGCACCTGCCAGCGCGAAGCCTTGTAAAGCTCGAACAGCGCAATGAGATTGTGGTCGACCGAGCTTAAGCCGAGCGTAGTGTTGGCCAATACCGGGAAGAACGCCACGATCCAGGCGCAAGCCAGCACCGCCAGCGGCTGCGGCAGATAGATCAGCAGCAGCGGCGCAATCGCCACGATCGGGGTGACCTGCAAGATCACGGCGTACGGATAGAGCGAGTATTCGATCAGCCGCGACTGGCTGAACAAAATGGCGAGCCCGATGCCGCCGGCCGCCGCCAGCAGGAAACCCTCGAAGGTGGTGATGAGCGTCACCAACAGCGAATTCATCAGCAACGCGCCGTCCGAGATCAGTGTGGAGAGCACCAGCCCGGGCGCCGGCAGCACATAGGGCGGGATGTGGTTGAACTCGACGATGGCCTGCCAGGCGGCGATCACAAGCACCAGCACGGCGACCGGCAGCAGGATGCGAAGCGCACTCTCTTTCATGCCGCGCCCTCCTCCGCCCTCATCCTGAGGAGGCGCGAAGCGCCGTCTCGAAGGATGGGGGCGGCCCCATGCTTCGAGACGCGTCGCTGCGCGACGCTCCTCAGCATGAGGCCGATTGAGGCACGCGCGCTCATGCCGCCTCCTCCCCCATCGCCTGCGACAGCGCGTGCGAGACCGTCCGGCAATAGCCGGCGTATTCGGCCGAGGTGAGAAACGCTTCGTCGCGCGGATAAGGCGCGTCGATCGCGATCTCCGCGGACACGTGGCCCGGCCGCGGGGTCATGACGACAATGCGTTGCGACAAGTAGACCGACTCGAACACCGAATGAGTGACGAAAATCACCGTGCGGCGCAGCTCCTGCCACAGCGCCAGCAGCTCGTTGTTGAGCTTGAAGCGTGTGATCTCATCGAGCGCGGCGAATGGCTCATCCATCAGCAGCAGGTGCGGCTCGGTCACCAGCGCGCGCGCGATCGAGGCGCGCATCTTCATTCCGCCGGACAGTTCGCGCGGATAGGCGCCGGCAAAGTCGGCGAGCCCCACGCGCGCCAGCGTCTGCGCCACCGCGGCGCGCGCCTTGGCCTCGTCCGCGTGAGCGAGCTTGAGCGGCAGCCGCACATTGGTGGCAACATCCGCCCAGGGCATCAGCGTCGGCTCCTGGAACACGAAGCCGACGCGGCCAGCCGCGTCGTGCTCGCCGCCTGGCCATTCCACCGCGCCTTCCGTTGCTGCGCTCAAGCCGGCGACAATGCGCAGCGCGGTCGACTTGCCGCAACCGGAAGGGCCAAGCAGCGAGACGAATTCGCCGTCGCGCACTTCGAGATCGAGACCGCGCAGCGCGACCGTACCGCTCTCGAACGTCTTGCCGACGTTACGGAGGGAAACTATGGGCTGCGTGCAATCGACGGCGTCCACGAGTCCCCGCTGTCGTTTCCGCGCGGGCGGAAACTAACGCCTTGCCGAACGGATATACAGGTGCATCAGCCGCTGCAGCGACGCGCCTGCTCCTTGCGCGACGTCACGCCACCGCACTGCGCCCGAGCGATACAGGCGCTCCTGCCTCTCGCCATCTGGCGCTTGATGCAGGCCTGCTTGTCTTCTGCCGATGCCACATTCGGGACGGTGACGATAGTCACCGCCACTGCAAAAAAGATCAATGCTACCTTTCGCATCTTCGCGCCCTTAGCGTTTTGGATGCAGTTCAAGTCCGACTTTCCGATTTACAAACTTCAGCGTATAGGCGCGCTTGTAGTCTATACCGGGCTTGACCACCCCGACACGCACCATTTTGTCGAAGAAGCTCTTCATGCGCGCGTCAGTCATGGCGCCGATGCCGAGCTTGAGCGTATCGCCGGAATCGACGATGCCGTATTCCTTCATCTTGGCGATGGAATAGGCCAAGAGCGCGTCGGTCATCTCCGGGTTCTGCTTCTTGATCAGCGCATTGCCCGCCGACGGATCGCCGTAGATGTAGTGATACCAGCCGATGGTCGAGGCATCGACGAAGCGTTGCACCAGGCCGGGGTTCTTCTCGACAAGGTCGCGGCGCGTCTCGATCAGCGTCGAATAGCTGTTGAAGCCGTGGTCGGCGATCAGAAACACTTTCGGCTTGAAATGCGCTTGGCTCTCGATCGCGAACGGCTCGGAAGTAACGTAACCCTGCATGGCCGAATGCTTGTCGGCAAGAAACGGCTGCGGATTGAAGGTGTAGGGCTTCACCTTGGCTTCATCGAAGCCGTAGTCGGCCTTCAGCCACTGGAAATAGCTGGCCATGCCTTCCTTAGAGACGAACAGCGTCAGCTTCTTCAGGTCTTCGAATTTGTCGGCCGTGCCCGGATGCACGATCAGCACCTGCGGGTCCTTCTGGAAGCTCGCCGCCACCGCGATGGTCGGGATATCGTGCGCGACCGCGTCGAAGCTTTGCAGCGAATTGGCGCTCATGAAGAAGTCGATTTTGCCGACCAGCAGCAGCACACGGTTGTTCACGTTCGGCCCGCCGGGGACGATGGTCACGTCCAGCCCATATTTGCGGTAGGTGCCGTCCGCGAGCGCCTGGTAGAAGCCGCCGTGCTCGGCTTCCGCCACCCAATTGGTGCCGAAGCGGACCTTGTCGAGCGCTTGCGCCTGCGCCGGGGCCAGCGCGGCGACAAATCCCAATAAAACCGCGGCAATTTTCGTCATTTGCTCACTTTGTCATTGCCGGGCCGGTCCCGACAAGGCAGCGGCGGCAATGATCGAACCTTTTCCGTCGCGGCTGCGACCAAGCCATAGGCGGCTGGACCCAGCCGTCCACCGCTCGGTCGGCGCCAGCCCCTGATCGCCCTGCGCCGATCTTACCGACCCGCCCGGTGAGTTCCCCGCGTCCGGGCGGGTCGTTTTTTGCGGTGCTGAACCCGCAGCTTTTCTGTACCTGCGCGCCGTCGCGTTCACGGGTGCTGGCGCACTTGTTCTACGGCTGAAGCTCGGCGCGCACGATCCTGGCGCCCTCGACCATGGCGCACATTTTTCCGTAGGCCACTTCGCGCGGCAGGTATTTCAGGCCACAATCGGGCGCGACCACAATACGCTCAGCCGGCACGTGCGGCAGCGCGCGGCGGATACGGGCGGCGACCGTCTCCGGCGTCTCGATGGTCATGACGGACAGATCGAGCGTGCCGAGGATGATGGTCTTGCCCGGCAGTTTTTCCAACACCGCGCAGTCAAGATTGGATTGCGCGGTTTCAATCGAGACCTGTGCGACCTGCGATCCGGCCAACTCCGGCAGAAACGAATAGCCCTCCGGCCGCACATGGATGATGGCGGCGTAGCCGAAACAGATGTGGATCGCGGTGGTGCCGGCGACGCCATCAAGCGCAGCTTCCAGCCCGCGCAGGCCGAGTTGGCGTGCCTTGTCCGGCCGCGCCTGCATATAGGGCTCGTCGATCTGCACGATGTCGGCGCCGGCGGCGAACAGGTCTTTGATTTCGGCGTTCACCGCCGCCGCGTAGTCGAGCACCATTTGTTGCTCGTCCTTGTAGAAATCGTTCTGCGCCTGTTGCGACATCGTGAACGGGCCGGGCACGGTCATCTTGATTGCGCGGTCGGTGTTGGCGCGAAGGAATTCGACGTCACGTAGCTCGACCGGATGTTTGCGGCGGACCTTGCCGGTCACGCGCGGCACTGGATTTGGGTGGCCGGAGCGGTCGAGCGCCGTGCCGGGATCATCGATGTTGACGCCTTCCAGCGCGGTGGCAAATCGGTTGGAATAGCTCTCGCGGCGCTGCTCCCCGTCGGTAATGATATCGAGGCCGGCGTGTTCCTGATCGCGGATCGCCAGCAACGTCGCGTCGTCCTGCGCCTCGTCGAGAAATTGCGGCGCGACCCGCCACAGCTCGCGGGCGCGCACGCGCGGCGGAAAACGTCCGGCCAGCTTCTTGCGGTCGATCAGCCAATCCGGTTGTGCGTAGGAGCCGACCAGAGAAGTCGGCAGGAGCTTGCCCAGCATGTGCGTCTCCAGCAAAGCGCGCAGTATCCACAAAATTCAAGAAGAATCCATCGGCGTGGCGAGCCGCGATTGCTACTCGGCTTGCACGGCACGCGCTGGTGAGGGACCACGGATCGCCGGCAGCACCCGCGTCGCCAGCAGCTCGATCGACCGCGCCACCTTCGCGTAAGGCAGACCGCCGATATCGACCTGGGCGAGGAAGCGGTCGTGCCCGAACAGCTCGCGCTCATACATAATCTTGTCGACGATCTGTTGCGGGCTGCCGACGAAGATCGGACCGGTGGCGGCGGCGCGCCGATCGTAGACCTCGCGCGAGACTTCGCCGGTGAAATTGGCGCGCGGGACGTGAGCGCGAAAGTAAGCGCTGTAATGGGGATAGAACTCGTCGCGTGCGGTCTGCGAGTTTTCCGCCAGATGCGCATGCGTGGCGATGGCAACCTTACGCGTGCTTGCGTCATGGCCTTTTTCGGCGTGGCGCTGGCGGTAGGCGGCGATCTGACCGGCGAAGTCGGCCGGCGGCTTCGAGATATTCGCCAGGATCACCGGCACGCCGAAGTCGGCAGCGCACAGCATCGTTTCCGGATTGCCGCCGGCGCCCAGCCAGATCGGCAGCTTGGCCGTCGGCCGCGGCGAAATCTGCGCATCATTGAGAGCGGTGCGGAAGCGGCCCTGCCAGGTGACGCGCTCGCTTTCGCTCAACTTGACGAGCAGGGCGAGCTTTTCGGCGAACAGCGCGTCGTAGTCCGCCATGTCCTCGCCGAACAGCGCGAAGGATTCGATATAGGCGCCGCGGCCGGCGATGATCTCGGCGCGCCCGTTCGAAAGTAAGTCAACGGTGGCGAAGTCCTGGAAGACGCGCACCGGATCGAGGGTCGACAGGATAGTAACCGCGCTGGTCAGACGAATACGTTCGGTCGCGGCGGCGATGGCGGCCATAACGACCGCCGGAGAGGAGATCGGCAGGTCGAGGCGGTGGTGCTCGCCCACGCCGAACACGTCGAGGCCAATCTCGTCGGCGAGCTTGGCGGCGGCCAGAACCTCGGCGTAGCGCTGCTCAACGGGAATCGCGCGCCCCGTTTGCGGATCGGGCGTGATGTCGCCGAAGGTGTAGAGGCCTAGTTCCATCTTCCGGTCTCCGCACCCCTAGTCCGCCGCCGCATCCAAGCTCATCTCCAGCACGCGCGCCACATGCAGCGCGGCACGCTTTGTTCCGTCGTAAATCTGATGCCTGCAGGAGGTGCCGTCGGCCACGATCAGTGCGTCGGGCGGCGCCTTGCGCACCGCCGGCAGCAAGGATAATTCGCCCATCTTGAGCGAGACCTCGATGGTGGACGCGTCATAGCCGAACGAGCCGGCCATGCCGCAGCAGCTCGATTCAACCGGCTCCACGTTCAATTCCGGGATCAGGCGCAGCACGCTTTCCACCGCGCCCATGGCGTCGAACGCCTTCTGGTGACAGTGGCCGTGCAACAAAGCCCTTCGGGGCAACGGACCAAGCGGCAGGGCAAGGCGGCCTTGCGCCTGCTCGCGGTCAAGAAATTCCTCCAGCAGCAGCGCATTCGCCGCCAGCTCGTCGACGGCTTTGCCTTTGATTAACGCCGGCAATTCGTCGCGGAAGGTGAGAAGGCAACTCGGCTCCAACCCGATCACCGGCATGCCGCGCGCGACATAGGGCGCAAGCGCTGCAAGCGTGCGCTCCATCTCGCGCTTAGCTTCGGCGATCTGCCCAACCGAGAGGAAGGTGCGGCCGCAACAGAGCGGGCGCTGGTCGCCGTCGTTTGGCAGCAAAGCGTGAACGCGATAGCCGGCGGCGGCGAGCACGCGCAAAGCGGCATCGAGATTCTCCCGCTCGAAATAACGGTTGAAAGTGTCGGCGAACAGCACGACGTCCCGCGTTATATCGCCGGCCGCCGCTGCGCCATAGCGCCAATCAGAGCGGTCGCGGTAAATATCGGCGCGCCATTTCGGCAGGCTGCGGCGCGCCGAGAAGCCGGTGAAAATTTCGGAAGCCTTGCGCAGCAGGCCGCTGCGGTCGCGGGCATTGAAAGCCCAAGGCCGGCGTGCGGCGTAAGGCGCGTAGCGCGGCAGATAGCCGACCAGCCGGTCGTGCCATGAGAGCCCGTGCTTGGCGGCGCGCGCGGCCTGCACCTCGATCTTCATGCGCGCCATGTCGACGCCGGTCGGGCATTCGCGCCGGCAGGCCTTGCAGGAAACGCAGAGCTTCAGCGTCTCGGCCATCTCATCGGAGGCGAGCGCATGCGCGCCGAGTTGGCCAGTAACCGCGAGCCGCAGCGAATTGGCGCGCCCGCGCGTCACGTCACGCTCGTCGCGGGTGACGCGGTAGCTCGGGCACATGGCGCCGCCGGCGAGCTTGCGGCAAGCACCGTTGTTGTTGCACATCTCGACCGCGCCCTGGAACCCATTGCCGGCGCCCGGATAGGCCGACCAGTCGAGCTGCGTTTCAAGCGGCTCGCCGTGATAGTCGGGCGAATAGCGGAACAGGCTACGGTCATCGAACTTGGGCGGTCGCACCACCTTGCCGGGATTGTAGAGGCCTTGCGGATCGAAGCGGTCCTTCACCTCTTCGAAGGCGCGCGCCAACGATGAGCCGAACATCGCCTCGTTGAATTCCGAGCGCACCAGCCCGTCGCCGTGCTCGCCGGAATGCGAGCCCTTGTATCCGCGCACCATGGCGAACGCTTCTTCCGCGATCTCGCGCATGGCATGGACGTCTTTATCCTGACGCAGATTGAGGATCGGCCGCACGTGCAGGCAGCCGGAGCCGGCATGCGCGTACCAGGTGCCACGGGTGCCGTGCTTCTCGAAGATTTGTGTTAGCCGGTCGGTGTATTCGGCGAGATGCTCGAGCGGCACCGCGCAATCCTCGACGAAGGAGATCGGTTTGCCCTCCTGCTTCATCGACATCATGATGTTGAGGCCCGAGGTGCGTACGTCGGCGATGGCGTTCTGCAGTTCGGGACTGGGCACCTCGACCATGCCACCCCATTTAGCGCCGGTCAGGTTCCAACCGAAGCCGAGATCGCCCATTAGCTCTTTGAGACCCCTCAGGTTGCGCAGATTGGCTTCCTGATCCTCGTCGCCGAATTCGACGACCAGGATAGCCTCCGGCACGCCGCGCACGAATTTGTCCATCACGGGCTGGAACATTGGAATCGCGCGCGCAAGCTCGATCATGGTGCGGTCCATCAATTCGACCGCGATCGGTTTGAGGCGCACGATGTGCTGGGCCGAATTCATCGCCTCGTGGAAACTGCCGAAGTGGCAGACGCCGACCGCGCGGCGCGGCGGCAGCGGCGACAAAGCGAGCTCGATGCGGGTCGAGAAGGCGAGCGTGCCCTCCGACCCGACCAGCACATGGGCGAGATTGATATTGTTGCGGCCGGGGATCAGCGCGTCGAGATTGTAGCCGCCGACACGGCGCTGCACTTTCGGAAAGCGCGCCTCGATCTCGTCGGCCTCGCGCGCGCCGATGGCAAGTAAATCCTTGGCGAGCGGGCGCAACGGCGCCGGCACGTCTTTGAGATTGCCGCCGAGCGGCCCGAATTGGGCGAGTGACCCGTCCGCCAGCACCGCATCGATCGCAACCACGTTGTCGCGCATGGTGCCGTAGCGCATGGAGCGGCCACCGCAGGAATTGTTGCCGGCCATGCCGCCGATGGTGGCGCGCGAGGCGGTGGAAATGTCGACCGGGAACCAGAGCCCGTGGGGTTTAAGCTGCCGATTGAGGTCGTCGAGGACGATGCCGGGCTGCACCGTGCAGCGCTGCCGCTTGACGTCGAGATCGAGGACGCGGGTGAGGTATTTCGAGCAGTCCACCACCAGCGACGCGCCGACCGCCTGACCGGCCTGCGAGGTGCCGCCGCCGCGCGCCAGCACGCTGACGCTGTCGGCGCGCGCAAGCTGAATTGCCCGCTCGGCCTCCTCCACGGTGCGCGGCATCACCACGCCGACCGGCGTGATCTGATAATGCGAGGCGTCGGTGGCATAGCGCCCGCGCGTGAAGCGGTCGAAATGCACCTCCCCGCTTAATTCGGCTTTCAGCCGCCGTTCCAGGCCGGGCATGACTACCGCCACGGCATTCTTCCTTTTTGGCCCCCGACCTGCCTATGCATAAGGGCTAGTTTGCCTTGCGGAAAACCGCTTGACCGCAATGTCGCATTCATAGTTCAACCCAGCAAGCGCCGCGCCCTGGGCCGGGAGGCGCCCGGATTAGAGATTAAATCAACAAAATCCGTCGATAAGCGCCGTTTAGGAGTGAACTGGCTATGGCTAAGAATTCGTCGCGACCGGTGGGGCGTCACTTTCTGCATATTCCGGGTCCGACCCCGCTGCCGGACCGCGTGTTGCGGGCGATGGACACGCCCATCATCGATCACCGCGGCCCGGAGTTCGCGAAGCTGACCAAGAAATGCCTGGAAGGCATCAAGACCATCTTCAAGACCACCAATCCGGTGATCATCTACACCGCCACCGGCACCGGCGCTTGGGAAGCCGCATTGGTCAACACGCTGTCGCCCGGCGACAAGGTGCTGATGGTGGAAACCGGCCAGTTCGCCACGCTGTGGAAGGTGATGGCTGAAAAGATCGGCCTCAAGTCGGAACTTATCGCCACCGACTGGCGTACCGGCGTCGATGCCACCGCGGTGGAAGCCCGCCTGAAGGAAGACAAGGCCAAGGAGATCAAGGCGGTCTGCTTCTTGCACAACGAGACCTCGACCGGCTGCCTGTCGCCGGTCAATGAAGTGCGCAAGGCGATCGACAAGGCCGGCCACCCGGCGCTGTTGATGGTCGACACCATCTCCTCGCTCGCCTCCACCGACTACCGGCACGACGAATGGGGCGTCGACGTCACCGTCGGCGGCGCGCAGAAGGGCCTGATGCTGCCGCCCGGCATGTCGTTCAACGCTATCAGTGACAAGGCGCTCGCCGCCAACAAGACGGCCAAGCTGCCGAAGTCGTTCTGGGACTGGGGCGACATGCTGACCATGAACAAGATCGGCTTCTTTCCCTACACGCCGGCGACGCAGATGCTGCAGGGCTTGAGCGTTTCGATCGAGATGCTGCACGAGGAAGGGCTCGACAACGTGTTCGCCCGCCACGACCGGCTGTCAGAGGCGACTCGCCGCGCGGTCAAGGCCTGGGGCCTGGAAACCGTCTGCCGCGATCCGAAGTATTATTCGCCGACACTGACGGCAACGATCCTGCCGGAAGGGCACAACGCCGACGCGTTCCGCGCGCTGGCGCTCGAGCACTTCAACATTTCCTACGGCTCCAGCTTCGGTGCGCTTGCCGGAAAATACTTCCGCATCGGCCATCTAGGCGACGTCAACGACACCATGATGATGGGCGCGCTTTCCGCCACTGAAATGGCGCTGGCGCTCGCCGGCGTGCCGCACAAGAAGGGCGGCGCGCAGGCGGCGATGGATTACCTGGTCTCAGCGCATAGCGGCGGCGCCAAACAGGCGGCGGAGTAAACATTTGATGCTGTCGTCCCCCGCGCAAGCGGGGGACCCAGTTCTTATTTGGTTGGATTCCCGCTTGCGCGGGCGATGACATTCTCAATTTACGCGCGCCTTGAAATTCTCCTTGGCGAAGGCCACGCGCTCGGCCGCCGGCAAATTGTCGACGCCCGCGCGGTCAACGGCCGCGAGCCGGCTCGCGAGCCCGGCCCGGTTGGCGATCTGGATATTGAGACCGGGGCGTGCGTTAAGTTCAAGCATCAGCGGGCCCTTGTCGCGGTCGAGCACCAGATCGACGCCGACGTAACCCAACCCGGTCATAGCGTTGCAGTCAGCCGCGATTTCCAGCATGCGGGCGAAATGCGGAATCTGCACGCCGCTGACCTCCGCCAGCGTGTCGGGGTGCTGCGTGACCACGCTGTTGCGCCACACCGCAGTGAGCGTTTTCCCGCTGGCGAGATCGATGCCGGCGCCGATCGCGCCCTGATGCAGATTGGCCTTGCCCTCGGATTCGCTGGTCGGCAGCCGCAGCATACCCATCACCGGTACGCCCTTGTAGGCGATCAGGCGGATGTCGGGCACGCCGAGATGGGTGATAGTTTGAAAGACCGGGTCGAACTCGACGCAGTATTCGGCGATCACGCTGTCTTCCTGGCCGCCGAGGCTGTAGATGCCACTGAGCGTGTTCTGCATGTGGAAGCGCAGATCGTACCAGTTCATCAGGCGATGGCTGCCGAGACGCAGGCTGTCCCCAACCCGGCCCTTGATGACGAGAATGCCGTTGCCGCGGCTGCCGTTCGCCGGCTTGATGACGAAGTTCTGATATTTGTCGAGCATCTCGCGCACGCGCCTGACTTCGCCGCTGAAGCGAAAGGCGGCGTAAAGCTCGGGCACCGCCAGGCCGGCCTTGCGCGCCAGCTCTTTGGTCAACAGCTTGTCGTCGACCAGCGGATAAAGACGGCGCGGGTTGCAGGGTAGCACGAAATCGCCGTTGCGCCCGTTCATGCCGAGCACGCCGGCCGCTTCCAGCTGCTTCGCGAGCTGCCACGGCATCATCATGCGTGCGGCTCCGCCAGCACCTTGAAGCGGAGCAGCTCCACCAGCCGGTAGCCGGTATAACGGCCGATCAGCAGCGTCAGCGCCATCAGCACCAGCACCATTTCAGGGAACGCGAAGAAAATATGCTGCACCGGGTGGGTCGACATCAGCAGGTAACAAACAGCCGCGATAATCAGGCTCAGCACCGCCATCTTGATGGCTTCGGCCGGCCCGCTTTCGTCCCAGATCACCGAGACGCGCTCGATAGTCATGGTCAGAATCACCAGCGGAAAAAGCGCCACCGAAAGCCCGCGCTCGAAATTGATTTTATCCGACAGCACGGTGATGGCGGCCATCAACAGGATCACGAACATAAGGATGGCGGCCAACCGCGAGACCAGCAGCAATTTCAAATGTTCGAAATAGACGCGCACCAACAGGCCAGCGGCGAGCACGAATGAAAACAGCACAAATCCCCACACCAGATGGGTTTCGCGGAAGGCCAATGCGATCAGCACCGGCATGAAGGTGCCGACGCCGCGCAGGCCCACAATGTTACGCAACACCACCAGCATGAACACGCCGATCGGAATCGTCATGATGACGCGAAAGACCTCGCGCTGCGTCGCCGGCAGGGAATAGAGCGAGTATTCGGTGAGGAACGCCTCCTGGCGTTTGCCGAGGGCCAGCGCCTGCCGCAGCATGGTCTGGTCGACGCGCGTGACGCTGATGCGGCTGCGGTCGAGCTTGCCGCCCGCCACCCTGACAAACGGGGCGTCGCCGCGCCACCAGGCGTAATAGGAGAGCGGGATGCGCGGCTCGCCGCGCGGGATCGTGAAGCCCTGCCAGCGATCGCCGATATGAACTTCGAGCCAGGTTACGGCCGAAACCGAAATGCCGCTCTTCGCCAGGTCGAGCCCATGCACGGCGCGCGCGACGCCGCCATTGACGCGCAGGATCTGCGCGGCCACCGCGGCGATGCGGCGATGCGTGCGATCGTCGCCGAGCAGGTAGCGCACGTTCTCGGACGGATCCGGTGAGGTCAGATCGCGCAGCAGCACCGATACCAGACTTTTTTCGTCCGCCGACTTGCCGTGCGCGCCGGCGTAAAGCGCCTTGGCGATGGCCTGCGCGGTTTGGTTCAGCGTAATCTCCTGCGGGACCGGCGGCCGCGGCGCGCGATCCGGCTCCTGCTGTTCGTCGCGATAGAGCAGAAATCGCTGGCGCGCCGCGAGCTGGCCGGACACATTGCGGATCGTCAGGTTGATCTGCCGATTGGGCCCTATCGGCTCGACCGTCGTTCCAAATTCCGGCGCCGCCAGCCGGCGATCGAGCACGCCGAAGCGCTGCGAATCCCGCGGCTCGAATGTGGTGACCTTCAGCGGACCGCCGTCGGCGGTGACGCGGATCTCGCTCTCCACAAGCCACGACGACACCGACAGGTAGGCGCGCAGGGGAATGCCAATCACGGTGAGCTTGTAGGCGAACAGGCCAAGGCCGATCGCGGCCAGTACAGCAGCGAGGATATAGACGTGCAGGTTTCGCATGCGTTACTTCCCGCCTTCGCAGTGCTTCGGAAAGACATGCTTGCGGCTCGAATCGACCACGATACGGGAGGCCAGAAACCGCCGCCCGATCAGAAGCGAAGTCCGCTGGTCGGAGCGGTCGGTCAGCGTAAGATCGGTGACAGCGACGTGGCCGGCGAGACAGATCTTGAGCCGCACGATCGGCCGGCGGGTGTCCTTGACCTCGGCGCGCATGATGCGCGCAACCCGGTTGGTCTGCTGCTCGATGGTGGCGGCTTTCCCGTCTTTGCCCGTCAGGGTGAAGCGGTACCAGGTTTTTCCATCGCGCTTGAAGCGTTCGAGCCCGGTGACGCCGACCGAGGACGAGTCCGCGCCGGTATCGAGCTTGGCGTCAAGCGCGATCCCGTAATCGG
>Ga0307417_10000099_pt1 | contig 34784 bp, 29 predicted proteins | sample SalMarWE160210MG_2_FD_202514 | JGI IMG/M metagenome (GOLD analysis project Ga0307417, IMG submission 202514) | Salt marsh sediment microbial communities from the Plum Island Ecosystem LTER, Massachusetts, United States - WE1602-10 | ecosystem: Environmental > Aquatic > Marine > Intertidal zone... | reverse complement strand
TCGAAAGCCCTGTTGAGATGTACGGGTGGGTTCTCGGGTCCACGTCCGGGTTCACACGAAGGGAGACGGGCGCCCGCTTCCGCATTCCGCGCGCAATCTCGTCGATCTTCTCCAGCTCCTGCCGGGACTCCACGTTGAACATCAGGATCCCCCGCCGGAGGGCCTCGGCGATTTCCCACTCCATCTTCCCGACTCCTGAGTACACGATCCGGGAGGTGGGTGCGCCCGCCGCGATCGCGCGGGAAAGCTCTCCCCCGGACACGATGTCCACCCCGCTCCCGAGGTTGGTAAACGTCCGGATGATGGAGCCGTTCGGGTTCGCTTTCATCGAGTAGCAGATGATGTGAGGAATGCCGGAGAACGCCCGGTCGAATACACCGTAGTGGCGGGATAGGGTCGCGTGACTGTATACGTATACGGGCGTTCCCACGGCATCGGCGATTCGCCGGAGGGGGACCCCCTCGCAAACCATCTCCCCGTCCCGTATTGCGAAATGGTGCATCGTTTCACCTCGTCCGGGACTGAACCTGCCAGGGAGCCGTCCTCCCCCTCAGCGGCTCTGGCTTCGCCTTGCGCCCGCACGCGGAAAGAAGGCCGATAGCGATGAGAAACAGGGCGAGGGCGAGGCAAGCGCGGATGCCCCTGGTCCGGGCACTCATGATTTTTTCAGCGCCTCCAGCCGTGTCTTCACGCGTCTCGGCCCGGTCCCGCCCCGGACGTTGCGCATCCGGACGGAATTCGTAAGAGACACGAAATCGCCGATGTCCTCCCCGATCTTGCGCGAAAAGGAGTGGAACTCCTTCAGGCTCAGGTCCTTTAGACGTTTCCCGTTCTTTTCGCAATAGAGGACGATCTTTCCGGTGATCTCATGGGCTTTCCGGAACGGCATCCCTTTTCGGGCCAGATAATCGGCAAGGTCCGTGGCGGTCAGGAAGCCGTCATCGCACGCCGCGCGCATCCGGTCCTCGTCGACCGTCATCCCCCGGATCAGCAGCGCCGCTCCGATGAGGGACTCCTTCACCGTTCGCGCCGAGTCGAACACCGGCTCCTTGTCCTCCTGCATGTCGCGGTTGTAGGCAAGCGGAAGCCCCTTCATCACGGTGAGCAGGTTCATCAGGTTGCCGTATGCCCGGCCCGCCTTCCCCCGGATGAGCTCGGGTACGTCGGGATTCTTCTTCTGCGGCATGATGCTGCTCCCAGTGCAAAGCGGATCAGGCAGCGAGAGAAACCCGAACTCGGCGGAGGACCAGTAAACCATCTCCTCGGAGAGCCGCGACAGATGCATCATGGCCATTGCGCAGGCATAGAGGAAGTCCGCAGCGAAATCGCGGTCGGACACGGCGTCGATGCTGTTCTCGGTCACCTTCTCCATGCCGAGTTCCGCCGCGACAAATTCCCGGTCGACCGGAAAGGAGGTCCCCGCAAGGGCACCCGCCCCGAGGGGGGAGACGTTCGTCCTCCTTCGGGCGTCCCGGAAGCGGTCCTGGTCCCGTGAAAGCATTTCGTGGTAGGCGAGAAGATAATGGGAGAAGAGCACCGGCTGGGCCCTTTGCATGTGCGTATACCCGGGCATCACGACGCCGAAAAACTCCTCCGCCCGCGTCAGGATCGCCTCCTTGACCTTGTCCATCATCAAAACGATGTCATCGATCGAATCGCGCAGGTACAGGCGCAGGTCAAGCGATACCTGGTCATTCCTGCTCCTCCCCGTGTGGAGCTTTCCCCCGATCTGCCCCACTTTCCGGATCAAAAACTGCTCCACCGCCATGTGGATATCTTCCTGGGAGGAGTGAAAGGAGAGCTTCCCCTCATCGATCTCCTGCCGAATGGCCGTCAGGGCCGCGACGATCTTCCTGGCTTCCCCCTGCGGGATGATCTTCTGTCTCCCCAGCATCCGCGCGTGGGCGATGCTACCCTCGATGTCGTGACGGTACAGGAGTACGTCGTAAGGAATCGACGCCGTGAAATCCTCGACGAAGGCGTCGATCTGCCCGTCGAACCTTCCGCTCCACGGTTTTTTCTTCTTTGCCATGTCAGCGCTTCCGGTTCCTGCGCATCGCCCGGATCTTGAGCCGAAGCGCGTTGATCTTCACGAACCCCTCCGCATCGCGTTGGTCGAACACGGTCTCCTTCTCGAACGTGGCGAAATCGCCCCGATAGAGAGAGACGGGGCTCGATCGTCCCACCACGGTGCAGCTTCCCTTGTACAGCTTCAGCCGCGCGGTGCCGGTCACGTTCTCCTGGCTCTTCTCCACCATCCCCCTGATCAACTCCATCTCCGGGGAGTACCAGTAGCCGTAATAGATAAGTTCAGCGAACTTGGGAATCAACGAATCCCGGAAATGCATCACTTCCCGGTCGAGAGTGATCGATTCGACCGCCCGGTGCCCAACGTAAAGGATGGTCGCCCCCGGTGTCTCGTACACGCCACGGGACTTGATCCCCACGTACCGGTTCTCGACCAGATCGACCCGGCCGATCCCGTTGATCCCCCCCAGCCTGTTGAGATACGCGAGGAGCTTCGCCGGTCCCATTTTCTTCCCGCCAACCGCCACGGGAACCCCCCGCACGTAATCGATCTCCACGTATGTCGGCTTGTCCGGAGCCTTCTCGGGGGAACGGGTAAGGACGAACATGTCCTCTGGCGGCTCCGCCGCCGGGTCTTCGAGGATCCCCCCCTCGAAGCTGATGTGCATGAGATTCCGGTCGCTCGAGTACGGTTTCCGCACCGTCACAGGGGTCGGGATGCCGTGCTTCTTCGCATATTCCACGAGGTCGGTCCGCGACCGGAAATCCCACTCCCGCCAGGGCGTGATGACGCGTATGCCGGGCATGAGCGAGTAGTAGGTGAGCTCGAACCGGACCTGGTCGTTCCCCTTGCCGGTCGAACCGTGCGATACGGCGTCCGCCTTCTCCTTGCGGGCCACCTCGATCTGCTTCTTCGCGATGAGAGGCCGGGCGATGGAGGTTCCGAGGAGGTATGACCCCTCGTACACCGCGTTCGCCATGAGGGCGGGGAAGATGAAATCCCGGACGAATTCGTCCTGGACGTTTTCCACGTACACCTTCGAGGCGCCGGTCTTCTTCGCCTTGGCGCGGACGGGCGCGAGTTCCTCCCCCTGGCCGAGATCCGCCACGTAGGCGATCACCTCGCAGTCGTACGTCTCGATCAACCACCGGAGGATGACCGACGTGTCAAGCCCCCCGGAATACGCGAGCACGACCTTCTTCACTTTTTCCACTTCTTTCCCCTCCCTACGATCCATGTGGGATGAGTTTCACCAGGATGGCCATCTGCGCATGCAGACGGTTCTCCGCCTGGTCGAACACGGCGGATCGGGTCCCTTCGATAACCTCGTCGGTGATCTCCTCTCCGCGATGTGCAGGGAGGCAGTGCATCACGATCGCATTCTTCCCCGCCACCCGGAGCAGATCGGAATCGATGCGGTAACCGCGGAAGGCCGCGAGGCGTTTGCGCCGCTCCTTTTCCTGTCCCATGCTCGTCCAGACGTCGGTATACAGGATGTCCGCCTTTCTTGCCGCCTCGACCGGATCCTGCAACACCCGGACGTCCCCCTTCCCTATCGCCTCCGCCTCCTGGCGGATCCTCGCAGAAGGCTCGTATCCCTTCGGGCATGCGACGCGTAATGTAAACCCGATGAGGTGGGCCGCTTCCACCCAGGAGTTCGCAACGTTGTTCCCGTCACCGACATAGGCGACGCGCATCCGGCGCAGGTCGAAGCCGCGCTCCCGGGCCGTCATGAGATCGGCGAGAACCTGGCATGGGTGGTGGTCATCGGTCAGTCCGTTGATCACGGGGACGGACGCCGCGACAGCCATCTCTTCGGCGAAGAGGTGGGAGAACGTCCGGATCATGATCCCGTCCGTATACCGGGAAAGGACGCGGGAGGTGTCCCGGACGGGCTCTCCGCGGCCGATCTGGGTGTCCGCCGGGGAAAGGAATAGGGCGTGTCCGCCCAGCCTGGCCATCCCCACCTCGAACGACACCCGGGTCCTCGTGGACGCTTTCTGGAACACCATGGCCAGCGACTTGCCTGCGAGCGGGCGCGGAGCGTTCCGTCGCCTCCACCGCCGCTTCCATGCACGACCGGAAGAGACGAGGGAAAGGACCTCTCGCCCGGTAAGGTCGAGAATCCGAAGGAGATCCTTCTTCACTTCCGCCCCCCCCCGGGCAGGGAGCCCTCGAGAATCGAGAGGGCCTGCTGGATCTCCCCGTCGGTGACGGTCAGCGGAGGGAGAAACCGCAGGACATTTCCCGCCGTGCTGTTCACGACTAGTCCGCTCACAAGGCACCGGTTCGCGAGCTCCCGGGTCTCCCCGTTCATTTCGATCGCGAGCATGAGCCCCATGCCCCGGACCTCCCGGATGTCCTCCCGGCGGGACGCCAACTTCCGGAGGCCCTCTGCGAACAGATCCCCCTTGCGTCGGACCTCGTCGAGAAACCCCGGCGTCCGAAGCGTTTCGAGTACGACTCTTGACGCGGCGCAGCAGACCGGGTTCCCTCCGAACGTGGCGCCGTGTGTTCCGGGGCCGAAGGACGCGGCGACTTCGTCGTGCGCCACGACAGCGCCCAGCGGGAGACCGTTGGCCAGTCCCTTTGCCAGAGTGACTATATCGGGCGTGATTCCGAACTGCTCGCTCGCAAGGAACGAACCGGTTCGCCCCAGGCCGGTCTGGATCTCGTCCACCACCATCAGGATCCCTTTTTCCCTGCAGAGCTGCTCGGCAGCCGGCAGGTATCCGGGGAGAGGGACCCGGACGCCGCTCTCCCCCTGGATCGGCTCGATGAGGAACGCGCACGTTTTGTCCGTAAGGGCTGCCTCGAGGGCTGCCACGTCCCCAAACGGCACCGTCCGGAACCCGGGCAGCAGAGGCTCGAACCCCTTGTGTAATCTCGGCTGGGCCGTTGCGGACAGTCCCCCGTAGGTGCGTCCGTGGAAGGAACCTTCCGCCACGACGATCTCGTGGGTACCCGCCTTTCCCCGGTCCGCGGACCACTTCCTTGCGAGTTTGATCGCCGCCTCGTTCGCCTCGGTTCCGCTGTTGCAGAAAAAGACCTTGCCGCCGGTCGTGGAGACGGACACGAGCCTTCCCAGTTCCGCCTGAACAGGCACATGGAAGAGGTTGGAGACGTGAACAAGGTTTTTCACCTGCAGGGAGACCGCTTGCGAAACTCCGGGGTGGGCGTGCCCCAGCAGGGTGACCGCTATCCCCCCCAGAAAATCGAGATATTCCCTTCCGTCGACGTCGAACAGCCGCGTTCCTTCCCCCCGGACGAAGACGACGGGGTTGCGGGAGTAGTTCCCCATCTGGTACGTCTGCGTCATGGCGATGATCTCGGAGGACGTCATTCCCGTCACGTTCCCGGCTCCGTGGGGATGATCTCCGTCCCGATGCCGGCATCGGTGAAGATTTCCAAAATCACGCTGTGGGGGACTCGCCCATCGAGAATGTGCACCTTTCTCACCCCCTTGCCCAGCGCCGTCAATCCGCATTCCACCTTGGGAATCATCCCGCCGGTGATCGTCCCGCCCATGATGGCCGCCGCCGTATCGTCAGCGGTCATGGTGGACACGAGGTTCCCCTGAGGGTCCATCACCCCGGGGACATCGGTCAGAAGGATGAGCTTCTCCGCGGAGAGCGCCCCGGCAACCTCGGCGGCGACGGTGTCCCCGTTGATGTTGTACGCTTCCCCCTGCTCGCCCACCCCGATCGGCGCGATGACGGGCACGAAGCCGCTCTTTTCCAGTGTGCGGAGAATGTCCGGGCAGACCTCGACCACATCTCCCACGAGCCCCAGGTCCAGAGGCGGGGCAGCGCCCCCCGCGGGGGAGGGGGCGAAATGTTTCCGCGCGCGGATCAGCTCCCCGTCCTTCCCCGTCAGCCCGACCGCCTTGCCACCGAACAGGTTGATCAGGGCGACGATCCGCTTGTTCACCGTCCCCCCGAGCACCATCTCCACCACTTCCATCGCGTCGGGGGAGGTCACCCGCAGTCCCTCCTTGCGCTGGAAGGGAATCGAAAGCTTCTCCAGCATGCGGTCGATCTGGGGTCCTCCTCCGTGGACGACGACCGGTCGTATCCCGACGTATTGCAGCAGAACGATGTTCTCCGCGAACGAGGACATCCTCTCCTCGCCCACCATCGCCGCGCCGCCGTACTTGATGACGACGGTTTTCCCGCTGAACTCCCGGATGTAGGGGAGCGCTTCGGTGAGCGTCCGGGCCTTCTGGAGGTACTCCTGCATGTCTTCCATGATTCCGTCCCTCAGAGAATGTAGCGGCTGACATCCACGTCCCGGACGATGTCGGCGAGTTTCTCCTCCACGTATTCCGCCGGGACGACGATCTCCTGCCCGACGATCTCCGGGGCGGAGAACAGGAGGTCCTCCAGCAGCTTTTCCATGATCGTGTGAAGACGGCGCGCCCCGATGTTCTCCGTGCGGTCGTTCACCTCGCATGCCATCTCGGCGATCCTGTCCACCGCCTCCGGGGTGAAGGTAAGCCGGACCCCCTCCGTGGCGAGCAGCTCCGTGTACTGCCGGGTGAGGGAGCCATGCGGCTCGGTCAGGATGCGCACGAAATCCTCCCGGGTGAGGGGGGCAAGTTCGACCCGGATGGGGAACCTGCCCTGCATCTCCGGGATGAGATCGGAGGGCTTCGTCATGTGGAACGCACCGGCGGCGATGAACAGAATATGGTCCGTCCGGACCATCCCGTATTTCGTGGTGACGTTCGACCCTTCCACGATGGGCAGGAGGTCCCGCTGAACCCCTTGGCGCGAAACGTCCGGGCCGACCGCGGACTCCCGTCCCGCGATCTTGTCGATCTCGTCCAGGAAGACGATCCCGCTCTGCTCCGTTCGACGAACGGCCAGCGTCTTCACCTGGTCCATGTCGATCATCCGCGCCGCTTCCTCCTTCTCGAGAAACGCGAGGGCCTCCGGGACTCGTATTCGTTTCCGTCGGACCTTCTTGGGAAAGAGATTGCCCAGCATCTCCTGCAGATTCCCTTCGAGTCCCTCCCCGCCGCCTCCGGTAACGCCGATGAGGTCGATCGGCGGCATTCCGCTCTCGCGGACCTCGATCTCCACCATGCGGTCCGAAAGCTTTCCTTCCCGGAGCATGGCCCGCATCCTCTCCCTCGACTCCCTGCCCGCCTCCGGCGAGTCCGCCGGCTGCTCTCCGGGACGGTTCGGACGGGGAGGAAGGAGGATGTCCAGCAGGCGCTCCTCGGCGCTTCCACGCGCCCGGATCGCCACCTTTTCCATCTCCTCGGCGCGCACCATGTGGACGGCGATCTCGGCAAGGTCCCGGATCATCGACTCCACGTCCCGTCCGACATACCCTACCTCGGTGAATTTGGAGGCCTCGACCTTTACGAACGGGGCCTGGGCCAGGCGCGCGAGGCGGCGTGCGATCTCGGTTTTTCCCACGCCGGTCGGTCCCACCATAATGATGTTCTTCGGGGCGATCTCCTCCCGGAGTTCCTCCGGGACCTGCATTCGTCTCCACCGGTTCCGCAGGGCGATGGCGACGGCGCGCTTCGCCTTCTGCTGCCCCACGATGAAACGGTCCAGTTCCGCCACGATCTCGCGGGGGACCATCGGTAGGCCGTCCGGCAACTCCGGTTTCCTCCCGGTCACGACGCGGCCACTTCCTCGGCCACGGCATTCGCATTGGTGTATATGCAGATCTCGGAGGCGATACGAAGCGCCTCGCGGGCGATGTCGATGGCCGGCTTGTCGGTGTGGAGCAGCATGGCGCGGGCCGCCGCCATGGCATAGGACCCGCCGGACCCCACCCCGATCACGCCGTCATCCGGCTCGACAACGTCCCCGTTGCCGGAAAGAAGCATCAGGTCTCTCCCGTCGGTTACGACCATGAGGGCGTCCAGCCGCCGGAGAACCCTGTCCGTCCTCCAATCCTTGGCGAGTTCCACCGCGGCACGCCGGAGATTTCCCCTGAACTCCTCCAGCTTCCCCTCGAACTTCTCGAAAAGGGTAAAGGCGTCCGCCGTGGCGCCCGCAAACCCCGCCACGACACGGTCCTGATGCAGGCGGCGTATCTTGCGCGCCGTGTGCTTCAGGACGGTATTCCCTATCGTCACCTGTCCGTCTCCCGCCATCGCGACCCGCCCATCGCGTGAGACCGCGATGATCGTCGTTCCCCGTGCCTCCTTCAATTCCCCTCTTCCCTTCTGCCGGAGGGTACCGGCTTTCTCCGTGGAGCCGACCCGGTTGCCCGCGGGTGTGCCTGCTCGTAGGCGCGGACGAGGTGGCTCACGTTCACTCTCGCGTAACGCTGCGTCGTGGAGAGCGAGGCATGCCCCAGCATCTCCTGGATGGCGCGAAGGTCTGCGCCCGACTCCAACAGGTGTGTCGCAAAGGAATGCCGGACGCCGTGGGGAGAGAGATGCCTCCCGATCCCGGCCCGCTCCAGGGCCCGGTCCAGGATGCGCGCAACGCTGCGCGCCGAAAGCGCCCCCCCCCGCAGGTTGCGGAAGAGCGCTCCCTCCCAATCGTCTGCCTCTCCCCGCTTGTCGGCCACCCGTCTTTCGGCAAGATACGAAGACAGGGCCTGAAGCGCCTTCTCCCCCGCGGGGACAACCCTCACCTTGCGTCCCTTTCCCCGGACCCGGACGGTCCCCTCCTCCAGCGTAACATCCATCCTCCGCAGGGAGACGAGCTCCCCGACGCGCAGCCCCGAGGAATAGAGGAGTTCGAGGATCGCCGCGTTCCGCTTCCCCGCTTCCCCTTCCGCGGGAAGGGATCGCAACAAATCCATCATCTCGTCCACCGGAAGAAATTCCGGCAGGCGCACCGTCCGACGGGGAGCCGTGATCCCGGCGGCGGGATTTCCCGTGACCTTCCCCACGGTGACCAGGAAGGAGAAGAAGGTGCGGAGGGCCGCAATCTTCCTCGCCATGGTCGACCCTTTCTTCCCGGGATATCGCGCGGCGAGGAAACGGCGCATGTCTGCGACCGACACCGATGCCCACGAGCCGGGACCGGCGTGCGGGGATAACCCCTTGCCCGTTTCCGACAGGAATTGGCGGAGTTCGGAAACCTCACGGAGGTAGGCTCGCACCGTCTCGCGCGAGGCATTCCTCTCGGAAAGAAGAAACCGGGAGAATTGCTCGATGGCGGAATCCAACCCCTTGCCCATCCCTTCTCCCCGTCAGGGGAAAAGATTTATGTAACACACAAGGGGTTAAAATTAAACATTCTTCTGCGGAATTCTCCGATCGAGGAGAGCGCCAGGTCCGCCTGTCTGCCCTTCCGGTCCCGCTTCCTGCCCCCGGGGGGAACAGGAAGAAGGCCGAAGTTGGCGTTCATCGGCTGGAAAGCACCCCGGCCGGGAGAGGTGATGTGCCGCATCAGCGCCCCGACCATCGACTCCTCCGGAAATTCGGGGGGTTCCTTCCCGGCAACCCGGGCGGCGGCGGAGATCGCCGCGACGAAACCGGAGGCGTTGGACTCTGCGTACCCCTCGACCCCCGTGATCTGCCCCGCAAAGAAGAGGCCCTGCCGGTTCCTGAATTCCATGGTGGGACGCAGGTGACGGGGAGAGTCGAGGAAGCTGTTGCGATGGACCGACCCGTACCGGAGGAACTTCGCCCGGCCAAGCCCCGGGATCAGGGAAAAGACCCGTTCCTGTTCCGGGTAAGCGAGTTTCGTCTGGAATCCGACGAGATTGTACATCGTCCCCGCCTCGTTTTCCTTGCGAAGCTGGACGACGGCGTGCGGGACTGCTCCCGTCCGGGGGTCCCGGAGCCCGACCGGCCGCATGGGCCCGTAGAGAAGTGTTTCCGGCCCCCGGCGGGCGAGAACCTCGATGGGCATGCACGATTCGAAGTACCGCCCCTCCTCGAATTCCCGGGCCGGGACGACGCGCGCCGACAGCAATGCCGAGAGGAACTCCTCACACTCGAGTCGCGTCATCGGGAAATTGAGGTAATCCCCCGATCCGTGTCCGTACCGGTCGGCGAAGAACCCCCGGTCCATCTCCAGGGAAGATGCGTCCACGATCGGGGAGATGGCGTCATAGAAGTAGAGGCCTATCCCGCCGAGGAGCGCGCTGATGCTTTCCGAGATCGCCACGGAAGGAATCGGGCCGCAGGCAAGGATGACGACGGGATCGTCCGGGATCTCCCTCGCCTCCTCCTCCCATACCCGGATATCGGGTCGGGCCCGCACCGCCTCCGTCACCAACCTGCCGAAAGCCTCCCTGTCCACCGCAAGTGCCTTCCCCGCGGGAACCCTGACCCGGTCGGCCAAGAAGAGGAGATTGGATCCCAGGGCCCGGAGCTCCGCCTTCAGAAGTCCCTTGCCGGAATCCGTCCGGTCCGCGCCCAGGGAATTGCTGCAGACCAGCTCGGCGAACCATCCGGTCCGGTGGGCGGGAGAGGAGACGCCCGGGCGCATCTCGAACAGGTCCACGGCCATCCCCGAGGCGGAGAGGACGAGCGCCGCCTCGGAACCGGCAAGCCCCGCCCCGACAACCGTGACCCGAGGGGGGGGCGGCTCAGCCCCGGATGGACAAGGCTTGGTCACCGGCTGATTCCCCGAGCGCGGGAAGGAAGACCGAGAAGACGCTTCCGGTCCCCCGGGAGGAGCGGACTTCGATGAACCCGTGGTGGTAGTGGACGATTCTCTGGGAAATGGCCAGCCCCAGGCCCGTGCCTTCCACTTTGGAGGTGAAAAAGGGGTGGAAGATCTTTCCGATGATGTCGGGAGCGATCCCCTTTCCCGTGTCGCTCACCGTGGTAACCACGTACGGTTGGCCGTGGCGGATCTGGGTAAAGAGGTCGATCGTCACGGTACCGCCGCGGAGCGTTGCCTGGATGGCGTTGCGGACGAGGTTCCAGAGGACCTGTTTCAGCTGCTCCGCATCGCCCTCGACGTGAAGGTCCTGCGTCGCCAGATTCTCGATGGCCACGTCTTTCTCCCGGGCCTCTCCCGTGCGCACGGCCTGAACGATCTCCGCCGCCATCCCGGTCATGTTCACGTGCCCCACGTTCTTCCTCTTCGGCCCCGCGTACACGAGGAAATCCGCGATGAGCCCGTTCAGGCGGGTGCTCTCCCTTTCGATGATGTCGAGAAGGGTCCGGGACATCACCGGCATGTCGGGTGACTCGCGAAGCATTTGGGAGGACCCGGTGATGGAGGCCAGGGGGTTTCGAATCTCGTGAGCAAGTCCCGCGGCAAGCTCCCCTACCCCCGCCAGCCGGTCGGCGATCCGGATCCGTTCCTCCATCTGCTTGACCGGGGTGAGGTCCTGGAAGATCACCACGTTTCCGATAACGATGCCGTCGGCATCCTTCATGGAGGAAGTGGAGAACCCGAGATAGATTTCCGTCCCGTCCCTCCGGCGGAAGACAATTTCCGGGCGCGGCATCAGAATGTCGGCACGGCCCAGCCCCAGGTCCAGCCCAGAAAGGACCTCCTTCACCGGCATTCCCATCACGTCTTGCTTGCTGGTGCCCAGGATGGAGCACGCGGTTTCGTTTATCAGGCTGACGCGGCCCTGTGTATCCAGGGTCAGGATCCCGGAGGGGATGTTCTCCACGACGTGCTTGTGGAAGGTCTCCAGCTTCTGCAAGGTGCTCTCCCGATCATGCATCCCTTCGCGTGCCACCCGGATGTCCTCCCCGAGGATCCCGGAAAGGACACCGGTAATAATGAAGCCGAGAGAATTGATGACGCTCGTACGGACGAACTGCGGCCACAGGATGACAGACGTTTCCGCTGCGGGGGGAGACAGGATCCCCTTCATCTCCAGATACAGAAGCGCCACATAGGAGGCTGCGGAGAGCGTCGCCCAGATTATCGCCCCCTGCATGTACATCTCCAGACTCCCCAGCAGGATCACGATGATGTACATGAACACGAAAACGCTGTCGTAGAGGCCGGTGGCGAAGATGATGAGGGAGACGAACGCGACATCCACGATCGCCTGGAGGATGAGAAACGGCAGGGGGATATCGCCGCCCCCCCAGAAGGCGTACCGGGCGAGCAGCCACCCGTACGACAATACGACAGCGACGTACAGGTACTGATATCCGGCGGAAAGGACGAGATCCGGCTCCCGGACCTGGACGGAGACCGCCGAAACCAGAAGGGAAAGGGTGACCCCCGACCGCAGCAGGAGGAGATTCCTGCTTTTTATCTTCTCTTCTTTCCGGCCCCGTCCGGGGACCGAGGACAAGTCTACCCTCCCACGACGCCGGCCAGCTTGAAGATGGGGAGATACATCGCGATGACGAGCCCTCCTATAACCACTCCCAGGAAGATCATGAGCATCGGCTCCAGGAGGGACGTCAACGCTCCCACGGCCGCATCGACTTCGTCGTCGTAGAAATCCGCGATCTTGTTGAGCATCGTATCGAGAGCGCCCGTTGCCTCTCCCACGCTGACCATCTGGGTCACCATGACGGGGAACACCTTGCTGTCGGCCAGCGGCTCCGAAATGGTCTTCCCTTCACTGATGCTCGTCCGGGCCTTTATGACCGCCTCTTCGATGATCTTGTTCCCGGCCGATTTGGCCACGATGTCCATGCTTTCCAGGATCGGGACGCCGCTGGAAACCATCGTGCCCAGCGTGCGCGCGAACCGCGCCACCGCGATCTTGCGGAGAAGGTCGCCGAGTACCGGCAAACGGAGGAGGAGGCGGTCAATCCGGCGTCGTCCCCCTTCCTGCTTGTAATACCATCGGAGTCCGAGTACCAGCAGAAAGATCAGCACCAAGGCGAGAAGGAAATATTTCCGGGTATAATCGCTGATGGCAAGGACGATCATGGTCGGTGCGGGCAGGGCTGCCCCGAAATCCTGGAACATTTGCCCGAAGATCGGGATCACGTAGAGGAGCAGGACCGTGGTCACGATGAGCGCGACCGCGAGGATCGTCGTGGGGTACACCATAGCGCTCTTGACCTGCTTGGCGAGCTTCATCGCCTTTTCGATATAGGCGGCAAGGCGCGCCAGGATCGTATCGAGAATGCCGCCCACCTCCCCGGCGGAAACCAGGTTGACGAAGAGCTCGTCGAACACCTTCGGGTGCTTTTCCAGCGCGTCCGCGAAGGTCGACCCGCTCTCCACGTCCTCCTTGACCTTGAGGATCACCTGTTTGAACGCCTGGTTCTCCTGCTGCATCCCGAGGATGTCCAGGCACTGGACCAGAGGAAGCCCCGCATCGATCATCGTGGCGAACTGCCGGGTGAATATCGCAAGCTCCCTGCGGGAGACCTTCCCTCCACGACCGGGAATCCTAAAGCTCAGGTCTCTCGGTTTGTTCTTGATCTTTACGGGAACGATCTGTTGCCGTCGAAGTTGCGCGATGACAAAGGCCTCGTTCGGGGCCTCGATCTCTCCCGTCATCGTTCCGCCTACCCTCGTTCTTCCTTCCCACATGAATTTCGCCATCGTTTCCTCCGGGCTGCGGCCCTACACCTTCCTTCCGAGGCCGTGTGAGACCCCGGCAGAGGGAGACGCCGACAACAGGTTCCTGAATTCCTCGGGGTCGGGGCTCCTCCCGACCGCGTCGTCCAACGTGATGCTCCGCTTGAGATAAGCGGTGAGAAGGGACTGGTTCATCGTCTGCATTCCGAACTTTGCCTGCCCCACCTGCATCTGGGAATAGACCTGGTGGATCTTCTCCTCCCGGATCAGGTTCCGAATGGCGGAGTTCGGGATCATGACCTCCAGCGCCAGGACCCGGCCGCCTCCGGAGGCCTTGGGGATGAGGATTTGCGATAGCACTCCCTCGAGAATGAACGACAGCTGAGCCCGCACCTGCGGCTGCTGGTAGGGAGGAAAAACATCGAGAATTCGGTTGATCGTCTGTACGGCCGAGTTCGTGTGGAGGGTCGCGAACACCAGGTGCCCCGTTTCCGCCACGGTCAGTGCCGCCTCGATCGTCTCGAGATCCCGCATCTCGCCGATGAGGACGACGTCGGGATCCTGTCGCAGGATGTATTTCAGGGCCCTCTTGAAGCTCTGCGTATCCGCGTTCACCTCGCGCTGGTTGACGAGGCACTTCTTGTGGGGGTGCAGGTACTCGATCGGGTCCTCCACCGTGACGATGTGCTCCTGGCGCTCCGAATTGATCTTGTCGATCATCGCGGCAAGCGTCGTGGACTTTCCCGACCCCGTCGGGCCGGTGACAAGCACAAGTCCCCTCGGCTTTTTGCACAACTCCCTGGCCACTAGAGGGAGCCCCAGTTCATCGAACGACCGTATCTTGAACGGAATCGTCCGGAACGCGCCGGCCGTCGCTCCCCGCTGCATGTAGATGTTCGCCCGGAACCGGCTCAACCCCTTCACGCCGAAGGAGAGATCGAGCTCCCAGTCCTCCTCGAACCGCTGCTTCTGCGCCTCGGTGAGGATACTGTAGCAAATACGCTTCGTGTCCTGAGGAGTAAGCGGTTCGGCGGGCAGCGGGAGAAGCCTGCCGTCGACCCGGATCGTGGGCGGGACCCCGGTCGTGATGTGGAGGTCCGATGCCCCCTTTTCGTACATCGCGCTCAACAGTTCGTGGATGGTCAACATCTATCCCGGTCTCCCTCCGTTTTCGTCAATCCGGAGCCGTCACCCGCAGAACCTCTTCGAGTGTCGTTACTCCTTCCTCTACCTTCGTCAGGCCCGACTGCCTGAGCGTCTTCATTCCCAGGCGGATTGCCGCACTCTTGATGTCGGGCGCCGACCCCCCGCGCAGGATAATATCCTTGATCTCCGCCCGGACCGGCATCACTTCATAGAGGGCCACGCGCCCCCGAAACCCCGTCCTGTTGCACTCGTCACACCCTTTTCCCCTGCGCAGCCGTACCTCCTTCAAACGTTCGGTTTTCATCCCGGCATCGGCCAGCGCCTTCAGGGGAATCTTCAATTCCTCTTTGCAGTTCTCGCACACCCGGCGCGCCAGCCGCTGCGCGAGGATCAGGTTGAGCGACGAGGAAACGAGGAACGGTTCGATCCCCATGTTGAGCATCCGGGTGATCGTGCTGGGAGCGTCGTTCGTGTGAAGTGTGGAGAGGACGAGGTGACCGGTAAGAGCCGCCTTCACGCCGATCTCCGCCGTTTCGTAATCGCGAATCTCGCCCACCATGATGATGTCCGGGTCCTGTCGGAGGAAGGAGCGCAGCGAGGCAGCGAACGTGAGTCCGATTTCCTCCTTGACCTGCACCTGGTTGATCCCGGCGAAATTGTACTCCACCGGGTCCTCGCACGTGGAGATGTTGTCGCTCGTCTTGTTCAGATCCGACAGGCCGGAGTACAGTGTCGTCGTCTTCCCCGAACCGGTAGGACCCGTGACCAGGACCATCCCGTAGGGGCGGTGAATCGCGTCCATGAAATCCTTCAGCTGTTCCTCCTCGAATCCGAGCTTGGTCATGTCAAGCTGCAGAGAGCCCCTGTCCAGGAGGCGCAGAACGGTCTTTTCCCCGAAGATCGTCGGCAGGGTGGAGACGCGGAAATCCATCTCCCTTCCCTTCCCGATCTTCAGCTTGATTCTGCCGTCTTGCGGGAGCCGGCGCTCCGCGATATCGAGAGAGGCAAGGATCTTGAGCCGCGAGGAGATGGCGTTGCGCATCTTCAGGGGGGGGCGCATCACCTCGTACAGCACGCCGTCGATGCGGTACCGGACGCGATACTCCTTTTCATACGGCTCCACGTGTATGTCCGAGGCCCTTCTCTTGATTGCATCCGTCAGGATGAAGTTGACGAGCTTGACCACGGGTGCGTCGTCCAAGCCCCGTTCGAGCTCGGTGGTGTCGACCTCCTCCTCCCGTACGATCTCCAGCTCGTCGTCCAGCTCGGAGATGATGTCCTGAAACTCGAGAGTCTGGTCGAAGAACTTGTTGATGGCGGCGGAGATATCCTTCTCGGAGGCCATCACGAGTTCCACGGCGTAACCGGTCTTGAACCCGATGGCGTCCAGGATCGCCATGTTGGAGGGATCCGCGACCGCAACGATCAGCTTCGCCCCCACCCGGTTGATCGGGAGCGCCATGTTCTTCTGTACCATTTCCTCGGGCAGGAGGCGGACCACTTCCGGGTTGATATCGTACTTGGACAGGTCGACCACGGGGATGTTGAACTGCCTTCCGAGAAAGGACAGCAGTTCGGACTCCTTGATGGTGCCCGCCTTCACGAGAACCGATCCGATCCGCTCCCTGGTCTTCTTCTGGACGTCGAGGGCGGACCGGAGCTGCTCCTGGGTGATGAGGTTCCCCTTCAGGAGCATTTCCCCTATTTTTGTGGCCATCACGGACATTTCAAATTCACCTAATTATACCTAAATTATGCAAAATTTATAAAAATTATCGTCCCCTGTCAAGTACGAATCCCCCTTCCCGGTCTCCTCTTGGCCAACTCCCTGCGGGCGTGGGACAAGAACTCCTCTCCCGCCACTTCGACTCCGGTCCAGGCACCGAAGCTCAGCGCCGCCTGGTGGGCAAGCATCGGCAGCCCGTCCATGGCGGGGACGCCCTTCCTGCGAAGGATACGCACGAGGGAAGTCCCCCCCCTTTGATACACTATATCGACGAATCTCGTCTCTTTCTTTACCCCCTCGACGGGAAAAGATTTCCACTCCGCCGTAAGGCCCAGCGACGTGCACTGTACGATCAGGTCGGTCCCGGAAAATTCCCGTGCCATCTCCCGTGGCTCGAGTTTTCCCGCCGAGAAGGTCACCCGGGGGAATTTCCGGGAGAGAAGTTCCGCGACGGCGTGCGCGCGCAACGGCGTCCGGTTCAGGATCACCATTTCCCGCGTTCCCGCGCGCGCCAATGCATAGCCGATCCCGCGGGCCGACCCTCCCGCACCCAGCAATACGACGCGGGAAAAGCGTCTCCCCCACCCCGCCCCGGCAAGGGCCGCGAGGAGGCCGCGCCCGTCCGTGTTGTCGGCATGGAGGCGTCCCGACCGGACCCGAAGAACGTTTGCTGCCCCGCATACCCTGACAGCCTCCGACATCCTGTCGGCCAAACAGGCGGCTTCTTCCTTATACGGAATCGTGACGTTCCCCCCGAGAAAGTTCCCTGCGCGGACGCCGCGGAGGAAATCGGGCAACTTCCCCGGGGGCAGGTCGATCATCACGTATCGGAGGGGAAGCTTCCGGCGTGCGATCACGCCGTTGTGCATCGATGGACTCAACGAGTGGGAGAGCGGATGCCCGACGAGGAAGATCAGCGATTCCGTAACGCGGCGGCCCTTTTCCCCTGCAGATCCCCTCAATTTTCGAGTTCTAGGTTCCAGTAGGTGAAGTCGACGATGGACAGGAAGGGTAGCCAATCCCGGTGGATGGAGGCGCGAGGGGAGAAGGAGAACTGGTGTGCCCATTGGGGCCGCGTCGGGCGGCGGATCAGGCGCATCCCGGCCTGTACCGGCAATTCTCCTCCCTTCCGCTTGTTGCAGGCGATGCAGCTGCATACGATGTTTTCCCACGTTGTTATGCCGCCCCGGGACCGGGGGATCACGTGGTCGAGGTTCAACTCGCTCGTGGTGAACGTTTTCCCGCAATACTGGCACGTGTTTTTATCCCTGACAAAGATATTGCGGCGGCAGAATCGCACATTCCGCCGGGGAACCCGGTCGTAGGCCGTGAGAACCACCACCCGCGGCACCCGAATCATCCTGCCCACCAGACCGATGGCCTCCTCGTTGGCGTGGACGGACAGTTCGCTCCACGACCGGAAATCGAACATCTCGTACTGGGAATTGATCGCCTTCGCCATGTCGGCGTACAGGAGGCAGAATGCGCGCCGGACGCTGGTGATATGAACGGGGAAGAAGGCCTTGTTGAGAACAAGCACACCGGAATTAAGCATCTGACCCCCGGCTTTCGTTTTCCTGAACCACTTTATCCACCACGTCTTCCCGGGTCAATTTATTTACGACCATCCGGTTCTCGCACGGATGCGGCAAGTGCGGCGGCAAGCTCCGCCAGTTCCCCATCCCGGACCGTCCTCATGTCGAGGAGAAGTTTCCCTTTCGCGATCCTGCCCACTACAGGGGGGATTCCCTTGCGGAGTCTCTCATCCAGTTCCTCGACCCGTATATGCGGATGAGACACGGCAACGCATGCGGTGGGGATCTCGACCTCCGGCATCGCGCCCCCCCCGGGGGAGGATACGGATGGCTCGACATGCAATGTCAACCCCGCCTCAGCTGTCGGAACATCTCCCGGACCGGCAACCGCATCTCCCGCGGAGGAGTCGTCCCGGCACCCGGCGGGAGCCCTTTGTCTTTTCACTTTCGCGATCAGCTTCCTCGCTCGGGCCTTCGTTATCCCCTCTCCCTCGAGGATCATCTCCAGGACCGGGAGACGTGCGGCCGCCCTCCTCTCGTCGGCGTAGAGCCAAAGCGTGGCGGCGAGGGCGGCAAGGCACAACTTGTCGATCCGGAGCGCCCGGGAGAGAGGATGCTTCTTCAGCGGGTCCACCAGGTCTTTCGTGCCGGCGATGATCCCGGCCTGTGGCCCCCCGAGGAGCTTGTCGCCGCTGACGGTGACGATCCCCGGCCCCTGGGCCAGCGCCTGCCTGATGGTCGGCGTCCCGGGGATGCCGGCCCCCGCGAAGTCGAATACGGCCCCGGATCCCAGATCCTCCATCACGGGGATTCCGAACCGACTTCCGAGGACGGCAAGGTCGGCGATTGACACCTCCTCGGTGAACCCCGTGATGCGGAAGTTGGACCGGTGGACCTTCAGGAGCAGCGCCGTGGCGGGGCCGAGCGCCCTCTCATAATCTGCGATACGGGTGCGGTTCGTAGTCCCTACCTCCACGAGGTTCGCGCCGCTGGCCGCCAGGATTTCCGGGATGCGGAAGGATCCCCCGATCTCGACGAGCTCCCCCCGGCTCACAATCACATCCTTTCCCCGCGCCATGCCCGCAAGGCAGAGAAATACCGCCGCCGCGTTGTTGTTCACGACGTGTACGGACTCCGCCCCCGTAAGCGCCAGAAGCATCTCCTCTACGTGAACCAGCCGCCGGGAGCGGGTCCCCCCGGCCAGATCGAACTCCAGGTTGGAGTACCCCGCGGCCGTAGACGTGATGGCCCGTATCGCTTCCTCGGAAAGCGGGGCCCTGCCGAGGTTCGTGTGCACCACGATTCCCGTCGCGTTGATCACCCGCCGAAGGGTAATCTCTTCGCCCTCGGCCACCGCGCCGGGAAGGTCGGCGAGCAGGCGGGAGATCCACTCTTCCCGGGGGCGACCAGGTCCCTTCTCCCGCAAGGCTTCACCCCGGTACTCGTCAAGAAGCTTCCGCATGGACGTAAGGACCACCGCGCGGGGATAGTGCACGAGGAGGGAGCGGATTTCGTCGCGTTGCAGGAGTGAGGCGACGGCGGGAATCTGGCGAAGGCTGTCCGGTACGGGCATGCCCGGGGATTACCCCTTGGCGAGTTCCCGGAGAAGAATTTTCTTCCCGTAGTAGGCGTTTTTCTGTACGAGGGACTCCGCCAACGCTTCATCCTTCTTCCGAAAGGCTTCGATGATCTCCCAATGCTGCTGGATAATCCCCTCGATCCGCCCCGGCATTGCCAGGATCAGGCGGAACCTCTGGAACTGCATCACCAGGTTCTGGACGATGGTCTGGAGTTTCTCGTTGCCGCACGCCTTGAGGAAGATATCGTGGAAATCGTTGTGCAGGGCCTGAATCTTCTTCACTTCCTGCTTGGCAGCGGCGGCCTCCATCTGGCGATTCAGCGCTTCCATCTTCGAGACATCTTTCTCGGTGAGTTTCTTCACCGCGGTGCGCGCCGCATAGCCTTCGAGGATGGCCTTCAGATCGTAGAAATCCGAGACATCCTTGGGGGACAGGGAGGCCACAACCGCCCCTTTCCGGGGTATGACGGTGATGAACCCCTCCGTCTCCAGTTGCCGGAACGCCTCGCGAATCGGTGTCCGACTGATGCCGAACCTGTCCGCGAGTTCCGGTTCGGCAATCCGGGTGCCGGCGGGCATTTGACCGGTCACGATCGCGTTGCGGATTGTCTCAACGATTTTCTCTCGTAAAGTCAAATGGTTGTCAATCTGAATCTTGATCTTGGCCATAGGAGGGGACCTCGTTTAATTGCCCGTCAATGTATGCAGTATACGACTGTATGTCAAGGGGTTTTCTTCCCCGTTTCCGGCCGAATACCGAACCGGTTGCGGCAGAACTCCCTCTATTGTATCTTCTCACGTTCCAGATCCATCAGATGCGGAGGAACCGAACCGGATGGCATGGACGATTCATTCGACGATTCCTTTTTCCATGCTGGGAAAGAATGATGCGGTCGGCCGGCTCTCCCTGGCCGGAGTGGGGCCGGAGATCTACCTATCCGGGGCCACCCTCGACCGACTCACGCCGGGAAGCGCGGAAGCGGCGGCGGATTCTCTCCGGTCGGCCGGCATCGCGACCGCCACGTTTCATGCTCCTTTCAACGACCTCTGTCCGGGAGCACGCGACGAGGAGATTCGCCGCGTTACCGTGCACCGTCTGCGACAGGCAGTCTCCCTCGCCCCTCTGTTTCGCCCGCTGGGGATCGTGATGCACGGCGGATACTCGGACTGGCTCTTTGACTTTGATGCGGAATCCTGGCTGGAAGGAGCGAAGAGGACGTTCTCCGAAGTGGCGGAGACGGCGGAAGCCGCGGGCGTCGACATCCTCCTCGAAAACGTCTTCGACGCTGTCCCGGACCACCTCCTCCGCCTTCGTGCGGCCGTCGGGTCGAAGCGACTGGGATTCTGCTTCGATGCGGGCCATGCCACGCTCTTCTCGCGCCTCCCGGTCCAGAAATGGATGGAGGCCTTCGGCCCCGACCTTCGGGAGATGCACATCCACGACAACCGCGGTCTCCGGGACGACCATCTTCCGGTAGGGGAAGGATCGATCAACTTCCGGGGGGTACTGCTCGCCGCCCGGGACGCGGGAACAACGCCCATTCTCACGGTGGAGCCGCATCGGGAGGAACATTTCTCCCGGTCCATCGCGTCCCTGCGGGCTATTCTGACGGAAATCGCGTAGCCCTTCCCCCGGACAGGGGGATGACGGCACCCGCCGTCTGCGGACGGACGAATTCGTCTTCCGACGCGGGGTCAGACCGTCTGGGCGAAGAAGGCGATCGCCTCTTCCTCAGAATCGAATGCCCGGACATACCGGGAGACGCCTGTCATCCGGAGGAGGTCCTGATTGATTCGATTCAGCGAACAGAACGCAAGCGTGCCGTTCCGCTCCGCCATCCGTTCCACGATGCCGATGATGAAGGAGATCCCGATGCTGTTGATGAGCCGGGTTCCCTCGAAGTTGAGCACGACATTCGACCGGCCAACTTCCAGAGCGTCGTGGACCACCTGCTCCAGTTCCTCCCCCAGGAGGCTGTTGAGGTATCCGTTTACGTAAACGACGGATGTACCCTCTCCCGCTTCGCGCGTTTTTACTTTCAGATCTCTCACGTCATCATCCCTCACCGTTTGTCGTAGGGCTTCCTTCGTCGCTCGCGGGACGCAGGTACTTCACCATCCTGACAGTCGTCCCGCGCTCTCCCGTTTCGATATGGACTTCGTCAACCAGCTCGCTGATCAGTTTGAGTCCCCATCCCCTGTTTTGCTTCGACTCGTCCCCTTTCGCAGACGTGCGGAACCCCTTGCCCTCGTCCTGTACGAACAGCTCGATCCTCTCGGGGGAGAGGACGTACCGCAGACGGACTTTCCCCGTTTCCGCCCCGCTGTGCTCGAACGCGTTGATGCATGCCTCGATGATGGCCATCTTGATCCGGTCCACCGTATCCTTGTCCAGCGATGCGTAGGCCGCCACCTCTTCCGCCACACGGGCGGCCACGACTTCCGTGTCCGCCTTCATCGGCAGCACGAGTTCGAACTCGAGCGGCTGCTCCCCCGCCCGGGCCTCCGGCGGGCGCCTTTCCTCCGCCCCCTTCTCCAGTTCCTGCATCCCGAACAGGTTCAGAAAAAGTCGCATCTGCGTCCGGTGGGTCAGGTGTATGCCGTACCGGTCCGCCAGCCCCACGACCGCGGCGTCCGCGGCCCCGTCGAAGAGAATCCATTTCCGGAGCTGGCCGGGTTTCAGGCCCTTGTCCAGGCTCAGCAGCCGGCACCGGTTCTCGAAATGTTCCACCGCGACCTGCACGAGCTTCTTTTCCGTGTTGACGTCCACGGCCCAGATGACCAGATTCTCCTCGGAGAAATCTCCGTCGTGGAACCCGTATGCGACGAGGTCGAAGTCGAACCGGCTCCCGCCGCGGATGGTCCGGTGCCCTTTCGACACCGAACTGATCTTGGGAAGCCTCACCTTCCGCGGATCCCCCTCCAGGCCGATCACCACCTCCAGAAGCCCCTTGTCGCCATACTTGTCGTGAAATTTTCCGAAATCGAACAGGAGCGCGGGCACATCCCGGCAGTCCCAGCGGCGCATCATCTCCTTCGCAATTTCGGCGCTCGCATCCTGCTCGCCCCCGCTCCCCTCCTGCAGGTCGTGGGAAATCTTCGCCTGCACGATGCTCGCCGCGACCTGTGACGTGTTCTTTCCCAGGACGCCGCGCTCGAACGCCCAGAAGAGGAAATCGGCGAGGACGGGATCCCGGACGAATTCGATGTGCTCGAAATCGGACTTCAGCAATCCCTTGAATTCAAGCGCCGAAAGAATCTCGCTTCCTTCCTCCGGTGAAGTACCCATAAGCGAGAACGCCCCTTCGAACGTGTCGATCGGGAACCGGTCACAGATGACCCGCTTCAGAAACTTGACGGCACGGGCCCGGGCGACGCGATCCGGAATGGCGTTCTCGAAAAATTCCCGCCAGTACCGGTTGAGCTTCCCTTCGGTAACCGAGAGCGCGAACAGGTTCTCGAGCCCCACCTCGTCCTCGATTTGGACGTTCCGGAAGGAAATCTCCTCGGCGAGCATCCGCTGGTAGACGGGGATGTGGCCAAGCCGGACCGCCGCACGGACCGCCAAGTGCTCCGGTATCCGGATCTTCCTCCGCTCGAAGAGAGGACCCCACGCCGCAACCGAGGCATCCGGCGAAAGCCCGCCGACCTCGAGAAGCTGGAACGAGCCGTACAATCCTTCCCGCTTGAGAGAGGAGGTGACGTGCCCCGGGGATGAGCCAGAGACGATCATGGGGAAATGGCCGGACTTGATATAGGGGCGAAGGATGGAAAAGATCGCGCCTTCGGGAATGTTCTGCAGTTTGATCGTATACTGGAAGTCGTCGAAGAGAAAAACCGGGTACAGCAGTTCCCCTCCGGTCGCGAACGGGAAGGAAAACGCGTTCGCCAGGGCGGACAAACCATCCCCCTTCTCCGAGTACCGTAGGTGGGCGGACAGATAATCCCGGCATTCCACGTGCCCGCGAGCGGCAAGCGCGTCGCATAACGCATCGAGGTCGAACGCCGCGGGGGGCGATTCCCCCAGGAAGACGAGAAGTTGCCACAGGTATTCCTGAAGGAAGTGCTGGGAGAGGGCCAACGGGTGGGACAGGATATTGCTGAACGAATAATAGAACGGGAATGGGCACGGGGGCGCAGTGCTCTGGGGCAGCGACTTCAGCTCCGATTTCAGTTTGAGGAGGAGGGAGGATTTCCCGACGTTGGGCGGGCCGTAGATCAGAACCGATGCCCCGATGCCGGATTTTCCTTCGAGGCACACCCGGAGAAGGGAGCGCAGTTCCTCTTCGCGGCCGAAGAATTCCCCGGGACGAAACGAAGCCTCCGCTCCCTGGCTCCACAGGAGGCGCATTACGCAAATGCCCGGAACAAGGTCTTCATCCGGTCTAATGTAACTTGAACGGATTGAATTATCAAAAGGATATTGGGCAGATGGAACAATGGAAGCCATTCCTGCTAACGTGAAGAAACCTTCCCGGTACAGCGGCGCCGAAGTACGGCCGGCGCTCCTGTCGTGGGACGAGGCGGAAACCCGGATTCTCCTCGCCTTCCCGGATGTGTACGAAATCGGAATGTCGCACCTCGGGATCCTCCTGCTCCACGAGCTGCTCAACGCCCGGGAAAAAACCCTCTGCGAGAGGGCCTTCGCCCCCTGGAGGGACATGGAGGAGCACCTGCGGGAATCTGAGGCACCCCTGGTCTCGCTGGAATCGGGGAGGCCCGCCCGCGACTTCGACGTGCTCGGGTTCTCCCTGAGCTACGAACTGACCTACACGAACGTGCTTACCATGCTCGATCTGGCCGGGATTCCCCTCCTCCGCCGGGAGCGAGGGGAGAGGGACCCGGTCGTCCTGGGGGGAGGCATCTGCACGCTCAACCCGGCGCCCGTGGCGGAATTCTTCGACGCTCTCCTCGTCGGTGACGGGGAAGAAGCGATTCTGGAGATAGTGGAACAGGTGGAGAAGAGCAAGAAGCGGGGTGGGAAGAGAGAGGAACTGCTCCACCAACTGTCGGGGATCGAAGGCGTCTACGTTCCGGGGGTCTCCACGACGGTGTCCCGCAGGGTTCTTCCCGACCTGAAAGACTCTCCCCTTACCCTCTCCCCGATTCTGCCCGCCATGCGCGTCGTGCACGACCGCCTGAGCATCGAGATCTCCCGGGGATGCACCCGCGGATGCCGCTTCTGCCAGGCGGGGTACGTCTACCGGCCCGTCCGGGAGAGGGACCCGCTGCTTCTCCTGCGGTACCTGCAGGAGACCGCCCCGAAGACCGGCTACGACGAGGTAGGGCTTCTCTCTCTTTCGGCCGCAGACTACGGCTGCATCGATCGCCTGATCACCGACGCGATGGAGACCCTCTCTCCCGAGAGAATCTCCGTGTCCCTCCCGTCCCTTCGACTGGACGCCCTCCGGGAGAATACCGTTCGCCAGATCCGAAAGGTTCGGAAGACCGGGTTCACGCTCGCGCCGGAGGCCGGAACGGAGAGGCTCCGCCGGAGCATCAACAAGGAAATGGGGGACGGCGAGCTGTTGCGCTCGGCGGAGTGGATTTTCGGGAACGGGTGGCAGACGCTCAAGCTCTACTTCATGGTGGGACTGCCGGGGGAGACGGCGGACGACGTCCGCGCAATCGGGGAATTGATCCGGAAGGTGGCGGCGGTCGCCCGCCGTCACGGGAAGCGGAACTCCGTGACCGCAAGCGTGTCCTCTTTCGTGCCCAAGCCGCATACCCCCTTCCAGTGGGAGCGCCAGATCGGCAAGGAGGAAATCCGGGAGCGGGTGGGAATCATCCGGGCCGCGGTCGGGCGGGACCGGAACGTGGAGGTCAAGTTCCACTCCCCGGAGGTTTCCGAACTGGAGGGCGCGTTTTCGCGGGGAGACGGGCGCCTGTCCGCGGTGATCCTTGCCGCCTATCGACGAGGGGCGAGATTCGACGCATGGACCGAGGAGTACCGTCCGGACGCGTGGTCCGAGGCGTTCCGGGAGACGGGTATCGACCCGGCCGAGTACCGGCGGGAACGGGACCCGGCCGGGCCACTGCCCTGGGACATGGTGGATGCCGGGATCGACCGCGATTTCCTCCTGTCCGAGCGGAAGAAAACGTGGTCGGGTGAAACAACGGCCGATTGCCGCAAGGACGGGATGTGCGCGGCGTGCGGCGCATGTCCTCCGGGCCTCGTCAACATTACCTACTCCCCCGGTCCGGACGGGAAAGAGGAAGCGAAAGCGCACCACCCGGTGCCGGACGCACCCCCTCGCAAGGATGGAGGGTTCCGCCATATCCTGCGGATACGGTATGCCAAGGAGGGCCCGGCAAGATACCTGAGCGGCCTGGAGATCCAGTCCCTCTGGGGCCGCATTCTGCGACGGGCCGGTTTCCCCCTGGCATACAGCCAGGGGTTCAACCCGGCGCCCCGGCTCTCCTTTTCCCATGCCCTCCCCGTCGGCATGGACAGCCTTGCCGAATACCTGGAGGCGGAGTTCCGACTCCCCTTTGCTCCGGCGGATATCGAGAGGAAACTCCCCTCCTGCCTCCCGCGCGGGATTTCTCTCGGGGAGGTCCGGCAGGTGCCTCCGGGATCGCCGCGGCTCTCCGACTTCAACCTGTCCTGCCGTTACGTCATCCTCCCGGTCCCCCCGCACCGGATGCCCGAGGAGATTACGCCGGACCGGGCGGATGCCGCGTGGCGCGCGTTCCGCGGATCCGGGCATTTCCCGGTGACGGCAGGGAAAGAGGGGAGCCGATCCGAGATCGACCTCAAACCCCTGGTCTTCAATTTCCAGGTGAACGGGGAGGGCCTCTTCATTACAATCATCCATGGAACCGGAAAAGGGGTACGGCCGCTCGATGCCGCGAGTGCGATCCTGGGGACGGCGCTTCCGCCCCATCGCTTCTCGGTGAAAAAGTTGTCGGCCGAATTCGAGCCCCGGAAGAAGGGATAGGGTGCAAAAAGGAAACAAGCTCATCGTCATCAACTCCGCCCCGTACGAGACGCGTGTTGCGACACTCGAATCCGGGATCCTCGTCGATTTCCTCCTCGAGCGCGGTGACGACAGGAACATCATCGGAAACATCTACAAGGGGAAGGTCATCCGCGTACTCCCGGGAATGCAGGCCGCCTTCGTGGACATCGGCATGGAGAAGGCGGGATTCCTGTACGCCGGCGATTTCGTCACCCCCCGGCTCGGGTTCGAGGCCGACGAGAACGGGGAGGAGGACCTTGTGGAGGACATCGACATCCACGCTGCCCGGTTCCCGCAGGAGCAGTACATTCCCCCGATCGAGGGAATGATCCGGGAAAGCCAGCATCTGATCGTGCAGGTGGCCAAGGAACCGTTGGGAACCAAGGGGGCGCGCATCACCAGCCACATCACCCTGCCCGGCAGATATCTCGTGCTCCTCACGTGGTCTGCGCATATCGGCATATCCCGGAGGATCGAGGACCCCGGAGAGCGGGAAAGGCTCCACGAGATCGGGGAGAGGATCTGCCTGGACGGCATGGGGGCCATCGTGCGCACTGCGGCGGAAGGCAGGACGGAAACCGAGCTGAAGGCGGACATGGACTATCTGGTCCGCCACTGGGACACGATCCGCAATAAGTGCGAGGCCGCGAGCGCACCCACTCTCATCCACCGGGAACTCTCCCTTTCCCTCCGTGCCGTACGGGACATGTTCACGGCGGACATGGACCGGATCGTCGTGGACTCGGAGGAGGAGTACGTGCGCATCCGGGACTTCACCTCCCAGTTCTTCCCTCGCCTGCTGGATCAAATCGAGGTCTACCAGGGAAGCCAGCCGATCTTCGAGCATTACGGCGTCGAGATCGAGCTCGCACGGGCCCTCGACAAGAAGGTATGGCTGAAGAGCGGCGGCTATATCGTGATCGAGCAGACCGAGGCGCTCACCGTCATCGACGTCAACACAGGCAAATACGTGGGACGGTCCTCACTCGAGGAGACGACCGTCAAGATCAACCTCGAGGCGGTGAAGGAGATCGTCTACCAGCTTCGTCTGCGCAACATCGGTGGGATCATCACCATCGACTTCATCGATATGAAGACCGAGGAGAACCGGGACAAGGTGTACCAGGCGCTCGTCGACGCGCTGCGCGCCGACAGGAGCAAGACGACCATCTGCAAGATTTCGGAACTCGGCCTGGTCGAGATGACGCGCAAACGCATACGGGAGAGCCTTTCCCGATCCCTTTCGGAACCTTGCCCCTACTGCTCCGGAGAGGGGATCATCAAGTCCAAGAAAACGATCTGCTACGAGATCTTCCGCGAGTTCGAGCGCCAGGCGCTCCTCCTGGCGGGGAAGCAGGTCTCCCTGTATGTCCATCCAGCGGTCGCGGAGGAGATGTTCGGCGAGCACCGGCGGTTTATCGAGATGCTCGAAAACCGGTTCGGTATGAAGGTAAACATCTCGGCGTCCGAGAAGTTCCACGTCGAGCAGTACCAGATCGAGCATTCCTGACCGGATCTCCCCCGGGGAAAAAACACCTCCCGGGGTTCCCCCAGGGTCGGCGGACGATTTTCAAGGAGCGCGCCCTACGGACCGACGGAGATCCAGTACGCCTCAAGCAGATGCATGTCCGGATTCAGGTATCCCCTTGCCTTCACCGAAACATTGTTGTCGATAGAGGAATAGTCCAAGGTCATCTGGGGAGAGACCAGGTTGTCGTAATAGGCTTGGAGGCGGTCCGGCTGCGGGACGACGACATTGTCCGCCGGGAGCCGCAAGACGAAGAACGTGTTGTCGGACGACCATCCATTGTCCACTTCCCCGGACAGGACATCCGGGAACGTTATCGTGATCTCTTTCGCCTTGAAGTCCGTGGTTCCCGTCAGGAAACGACCTACCGATTCCACGATCGCCCGCTCCCGCAAGGCGGCAAACGCGATCGAGTTGTCAACGGACACGAGCCACATTGAGCGTGCGAGAACGTCGTCGCTGTATGTCCAGGAGGTAGCGTCATCGTAGAATGTGACCACATATTCCGTCCCGTCGGCTATCGAGATGTCGAAATCTCCCCTGGCCGAGGTATTTCCCCCGTAAACACGGGTAACCACGCCTGCCACGCTGTACAGGACGGGAGGCAGAAATTCCGCGAACACCTGCGGTCGCAGGATGACCTTGGCTCCCTTCCAGCTCTTCCCCTGTACGACAACCTTGATCTTCAACCCGACGACATCGAGACGTACCTTAAAGAACCGGACCCAGCTGTCCGGGTAGGTCGTATCCGTGGTTGCCGGAATCACGAGGTTCTTCCCGTCCACAAAGTGGATATCGAAATGTGAATGTGCGGTGGGATGGAAATACACCTCGCTGTTATCCGCCAGCACGACTCTCACACGTCCGTAATAAACACGGATCTTGTTGTAGGTCCCCGCAGGAACGGAATCGAAATGGTTGAGGATCCGTGCCAGCCGTTTCCCATTCTCCAGTCTTACCAGGTCGATTCTCGTTGGGGTATCCGGCACAAGCGTAACGAACCCGGACTTTTCCGGTGAACGGAGGGAGTCGTCAGCACCCCGGCTGTCCGTCATCTCCCCTTCCATGTCCTCGCCGTCGAATTCCGTCTCCTTGGCGGGAATCAGGGAAACCTTCACGACCTCCATATACACATGCTTGATCTCCCCGAAATCGGAAGCCGGCTTATAGGACGGATCCGTAACGGCCATGGGCATTGAGGAAGTCGAAGCCCCGCTGCTCGTATTTGCGACGAATGAGATATCCACGGCCGCCGGGCCCACCGGCGTTGCAAGGGAGCCCGTGCTTGTGCCGGAACCTCCTCCGCTACATCCAACGGCAAGGAGCAGGAAGGAAAGAATGACCGGCCAAAGAATGCCTTTTCCGTCACAGAAGCCCGGAAACCTCACAGATCACCTCCGATATTCTGGGTTCTCCGTAGGAACAGTTTCGCATCCCGTAGGTAACATTTTCCCATGGTGTTTCCATCCCAGCACTATTATTTCAGCAATATATGGGCCAATAAAGTAAACGTTGAACACACAAAGATATTCAGTAATCAAGAGAGGGGCACCCGCCGAAAATCCGAATTTCCGGTAAATTTAATACCAAATATCGGCATTTTCCCAGACCTGCGCCCCCTTCGCTCCCGGCGGAATCCGCTTGCATTTCGCGGGAAGTTTGCATATCATTCGTCGCGAATTCTGCACGTTCCCATCGGGCCGACGTAGCTCAACGGTAGAGCAGCTGATTCGTAATCAGCAGGTTGGCGGTTCAATCCCGCCCGTCGGCTCCAGTTTTCCCTTTCTCTTATTCCCCCCAAGCATGGCATCACAAACCCCTGGAAGGACTACCAATTCATGCGATTAAAGACCGGATTCCGGTTTTCCGATACGATTGGAAGTCGTTTAGAGAACGACCGGCAATCGATGGCTACAACTCTTTCCAAAGGAGCGATTCAGTCATGACGAAACGTGCACCGTCGGCAGTCGCATGCTTGCTTGCGGTATTCCTCCTGTTCGGGTGCGGAGGAGGAGGGGGAGGGGATTCCGCGTCGTTGTACACCGGCATCACGTCCCCGGCCATGGTCACCGACAACAATGCGGAGGAAATCGCCCTCCAGGCGTACCAGGCAGGCGACCTTTCGGCTTCCACCGTTTCCATTCTCGGCGTTTCCGAAAACGGGAATTCCGCCGTCGGCAGTCCCAAACTCCTGACGCTCGTCCGGTTGCTGAAAGAAGGCGCGGACGGAATGCCGGTCCTTTCCGGCATGACGGTTCCACTGGGTTCTTCGACCCCCGCCCTTCCCATGACGGTCGTCACGGTCGACAACACGGTCGATGACGGGTTCGGGGGGAGTATGACGCTTCATCTATCGATCAACGACCAGACGGGATATTTCAGCGGAACGTTCCGGTTCAATGACTGGCACGGGGATGGCAGCGGGTTGATTTCCGGCCTGGCGCACGTGTCCGGGAACTTCGACATGACCGGAGGTTTCTTCACCCGCATCCGGTTCTCCTTCAACCCCGTCACCATGCAGGACGGCGTGGATATCGTCAGCATCTACGGCACGGTGGATCTGGAAAGCGACGGATATTCGTCCGCATCCGCCACCATGAACATCTTCCTGCAGGACGGCAACTCCCTGGAAACCGTCTGGATCAGCAACTATACGATGAGCCTTTCGGATGGGCCGGACGCAGACTTCGACGGGGAACCCGATTACGTGGACGCGACCGTGTCGGGAAGGATCTATCTGCCGAATTTCGGATACGTGGTGGTGACCACCCCGACCCCGTTCCGCCATTACGCGGGATACACGCTTCCCTCGAGCGGCGTCCTCCGCATCACGGGAAGCGGGGGAAGAAGCGCGCAATTGGTAGTGATCAGCGCCGTTCCGGAGTCTTCGGGGTATTACGTCGAGGCGGATCTGGACGGGGATTCCGTGTACGAATGGAGAGGCATCGACCACTCCTGGCTGTTACCTTAGCGACCGCTTCCGAACAGGGAACGGGGACAGGCACGCGCCTGGCCCCGTTTTTTTCCCACCGCTTATTCGATGGGAACCCGTTGCTTCGATGCGATCTTCTGCATCTTCTCGGTCGCCTTGAGGCCGTGGCCCGTGAGCGGGGCGACAACGGTGCCGGATCGAACTCCGGGGAACTTGAGGAATGCCGCCACCGGCAGGGCGGAGGTCGGCTCCACGTAGAGGCCTTTGCGCCCCAGGAGGACAAGAGCGCTCTCCACCTCCTCGTCGGACACCGCGAGCACCACGCCTCCCGTCTCCCGGACGATGTCGACGATCTCCTTCCCGCGCACCGGTGCGGCGATGGCGACCCCCTCGGCGATCGTCTCCCGGGTCTCGATCGCGGGGACGGCACCTAAGTTATCCCGGAACATGGCCAGGAGGGGGGCGCAGTCCTGCGCCTGCACGGCGATGTGGCGCGGTATCCGGTCGACCAGGCCGCTCTCCTTCAACTCCCGGAACCCGATATAGGAGCCGATCAGGAGCGTCCCGTTTCCCGCGGGCAGCAGGAGCGCGTCCGGGGCGCGGAAACCCAGCTGCTCCCAGACCTCGTACGCGAACGTCTTCGTGCCCTGGAAGAAGAAGGGGTTCCAGGAGTGGCTGGCGTAGTAGGTCCCTTCCGCCGCGGCAAGGGCCGCGTTCGCCGTGTCTTCCCTGCTTCCGGGGATCCGGCGCAATGCGGCGCCGTAAAGAAGGATCTGGGCCAGTTTCCCCGGCGAGGTGCTATCGGGCACGAGGATCTCGCATTCGATGCCCGCCCTGGCCGCGTAGGCGGCGATGGCGCATCCGGCGTTTCCGGAAGAGTCCTCGACGACCCTGGCGACGCCCATCTCCTTCGCCTTGCTGATGAGGACCGAAGCTCCCCGGTCCTTGTACGACCCCGTCGGGAAGAGCTGTTCGAGCTTGAGAAGAAGGGTTCCCGGTCCGAGGTCGGCCAGGATCATCGGTGTCATCCCCTCGTCGAAGGACACGACGTGGGCGTCGTCATCGACCGGCAGCGCCTCCCGGTATCGCCACATCGTAGCCTTGCGCCGGAGTATTTTTTCCTTGTCGAAGCGGGCCCGGAACCGGACCCCGAGGAGTCCCCCGCAGTCGCATCGCCACCTCGGGTCGTTCATCGGAAACGTCGCCCCGCACGACCGGCAGAGAAGACCGTTCACGGTGTCGGCTCCCCGGGGATCTTTCTCCCCGGCTACTTCTTCATCAGGCTGTCCAGGTTGAGGAGCGGAGTCGCGCCCCCACCCGAGAGGAGCACGTTCGGGACGGTTCCGTTCCACTTGGAGATTGCCTCTCGCAACGCCTCGATCTTCCGCAGTTCAATCATCTCGACCGTGATCTGCCCCTTTTGCAGCCGCAGCGACTCGGCCTCCGCCTTCGCCTGGGCCACCTTCTGTTCCGCCTCGATCTTGATCCTCTCCAGGTCCCTCTTGGCTCTCAAGGCAAACTGCTCCGCCTCCTGCTTCGACTCGATCGCATCGGTGAACTTCTTGGAAAAACTGAAGTCGATCACGGAAAACCCGTCCACGTACAGGTTGTAATCGGAAAGCTTCTGGCTCAGGGAATCCTTGATCGCGGTGCTTACGGCCTCCCGTTCTCCGATCAGCTGGACCGCGGTGTACTTGGCCGTCACCGCCTTCACCGCCTCCTGGACGGACGGGTCGATGATCCTCTCCTTGAACGCCACCCCGATGTTCTGGTACACCCAGTTGGCCTTGTCCGGGACGATGTGGTAGTTCAGCGCGATCACCGACTTGATATCCTGGAGATCCTTGCTTGCCGCCTCCGACCGGGTTTCCGATTTCTGGATCTTGACGTCCATTTTCACGACTTTCTGCATGACCGGGATCACGAGATGCAACCCTTCCCCCAGGACATCCTTCTGTACCGCCCCGAAGTTCAGCAGGACGCCCCGTTCGCCCGCGTTGATCTTCACGAAGGGATTCAGGACGATAAGGAAGAAAAACACGGCCATCACGACAAAAACGATTCCCACCCGTTTGCCGGCCTGCTTTACCGTCCGTTTCATTTCAAATTCCTGCATTCTGGCCTCCTTCAGGGAATAATATTTGCGAATATCGCGGATGGATCATTCAGGAACCTTCCCACCGGGCCATCCTCATGGGGTCGGGGAAACGCACCAGAAGCCGCGGGTCTCCCGGGACGGGAGATTCTTCGTCAGACCGCGACCGGAATGGATACCGTGCCCTCTTCGTCGTCATTTAAGGAAACGGAGCCGATTCCCGCGTGAATTCCTGATGTTTATCGTTTCACGATAGGGTTGCGCCGGATTCGTGTCAAGGGGAGGGGGGAATTGGGGTACATTGGAAGATATGTACTGCCCGGAATGCAGAGCCGAATACTTCGAGGGGATCTACGGATGCCCCGACTGCCGGGTGCCGCTGGTACCCGAATTGCCGCAGCGCCCGCAGCCGGAGTATGTGGAGTACGTCACCGTGCTGGAAACGGGAAACCCCATCTTCCTCGCGATGGTGAAATCGATCCTGGCGTCCGCCGAAATCCGGCATTACGTGAAGGGCGAGGTGCTGCAGGATCTCTTCCGCGTCGGCACGGCCGAAATCCAGGTCGGGCGGGACGACGAGGCGAAAGTGAGAGATCTCCTCCGGGAGCTCAACATCGGCACCGGGAATACCGGATGACGGGGCTGGCGGTCAGCCGAAAAAATCCTCCAGCGCAGGAACCGTGAACCCGGATTCCCGCAACACGGATTTCACGTTGCCCACGTCGATCGTCCCGATCCTCAGGAACGCCACGAACTCCCCACGGAAGGGGGAAAGCACCAGGCTGCGAATCTCGATCTTCATCTCCTCCAGTTTTCGGATCAGCCGCAGGAGAAAGGACACGTCCCGGGGAAGGATCACTTCGATCCGGACACCGCCTGCCCCCTCGATGCGAAGGGTGTCGATGAACGCGGCGAGAATGTCCGTCTTGGTGATGATCCCCACCAGCTTCCGCCCTTCCACCACCGGGAGAGCCCCGAACCGCTTTCGGTGAAGGATTACCAGGGCGTCCTCGATCGTGTCCCACGGATTCACGGTGATCACGTCGCGGGTCATGATCTCCCCCACCTTCCGCTCCTTGTCCAAAACCTCCCCCTCGCCGTTTACCGGAGGCTCCTCCAGCGTGGTGTTCCGGATATCGGTGTCCGTCACGATGCCGGCAAGTTCCTCCCCCGCAACCACGGGGAGGTGATGGAACCGGTTCTCCTTCAGAAGATGCCCCGCCCGCATGACGGTGTCCTCGGGAGATACCGTGATCGGTTTGGCCGTCATCCTTCTGCCGACGTACATGGCTTAGCTCCTTCCCTGGAGGGTCTTTATGTGGGCAATCGCCGATGACGTGAGGGTAGACCCATTGTATCCCCCCTCCAGGACGGACACGATCCGCCCCTGGCAATACGTGTCGGCCATCTCGCAGATTCGTTGCGTCATGTGGACAAACGATCGTTCCGTCAGCGCGAGGTCCGCGATGGGATCGTCACTGTGCGCGTCGAATCCGGCGGAGACCATGATCAGGTCGGGCCGGAAACGCTCGATCTCCGGGATGACCTCCCTCTCGAAGAGGTCGAGGAACTCCCGGTCCGACGTGTGGGGCTTCACGGGGAGATTGAGAGTGAACCCGTACCCCTCCCCCTTTCCCTTCTCCATCCTTCTCCCCGTCCCGGGGAAACAGAAGGTCGGGTGTTCGTGGATGCTGCAGAAATAGGTAAGAGGGTCTTCCTCGAAAATTTCCTGGGTTCCGTTTCCGTGGTGGACGTCCCAGTCCAGGATGAAGATCTTTTGCACGCCGTACACGGCCCGGGCGTAGCATGCCCCCAGGGCGACGTTGTTGAGGAAGCAGAACCCCATGGCGGATGCTCTCCCG
>Ga0307417_10000098_pt1 | contig 35062 bp, 28 predicted proteins | sample SalMarWE160210MG_2_FD_202514 | JGI IMG/M metagenome (GOLD analysis project Ga0307417, IMG submission 202514) | Salt marsh sediment microbial communities from the Plum Island Ecosystem LTER, Massachusetts, United States - WE1602-10 | ecosystem: Environmental > Aquatic > Marine > Intertidal zone... | reverse complement strand
CAATGAGACGCAGGGTCGTTTGCCGGATCGTGATCGGGATCGTTACGGGGGCCCTTGCCGCCGGAATTTTCCCGCTTTCGGGAATGGCCCAGGGACCGGATGCGGAAACTCCGTCCTTGAGCATGGAGGAACTGGAAGTGAGAGGCTTCCGGGACAAACCCGGGCAGCTCTACGTTTCCGTGCCGGACCAGGTCTTCTCCCCCCCTCCGGTCCGGTTCGATCTTTTCCGGGAAGATCTTGCCAGGCCGATCCTCCCCTGGGAAACCACAGGGGAACATTCCGGAAAGGACCGCTCGAAGGCTCCGGGAGAGAAATGAAGAGCGAACAGGGAGGAAATCCGGTCGACTCCCGGAAGGAAGAATGAACGGATTTATCGGCATCGACGGTTGGGGGAGAGGGCAGAACCGGCTTGTCCGGTGGATGATCGGGCTCTCCCTCCTCTTCCATGCGGGGATGGTGCTCCTCGGAGTCCTGGTATCATCCTATTTTCCCCCCCGGACGCCGACTTTCCCGGTGGTGACGGTCGAGTTGACGGAAGCTCCGTTGTCCACTCTTCCGGAGGAGAAACCCGTTGCTCCGCCACCCCCAAGCGTGCCTCCGAAGAACAGCGTCGCTTCCAGGCCCCGCCCGGTCCCCGCGAAAAAAACGAAATCGCCCTCCGCGTCGCAGAGATGGCTGCGGAAACTCGACGCGGGATTGCCGAGCATCCCGGATGCTCCCATAGCCAAGGGCATGGGAAAGCCCGGGGGCATACCGGTTCGCCGATGGGCCAACGATGCTTCCCCCCGTCCGGGAGATTTCGCACCCGCGGTTGCCCCGGAAAACAGCGCCCTCCTCGGCCAGATCACGAGACTGGAGGGGAAGGTTCGCCAATCCGGAATCGCCGGAGTCGGGACCGGCAAGGAGATCGAGGCATCGGTCATGTTCGGCGGGGTGGGATCGTCCCAAGGGGAACCGATCCCGGAATGGATCCGCGACATGATTCGCAGGAAGGTCCTCGGATACCTCCCGGAACTGGAGGCAGTCTATTCCGCCGCCTACCGCCGGAATCCGAAGTTGCGGGGAAGGCTGGTGGTCCGGTTCCAGGTCGACCCTTCCGGGAAAGTCTCGCGCGCCGAATCCGTGGAATCCTCTTTCCGGGACGGGGCATTCGTCACAAGCGTTCTGGAAAAAGTGCGTCGATGGACGTTCGAGCCGACCGAAGGACACACCGTGCAGGTCCTGTATCCCTTCGTTTTTATCGCTCCCTCCTGATCCGATGAATGGCAAGGCGAAGTATTTCCTCCCTTCGATCGGGCAATGGCTGTTCCTGGCCGTATTCCTCACTCTCTCCTTCCACTCGGGATCCACCCTTCTGATTGATGGGGACACCGGCTACCACATCCGGGCAGGGGAATATATTCTGAATACCTTCACCGTTCCGGACCACGATATTTTCTCCTTCCTTTCCCCGCCACCGAAGTGGACTGCCCACGAATGGCTTTCCGAAGTGATCATGGGTCTGCTGCACAGGGCATTCGGGCTCACGGGTGTCGTTCTCTTTTTTATTCTGCTTATTTCCCTTACCTACCCGCTGCTCTTCCGGATGATGCGATCCTGCAGGGGGAATATCCTCGCCGATTTCGTGATACTTTTCCTCGTCATCTTCTCCTCCACCCTGCACTGGTTGGCAAGACCCCATATCTTTTCGTTGATCCTCACCGTGGTCTGGTACCGCCTCCTGGAGGATTTCCGGAAAGAAGGGAAGAACCGGTTATATCTTTTGCCTCCCCTGATGCTCCTTTGGGTCAACCTGCATGGGGGATTCATGGCGGGGTTCCTTTTCCTCGCGATTTTTTTCCTTGGCGGTTTGATCACCTGCCGGTATTCCGCCCGCGAGGGGAGGGAGCAAGCAAGGCGCAACACCCTCTTCCTCGGGATAACCTTTATCGCCTGTCTTCTTGTTTCCCTGATAAATCCGTACGGATATCAAATTCTTTTCTTTCCGTTCCGCCTGGTTTCGCAGAAGTTTCTCATGGACAACGTGAACGAATTCCTGTCTCCTAATTTTCACCAGGTGATGCCCTTCAAGTATCTCCTGCTGTTGACGATCGCCATCCTCGCCGTTTCCGTGAAGAAGCTCGATTTCGTCGAGATCTCCCTCCTCCTGATATTCCTGGACATGTCCCTGTATTCCGCGCGCTATATCCCTCTTTTCTGCATCGTCGCCGCCCCGGTTCTCGCAAGGCAGGCCGGTGCCGTTCTTGCCCGGAGGGAAGGATCCCGATTCTTGGCGTTTCGGACCAGGTCGGATCACATTGCAGCAGTTGATACCTCGGTGAAAGGACATGCCTGGGTGATTCTCGGCCTGCTCCTCGTGGCGGGGGCCGCTGCAACGGGGAAAATGGAATTCCGGTTCGACAGAACAAAAATGCCGGTCGATGCGGTGGAATTTCTGAAAAAGGAACGCATTGCGGGGAACATGTTCAACAACGACGAGTTCGGGGATTACGTGATCTACGCCGCCTATCCCCAATACCGAGTCTTTTTCGACGGTCGATCCGACATGTACGGTGCCGAGAGACTGAAGGATTACATGAGGGTCATTGGCCTGGAGACGGGATGGGAGAAGGTGATCGAGAAATACGATATCGGCTGGATTTTCTTTGGTGCGGATTCCCTTCTTTCCCGGTCGCTGTACGATAGGGGCGGATGGCATCTGATCTACGCGGACAAGGTGGCGAATATATTCGTAAAGGACCTCCCCGAGTATGAGGGTCTCATAGCGAAGCATGGAAACGTAAAGCCGGTGATGAAGGAAGATAGGGCAGAAGGAGTTTGATGTGGTGCCCTTGAGAAGGATACACCCCCTTCTTTTCCCCGTTACTCTTTTTCTTCTGGTTATCATTACTAGGATCCCCTTCCAAAGCAATCTTTTATACAGTATGGATTCCGGTCACTTTGCGTTGGCATTGGAAAAATACAGTGTTCCAACCCATCAACCTCATCCTCCCGGGTATTTCCTGTACGTAATGCTGGGGAGGGTTTTCCGCTTCTTCACGAACGACGCCAACGTCGTATTTGTCTCCATCAGCATCGCATTCAGCGCGTTTGCGATCGTGGCACTGTACTATCTGGGGAAGGAAATTTATGGTCGTTCGACAGGAGTGCTCTCCGCCGCGATCGGACTCACGAGCCCGAATCTATGGTTCCACGGGGAGGTGGCTCTTACCTATGCCGCCGAGGCGTTTTTCAGCACGCTGATAGCGTTTCTCTGCTGGCGTATGCACAGCGGGAAGCGGTCCTGTCTCTGGCTGTCCGCTATCGCAATGGGGGTTGCCGGAGGGGTTCGCCAGGACACCCCTATCTTTCTCTTCCCGCTCTTCCTGTATTCCGCGAAGGATCTGCCTCTCCGGAAAATCGCTCTCTCGATCGGCCTGATGGCCCTTACCTCTCTTTTCTGGTTCCTCCCCATGCTGCGAATGACGGGGGGGTGGGACGCCTACTACGGGGCTTTCCGGGAACTGTGGACGTACAACACGGGGACTTTCACCGTTATCGGAAACGGTTGGCCGGCGCTGAGATTGTATTCCTCCACTCTTCTTCTTTTTGTCGTGTACGGGCTGGGATTCGGTGTCTTTCCCCTGGTGCTCGCGCTCTATGCATGTATTCGTCAAGGAAAGCACAGATCATGGGACAGGGAACAATCGGTTTTTTTCTCCGTTTGGGCTTTCCCGTCGATCCTTTTCTACCTTTTGGTCTTCATCCATCCCGCGAATCCCGGGTATTCCCTGATCATCATGCCGGTATTCTATATTCTTACGGCTCTAGCCCTGGAATTCCTGTCCTCGGATTTTCAAAGGATATGGCGAAAGAACTGGTACCCGTGGCTGGCATTTTTCCTGGTGTTTCTAAACGCCTGCTGGTTTTTTCTGTCTACCTCTCCTCCGTCGTACCGGGGGATCAGACAACATGACAGGGAGTTGGTAGCGATGCTAGACGGCATCCGATCCTTTCCCCCGCAGGAAACGGCGGTATTCGTCGCGAAAGACTATGTTTTTTTCAGCTTCCGGCACATTATGTACTATCTTCCTGAATACAGGGTATATCTGGTCGATAGGAGAAGGGCATCGACGGGGGAGATAAGAATAACCTTCTGGGGAGAGAACAAGGAAACAAATAATGCCGATGGGATCGATCTTCCGGAAGGTATCGACAAGGTTGCGATACTGACGGACGGTGGCGATTGCAGGCATACCGGGGATGGCGTGGAATCACGCCAGAGGATCGATCATTCCGGTCTCTGCATCCTGTCAGGGCCGGTCATGCTGTTGAAGAGGATGTTCCCAGGGTTGCGTTTTCTTTCCTAGCCGAAGAATACGGAAGACTCATTATGGATTTGCGGGAACGAACCGATGCTTACGGGAAACGACATCCCTGGGAACTTTCCCGCCTGAAGGCAATCAGGACGATATGCCGGAGAATCCCGATTCGTGATAGGGATATTCGGGTACTGGATGTCGGGTGCGGAGACGGATTCGTCAGCCGGGAACTTGCGAAAGACGGGACATTCGGCTTCATTACCGGCGTCGACATACACCTGTCGGAGCGGCAGGCCGCTGCAATGGCGATCGCCGGAAAGGATGTCGCCTTCCACAACACCTATGATGCACTGGACAGGAACGGGTACAACCTTGCGCTCCTGATGGATGTCGTGGAACACGTGGAAGAGGATAGGCAGTATCTTCTCGATATCGTTCTCAACTACCTTGACGAAGAAGGATATCTGGTGTTTACCGTTCCGGCGTTTCCTTTCCTTTTCGGTTCCCACGATCGTTTTCTGCACCATCACCGCCGGTACACCCGGGAGGGACTTGTGGAACTTGCCCGTTCCGCACGCCTGGAATGCCTGTCCTCCGGGTACCTTTTTTTCTCCCTCCTCCCCGTTCGATTTCTTTCCCATTGTTTCGAAACATGGTTTCCTTCGAGGAAGGGAAAAATCCACGGTGTCGGTTCCTGGAAACGCGGAGCGATCGTATCGAACGTTTTGGGATTCCTGCTGGACGCGGATGTCCGTTTCGGAATGGCCTTGCAGCAGGCCGGCATTACGCTTCCCGGCCTCACCGCGTGGGCGTTATGCAGAAAACATCGATAATCGTCCCCTGCTACAATGAAGCCGGTCGCCTGGTGCGCGAGGAATTTATCCGGGCGACGGAACAGAACGGACAGCTGCATTTCCTTTTTGTCGATGACGGAAGCATCGACGGAACGAGGGAGATCCTGGCTGCGGTTTGCCGATCGAACCCCTCGCAGATGAAATGGATTTCGCTCGGTAGGAACTCGGGCAAGGCGGAGGCCGTGCGGAAAGGCTTTTTGACGGTTTTGGAATCGGATTCTGAAAATATCGGATACTGGGACGCCGATTTGGCTACCCCCCTCGGGGCGATCCCGAATTTCTGCGAGATCCTGGAAAACCGGGAAATCCTTCTTGTCCTGGGCTCCCGTGTGCGGCTCCTCGGCCGAAGAATCAAGAGGAAGGCATCGAGGCATTATCTTGGGAGAATATTCGCTACCCTGGCCAGCCTGATCACGGGTTTGCCGATTTATGACACTCAATGCGGCGCCAAGGTGTTCCGGAACAGAGAGGAGCTGAGAATCGTTTTCGGAAAACCGTTCCTCGTGAACTGGACGTTCGATGTGGAAATACTGGCACGTTTGCTGATGATCGAGAGGTTTAAGGGATCCCCTCCGCTGGTCCGCTCCACCGTCGAGTACCCGCTGGAAGAGTGGACCGACGTGCCGGGATCGAAAATGGGATTTTACGATTTCCTGCTGGGGATCCTGGAGTTGGGCAAGATAACGTATTACCTTCATGCTCCGGGCGCAAGAAGTCGTTTTTGCAGGCTAAATAACGAGATATAGAGCGGGTAGACGTGTTGATGAAGCTTCCGGATTCCCAAATCGTTTCCCAAATGGAAACGCTTCGCGGCCGGGCGCTTTCCGGCGGGGGTTTTTCCCATCGGCCGGCGGGAGAATATCGCGCCGACGCCACGGCCTGGGCGGCAATGGCACTGGCCGCTACCGGGACAGAAGAGGGCCTCCTAGGGATGGCGCGGGACCGGATTGCCGACGAACAGCAGGAAGACGGTCGGGTGAGCGTATCCCCGGAGCACCCGGAAGCATTCTGGCCCACCCCGTTGGCGGTTCTGGCATGGGAGGGCTCGCCCGCGCATCGCGAAGCGCAATCCCGCGCGGTTACGTTCCTTGAGAAAACGACCGGCCGTCACTTCGTGAAAGATCCTGATGCACCCGTCAAGCACGACACATCGATAAAGGGTTGGTCCTGGGTCGCCGGTTCCCACTCCATGGTCGAGCCGACGGCACTCTCCCTGATTGCGCTCCGGACCGCCGGGCAAGGCGAAGACGGGCGGACGCGGGAGGCCATACGGATGCTGATGGACCGGCAGCTGTCCGCGGGAGGATGGAACTACGGAAATACATCCGTTTACGGACAGGAACTGTATCCCCAGACGGAAAACACGGGGCTTGCGCTCGATGCCCTGGCCGGCCGGGTGTCGCGGAACGATGTTGCCCGAAGCCTGGGATATCTGGAAGAGCGGCTCACGCATGTACGGGCACCGCTGTCCCTCGGCTGGGGCCTGCTGGGTCTCGGGGCGTGGGGGGCGCGACCGGGAAACGCAAGGCTCTGGTTGCGGGAAAGCTATGAACTCCAGCGAAAATACGGTCCTTACGATACTACGCTCCTGTCCCTGCTTCTGCTTTCCTTCCTGGCGACCGGCGGACTGGGAAGCGTCGTGGGAAGGCAGGGGGCAGGCTAAAATGACCCTGCGGGGCAATACCCGGAAGAAGGTTGACTGGGGGCGACGCGAGTTCCTCCTGGGTTCCCTGGGATGGGGATTCGCGGCATCAGGCGGCTTGTCCGTGTTGGGGGGTTGCACGAAACGGGATTGGCGTGCCGACACCTTCATTGCGAAGGTTCAAAATTACGAAGCGGACATCGTTTCGGCCTTCGGAAAAGGATTCCGGGAACTGGCGGTGGGAGCGGAGGAGATCAAGGGGAAACGAATCCTTCTCAAGCCGAACCTGATCGAGCCGCACGCGGGGGCAGGCCACATCAACACGCATCCCGGGGTCGTTCGCGCGGCGGCGGAGGCGTTCCTGCGGCTGGGGGCTTCCGAGGTCCTGGTCGGGGAAGGACCCGGTCACTCACGGGATTCGGTCCTCGTGCTGGAGGAGTCCGGCCTGGGGGATGTGCTTGCGGGAGAGCACATCCCGTTCGTGGACCTGAATTACGAACCGGGATACAAAGCAAGGAATCTGGGCCGCCAGAGCCGACTTGCCACCCTGACGCTGCCGGCAACTCTTGCGCGAGCGGACTGGGTTGTCTCCGTGGCGAAGATGAAAACGCATCATTGGGCCGGGGTGACCCTCTCCATGAAAAACCTTTTCGGCCTGATGCCGGGGATCTACTACGGTTGGCCCAAGAACGTCTTCCACTGGGAAGGGATAGACCGGTGCATTTTCGACATCAACGCGACGGTCAAGCCGCATTTTGCCATCGTGGACGGCATCGTGGGAATGGAGGGGGACGGGCCGATCATGGGAAACCCGCATCACGCCGGAGTGATCGTGATGGGGCGCAACCTGCCGGCGCTGGACGCCACCTGCGCCCGCATCATGGGTATCGACCCGTACAAGGTGGTCCACCTGGCGGCATCTTCGGGCAGGCTCGGCCCGATTCGCGAATCGGATATCCGCCAGCGGGGGGAGAGGATCGCCTCGGTCAGAACCGACTTCGCCCTACTTGACAGGATCCACGCGCAAAGGGGAATACGCCTTGGGTCACGATAGCGTGGGATCATCCTCATGATTATCTTTTTGTGAACGTGTGCATCCCGATTCTCCTTGAACATTTACCAATGTTGTCCATTTTATCGGCCTACATGGGAGCCGGCTTTATCCTCCAGTCCATCCTGGATCAAGGTGCCCTGATCCACTTGGAATGGTGTTATGACCTTTATGGTCGATTGAATTACCTTATCTTGATCTACACAAGAATCTTTTTTTCGCTCCATATACTTTTCAAACTTGAGCACATCTTGGATGGCATTATGCCATCGACGGATATTTCAGTGCGATGTTGACCGGAATGCTATGGAAAGGGTCGGGGCGGTTCGTGATGTATCTCAAGGAAGGTGGAGGGAGTGATATAGGCAAGCGAGGGAAATTTCGTCACGTGGAGAACAGTTCCGTCGCGTAGAAGCAAATCGGGACAAACCGTGCATTACTAATGGATATAGCCGCGAACGGACCGGAAGGGTTATCGTCCCCATCTTTCGGTTGATTTTCTCGTACGGTAAATGCTTAATGGAACGAAGGGTTTTTCACGGTTTTCCGAAGGAGAGGCATGGGGGATCTGCTCCTGCGCATACTCGAGGCACATCAGGGGCGGTTCGTTTCCGGCGAAGATATTGGGCGGCGTTTGGGAACGTCCCGCGCAGCGGTCTGGAAGCAGATCAGGACATTGCGACGCCGAGGCTTCGGGATTGAAGGGGCCCGGGGGGCCGGCTACCGGCTTCTCGGGCGCCCCGACGTGATCGAGGAGACCGACGTTCTCTCGCGTCTTTCCTCCCGGTCGTTCTGGCATTCCTTCGCGTTTTTCCCCGTCACCGACAGCACGAACAGCCGAGCCGCGGAAGCGGCCGAGCAGGGAGCCCCTCACGGGACGGTCGTGTGCGCGGACGCCCAGACCGGCGGCCGGGGCCGCTTCGACCGCCGGTGGGAATCTCCCCCCGGGGTGAACCTGTACCTGTCGCTTCTCCTTCGGCCCCCGATCGATCCACGACAGGCGCCGCAACTTACCCTTGTGACGGCGGTGGCGCTGGCGAAGGCGGTCGAGGAGGCTGCGGGAATTTCCGCCCGGTTGAAGTGGCCCAACGACCTTTACCTCGCAGGGAAGAAGGCGGCGGGGGTCCTGGCCGAAATGTCCACCGACGCGGATCGCCTTCGTCACGTGGTGATCGGAGTCGGGCTGAACGTGAACGCGGAAGAGTCCCACTTCCCGGGGATCCTTCGACGCGGCGCCACCTCGCTTTTGCTGGCTACCGGGAAGAGCTTCCGGCGGGCAGAGATTCTCGCCCGGTTTCTCGATTGTTTTTCGGAATCGTACCGGGATTTTCTTTCCGGTGGGCTTGCCCCTCTTCTCCCGGAATGGAACCGCCGGTCCCTGCTCTCGGGAAAGCGGGTGGTGGTGCGCTGCCGGGAAGGGGACATGCGCGGTGTCGCCGCAGGCGTGGACGAGGCCGGGATGCTCCTTTTCCGGCAGGACGGTGTGAACAGGGAGGAACGGATCCACAGCGGGGAGATCGTCGAGTTCGAGAGGTGAGGGCCTTACCATGCTGCTCGTCATCGACGTGGGGAACACGCACACGGTCCTGGGAGTATACGAGGGGGAGAACCTCCTGCACCACTGGCGCGTCTGGACCGATCAGCAGAAAACGAGCGACGAGTACGGGATCCTCATCCGGAATCTCTACGACGGGAGTCATCTCTCCTCCCGGGAGGTCGATGCGATCATCGTCTCCTCCGTCGTTCCGCCTCTCACGCCGACGATCGTGGAACTGTGCGCCCGCTACTTCGGCATCACGCCTCTCGTCGTCGGGCCCGGCGTGAAGACCGGAATCTCCATCAAGATGGACAACCCGAAGGAGGTCGGCGCGGACAGGATCGTCAACGCGGTCTCGGCGTTTGCGAAGTACAGGAGCGCATGCATCGTACTGGACTTCGGCACCGCAACCACGTTCGACTACATTTCGCCGGCGGGGGACTACATGGGCGGGGTCATCGCCCCGGGGGCGAGCATCTCTGCCGAGGCGCTCTTCCGCCAGGCGTCGAAATTGCCGAAGGTCGAGATCGCCAAACCGCCGACCGTGATCGGAAAAAACACGGTGGCGGCCATGCAGTCCGGTCTGTTCTTCGGCTATCTCGCCCTCGTGGAGGGGATCATCGACCGGATCCGGAAGGAAGTACGAACGGATCCCATCGTCGTCGCCACCGGCGGTCTGGCCGTGGCCATCGCCGGTGAGTCCGCAAAAATACAGGTAATTGATGAGAATTTGACTCTTGAGGGGCTGCGTATTATATACGAGAGGAACCGTACGCCCGGGACATGACGGGAAGCGATTTTCGCAGGAGGGAGAGCGGGACGTGGATATCCATCAACTGAGAAATGTGGGGATCATCGCCCACGGCGGTGCGGGAAAAACTACTTTGGCGGAAGCTCTTCTTTTCAACGCGAAGGCAACGGAGCGAATGGGGAGGGTCGACGACGGCAGCTCTCACTTCGACTACGACCCGGAGGAGATCCGCCGGCAGATCACGATCAGCACCTCCTTTCACCATTACCAGTGGAACAAGGTCGAGGTGACCGTTGCCGACACGCCCGGCTACATCAACTTCGAGGCCGACACGCATGCCTGCCTGCGCCAGCTGGACGGCGCGATCCTGGTGGTGAATGCGGTCTCCGGCGTCGAAGTGCAGACGGAGAAGATGTGGCACCTGGCCTGCGATACGGGAGTTCCCACGATCGCATTTGTCTCGAAGATGGATCGCGAGCGGGCGGATTTTAAAAAGGCGGTAGATGAGATTTCCGACATTCTGAAGGTCAACGCCGTTCCGATCCAGCTTCCCCTCGGCGCGGAGGCGGGGTTCCGCGGTGTCGTGGATCTGCTCCGGATGAAGGCGTGCATCTACAAGGAGGAGTCCGGTCAGTTCGAGGAGACCGATATCCCCCCGGACATCAAGGATGCCGCTGCGAAGGGACGGGAAAAGGTGGTGGAGGCGGCGGCGGAATCCGACGATTCCCTGCTGGAGAAGTACCTCGAGGAAGCCTCCCTCACGGAGGAGGAGATTCGCAAAGGATTTACCTCCGGCGTCCGGGCGATGAAAATCCTTCCGGTTCTTTGCGGATCCGCGTTTCGCAACATTGCCATCCACCCGGTTCTGGACATGATCAACTTCGTTCTGCCCGACCCCTCCTTCCGCAAGGAGGTGAAGGGTTCGAATCCGAAGTCGAAGACCGAGGAGACGCGACCGATATCCGTCGATGCCCCGTTCTCCGCCATGGTGTTCAAGACCCTTGCCGACCCTTACGCGGGCAAACTCTCCATCTTCAAGATCTATTCCGGGACGCTTACTCCCGACATGTCTCCCCTGAATCCCGGAAGGAACACCACCGAGCGGATCGGCCAGATCTTCCGGCTGGAAGGGAAAAAACAGAAATCCGTCGGGTCCGCCTCCGCGGGAGAGATCGTTGCCGTCGCCAAGTTCAAGGAGACGTCCACGGGGGATACGCTGTGCGATCCGAAGCATCCCGTCCTCTTCGCACCGCCCCCGGTGATCGAGCCGGTGATCTCGTTTGCGATCCGGCCAAAGACCCGGTCCGACGAGGACAAGCTGGGCAGCTCCCTCACCCGGATGATCGAGGAGGACCCGACGCTGCAGTTCGGAAAGGACACGCAGACCCGGGAGTTCATCCTCTCCGGAATGGGGGAGATCCACCTCGAGGTGTCCGTCGAGAAGCTTCGCCGCCAGTTTGGTGTCGAGGTGGAGCTTCGCACCCCCAAGATTCCGTACAAGGAGACCCTCAAGGGATCCGCAGAGGCCCAGGGCAAGTACAAGAAGCAAACCGGAGGGCGCGGCCAGTACGGGGATTGCTGGCTTCGCGTAGAGCCCCTTCCTCCCGGTGCCGGCTTCGAGTTCGTCAACGCGATCGTCGGGGGTGCGATTCCGAGACAGTACATCCCCGCGGTCGAGAAAGGCGTTATCGAAAGGATATCCAAGGGGGTGCTCTCGGGCTACCCTGTGGTCGACACCAAGGTGACCGTGTTCGACGGTTCGTTCCACACGGTCGACTCCTCTGAGATGGCGTTCAAGATCGCAGGATCCATGGGCTTTAAAAAGGCGGCGCTCGAGGCGAAGCCGGTGCTGCTGGAACCTGTCATGGAAATGGAAATCGTCGTGCCGGAGGAGAATGTGGGCGACATCATCGGCGACCTGAACAGCCGCCGTGGGCGCGTGCTGGGCGTGGAGGCCAGGGGACGGAGCCAGATCGTCAAGACGTTCGTCCCGCTGGTCGAGATCCTGCGGTACTCGTCCGATCTTCGCTCGATCACATCGGGCAGGGGGCAGTTCACCATGAAGATGTCCTCCTACGAGGAGGTGCCCGCCGCGATTGCGGGGAAGGTTATTGCCGAGGCCAGGAAAGAGATGGGGGAAGAAATCGAGGAATGATGAGCGCCAAGGAGCGGAAAGTCCGGGTCAGCCTGACGGAAGACCATGCGGTCGACGAAACCGTACGGACGTCCCTGCAATCGTACATCGCCGGACTGACGGTCCCGCAGAAGGTGGAACTGACCATGAAGGGGAACAGGGAAGTCCGGCTGATTCTCTCCCGGGATTCGAGCAGCCTGGTCGCCAAGGCGCTGGTGAGCAGCCCCCGGATCACGGATACCGATGTGATAACATACGCCGGATCCCCCCAGACGAACGAGGACGTTCTTCGCGGCATCGGGGAAAACCGGGAATGGTCGAAGAGCGTCCGGGTGAAGCTCCTCCTGGTTTCGAACCCGAAGACGCCCCCCGCCGTCGCTCTGCGATTCCTCGGGCACGTTTCCGTCAGCGATCTGGGCATGTTGGCCCGCAATCGAAACGTCTCGATGATCATCCGCCGGGAAGCGAAAAGGCGAGTGGTCCAGACCCGAAAGTAAGGGAGGCCGGATGGCACTTTTCAACTATGCCACGAGAGAACTGAGCGCAAAGGTCGTGTACTACGGCCCGGGCCTTTCCGGCAAGACCACGAACATCGAAATGGTCCATCAACTCCTGAAGCCGGAACAGAAGGGCAGACTTATCTCCCTTCCCACCGAGACCGACCGGACGCTCTTCTTTGATTTCCTGCCGCTGGACCTCGGGCAGATCAAGGGATTCCGGGTGCGGTTTCACCTCTACACGGTGCCCGGCCAGGTTTTTTACAACGCCACGAGGCGGCTTGTGCTTCAGGGTGTGGACGGAGTCGTGTTTGTGGCGGATTCCCAGGTCGATATGATGGGCAGCAATACAGAGAGCCTGAAGAACCTGCAAGAGAATCTTTCCACGTACGGGAAAAAGCTCGCGGAGCTTCCATTCGTGATGCAGTACAACAAGCGGGACCTCAAGAACATCGCTTCCGTGAAGGAGATGAGCAAGGCATTGAACGAACTGGCCGTTCCCGTTTACGAGGGAGTCGCAAAGGACGGGCTGGGCGTGACGGAGACGCTGGTGGGCATCTCGCGCCTCGTGTTCGCCAACCTTCGCAAGACCCTCCTTCTGCCGGGCGATGCGGCCGAGGTAGAGGAGGTCGCCGGAATCCCCGGGGTTACTGCGGACGAACAGCCATCCCCCGAGGGGGCGGATCTGCTCGAGGAGATCTCCGAGATCGAGGAGATCCCCGAGATGCAGGAGATCCTCGAGGTGCAGGAGATCCCCGAGACGACGGAGATTCCGGAAGGCGTGGAGATGATCATCCCGCCGAGAGAAGTTTCCCCGGCCCCTTACCCCGAAGAAACGTCCGACGGGGGAGGGGAAAGTCGGGAGGAGCCTGCGCAGGAGGAGAGGGTTTCCCCCCTGGGGGACATGCCCGACGAGATCGAGATCGAGATTCCCGAGACGTTCGAGGATGCCGCCGATCACCAAGTTTCCGATCCGGGTATTTCCCTCAAAGTCAAGGGAGAGGGACTTACCTTCCTGAAGTTCGAGGGCGTGTTTGTTTCCCCGGAAGGGCACGCCGTGCTGCCCGCGGTATTTCTCGACGCGGAGGGGAATCCCGTGCAGATTCGCATCCGCATCTCCATGGAGGAGGGACGGGGGTGACATGCCTGCCGACTATTTGCGGAAAGTAGGGGAAATCCTCAGGTCGGGGAAACCGATCGAGGACAGGCTCCGGGAATTCTGCGAGGCGACGGGAGAATTTCTTCCCGGTGCGGTGTCCTCAATCCTTCTGTTCGACGGGGATACCGAAGATTTCTACCTCCGAACGACCACGCTTCGCGTCTCTCCGGCGGCCCAGATCGTCCACCATTCCTCCGCGGGCACGATCGAGGATCTTGCTCTTCGCGAGCGAAGGTCGATCATGCTTTGCGAGGTGCATCGGTCGGCAGACAGCCGCTTCCGGGGCGAAATGTTCTTCTTCCCTCTCATTTCGGTCGATGTCCCGCTCGGGGTCTTTGTGGTCCAGTCGGTTTCGCAGAACGGGGTGGACGAGGAACAGGTCGGGTTTCTGGGTGAGGCCGCGCTCCTGCTCTCCGATTCCGTGGGAATATCCCTCCGGGAGGAAACAACGGCACAGCGCATGACGAAGATCGCCGCGATCAACGAGGCCGGCATCAACATCATCTCCACCCTGGAAATCTCCCGCCTCCTGCACCTGGTCGCGACGTCCGCCTCCCTCATCATGGAGGCGGAGTCCTGCATCATTCGCCTGCTCGACCCCCAGACCGGTAAATACAGGATCCGTGAGTTCTACGGGATGAAGGGGGAGGCGGACCAGCAGGACCTCTTCCGGATGGACATGAAGGGGGTCACCGAGGTGCTGAAGGGTGGGTCCTCGGTTCTGGTACGGGAAACGGCCAGCGAGGAGAAGTGGAAGGAGTTCTCCGGAGTGGCGCGCACCATGATCCTGCTTCCCCTGAACCGCGACGGCGAAATCATCGGCACCGTATCCCTGTTCGACAAGTTCCCGCACAAGACGTTTTACCCGGCATCCTTCAACGGCGACGACATGGGAACGTTCGAGAAGTACATCCGGTACGTGGAAAAGGCCATCGGAAATGCGATCGTCTTCGAAAGGAACGAAAAGCTCAAGAATCTCGACGAGTCCACGGGCCTCCCTACTCTGCAGTATTTCCAGACCCGCCTCCTCCACGAGTTGAGTCGTGGACGGCGCTTCCGGCGCCGGCTCGTGCTCATGATCTGTGAAGTGACCCCCCGGATCCCCGAACGGGGATTTTCCGCCATCGACAGGGAGGAGTGGGTGGTCAAGCGGCTGGCGAAGGTCATACGGACCGCCCTCCGGGGATATGACGTCGTGGCCCGTATCAGCGAATGGAAGTTCGGGTTGATCCTTCCGGAGGCGGAGGACGGCAAGATGAGCGCGATCCCCCGGATCAAGAAGGCGATACTCGACGAAGTGGAGGAGATCCGGAGGAGCATGAAGGATCTCAAGGTCGATGTGCGCTTCGGACACGCCGGCTTCCCCGAAGACGGGGAGGACCACGAAAAACTCATCTTCAAATCGAACATTCTCAAGTAATCATGTGGGCTGGCCGGAAATAAAAGCGGTCCGGACAGGCTCCGGCGGGTGTGGGAGTGTGCCGCGGTCCGCCGGTTCTGACCGTACCGCCAGCGGGAGAGGCGGGAGCTACCGGTATGGAAAGCATCGTTCTTGGTTCCGGGACCGCCGTACCCCATCCCCGCAGGGGTTCCGCCGGTTACATGGTTCGCCATGGCGGGTACACGCTCCTGGTCGACGCCGGCCTGGGGACGCTCCAGAAGCTTGCGGTTCTCGGGGTATCCCTTGCCGCCCCCGATGCGGTGGCGTTCACCCACCTTCACCTGGACCACACGGCGGAACTGGCTCCGCTCCTCTTCAGCCTCCGAAACCCCGGGATCGGCCGCAGGAAGGCGCTGACCCTTCTGGGCGCTCCCGGATTCCGCGATTTCTATGATCGGCTGCTCCGGGTCTACGGATCCTGGGTGGAAGGGGGGGAATATTCTCTCCTGGTGAGGGAGACGTCCGCCGGGCCCGTATCCCTGGGATCCCTGTACTTGACCGCAATCCCGGTGTCGCACACGCCGGAAAGTGTCGCCTTTCGGGTCGAGGACCCGGCAACGGGAAAAGTGATCGCCTTTTCCGGAGACACGGATGTATGTCCGGGGCTTGTCGAAGCGGCGCAAAACGCCGACGTGGCCTTTTTCGACTGCTCGTTTCCCGACGAGCGCAAGGTCGGTGGGCACCTGACTCCCGGAGAGGCCGGGAAAATTGCCGACGAAGCACGGGTAAAGAGGCTGGTTCTGACCCATTTCTACCCGGAGTGCGAGGGGGCGGACATTCTCGGTCAGTGCCGGGAAACATTCTCCGGCGAGATCATTCTCGCCGAGGATCTTCTCCGCGTTTCGGTCTAAGTACTCCGTTTCACAAATACGGTTGCATTCGAGCGCCGCTATATCCGCTCCAGCTTTGCTGCGCTCCTTGCGCCGTACTGCTACGAGTACGCCTCAGTCAACGCGCCGTAGCAAGGCGCGGCGCATCGACGTTCTCGATGCGACACCGTATTTATGAAGCGGAGTACTAAGGGGGTATCAGGGGTCGAGGTCCGGGGGATGTCCCGCCACAAGTTCCCCCTCGTTCATCGACCCGGTTCGGTATCCCGCAAGATCGACGGCCACGTAGAGGAACCCGTTTTCCCGGAACCCCCCGTTTACGGTTTGCGAAATCTCCGGCTGGAACAGTCGCGGAATTTCCTCCTGCCCGACCTCGATCCGCGCTACGTTCCCGTGGACGCGTACGCGGAACTGGCGGAAGCCGAACCCCCGGAGGATCTCCTCGCAGGCCTCTACCCGCCGCAATTTTTCGGCGTCGATTGCAGTCCCGTACGGAAACCGCGAGGAAAGGCATGCGAACGCACCCTTGTCCGCCGTGGGCAGGCCGAAATGGCGGCTCAACGCCCGTATATCCTCCTTCGTTACCCCGGTTTCCAGCAAGGGGCTGCGCACTCCCAGTTCCTTTGCGGCCCTCCTCCCGGGACGGAAGTCGCGGGTGTCGTCGCTGTTCGTGCCGTCCAACACCGCCGCGTACCCTTCCTCCCGGGCGATCTCCGACAGGATGCCGAACAACTCCATCTTGCAGTAGTAGCACCGGTCGGGGGGGTTTTCGGAGAATCCGGGGATCTCGAGCTCGTTCGACTCCACGAAACGATGGGGAACGTTCCATGCGCGTGCGATCCTCTCCGCCTCGTCGCGCTCCGATTTCGGGTAGGTGGGGGATGTGGCGGTTACCGCGAGGGTCTTTTCCCCGAGTGCCCGGAGAGCGGCGTACAGGAGGAACGTACTGTCGACACCCCCGCTGAAGGCGATTACGGAGGATCCCAGGGAGCGCAATGAGGAGAGCAGGGACTCCCATTTTATCGCGAGAGCCGGGGGAAGCTCGCCGGATTGCAGGAGGTCAGCAGAGGAGCGCACGTTCCACTTCCGAAAAATCGTTCCGGGAAGGGAGGGACATATCCCTCTCGCCCCCCGAGGTCACTTCCCGAACGGGAAAGGGGGAGGGAGTTCCCGGTTTGCTGTAACGGGTAAAAAGCCGGGAGAGAAGGTCTTCGGGGACCGCTCCGTTTTTCGCCTCGGCCCCGATCGAGGGTCCCGAAAACCCGATCGCGACGTAGATGGGCATTTTTCCCCTGCCGAGCGCTTCCAGTTTCCGGTTCTCTTCCTCGTTCCTCGCCACGATCACCTTTCTTCCGTCGGGGAACCGGAAATGTCTTCCTATTTTCAGCAGGTGGATATCCGTCATGTCCGGATCCGCGCAGTGGTCAAAGAGATCCCTGACCTTGCGGGAGAACGTCTTGTCGGTCAGGAGGCATCCCCCCGCCGGACAGGGGTAATTGCCGATCTCCCACTTTTCCGCCAGCCGGATCTGCTCCTTGCGGGATCGTCCCGTGATGTGGAGAAGATGTTCCCGGTCGACCCACCCTTCCCGTTCGGCGATGGACGGTTCGAAATACTTCGCCGAGAGGGGACGGAGCACCAGCCCCTGGCATCCGCTTCGCTTCTCGATGATCCGGAAGGCGTCGGAGCGCTGGGACATGGGGCGCTGGCCGACCACCTCCCCGGTCACGAGGAAGGAGGCACCGACCTGTTCCATGTACTCCCGGGCTTTTTTCAATGTGAATATCCGGCAGTCGATGCAAGGGTTTATCCCCGCGCCCCTGCCGTGTCTCGGGTTCCGGACGATCTCGAGGTATTCGATTCCCTTCGAGACCGTCTTGATCGGTATTCCCATACGTTCGGCGACAATCTGCGCCTGGGAGTGGCAGCCGCTCCCGGGCACCCTCGCGCATGTGCAGAACGGGGAAGTGAAGTGGAGGGCGAAGAGTTCCACCCCCTGGTCGAGCATCATCCTGGCGGCCAGCGTGCTGTCCAATCCCCCGGACAGGAGCATTACGGCGCGCTTCGAATGGAGTTTCACCGCCTGTCTCATAGTGCGCAACTCCGTTCCTGCTCGTATTCGGATGCTTCGAGAGGTAGCCGGATCCGGGGAGATTCCCCACATGCGGGGCACTGCGGATCCCGGGGAACGGCATGTACGGAAACGGTTCCGGCCAGGGTGTCCAGGGAGAGCAGTCTCCCCGCCAACGGTTCTCCCACCCCGGCAATGACCTTGATCGCCTCCACGGCCTGCCATGCCCCGACGATTCCTGCAACGCCCCCCAGGATCCCCGCCTCGGCGCAGGCGGGCGCGTCCCGCCGGGGGGGAATATCCGGGATCAGGCAGCGCAGGCAGGGCCCCTTTCCGGGCAACACCGTCGTCATCTGACCCCCGAACCGAAGTACTCCCGCGTGTACAAGCGGAACCCCCGTCAGGACGGAGGCGTCGCTGCACAGGTATTTCGTCGGGAAGTTGTCGCTCCCGTCGATGACGACGTCGTACCGTCGGAACAGTTGCACGGCATTCGCCACCGTGACGGCGAAGCCGTGCTCTTCCAGCAGGACCTCGGACCGGAACGCGCGGATGCTGTCCCCCGCCGACTCCACCTTCCTGCGCCCCACCGATTTCTCCCGATGGATCACCTGACGGTTGAGATTCGATATCTCGACCCGGTCCCGGTCGACCACTCCGATCCGGCCGACACCCGCCGCGGCAAGATACAGAAGCGCAGGGGATCCCAGGCCGCCCGCACCCACCACGAGGATGGAGGAGCCGAAAATCCTCTCCTGCCCCTCGGTACCGATCTCCTCGATCAGGACGTTCCGGCTGTATCGCAGCATGTTTTCGTCGGTCAATGTCATCCGGTTATTATACCCCATACACCCGCGGCATCCTTGGTAACATAGGGGTGCCGCATCCAATGCAGGAAAGGAGAAGTCCGTGCCGATCGACGTAGAAGCCATTCGTGCCGCCGAGTTTCCCGTGACTGCCCGTCTCCTGTATCTGAACCATGCAGGGGTCTCCCCGATTCCCGCGTCTTCCGCGTCGGCAGGCGTGCGTCTGTTGCAACGGTGCCGGGACGAGGGCGCATTTCAGATCCGCAAGTGGGAGGAAGAGTCGGATGCGGCGCGTGGCAGCTTTGCCCGACTGATCGGGTCCTCAAGCGACGAGGTTGCCTTCATAAAGAACACGTCGGAGGGGATATCCTTCATCGCCGCGGGTTTTCCGTGGAAAGAGGGGGACAATCTCGTGACGACAAACGTCGAGTTCCCCGCCAACATCTATCCCTGGCTGCGCCTCGAAGCGCACAATATCGAGGTTCGCATGGTGCAGGCCAGGGAGGGTCGCGTCCGAAGGGAGGACCTGATCTCCGCCTGCGACGGGAAGACCCGTCTTGTCGCTCTGTCCTCGGTGGAATTCGCCAACGGGTGCCGGAACGATCTTCCGGGGATCGGGGAGTACTGCCAGAAGCAGGGAATTTTCTTCTTCGTGGACGCGATCCAAAGCCTCGGCGTTATCCCGATGGATGTCAAGGCCTACGGGATCGACGCCCTGGCCGCGGACGGACACAAGTGGATGCTTTCCCCGGAAGGGGTCGGGGGATTCTACATCTCCCGGGAAGTGATGGAGATGGTCGAGCCGGTGGTGCTTGGCTGGCATTCGGTCCGGAACCGGTTCGACTTCGAGCATTACGATTTCCGTCTGTCGCCGGATGCCCGCCGTTTCGAACCCGGGAGCTTCAACACCGTGGGGCTCACAGCGTTCGGCGCGTCACTGGATCTCCTCCTGTCGATCGGCGTGGAACGGATCTGGGAGCGGGTCCGGCGTCTTACCGAAGAGGCGATCGAAACGGCGCTGCGGGCGGGGTATGAGGTCGTATCTCCGCGCAATCCCGAAGAGCGATCCGGGATCGTGACCTTCCGGATCCCCGGGTCGGATCCCAAGGGGCTCTGGAAGGCGCTTCTTTCGAGGAATGCGGTATGCTCTCCGCGGGATGGAGGAATACGCATTTCCCCTCATTTCTACAATACTTCCGAAGAAATAGCCCGCTTCTTCGAGATCGTGATGGAGGAAGTCGGGGGGCAGAAGGCTGCAGGGGAAGGGCCCGAAAAAAAGGATTAAAGAAAGGGGTTCGCATTTCCGATAGAAAAGGGGAGCAGTAACGAAGGCAAAGGGAAGGCGCAATGGACTCCTCGCGGGGAGCAAAGGTTCTGATCGTCGATGACCAGCCCGAGGTGGTGGACGTCATGGGGGCGATCCTGACGCATCAGGGGTTCGTCGTCGAATCGGCCTCGGACGGACTCGAGGGTCTGGCGAAAGCGATTGAGGGTTCCCCGGACATCATCCTCCTGGACATATCGATGCCGAACATGGATGGCTTCGAGACGTGCCGTCGTCTCAAGAACGGTTCCGGAACGCAGAAAATCCCCGTCGTGATGTTCACTTCACAGGCGGACCGGGACTCCCGGATCACGGGGCTTCAGGCGGGGGCGAACGACTTTTTGGGAAAGCCGGTCGACAGCACGGAACTGGTGGTCCGGGTCAACAACCTGTTGAAGGTGAAGAAGTACCAGGACGTTCTCGAGGACAACAGCCGGATTCTGGAGAGGCAGGTGGAAGAACGGACGAAAAAGCTCCGGGAGGCGCTTATCGATACCGTGCAGCGGCTGACGCTCGCTGCGGAATACCGGGACGAGGACACCTACGTCCACGTCAAGCGGATCAGTTACTACACCGAGGTCATCGCGAAGGAAATGGACATCCCCTCGCAGGATGCCGACGTCATGTTCTACGCCGCCCCGATGCACGATATAGGGAAGGTCGGCATCCCCGATTCGATTCTCCTCAAGCCGGGCAAACTGACGGCGCAGGAGTTCGAGATCATGAAATCTCACTCCGCAATCGGCGCGCGGATTCTCCGCGGTTCGGACAGTCCCTACCTACGCGCCGCCGAGAAGTTCGCCTTGTACCACCACGAGAGGTGGGACGGCAAGGGGTATCCCCAGGGACTCAGAGGCAAGGAGATCGCCATCGAGGGGAGGATCCTGAACCTCATCGACCAGTACGACGCGCTGCGGAGCAGGCGTCCGTACAAGCCCTCCTTCGATCACCAGACGGCCGTGAGGATTATTACGGAAGGAGACGGCCGTACGACCCCCGACCACTTCGACCCCGACATTCTCGATATCTTCCGGGCCAATACCGAAAAGTTCCGGGAAATCTACGATACGCACCAGGAGCTGTAGTCCCGGGGAGGAATCGCTTTCCGTCGGCACTTGGAAGCGCACCGGACCCCTCAGTGGTGGTCCTGACTCTTCTCCCGGGCGATGAGGGCGGCACCGAGCGCCCCCGCCAACTGGGGTTCCCCCGGGACGAGGAGTGGAAAGCCGAATTTCGCCTCGAGCGCGTTTCGCGCGCCGGGGTTCTTCGCCACCCCGCCCGTCATGACGGCGGGTGCGACCATCCCCACTTTATCGGCGAGAGCCGCGATCCGGTCTGCGATGGCGAGATGAATTCCCCGGGCAATGTCCTCGGGAGATGTCCCGGAGGCGATGAGCGAAATCACCTCGGACTCCGCAAACACCGTGCACATGGAACTTACCGGGACCGTCCTTCGCGACCGCAGGGAGCGGGGCCCCATCTCCTCGAGGTCCAGCTCCAGTGTACGCGCCATGACTTCGAGGAAGCGACCGGTGCCCGCCGCGCACTTGTCGTTCATCGCGAAGTCGGCCACTTTCCCGTCGGGAGTCAGGCGAATGACCTTGCTGTCCTGTCCCCCGATGTCCAGCACCGTCCTGGCCTCGGGGAACAGGTGGCGCGCTCCCCTTGCGTGGCAGGTGATTTCCGTTACCTTCAGGTCGGCGGACGCCGCCCTCTCCCGGCCGTATCCCGTGGAGACCGTGAAGACGACGGTGGAAGGGGAGGCCCCTGCTTCGGCGAGAGCCCGGAAGAAGGCCTCCTCGCAAGCCTTCACCGTGGAGGCCCCCGTCGGGACGACGGCGGCCCCGGCGATCTCCCCCTGCCGGTCGAGCAGGACGACGTCGGTGGAAAGCGACCCGATGTCGATTCCCGCAAAGATCATCTTTCCCGACGTCATATCGTCTCCAGGTGATAGTTCCTTGTCCCGATTCCCATCTCTTCGGCGTAGGCGAGCTGGACCGTCCAGTCTACCCCCGGATGCGTTTCCCGGAAGGGGTCCTTCCCGGCGGACCGGATGACGAGATCGGCGCAGGCCTGGTCAAGCGCTACGGGATCGGCGGAGGCGAGAATTCCGACGTCCGGGGCGATAGGGCGATCGTTGGATCCGTAACAATCGCAATAGGGGGATATCTGCATGACGAAGGATACGAAGAGGCACGCTTCCTTCTTTCCCCGCAATGCGCCCGCGGCGTGCTCGACCATCTTCCTTTGGACCGCCGGGGCAGCCTCGTTCCAGTCGATCATCACGGTGTGCTCCGGGCACACCACGATGCAGTCCGCGCACCCGATGCACGTTCCCGGGGAAATGAGCGCCTTTTGCGAGACAACCTCGATGGCACCGGCCGGGCAATGTACGACACACGTCCCGCACCCTGTGCAGTTCGCCGGGTCGACCCTTGGGGATACCGTGGAATGCTGGGCGAGTTTCCCCGACCGCGCGGCGCACCCCATACCGATGTTCTTGATCGTCCCCCCGAACCCGGTGAGTTCGTGACCCTTGAAGTGGGTCACCGCCACGATGGCGTCGGCGTTAATGATATCCGCGCCGATCGCCACTTCGGAGAAGATCTTCCCCTCCACGGGGACGCGCACCGAACTTTCGCCCCGGATACCGTCCGCGATGAGAAGGGGAGCGTCTACCACCGAAAAGGCGAAGCCGTTGGCGATGGCCGTCCGGAGATGGTCGACGGAGTTTGTTCGCCCGCCGACGTACAGCGTATTGGTGTCCGTCAGGAACGGCCTCCCCCCTGCCTCGGCGATCTCCTCAACGATCTTCCGCACGAATACCGGCCGGACGAACGAGACGTTTCCCCTCTCCCCGAAGTGGAGCTTCACGGCCGTGAGATCCCCCGCACCGATCCTTCCGGAGATACCCGCCGCCCGGAGGAGTTCGCCCGTCTTGTCGATCAGGCTCCTCCCCGGGGAGGAGCACAGGTCGCTATGCCATACTGTCGACTGCATGCAGGTTCCTCCCGTTTGACATGACCTGGGGGATTCCCATATAATACATTACTCATACACATACCAATATTTCACTTCCTGCTTGCTCCTCGGAGGAACTGTCCCAATGAACTTCAAAGTGGGGGATTTGGCTGTATACCCGGCCCAAGGCATCGGGATGGTGCAGGCGATCGAAGCGAAATCGATTTCCGGGGGAAAGAAGGAATCCTTCTACGTTCTTCGTATTCTCGATACCGGCGTGACGATCATGATCCCCATGGGAAACGTGGAGCAGGTCGGTCTCCGGCGAATCATGGACGCCAAATCCGTCCGGTCCATCTACAAGATTCTTCAGAGTCGCGACGTAGGCGTCGACCCCCAGCCGTGGAACAGGCGGTACCGCCAGTACATGGACAAGCTCAAGTCCGGGTCTCCCTTCGAAATCGCCGAGGTTCTTCGCAACCTTCTTCGTCTCAAGGGAGAAAAGGTCCTTTCTTTCGGCGAGAGGAAGATGCTCGACACGGCACGCTCCCTCCTGGTCAAGGAGATCTCGATCGCCAGGTCCGTTACGGAGGAAGTGGTCGAGGCGGATCTGCGCCGCTTCCTGAAACTCTGACCGGCTTCCCTTCTCCCGTGCGTCCGTTTCTTCCGGTCTGCGGGCCGGAGCCCCGCCATGCGAGAACCCCGGAGGGGTGATGATAACGGTAGTGGCGATCATTCTCGCCGCGGGGAGCGGCAAACGGATGGGCGGGGAACTCCCCAAGCAGTTTCTCCCTCTCGCAGGGCGCTCCCTCCTCGACAGATCCCTGTCGGCCTTTACCAGTTCCTCCCGGATCGACGGAATCGTCCTTGTCCTTCCCCCCGTTCTTTCGGACGAGGTGAAGGAATCGTACCGGCAGGTGGCGAAGGTCGTCGCCGTTGTCGACGGAGGTGCGAAAAGACAGGATTCGGTGAGGAATGCCCTCGCGGTAGTTCCCGAAGAAACGGAAATCATTCTGGTGCACGATGCTGTTCGGCCCTTCGTGTCCCGGGACCTTCTGGATAGGTGCGCGGAACTCGCGCGGGAACACGGGGCGGTCGTGCCCGTCGTGCCTGTCCGGGATACGGTCAAGCAATGGAACAGGGCGGAGAAGACCCTCTGCACCCGGGACCGGTCCGAACTGATGCTGGCCCAGACTCCACAGGGATTCCGCTCCGTGATACTGCGGGACGCTTATGGGAAGGCACGGGAGGAAGGGAGGGAAGGAACCGACGACGCATCCCTCGTGGAGGGGGCGGGGTATCCCGTCATTCCGATGCCGGGCGAGGAAGCGAATGTCAAGATCACCATCCCGGAGGATCTCCGCATAGCCGAGGGACTGCTCCGCGAACCGGTTGACTTCCGCATCGGGATCGGGGGCGACGCGCACTCGCTGGTCGAAGGCAGGGACCTCTGGCTGGGTGGGGTCCGGATAGAGTACGAACGAGGGCTCCTTGGCCACTCCGACGGCGACGTTCTCCTCCATGCGATCGCGGACGCGATATACGGAGCCCTCGGGGAAGCGGACATCGGCCAGCACTTCCCCCCGGGCCGGGGAGAAACGGAAGGAATCGCCAGCCGGAGCATCATTGCCCACGCCCGCGGGAGGATGATGGAGCGAGGGTTCGGGCTGGTGGGGCTCGACGCCGTTGTCGTCTGCGAGGAGCCGAAGATGGCTCCGCTCGTCCCGGCCATCCGCGCGACCATCGCGGGGATGCTTTCCCTTACCGAGGACAGGGTGAATCTGAAGGGCAAGACGACCGAGGGGATGGGATTCGAGGGACGCAAGGAGGGGATATCCGCCTGGGCCGTGGCGCTTCTCAGGGGATCGGTGCCGATGACGGAAAGAAGAACGACCTGATGGCCCTGACCGTTTTCAACACGCTGGGAAACAGGAAGGAGGCGTTTGTCCCGGTTTCCCCGGGGTGCGTGAAGATATACGCGTGCGGGGTGACGGTCTACGATCTGTGCCATATCGGGCATGCCCGCGCAAACGTCACTTTCGACATCATCGTTCGCTATCTCCGGTACCGTGGATACGAGGTGACGTTCGTGCGCAACTTCACCGACATCGACGACAAGATCATCCAGCGTGCCAACCGGGAGAATACCGACTATCTGACGATATCGAACCGGTACATCGAGGCCTTCTACGAGGATTTCGACAAACTGGGTCTTGTGCGCCCCGACGTGGAGCCCCGGGCGACAGGACATATCCCCGAGATCATCGACCTTGTCGAACGGTTGATCGAGGTGGGGAAAGCCTATACCGTTGACGGCGACGTGTACTATTCGGTCCGAGGTTTCGTGGAGTACGGGAAACTTTCGGGGAAAAACACCGAGGATCTGCTTTCCGGGGCCCGGGTCGAGGTGGACGACCGGAAACGGGACCCCCTCGACTTCGCCCTGTGGAAGGCGTCGAAGCCCGGGGAGCCGGCATGGAAGAGCCCGTGGGGTCCCGGGAGGCCGGGCTGGCATATCGAGTGTTCGGCGATGGCGATGAAACACCTGGGAGAGACCTTCGACATCCACGGCGGGGGGAAGGATCTCGTCTTCCCCCACCACGAGAACGAAATCGCCCAGTCGGAAGGCGCCACCGGCAAGCCATTCGCGCGATACTGGATCCATAACGGATTCGTCAACGTCGACAGTGAAAAGATGAGCAAATCGCTCGGGAACTTCTTCACCCTGCGCGACGTGCTGGGAAAGGTAAAGGCGGACGTGCTCCGTTTCTTCCTGGTGTCGAGCCACTACCGGAGCCCGATCGACTACACCGAAAGGAGCCTGGCCGAGGCGAAGGCGGGTCTTACCCGCCTCTACCGGGTGAAGGAGAAGGCGGAGGCGTGCTCGTCCGCCGGAATCGAGGCGTCGTCCGTGCCGGAAGGGGACGATTTCGCCGCTCTCCGGGATGTCGGGAAACGGTTTACCGAGGCGATGGACGACGACTTCAACACGGCGGCTGCCCTGGGGCACATCTTCGACGCCGTGCGGTTGCTGAACCGGCTGGCGCCTGCCGATGTCGCCGGGGAACCGGAACGGGCGGGACGGTTCCTGGCGGGCTATGCGGTCATCGAACCGCTCTTCGGCGTCCTCGGGCTGCTTACGCCCTCCGCGGAGGAATATTTCCGGGGCGAAGATTATGTACCTGAATCAGAAGGCGCCGTAACCAAGGCTGAGGCGGATGCTGAAGTTAAGTTTCGGCTTTCCCCCGAGGAAATCGAGCGACGCATCGAGGAGCGCAAGGCCGCCCGCGCACGGAAAGACTTCCCCGAGGCCGACCGGATCCGCAAGGAACTCGACACCCTCGGGATCGTCCTGGAGGATTCGAAGGCCGGCACGACCTGGAAGTACAAGACGTAGCGCACGCTGTGGTTGGACGTCCCCGCAACGGCCCTGCCTCCTCGCAGGAAGATCCCGCATTGACACGGGTCCCCGGTATTCGCACGATCACGACGGGGCGTCCGGGATCGGCTCCGCATCCTCGGAGGGGGGCTCCGTTCGTGGCTCGCCGTGCGATGAACCCGCACGGCTGCGCTTAACCTCACTGCGCCCCCCTCCTGCGGCTGCTGCGCTCTGCATCTGGGACCCGAGGCGATGCGGGGGGTTCCGCAGAGCGGCCTGTGGAGCGAGTTCCTCGTTCTCGCGAGCGTAGCGGATGCGGAAGCTCCCCTCGAGCCAGGGTCCCAGGGCGGCTTATAATGGCGTACAAGGGTGACGCGTTGGAGAAGCGGTTCCATCTGAAGTTGCCGTTTTCCCCCTCGGGGGACCAGCCGGAAGCGATCCGCAGCCTCGTGGGCGGTCTTTCCCGCGGCGTGCGGAACCAGGTGCTCCTGGGGGTGACCGGATCCGGGAAGACCTTCACGATGGCAAACGTCATCGCCGGGACCGACCGGCCGGCCCTGATCATCGCGCCGAACAAGACGCTTGCGGCCCAGCTGTTCGCAGAATTCAAGGATCTTTTCCCGGATAACGCCGTCGAGTATTTCGTCTCCTATTACGACTACTACCAGCCCGAGGCCTACATCCCGCAGACGGACACCTTCATCGAGAAGGACTCCTCGATCAACGAGCAGATCGACAAGATGCGCCACAGCGCCACGCGGTCGGTCATGACCCGGCGCGACGTGATCGTCGTTGCCTCGGTTTCCTGCATCTACGGGCTCGGTTCACCGGAGTTCTACGGCAGGGCGACGGTGCGCGTCACCCGGGACGCCATGTTCCCCCGGAACGACCTGATCAGGCGTCTTATCGACATCCAGTATGAACGGAACGACATCGATTTCCATCGAGGGACGTTCCGCGTGCGGGGCGATGCGGTGGAGCTTTTTCCCGCCTATGAGGAGGACCGGGTCCTGCGGATCGAATACGACGAGGACACCGTCGAGCGGATCCGCTACGTGGACCCCCTGCGCGGGACACGCCTGTACGACGTTTCCGAGACGGTCATTTTCCCGGCCAGTCACTACGTCACGCCGAAGGAAGACCTCGACAGGGCTGTTCGCGGGATCGAAGCGGAGCTGGCAGAGCGGCGGGACCAGCTGACCCGGGAGGGGAAGGTGCTGGAGGCGGAAAGGGTTAGGCAGCGCACGACGTACGACCTCGAGATGATACGCCAGATGGGGTTCTGCAGCGGGATCGAAAACTACTCCCGGCATCTGGACGGCAGGGAGCCCGGCCAGCCCCCGTACACGCTCCTCGATTATTTTCCGCGTGATTTCCTCATGTTCATCGACGAGTCGCACGTCAGCGTGCCGCAGCTCCACGGGATGTACAACGGCGATTTCTCGCGGAAGTCCACGCTGGTTACGTTCGGATTCCGCCTGCCGTCCGCCCTCGACAATCGGCCGCTTCGGTTCGAGGAGTTTCTCCGCAGGGTGGGGCAAACGGTGTTTGTCTCGGCGACGCCGGCCGAATATGAACGGGAGGAGAGCAGGGGGGCCGTGGTGGAGCAGATCATACGGCCTACCGGCCTCGTGGATCCGCAAGTCGAGGTGAGGTCCGCATCCCGTCAGGTGGACGACCTGCTCGGGGAAATCCGTGCGCGGGCCGAAGCCGGGGAGCGGGTTCTGGTGACTACGCTTACCAAACGGATGGCCGAAGACCTGACCGAGTACTACGAGGGGCAGGGCGTCCGGGTGCAGTACCTGCATTCCGACATCGACACGGTCGAGAGGGTGAACATCCTCCGGAACCTGCGCCTCGGGAAGTTCGACGTCCTGATCGGCATCAATCTTCTTCGCGAGGGACTGGACATCCCGGAGGTGTCCCTCGTGGCCATCCTGGACGCCGATAAGGAGGGGTTTCTCCGGTCGACCCGCTCCCTCATCCAGACGTTCGGACGGGCCGCGCGGAACCTGTCGGGAAAGGTGATCCTCTACGCGGACCGGATGACGGGGTCGATGCGGGACGCCATTGCCGAGACGGAGCGTCGCCGGGCGAAGCAGCTGACGTTCAACGAGGAGCACGGCATTACCCCCGAGACCGTGAAGAAGAACATCGCGGAACCGATAGGGCAGGCGTGCGAAGCCGACTACGTCACCGTCATCCCGGAGGAGGCGTGGGATTTCGCCTCCGCCGGGGAATTGGCCCGCCATCTCCGGAAGCTGCGCAAGGAAATGGAGAAGGCGGCGAAAAACCTCGACTTCGAGCGGGCGGCCGAGATCCGGGATCGCATGCTCGCTCTCGAGCGCGTTGAGCTGAAGGCGAGGTAGGCAGTGGATCTAGATCCCCTCTCCGGATGGAAAACGTTCCCGCGCGCTCCGGGCGTCTACCTGATGGCGGACGCCCGGGGGAAGGTACTGTACGTCGGAAAGGCAAAGAACCTGCGTGCCCGCCTCCACCAGTATGCGGGAGGAGGCGGTGACGGCCGTCCCCAGATTCCCCATTTGCTGCGTCGGACAGCCGGTGTCCGGTGCATCGTGACCTCCTCCGAGAAGGAGGCTCTTCTCCTCGAAAACACAATGATCAAGGAGCACCGGCCTCCGTTCAACATCTTCTTGCGGGACGACAAGGAGTATCTCCTCCTGCGGATCGACCGGAACGAGAAATATCCCCGGCCCGAGCTGGTCCGCCGGGTGGCGAAGGACGGGGCGATGTACTTCGGGCCGTTTTCCTCCGCCCGCGGGATCCGGGAAACGCTCCGGATCCTCTATCGCTTTTTCCCCCTGTGCTCCTGCTCCCGGAAAAAGTTTTCTTCCCGCACGAGGCCGTGTCTCAATTACCAGATGGGCCGGTGCGTCGGGGCGTGCGCCGGCCTGATCTCCCGAAATCATTACCTGCCCATCGTCGACAACGCCGTGCGGTTTCTCCGCGGGAATTACCGGGATCTTTTGAAGAGCTGGAAGTCGGAGATGACGGCGCTTGCCCGGGAAATGCGGTTCGAGGAGGCGGCAAGGATGCGGGACCGGATCGACATCGTGCGGAATACGCTCGTCCGGCAGCGGGTCGTCCGTGCGGTACCGGGGGACGTGGATGCCGTAGGATGGATGCGGGAAGGGGAAGAGGCGACGGCAGCCATTCTCCACATCCGCGAGGGACGGCTCTCGGATGCCCACTCCTATCATTTCCGCGTGGCGGGAGAAGAGCGGGAGGCCTTAACTTCTTTTCTGCTCCAGCATTACTCCGAGGGCGTTTACTTTCCCGGAGAGATCCTGCTGCCCCTCGAGATCCCGGATTCGAAGCCGCTGGCCTCCCTTCTCGCGGAGCGTTCGGGGAAACCGGTCGTCGTTCGGACTCCCGCAAAGGGGGAGAGGGCTCGCCTCGTGGAGCTGGCGAACCGGAACGCGGAGGAGGCGAACCGGATGCGCAAGGAAAAGGAAGCGGACTACGGGCGGCTGTCGGCGAGACTCGCCTCCCTTTGCCGGCTCTCCGGATCCCCCGTGCGCATCGAGGGGTTTGACATCTCGAATATCGCAGGGTCCGAACCGACGGGTTCGATGGTGACGTTCGTCGGGGGGAAGTCGGTGAAGAAGTGGTACCGGAAGTTCGCGGTGCGCGGATCCGCGGGGCAGGACGATTACGCGATGATGGCGGAGGTGGTGAGGCGGCGCTTCGGGCACGACGAGGATTTCGGAGGGATGCCCGATCTCGTGCTGATCGACGGGGGAAAGGGGCAGCTCTCCTCCGCCCTGGCCGCAATGAACGCCGCCGGGTACGGATCCGTCCCGGTCGTCTCGCTTGCCAAGGAACGCGTCCGGGGCGGGCGGACGGTTTTCCGCGAGAGGATCTTCCTTCCCGGCCGGAAGAATCCGGTGATCCTTCCCGCGAACGACCCGGTGCTTCTTCTCCTGATGCGGGTCCGGGACGAGGCACACCGGTTCGCGCTTTCCTATCACCGGGCGCGACGGGCGAAGCACTATACCGGGAAAACGTAGCGTACGTCAGAATACGTTTTCACGGGGGCACTCCATCAACGGTGGCGCGAAGAACGGCTTCCGCATCCTCGGATGGGGGCCCCTTGGCGACGTCGCTCGACTTGCGGTACATCTGCAAGTCCGCGCTTGCTCTTCCTCCCCGATAAGCTCCGTTCGGAACCCCCTTCCTCGGCTGCTCCGCCACGGGCGCCCCGCAACGGGGGCGTGACGGAACAGGTGTTGCAACGCCCGCGGCATGGACCATCCGTTCCGGAATCCGGGCCCCGTCCTTCTTCTTATCCTGCCTCTCCTCTCCGGATTCTTTCTCGGTCTTGTTGCCGGCCCGTGCCGTGTCGTCGTGGCGGCGTGTTTTCTCCTTCTCTCCCTCCTCCTGATCGTTTTCCGGCGGTCCCCGGTCTCAGCCGCGTTTGCCGTCACGGCCCTGTGCGGCACCCTCGCCGCGGGGCGGTTTCCGATTCTCGATCCGGATCTTGTCCGGCCGTTTCTCGGTGGGGAGGTGGTTCTTCGCGGGACCGTTTTTCAGGTCCGCCACACCGATACGGGCTGGACCTGCATCGTGGAAGGGGCAGAGGTATCGTCACTTGACGGGATCGACTCGATACGACCGGGTAGGGTCCTGCTTTCGGTTCGAAATCCGGTCGACTCCGTATCGTTCCCGGCCGAGCTCCGGGCGACGGGGCGACTTTACTCCATCAGGAGCCGAGGGAATCCGGGGGAGATCCCGCGGGAGTGGACCGCGCTTTCGCATCGCGTCCAGTACCGGTTCTTCACCGATCCCTCCCGCTCCGTCTTTCTTCCAATACCTGAAGGAAGTGGTTGGGGCATGGGCGTGTTCCAGCGCGCACGGGCCCGGGTGGAGCAATGGCTTGCCTCGCACGCCGGCGATTCCGACGGCGCCCTGTATCTCCGCGCCGTGGCGACGGGGAATGTCCCGCCTTCTTCCCACCCGCTGGTAACCCTCCTGCGAAGAACGGGTCTCGGCCACCTGCTGGCCATATCGGGGTTGCACGTAGTTCTCTTCTATTCGGTTCAGTCGTTCCTGATCCGGTTTGCCCTCTGGGTCCTTCGACGAAGGCACGGTTTTCCGGACCTCAACAGGATGGCCGCCCTCCTTTCTCTGCCTGGCTGCTGGTTGTACGCTATGATGGCCGGGTCCCCGGTTTCCGCGATCCGCGCCGCGGGGATGCTCTCAGTAGTCGTTTTCCTCCGGAATCTCCTGGGGGTTCGCGGATCGGGCGCGGCATGGACGGTCCTTTTCCTGATCACGATCGTGTCCGCGCCGTCGGGTATCGTTTCCCCTTCGTTCCTCCTCTCCTATGGAGCCTCCTTTTTCCTGATCGCAGCCTTCGGGGGAAAAAGACGAGCCGCATCCCGGAAGTTGCCTCTCTCGCGGGTCGCGGCCTCCTGGGCAAGAAACGCCGTGGTCGGATCCGCCATGGCGTTTCTCGGGACACTTCCGGTGTCCGCGGCATTTTTCGGGCGGCTCCCGGCAGGAGCGATCCTGTGGAACACCCTGTTCGTGCCTGTGCTCGGAACCGTCGGCGTGACCGGTGCGTTTCTCGGCGTAGCGGGAGGCATATTTTCGGTCGATCTCTTCGGGGCTCCCGTCCGCATCATCGCCGGATTCCTGAGTGACTCCCTCGCCTTACTGGCTCGCGTTTCCGGAAACGGGTCCTGCTGGTATCCTCTCCCTCCCACCGGGATCGCCGCACCGATTGTCTGTACCGCGGCGGCGGCTGCAGGTTCCCTCTGGCTTCGCACTCGCGGGAGGGAGCCGTGGCCCTCGGTTGCGATCGCCAGTGCCGTATTCCTGGCATGGATCCACGTCCCGTACGCCGCGTTGCCCGACTATCGCCTGACGCTTGCCGCTCTGAACGTAGGGAAGGGAGCGGCGCACGTTCTTTCCTTTCCGGGAGGAGGGCATATGCTCGTCGACTGCGGAAGCGGTCTGCGCGGGAACAAAGGGGAGACCGTCGTTCTCCCCTACCTCAGGAGCAGGGGGATCCGACGGATCGATGTGCTCGTCCTGACGCACCCGCACGAGGACCATTACGGCGGCGCGGCGGCCGTTTTGTCTTCTGTGCCCGTAGGAGAGATCTGGATTCCCGAGGGGATTCCTCCGGGCGCTTTCGGGGGGGAAGTGCGGGAGCGGATCGACCGGGTTCGGTGGAAATCCCGTGGGGACCGGTACCGGTCGGGCGGGGCGGAGGTGATCGTTCACGGGACAGGGAATCCGGCCGAACGGCGAAAGACCAACGAACAAAGCCTGGTTCTGGAGATCCGCCACGGGACCTTCTCCGCGTGGCTTCCCGGCGATGTGGAGCTGGGACCTTCCGCGTGGGGGGAGGACTCCCGTATGGGGAAAGGGGCGAAAACGGTCCTCTTCCTGCCGCATCACGGTTCGGCCATGGCAAAGCCGGAGGCGTGGATCCGGACGGCGTCTCCAGACGTCGTCGTATCCCAAAATAGCGATTGTTTGATAAAAAAGAATCTGGTAACCTCGGATTTGTCATTCTTCTTGGAAAATGGGGCGGTTATCATGCGGTCCGACGGGAACATGCTATTCATCGAGCAAGACAGGCGGCCCAACTTCTGGGAACTTCTCTTGCGCTTGCCCTCGGAAAGGTCAGCATCAGGCGGACGCATGAAACTATCTGGCAGATGAAATGGCGAAAAAGCGAGTCCTGATCCTCTCCCAAGATCCGAAGTCGATTGCCAGCCGGATACGGGATTCCTCCCTGGCCGGGGTCCATATCACCGCTCACGAGGACTGGGAAAAGGGGATAGCCGCCCTCTCCCGGGAGAATTTCTCGGTCATCATCGCCCGGAAATTCCGAAAATCGCAGACCGCGGAGGCGTTCGTCCACGACATCCTGTCGATCGCCCCCAGGACTCCCCTCGTCCTGATCCTTTCGAAAAAGGGGGGGCCCTCCGTTCTCGGAGGGTTGCGGGGTGGCGCGTCGGAGATCCTGTTCGAGGAGAATCTCGGGCGGGACTTGCTCCCGACCCTGGAAAAGTACCTCTTCCTCGGGCAGGGACTCCTCCGAAAGTTGTCACTCGACGAGTTGTTCGACTACTGCTTCCCGGTGATCACGACTACCGATATGGACCTGCTCGGCTACACGGTAATCGAGATGTTCAAGGAGTCTCTCGGGGCCTCCTTCGGGATCCTGTTCCGTGAGCAGGAGGGGAGAGGCACCGGGTTCTCCGTCCTGGCGACGGCAGGGTTTCCCGACGATTCGATGGCGGGTATATTCCTTTTGCGGTTTGGCGCAGGAATAACGAAACACTCCTCGCTCGTCCCCGCCGTGTTCTCCACCGATAGCGTGGCGAGTCTCACCCCGGAGGACGAGGCGATACTCGGAGAGAACCGGACGTTCTTCTCCCTCCGGTTCGACCTATCCCCCGGGTCGAGCATGTTCGCCGTTCTCGCCATGAGGGGGATGCCCGGCGCGGAAGTGCTCGGAAGCACGGTCCTCAATTTCTTCTATCGCCAGGTCCGGTTCGCCCTCCTCAATGCCGAGCGCGGGACGCATACGCAGAACCTGATCTACATTGACGACCTGACGAAACTTTACAACAGCCGGTATCTCAACGTGGTGCTGGACCGGGAACTCAAACGGTCGGAGCGGTACAGAAATTTCTTCTCGGTCCTGTTCATGGACCTGGATTTCTTCAAGCGCGTGAACGACGCGCACGGGCACCTGGTCGGCACGAGGGTGCTGGTGGAGGCGGGAAGCGTGTTGCGCTCCTGCGTTCGCGAGACGGACACCGTGGTACGGTACGGGGGAGACGAGTTCGTCGTGCTTCTTGTGGAGACACGGGCCGAGGAGGCGGTTCTGGTGGCGGAACGGATGCGCAAGATGATCGAGGAGAAGCTGTTCGGCCGGGAGAGCGGCCTCGATATCCGTCTGACGATCTCCATCGGCATCGCGGCCTTCCCGGAGCACGCGACGACGAAGCAGCATCTGCTGAACCTGGCAGACCAGGCGATGTACAGGGGGAAAGACTCCACACGGAACGTGGTCTACCTCGCCCATCCACAGAACGTCCCATGACCATCCCTCCCGTCCGGGGGATGAAGGACATCCTTCCTCCGGCGTCAGCCAAGTGGGTCTCTCTGGAGGCGGCGTTTCGCGACTGCGCGACCCGCTTCGGTTTTTCCGAGATCCGTACCCCCGTACTCGAGAAGACCGAGCTCTTCGCGCGTTCGGTCGGCGAAACGACCGATATCGTGGAAAAGGAAATGTACACGTTTTCCGACCGTTCGGGGGAGAGCCTCACGATGCGGCC
>Ga0307417_10000097_pt1 | contig 35227 bp, 32 predicted proteins | sample SalMarWE160210MG_2_FD_202514 | JGI IMG/M metagenome (GOLD analysis project Ga0307417, IMG submission 202514) | Salt marsh sediment microbial communities from the Plum Island Ecosystem LTER, Massachusetts, United States - WE1602-10 | ecosystem: Environmental > Aquatic > Marine > Intertidal zone... | reverse complement strand
GGCTGTCAAGACAGCCGAGGTCAACTATCGAGAGCTCACCGACGAACAGCTTTTCGACGGTGTTGTCGAGGCGGTGTCCCGGTCCACCGTGTCCTCACAGACATCCGGTGAAATTGTCGAGCTGCCCTATGATGTCAACGACCTCGTTCCCAAGGGCGCACTCGTGCTGCGTATCGATGACACGCGGCAGAAGGCGGAGCTGGACAAGGCCACGGCCGATGCCGCCAGGGCGCAGGCGCGGTTCGAGGAGGCCCAGTCCAATTACCAGCGCAACAAGCGCCTGATCAAGGACAATGCCGTCAGCAAGTCGCAACTGGACAAGTCCGAAGCGGATATGAAATCGGCGAGTGCCCAGGTGAAGTCGACGGCGGCGGCGCTCGAGCAGGCTCGCGAACAATTGGCGTATACGACGGTGCGGGCGCCGTTCGACGGGGTGATGATTGAACGCTTTGTCGAACTCGGTGAACAGGTGCAGGTGGGGAGCAAACTGGTTGCCGGACTGTCGCTGGAGAAGCTGCGGGTCAAGGCCGAGGTGCCGGCCCGGTATGCGCAACAGATCCGCGAGGACGCGCGGGCGCGGGTGGCGATTCCCGACGGGCGCTGGGTAGAGAGCGAGCGGTTTACGTTCTTCCCCTATGCCGACCCCGCCAGCCATACCTTTACCGTGCGCGTGGATCTGCCCGAAGACCAGTACGGACTGTATCCGGGTATGCTGGTCAAGGTCGCTTTCAGTATCGGTAAGAAGACCTACCTGGTGGTCCCCAGCGAGGCGGTCGTGCATCGCAGCGAGGTCACCGGCGTGTATGTCGTCGCTAAGGACGGCGGGCTGCACTTTCGCCAATTGCGGCTCGGGCGCGACATGTCGGATGACCTGACGGTGGTGCTGGCCGGGCTTGAAGCGGGTGAACGGATTGCGCTGGACCCGGTGGCCGCCGGTATCCGTCTCAAGCAACAGCGCGCCGGGTCGGCCCATGACTGACCGGCTCGGTTTCTCCGGGCGTGTGGCCCGGCAGTTCCTGCAGACCGAAATCACGCCGCTGCTGGCCTTGCTGGGTTTGTTGCTGGGCCTGTTCGCCATCGCGGTCACGCCCCGCGAAGAAGAGCCGCAGATCGATGTCACTTTCGCCAACGTGTTCATTCCCTTTCCGGGCGCTTCGGCCCGTCAGGTCGAGCAGCTGGTGACCTCGTCGGCCGAGCAGGTGTTGTCGGAGATAGAGGGCGTCAAGCATATCTACTCGACCTCACGTCCGGGTCTGGCTGTTCTGACCGTTGAGTTCGAGGTTGGCGAACAGCGTACCGAAGCCATTGTGCGCCTTTATAACGCACTTTACTCCAATCAGGACTGGTTGCCGGCGGGCATAGGCGTCGGTCAGCCGCTGGTAAAACCCAAAGGTATCGATGACGTGCCCATTGTGGCGGTCACGCTGTGGAGCGATGACCCGCATCAGGGTGCGGCTGAACTGCGCAGTGTGGCGCACACACTCGAAGTTGAATTGAAGCGTGTACCGGGAACCCGCGATATCTATACCATCGGCGGTCCGCAGCCGGTGGTGCATGTGCTGCTGGATCCGCAGCGTCTCGCGGGCTACGGGATTTCACTCGCCGATCTGCGCAACGCCTTGCAGGCGGCCAACCAGTCGGTCGCGGCGGGTTCACTGGTTTCCGACAACCGCGACATCCGTATCAAGGCCGGAGAATTGTTCCGTTCCCCCGAGGAGGTGGCCGGACTGGTGGTGGCGATGCGCGACAACGCGCCCGTCTACCTGCGCGATGTTGCCGATGTCGGGCGTGGGTCGGACCAACCGGAACAGTATGTCTGGTATGGCAGCGGACCGGCGGGCGATGAGGCAAGCGTTACCGCCGGCGTGCAGCCGGCGGTAACGCTTGCCATTGCCAAGCAGCCCGGCACCAACGCGGTTGAGATCGCCGACCAGGTCATAGCGCGCATGCAAGCCATGCAGGGGATTTTTATCCCCGACGGGATACACGCGCGGGTGACCCGCAACTACGGGGTTACGGCGAACCAGAAAGCCCAGACGCTGATCAAAAAGCTGATTTTCGCCACCGCCTCGGTGGTCCTGCTGGTGATCTTCAGTCTGGGCTGGCGCGAAGCCATTATCGTCGGTTCGGCCGTTATCATCACCCTGGCGATCACGCTGTTCGCCTCATGGGCCTGGGGTTTTACGCTGAACCGCGTTTCGCTGTTCGCACTCATATTCTCCATTGGTATCCTGGTTGACGATGCCGTCGTGGTGGTGGAAAACATTCACCGGCATATGCAGATGGGCAACCTCAACCTGGTGCAGGCTATCCCGCGCGCGGTTGACGAGGTCGGTGGGCCCACCATTCTCGCGACCTTCACGGTTATTGCTGCGCTGTTGCCCATGGCTTTTGTCACCGGGCTCATGGGCCCCTACATGAGCCCGATACCCATTAATGCCAGTATGGGTATGCTGATTTCACTGGCGGTGGCGCTGGTGATGACGCCCTGGATGTCGTTGAAGCTGTTGCGCGGTGAACAGCAGGGCGGTCATACGGGCGCGGACAGTGCGGGTACCAGTCGGCTGGTGGCGTTCTTCGCCCGGATGCTGACGCCGTTTCTGCGCGGCGCGCAGGGGCGCCGGGCCCGCTTCATGATGCTGGGGGTTATCCTGGTGCTGATTGCCCTGTCGATCGGGCTCGCGGGCTTCAAGCTGGTGGTGCTGAAAATGCTGCCTTTCGACAACAAGTCGGAGTTCCAGGTCGTCGTGGATATGCCCGAGGGCACGCCGCTGGAACAGACCAACCGGGTGCTGACGGAACTGGGACAATACATCAATACTGTGCCTGAAGTAGCCGACTACCAGATTTACGCGGGTACTGCCGCGCCCATCAATTTCAACGGCTTGGTGCGCCAGTACTACCTGCGCAGCGGCCCGAACGTCGGCGACCTGCAGGTGAACCTGGTCGACAAGTCACGCCGCCATCGCAAGAGCCATGACATCGCGCTGGCGGTGCGCGGGCCGCTGGCCGAGATCGGCAAGCGTTATGGCGCCGCGGTCAAGCTGGCGGAGGTGCCCCCGGGGCCGCCGGTTCTGGCACCGCTGGTGGCCGAGATCTATGGTCTGGACTATGCCGGGCAGATCGACGTCGCCACGCAGGTCAAGGCCGTGTTTCAGTCGACGCCGGACATCGTCGACATCGATGACAGCGTGGAATACCCGGCGCCGCGCTGGATCGTGCAGGTGGACCGGTCGAAGGCAGCCCGCCTCGGCGTGAGCCAGCAGACCGTGGTCAAGGCCGTCAGCACCCTGTTGAATGGAGAGGATGCCAGTTATCTGCACGATCCGAACGCCAAGTACCCGGTGGCCATTCGCCTGGAACTGCCGGTCGCGGACAAAGCCGGGATGGACGATGTACTGGCGCTGAAAGTGGCCTCGCGCGACGGTGGCCTCGTGCCGTTGTCCGAGTTCGTCTCCGTCAGGCAGTCGACCATTGAGCGATCTATCTACCACAAGGATTTGTTGCCCGTGGTGTTTGTCACCGGCGACATGGCCGGCGAGCTCGACAGCCCGCTGTACGGCATGGCGGAGATCTACGCGGCTATCAGGAACCAGTTGTCGCTGTACGGCGAAGCGATCGAACAGCACTTTATACGGCCGCCGGGCAACCCCTATCGCTACAGCCTGAAATGGGACGGCGAATGGCAGATTACCTATGAAACGTTCCGCGACATGGGTATCGCCTATTCGGTTGGCCTGATTCTGATCTACCTGCTGGTGGTAGCGCAGTTCCGCTCGTACCTTGTTCCACTGATCATCATGGCGCCGATTCCACTGACAATCATCGGCGTAATGCCGGGGCATGCGTTACTGGGCGCGCAGTTCACCGCGACCTCTATGATCGGCATGATCGCCTTGGCGGGTATCATCGTCCGCAATTCCATTTTACTGGTTGATTTCATCAACGAGGAAATTGCCCGCGGTGTGTCCTTCGACGATGCCGTGGTGCGTGCCGGCGCGATTCGCGCCAAGCCGATTATCCTGACCGGTCTGGCGGCGATTCTGGGGGCGCTGTTCATACTCGATGACCCAATATTCCGCGGCCTGGCGATTGCGCTGATCTTCGGCCTCCTGGTATCGACGGTGCTGACGCTGGTGGTGATTCCGGTGATGTATTACGCGTTGATGCGGAATCGCATGTTAGCTGTTCATGCTGCTGACCATTAGTCGCCTGAGCAGCATATGGGTACTTGCGGGGATGCAGGCGGGCACGTCATATTGAGCAGGGTGCGGCGCTGGTGGCGCCAGCACCTGCTGCGGGGCAAGCGGATACCCGCGCACCAGTGGCAGTGGTGTGTGCTGCAACTGCCGGTGTTACCACATCTGTCCTGGCAGGATTTGTTGCGCATGGGTGAATTTGCAAGCCTGTTCCTGCGCCATGAGCCAACATGACGCGTAGGTGGGGTATTTTCCCTTCACTCGTTCCTGAACTTGGGCCGATGGCCTGGGGTCCCTAATGAATGGAAATTGGATCTGTTGGAGAATGACAATCATTGGGGCAGGATGCGCGGACAGGGACAGGTGAACGCTGCGTGAGATGGGCCGACCGGCTGTTGGGCCACTACCTGCACAGTGTGTTCACCCGGCAGATGCGTTTCGAACTCGGCGGTCCCGTGGCGTTGCCCGAGGCGACTCAGAGCGGGCCCGACGTGTTGTACATCCACGTCCCCTTCTGCGAGTCGCTGTGTCCCTTCTGTTCCTTCCACCGGGTCTTGCTGAACCGCGACCGGGCGAAGACGTACTTTCGGGCGCTGAGAGGTGAGATCCGCTGTGTAGCGGAACGCGGCTACCACCCGTCGGTGGTCTATGTCGGCGGTGGCACGCCGACCGCGCTGACTGAGGAATTGTGTGAAACTCTGGTACTGGTGCGCGGCCTGTTTCCGGTGCAACAGATATCGATCGAGACCAACCCCAATCATCTACGTGAAGAGGTATTCGGGACCCTGAAACAGGTCGGCGTCAACCGTGTTTCTGTCGGTGTACAGAGCTTTGACGACCGGCTTCTCAGGGCAATGGGCCGCTATGACAGTTACGGCAGCGGTGAGCAGATTGCCCAACGGCTCTTCGAAGCAGGCGGGCGCTTTGACACGCTGAACGCGGATATGATTTTCAATCTGCCAGGGCAGACGGCGCAGTCGCTGCAGCAGGATGTACATATTCTGCGCGACCTGATTGGCATCGATCAGGTGTCCTGGTATCCGCTCATGACGTCGCGCCGAACTGGTTCCGCGATGCGGCATACCATGGGCGCCTATAGTCTGGAGAACGAACGGCTCTGTTATGATCTTATCAGGCAATCTATGGGGGACTGCTACCAGTTGTCTTCGGTCTGGTGTCTGTCGCGAAAATCGGGGCTGGTGGATGAGTATATTGCCGCCGACACGGATTACATCGGTGTAGGCAGTGGTTCTTTCAGCTACCTGAATGGTGTAATGTACGCCAATACCTTTTCCTTGCGCCGCTACGCTCGCCTTATCGACGAGCGGGGCTCGGCAATCACCGCTCTGCGACCGCTCAGCCTGCGCGATCAGGCGTATTATGACATGGTCATGACACTGTTCGGTCTGAACATGGACGTTAATACACTGCAGCGGAAATACCGGGGCCGACTGCATCGCCTGCTGTGGAAGGAATTGCTATTGCTGCGGTTGACCGGCGCAGTACACACCGAGGGTGGCCAGATGCGCCTGACTCGCCGTGGCCAGTACCAGTGGGTGATCACCATGCGCGAGTTTTTCACCGGTATAAATAATTTTCGGGACCAGATGCGGCACCAGGTGCGGGCCGAACTCGATATCCTGGACCCGCCGGCGGGTTATTGAGCTGTGTCAGCAGACAAGGAAAACAGTCTGCCGCTCGCTGGCAAAGCTGCGATATATTGATTATAGTGAATCGGGCCTTGCGGCGGCTGTTGCGTGATGTTTGGGGTATCGGTCGCTGGTGAGCTGGCTGCACGTTACGAGGGGTGATCTGTAAATGAACCTGCGTTGCCGTTTTCCGCCGGTGTTGGCGGGTATCTTGATAGGCATTTCCATGTTGCTCACCTTTGTGGTGGCCGGGCGGGGCATTGGCGTGAGCGGCATGATGACACGTCTGGTGGCGACCGTGCAGCACTGGGTGCTGCCGGAACTGACGGAAAAGAGCGCCTATTTCAGCGCTTACTTTGCCCACGGTGCCCACCCGCTAAACGACTATCTCAGCTACCTTATGATCGGCCTGCTGGTCGGCGCTTTCGCCGGCGCCTGGTCGTGTGGTGATTTCCGCTTCGAGGTGCAGCGCGGACCACGGATTTCCGTACCGGGACGTCTGGTCTATGCACTCATCGGTGGCGCCATTACCGGTTTTGCCGCACGCCTGGCGCGCGGCTGCACCAGCGGCCAGGGACTGGTCGGGGCAGCCGAGCTTTCGGTGGGATCATGGGCGTTCCTGCTGTGCATCTTCATTGGTGGTTTCGCGACAGCCTGGTTCGTGAGAAAGCAATGGATATAGTCGCGCCACTGGTAAAAACCGGTGTCATCTCCGAAGCCGCGAACCTGTGGCTGGCCGTACCCATCGGTTTCGTTTTCGGTTTCGCTCTGTATCACGCTGGTTTTACCGACAGCCGCAAGATTGCGCGTGCCTTTTACCTGAAGGATGTCGGCGTACCGGTGGTCATGTTTTCGGCCATTGTCACCGGCATGCTGGGCCTGTGGCTGCTCAGTCTTGCCGGCTTCATCGATACATCGAAGATGTACTATCTGCCGACCTACCTGATGCCGATGGCGATCGGTGGTCTGCTGTTCGGTATCGGCATGGCGATCGGCGGTTTCTGCCCGGGTACCGCGGCTTCTTCTATCGCCACCGGGCGGGTCGACGCCATGGTGTTTGTGGTGGGCTTCCTCGGCGGTTCTATCCTGTTTGGTGACCTGTTTCCCGTGTGGGGTGATTTTTACAAAAGCGATTACCGGGGCGTCTACCGGCTGGACGAGTTGTTCGGTATGAATCTCGGATCGGTTGTACTCATCCTGGTCGTTGCCGCCGTCGCGGGCAGCCTGTTGATGCGCCTGGGGCAGCACCTGTTCTGGTCTACGCCGAAAGACCAGAGCATGGAGCCTGAGCAGGTCTTGAAATATGAGGTGCCACTGGTGGTACTGGCGCTGGTCATTGGTGGCGTACTGGCGTTTTTCCCCACGGGTTCGTTTTTCAAGCAGGATAATACGTCCACCTATTACATCATTCAGAAGGAAGCGGCGCCTGCGCAGATGCACCAGCGTCAGCAGGGTCCGCGGAAGACGCCAGCCATTGAAACTGAGCCGGAGGCGCCTGTGCCCACACACAAAGGAGGGGAAGGATGCTGAGGACTGGTCCGAGCACTCTCCGCACGATGGAGTCGTTCCTTTGAATCGTCGGGAGTTTATAAAGGTATCCGGCTTGATGGGTGCTGGAGCGGTGGTTTCACCGCTGTTGCTGGGTGGTTGCAGCGCACACCCGCTACCCGGGGAGGGGAAAGTCAGTCGCACGCCGACCTACTGCGACATGTGTTTCTGGAAATGTGCGGCCTTCGTTGAGCAGGAAAACGGCCAGGCGTGGAAAGTGACAGGTAATGACACCGACCTGCACAGCGAGGGTCGTCTGTGCACCCGTGGCACCGGCGGGCTGGGCAGCTATGAAGACCGTGACCGGCTGAAAAAGCCACTGCTGCGCGTGACCGGAGCAGATGGCCGCCAGACTTTCCGCGAAGTCTCATGGGAGGAAGCACTGGATTTTGTCGCCAAGCGTCTGCAGTCTATCGCCGCGGACTACGGCCCAGACCGCACAGCCTTGTTGAATCACGGTTCCGGCGCCAACCACTTCAAGCACCTGATGCGCGCCTACGGTTCCGGCAGCAATGCCGAACCGGCCTTTGCCCAGTGTCGCGGGCCGCGTGACGTCGGTTTCGAGCTGACCTTCGGCGAAGGCCTGGGCTCCCCCGAGCGCACCGACATGGAACATTCGCGCTGTATCGTGCTGATCGGTTCGCACATCGGCGAGAACCTGCACAACGGACAGGTGCAGACACTGGCCGCCGCCATGCGCCGGGATGCCACGCTGATTACCGTCGATCCGCGCTTTTCGGTTCCTGCCGGCAAGTCGAAGTACTGGTTGCCGATCGAGCCGGGCACCGATATCGCGTTACTGCTGGCGTGGATGCACGTATTGATCGACGAGAACCTCTACGACAAGGACTACATCGAGCGCTATGCCACCGGTTTCGACCAGCTGGCCGAGCACGTGGCGCGCTATTCACCCGAGTGGGTCTACCTGGAAACCGGCATCGAACCCCGGTTGATTCGCACCACGGCGCGGGAAATGGCGGCCAGCGCGCCGGCGACGCTGGTCCACCCGGGCCGGCATACGGTCTGGTACGGCGACGACACCCAGCGCTCCCGCGCCATTGCCATACTCAACGCCCTGCTGGGCAGCTGGGGGCACAAGGGTGGTCTTTATATAAAGGAGAGCGTGCAGCTGCCAAAGTATCCGCTGCCGGACTACCCGAAACCGAAGACCACCTTCCGAACCGCGCACGGTGACCGTTACCCCTTCGCCAATGAGGGCGTCAGCAACGCATTGATCGAAGCCTCCATCGGGCCAGACGCACACTACAAGGGCTGGCTGGTCTACGGCACCAACCTGCCGATGACCATTCCCGGCATCCGGCCACAGCTCAAGGCAGCCATGGACTCGCTGGAACTGGTGGTGGTGGTTGACACCATGCCCATGGAAATCACCGGCTACGCCGATGTTGTGCTGCCGGAGTGCACTTATCTGGAACGCTACGACGACCTGCGCAATGCCGGCGAACGGCATCCGTCGCTGGCGTTGCGCATGCCGGCCTTCGAGCCGCGTTTCGACAGCAAGCCCGGCTGGTGGATCGCCAAGCAGCTGGGTCAACGTCTCGGCCTGGATAAGTATTTCCCCTGGGAGGACTATGCCGAAGTGATCGACTGGCAGCTCAAACAGGTGGGCTCGTCGCTGGAAGAGATGAAAAAGACCGGCATCAAGAACTTTCCGCGCACACGGCCCAGATACTTCAGTCCCGGCCAGGCGGTTCACTTCTACACGCCAAGCGGCAAGATCGAACTGTACTCACAGCAACTGGCCGACAAGGGCTTCGACCCGATGCCCGAATATACGCGGCCGGAACAGCCCCCGGAGGGTTTTTACCGGTTGAACTACGGGCGTATGCCGGCGCATACCTTCGGCAAGACCACCAACAACCCGTTACTGTTCCAACTGGCGCCGGAGAACACCCTGTGGGTAAATCCGCTGGTCGCCAATGAAAAGGGACTCACTAACGGTGAGTATGTTCGACTCGCAAATCCCGATGGTATAGTCAGCAACCGGATCCGGGTGCGTGTCACCGAACGCATCCGGCCCGACTCGGTGTTCATGGCACACGGCTTCGGTCACCGCTCGCGGCGTCTGCACCTGACCCATGAGGTGGGCGCCGACGATTCAGAATTGATGACCAACGTGAAAGTCGATCCGCTAATGGGTGGTACCGGCATGCGTGGCAATTTCGTCACCATTGTCAAGGAGACAGTCTGACATGGCACACTATGCGATGGTCATTGACACCAAGCTGTGTATCGGCTGCTGCGACTGCGTGGTCGCCTGCAAGACCGAGAACAAGGTGCCGGAAGGGCTTAACCGCGACTGGGTGGTGGAAGCCACGCAGGGGACCTATCCGAATCTCAAGACCGAGTTCCGCTCCGAGCGCTGCAATCATTGTTCGCACGCAACCTGTGTCTACATGTGTCCGACGGGTGCCAGCCACCATTGGAACGGCACCAATATTGTGCTGGTCGACCCCAACAAGTGTACCGGCTGCAAGGCCTGTATCGCCGCCTGTCCCTACGACGCGCGTCTCATCATGCACCCCGGCGGCTATATCGATAAATGCACCTTCTGCCACCACCGTGTCGAAAAGGGACTGGACCCGGCCTGCGTCTCGACCTGTCCGACGCACTGCATGCATTTCGGCCTGCTGGATGATCCTTCCAGCAACGTCAGCGAGCTGTTGCGCACGCGCGAGCACAAGGTGCTGGCGCCGGAGACCGGTAATGAACCCAACGTCTACTACCTGATCTGAGGACGCCGCGGCCATGCTCGAAGAAATCCTGGTAAGCGTACGCAGCAACCCGCACATCGATCCGGTTATGAGCGTATGGGGTTGGGAGATCTCGGTCTACCTGTTTCTCGGCGGCCTGGCCGCCGGCATTATGTTTTTCTCGGCATTGATGCTGTTACTGAACAAGGACGACGAGGCGCCGTTTTCGGTTAATGGCCTGGCACTGCTGGGACCGGTGGTGTTGTCGCTGGGTATGACGACGCTGTTTCTCGACCTGTCGCACAAGCTGTTCGTGTGGCGTTTCTACACCACCTTCGAGCCGACCTCGCCGATGTCTTACGGCGCCTGGATTCTGATCCTGTTCTACCCGGTAGGTATCCTGCAGATCCTGTCGACGTTAAGGAAGGGCTATCCTTATGTCGCCAATCTGGTGAACGACATACCGCCGGTGGCGGGCCTGCTGGATCTGGTCGAACGCTACCAGCGCCTGATCGCCTGGCTGGCGATCCCGATTGCCGTTGCCCTGGGGATCTACACCGGTATCCTGCTCAGCGCCTTCAGCGCGCGGCCATTCTGGAATACCGGGCTGCTGGGGCCTCTGTTCCTGGTATCGGGTTTGTCCACCGGCGCTGCCTTGACCGCCCTGATCGCGCGCCAGCACAGCGAACGCCGTCTGCTCACCCGCATCGATGCCGGGCTTATTGTGGTTGAACTGCTCGTTGTGGCGCTGCTGCTGATCAACCTGACTACCGGCTCAAAACCGCAACTCGATGCCGCGGCCATGCTGATGGGTGGCAGCTATACCGGCTGGTTCTGGGTGGTATTCGTGGCACTCGGCTTGCTGGTGCCACTTGCGCTGGAATATTTCGAAATCCGCGGCAGTGCCAGCAGTATCCTCATGCTGGCGCCGGTACTGGTGCTGGTGGGTGGTTATGTGCTGCGCGTTATTGCCGTCGATCTGGGGCAGGAGACCACCTGGATCAACTACCAGAACGAATTCAATACACAGCTACTGGATCGGCTGCACTGAGCCGGCCACGGAGATCACGCGCATGAGCCGAAGACTATGCAACCCCCCCCCGCCACTGTGGCTGCTGGCCGGCTTGTTGCTCACGGCCTGCGGCGACGATGACCGGTTGTCGCAGCAACAGGTACACAGTTTTCAGCAGGTAGCCCAGATTGTGGCCCGCCAGGATGACCGCGTACCGGTTGATGACCTGGCTCGCTGGATCATCGAGGGACGCAAGGATTATGTCCTCGTCGATGTGCGACCGGCCGCAGACTATGAAAAGGGGCATATCGAGGGTGCGCAGAATCTGCTGCTGACGGAGCTGGTCACGCCGGAGAAGCTTGAAGGGTTACCGACAGACCGCAAGCTCATCGTCTATTCGCAGGGTTCCGAAGTCGCCGGCCAGGCCGTGGTGCTGTTGCGTCTGGCGGGTTACGATGCCAGCCTGCTGCTCGGCGGTTACAACTTCTGGGCCCAGCACGTACTCAACCCCGATATTTCCCCGACACGGGCCGATGGCGAGTATCCGGCCGTACCTGAACAGCAGGCCATTGCCTGCTATTTCGTCGGCGGCGACAAGACAGCGCAGCCACCGCGCAAACCCGTCGTGCCGGCGTTTGTTCCCCCGGTATCGCCACCGGCGGCTACGCTCCCACCGCCCTCTCACGAAGGCTGCTGAGCGAGGCAGCGAGTTGTCAGCACCTCAACAGCACCTACCCGGTGCCGCAGGCAATCAGTGACAGACATTGCCATTTCGGCAGATGCAGTCACGCAGACATAACCGACAGGCAGAACTAACTGCCGGCCCGCGTTTGACCAAAGCTGCGTGCGCCCGCAGGATCAGTCCCTGTTGACGGCTTTGTCCGCTACAGGCAGTGGCGTGGCCAGAATGCGCTTCATCTCGCTGCCGGTGAAAGGGCGGACTGCCGCCGCCGCGCCGTTTGGCGCTAATTTGTCGGTGCTGGTCCAGGCATCTGCCGCGAGTCCATCCTCGAGTCGTTCCAGGTCCGGCTGGAAAGTGACGCCCTGACTATTCTGCCGCAGCGTTCCCTGTCCCAGCCCCAGTGCGGTTGAGGATCGATGACAGGATTCGCAGGGTCGTGCGGATGCGGTCGTATGCGGTTCGAGCGCGGCAAAGCGCCGCACAAAATGCGGCACCGGCCAGTCCGGGTGTTCGACCGTCATGATCATGCCGGGTACGACCGGGACGATCTGATTACCCGGCGTCACACCCAGCGGAGGCAGATCGTTACGCACCGTGGCGCGCAGCTCACGCCATAAACCCCTGGTCTTTTTCCCGGATGCATGATCGAACTGTTGACCTGCGGGGTCATACTGAAGGTGGCAGCCGTAACACTGCGGTGCCCAACCGGCATGGCAGGCCGAGCAGCTCAGGCGGGCGTGCTGTGTTGCCAGCGGATGACTGCTGGCACGATAGGGCGGGATGCTCAGAGTACCCTGACCGTCCTTGCGGTGCAGCAGGGTTTGGTCACCGCGCAGTTCGATATGCCACAGGGGGGTGCCGCTGGCGGTCACCGCGAAACGGCTGTCCGCACTGGTGGGGAAGGGAATGCGTTGCTGCAACTGGCGGTAATCGTCGGGCCACTGGTTGAGCTTGATGGTGCGGGTTATCTCGTGGCAGTCGACACAGGCAATATCGACCTGCGTTTGTCCGGCGGCTAGCGCACTGGCGGTGGCGCCCGTGCCCATCAGATCCCTGACGGTGTGGCAGTCGATACAACTCATGCCGGCCGCATGGTGCCGGTCATCGCTGCGGAACTCGACGCGGCGACCGTCGTTCAACCGGCCGGTGGCGGCAGTTGCGGCGCGGTCGGTGTCGTCGACTTCGGCCAGGCCGGCATAACTCAGCGAAATACGGCCGGAGCGCGAGTGACAGCCGAAACAGCGGGCATCACTGACCCGGGCGGTCAGGGCCGGATGCCCTTGCCCGGGGTAGTGATCGATGTGACAGGCCAGGCAGCCGCCACCGCGGTCGCTGGTGGCATCTATCCGGCGGACCGTCTTTGGCTGTCCCAGGTGACAGCTCGCGCACAGTTTACGCAGCAGGCTGTCAGCAGGTGACTGCGTCAGGTGCTGCAGATCATTGTGGCCGGGCCGGTCGGTGGTTTCAGCAAACACCTGCCGCGTGGTCTCGATCATGCCCCGGCCGGTATGCATCAGGCTGTGGTTGACGCTGTCGACCTTGTCGGCGTGACACTGGCCACAGGCACGGGCAGCGTTACCGAGGTTGCCCGGAAAAGCCAGCATACCGGTGTGTGCGGTGTCTTTCGCTGGCGCATCGTCCTGACCTGCATGGCAGCGGCTGCAGTCATCGGCCAAAGCAGCGTGCGCGGGAGAAAGGCCCTGTCGCATGTCCCGGTGACAGTCCAGGCAGCCGGCTGCCTGTGCCTGCGGGATGATCGCGAAACCCGCAAGCAGGATCAGCAGACGCAGCAGCGTGTCGTATTTTTCCACGACGACGGGATTACCTTGCTGTGTACAGGCTCATCAGGTCGGGCCGGGAAATGATACCCTGCACGTGGTGCTCTGCGTCGGTGATGACCAGCCGTTTGATCTTGTTTCTGTCCATCACCTGGATGGCCCGGCTGACGGTATCGTCTTGCTTAATGGTGATCGGGTCGCGGGTCATCAGCCCGTCCACGCTGGTGCCACGGGTTTTGGTGGGCCGCTTGCGACGAATGATCATGTCGAACATCTCCGTCATGGCCGAATCCTCGTTGATGTTCAGCGCCGCCAGGAAGTCAGACTCGGTGATGATGCCGATCAGCTTGTTGTCGACATCGACCACCGGCAGGCTGCTGACATTGTGTTCGGCCATGTAGGCGGCCGCCTTGGTCAGGGGGGTACCGGTCTGCACAGTAAGTACACCCGTCGTCATGATGTCTTTCACCTTAAGCGCTCTGGAGCGGCGGATTTCCGGGGCCGTGGTCAGGTCTTTGCCGACGAAATTCATCTGCGACGGCAGCAGTGGCACCATGGGCAGATAGCCCGGCAGTAGCATGTGCCAGTAAACCCAGTCGAACGCAATCTTGCCGATGTGGTTCATGTGGGTTTCCTTGAGCAGGGCGAACGGCCCGAACGCCGGCATGGGGTAAGAGCCTTCCAGCGGCTCCATGTCGTAGTTGAAGTCCAGCAGCAGTGCCTTGTGATAACCGGACTCGATGAAACAGTTGGCGTGCCCGTCGAAGCTGGGAACGGGTTTCTTGCCTTCCATTTCACGCATCAGGTTTTCAATGACCGTCTCGGCCTCGAAGTGCGCCACGGAACCGGCCTTGGAGGTTGCCACGTTGGAGTTGTCGCCCATGAAATAGATGCGGTCGGCCTTTTTGCACTTCAGCGTGCGCGGGTCCGTCAGACCGTAACCGGTGCCGTCTCCCAGCCCGGAGTCATCGATGACTTTGGGACCGAGATTGGGTGGAATGCTACAGAGTATGTCGTAGTCCACACTCTCGCCTTCGAAGGAATGGATGCGGCGGTTTACCGCATCGACACGCTCGATGGAGAAATTGGGAACCACAGTGATATTCTTTTGTTCCGCGATCCGGGTAAGAATACGGTTGGCGTTGGGTTTGGTAAAGGCACCGGAAAACGGCGTCACCAGGCTGATATCCACATCCTGGCGGACGCCCTTGAGGTGAAAATAGTAGTCGGCCAGGAAGGCGAATTCGATCGGGGCAACGGGACACTTGATGGGCATGTCTGCGATATCGATGACCAGTTTTCCCGAGTGCATGTTGTCGAGCGCCTTCTGGAACTCAAGGGCGCCATCCAGAGTATAAAAAGTGAACGCGTTGTCGCCCATCGCTTCAGCCAGACCAGTGACTTCTTCCGGTACGATGCGGCAACCCAGCGTCGATACCAGCCAGTCGTAAGCGAAGTCGCCGGCACTGGTCTTGACCTGACGATGCTCGTGATCGATCAGTTCGACCACGGCTTTTACGAAATTCACGCTCTTTGGCAGCGGTTCGTGAATGTCCCGGGCGATATCGTCGCGGTTTTCGTAGCCATAGAGGCGAAACGGTATGAACAGGCAGCCGGGCTGATAATGATGCTCGTCGGAACGGTCGATAATGGTGAGGGCCCATTCCTTCATGTTAAGTTTGCCGGTGAGCATATTGGCCAGTAGCGTACCTCCGGTACCGGCACCGAGAATGATGATGTTTTTAATCGGCTTCATCCTGCGGGCTCCTGGGGAATTCTCGCTAAAGTATCGCACAAATATACCGTTTGAAGAACCACCGCTGTATGCTGTTGGCCGTTTCAAACGAAGCACGGCTCGGCTTTGCTGTTCCCATAATGGCAATCAGCGTAAAAAAATCTTGCGCCGTGACCGTCGTATACGCTTCGAGGGCAAGCCGCGGTGCCACATCATTGCCATCGCAAAGGAACAGCAGGAAGTGGCTATCAGTGTTGGCTGCATGTTGAGTCGTGGGTGTACCGGGGAGGAGTTCCCCGTTTACTTGCAAACAACCGACAACCCCTCCACAAGGGACAAACAAGCGCCCTTTCGCTGGATATGAACGGCGGGAGCCCCCCTGCTGTGTGCTTGAAGGCGGCCGAGCGAGAGTCGGAATTCATACTATCAGGCAATGAGACTGGCCGGGGCGCCAGGCGGGCAGAGGCGGCTGCGGTCTTTCGCCAGGATATCGCCGGCAAAACGGAAGAAGGCGCGGGCGAGAGCGTTCCGGGAATGGACGATCAGCAGGGAGTGCGCACACGACAGCCATTTTTCGGGTGGATTCTCTCGAGATATCTGGGGTATCCTGCCTGTACGCAGAAGATGCAGGCCGGGAGCAGGAATTTGCGTCGGCGCGGTTTTAATCACTGCGCGGTTCGATACGGGCTGCCACAAGCGGCGCCAGGCGGCTTGGCTTATGGATCGGCCGAGAACGTTGTCTTGCCGGTACCGCCGGGCGTGGGGCAGATGCATCTGGCTATCGTATTGGCGGGAATTTGGGGCCTTCAACAAGACTTACGTGTTTGGCGAGGCTTGTGGTTAGCGTTAATCACCCTGCTATCTGGTGGTTTAAGATATAATTGTCGCTGTCGGTATATTTTTACATGCTGTTCGTTATTCATAAAATTTGCACGGCGAGGCCATTATGAAAACAAAGACATTTATCACGCTTGTGATTACAACTCTCTGCCTGTCTTGGATTATGGTTGTTCGAGCCGGCGAGTTTAATCAGAAATCTGAGTTTAATCAGAAATCTTACGTAGAGTCAGTGATTACCATACTGCGAATTCACGTCGATGATTTGCAGAATCTGAACACACACAGAATAAAGTACTCGGATAATCTGGCACGACATGCTATTGCCATTCAACGTACTTTCGGATTACTCGGTCCCATGGATTGGCATGCAGCAGAATCTGCCAAGTTAATGAATAAAAATGCCTCCAATTCGGATATGGACGCTGAGAAATTTGAGCAACTTGAATGGCGCAGTAGAAATGCTTTGAAAGCTCTTGTTATTGCTGCCCATGCAGCCATGGAAGAAGATAATCGTGAGGGGCTTAATGAGGCTATAGTAAATATGAAGAACTCTTGCAATGCCTGTCACGCCTATCTGCCTGCGTCCGTTGCTCCCGATGTTTGGGGAACCTTGAAAAGAAAATAATTCGGTGTCCCTGACCTGGGTATTTCGTGAAGTATGCAGGTTTAAAAAACAACTAACTGTCGCCGCAACGTACACCGTTAACGTCCTCGTATCGAGCGACCGCGCGGCCCTCAAAGACGGCCTTTAGCCCCTCCTCATGTCAGCACAGAGCCGACCGTGAGCGTCTTAGCAGGCCTGACTCAGTCAAGGGAAACGGGAATGTGAATCCAGGCTACCGCTTTTCAGTCATGCTGTCGTCGACCGACCGGGCCGGCGTACTGTTCTACCCGGAACTGTTCCGCCATGCCCACGATGCCTACGAGGCGTTTATGGCCCGGCAGGAGCAGGATCTCCCCGGGATATTTGCCGCCGGAGACGTGCATATACCCGTGGTGCATGTCGAGTCCGATTACCTGCTGCCGCTGCGCCACGGTGATAGCGTCGACGTGACGGTGACGCCGGCCAGGGTGGGGGCTACGTCTTTTAGCATCGACTGCGAGTTTACAGACGCTCAGGGACGTACGGCGGCTAAGGTGCGCAGCGTGCATGTGTGTATTGACCCGGCCAGCCGGCAAGCAGTCGCTGTTCCTGCGACATTGCGTGAAAGACTGATGGTCTGTATGGCAGCCGCGCAGCGGCTTCAGGACAGCTGACGTTCAAATTGTGACCAGAATGCGCGATGCCGGGCCACGCTGTCTTCACGGTTTATAACAATTTCGATCAGGCTGCTGCACGTCGCTGCCAGTGCATCGCTGAAAGCCTGTTGAAAGTCGTCGACGTTCTCAATCCGCCGGAACGCCAGCTGATACAGCTGTGCCACGGTGGCCATGTCCAGCCCGGTGTCCGTCAACCAGTACTGCTCGAATTGCGGCAGTTGTGCCTGCGGCAGGTAGCTGAAGATGGCGCCTCCGCCGTTGCTGAAAACCACCAGTATGGCTTTTACGTCGCGCGCGGCCAGCAGGCCGTTCATGTCGTGGTAGAGCGCCAGGTCGCCCAGTAACCCGACAACGCTGCGATCGTCGGTCGCAGCCATGCCGAGCAAGGTGGAGACATTGCCGTCGATGCCGCTGGCGCCCCGGTTGGCGGTCAGCAACAGTGGTTTGAGTTGCAGACCGAGAAAACTGTCACAGTCGCGGATAACGGTGGAGTTGCCGGCAAATATATGGCTGTCGGCCGGTAGCTGCTGCACCAGCTGGTTGAGAATGCGGGCTTCCAGTGGCAGTGATGCCGGTTGCTCGTGCAGCGCATCGACACACTGTTCCGCCTGCCTGAAGGCGGCGAACCAGTCGCTGAGCATAGCCGGTTGCAGCGGGCAATTGTGCAACGCTTCGAGCAGCGGCTGCGCATCGGCGTGGATGATCTGCCGGCCGTTGCGTGCTGGGTCCGGCCAGTCGCCGCCGGCATGCACCCGAATCTGACAGCTGCTGGCGGCATGGCGGTCGAGATAGTCATGCAGGGCCTTCGAAACGGGCGGGGCGCCAAATTGCAGGACCCAGTCAGGCGCATGGTTGTTGGCGAAGTCGGGATCGCGCAGGAAAGTATCGTAACGACAGACAAGCTGCGTCGTGTCGCTGGCATCGAAGCGCAGCCCGGAGAGAGGGTCGGCGAGCAGTGGGCAATCCAGCTTTACGGCGAGCCTGTGCAGTGCACGCGCTGCGCCGCAGGTAAAGGCGCTGGCACCCGCAATCAGGATGCCCGGTCTGCCTGACAGCTGCTCTGCCAGCTGCTGCACCTGTGCGGCTGCCGGGGTGCGTTGCGGATAGTCGACCATTACCGCAGCCGCACTTGGTGGTGGTTCGGAGAGCCCCGATTCCGGCAGCAGAGGTTCCCGGAACGAGACATTAATATGCGTCGGCCCCGGCAATGGCCAGCGGCTGAGATCCACGGCCTGTGCTGTGATCGACGCGACACTGGCCAGCAGGGCCGGGTTACCCGCCTGGACGTCGAGCGCAAAGAAGCCGCGCGTGAAGGCACCGAACAGGCGCGTCTGGTCAATCGTCTGATTGGCGCCGCAGGTGTGTGATTCAGGCGGCCGGTCGGCGCTCAGCAGCAACAGCGGCCAGTGTGCGCTGGCCGCTTCGATCACGGCCGGGTACCAGTGCGCCGCCGCGCTGCCGGAGGTGGCCAGTACGGCGGCGGGTGCGGCGCCGGCCTTGCTCAGGCCGAGCGCGAAAAAGGCGGCACTGCGTTCGTCGGGCACCACGTGCAGTTGCAGGGCTTCAACCTGCAGGGCGGCGAGTACCAGTGGTGTGGAACGTGAGCCGGGCGAGATCACCAGGTGACGCACTCCCGCGTCGACCAGGGCCCCCACTAACTGCTGCGAGCAGCGCAGGTTGCTATCGCCCGGCTTCATGGTGCCTGGCCGGTGTCGTGTCGTTGCGCTGGTAACTGTGGCGCGCCATCACCGCCGGCGCGCAGCGCGGCGAGCATGGTTTGCAGTTTCCACTCGGTTTCGAGGAATTCCTGTTGCGGGTCGGAACCGGCGACTATGCCGGCACCGGCATACAGCGTTGCCTGGCGCTGGCCGAGCACGGCACAGCGCAGAATAACTGCGAGCTCCCCGTCACCCGCGGTGTTCAGCCAGCCAAGCGCACCGGTATACCAACCGCGCTGCGGTTCGCCATGACAGCGCAGCCAGTCGAGGGCGGCCGGGCGCGGCAGACCACCGGTGGCCGCCGTGGGGTGCAAGCGGGCGGCCAGTTGCAACACGGAGGTGCCGACACGCGCCTGGCCACTGATCCGGCTGTGCAGGTGTTGTACCGCCGGCAGTTTCAGAATGTCCGGTTGCTGCGGGTACACCAGGCCGCGGCAGTAAGGACGCAGCTGCCGGACAATATCCTCGACCACCAGTCGATGCTCGCACAGAGTCTTGTGCGAGTGCCTCAGGGTTGCGGCCAGTTGCCTGTCGCGCACGGGGTCGGCGCTGCGCTCGGTAGTGCCGCCCACAGCGTCGACATGCAGCCGCTGCCGGTCCAGGGTCAGCAGATTTTCCGGGGACACACCGAGCAGGGTCTGTCCGGCGTGACGCAGAGCAAACAGTGTGCAATCGGGGTAGCGGGGCGCCAGCCAGGCCAGGGTGTCGCGCAGGCGGAAATGATCTGGCAGCTCGACACGCCGGTGGCGGCTCAGGACTACCTTGCGCAGCTGCCCGTTGTCGATAGCCAGCAGGGCCTCCTCGACACGTTCGATCCAGCGATGGCGGTCATCCGGCACGCTGATCGGCCACAGACGTCGCGGGTCGCGGGCGGCGGGGCGTTCAGCATCCGCTGGTGACAGCAGACGTCGCAGGCGGTACAGCCAGTTGTCGATAATCGTCCCCACATCGCAATGATTGCCGGTGCGACAGGACACCACCAGGCGGCTGTGTTCGGCCCGCTGTTCCACCAGCACCTCGGGGATGAACAGCAGGCTGTTGGCGAACCCCGCGGATGCGCCAGCATGGGTGTCGTCGCCATCGAACGCAAAGCCGCAAAATACCAGGTCGCTGACCCCGGTGCAGTCGGGATCAAGCATGCGCCAGTCTTCCTGCAGCGACTGTTCGAGCTGTTCGAAGCGCTTCGCACCGGCGGTCTCCACCAGTGTGATGCGCCCGGCGCCCACGCGCTGGTGCTGCAGGGAAGGCCGGCTCCAGTAGAGACAGTCACTGCAGTTGCCGATGGCGGGAATGCGTGTCTGAGGGGGTATCGCGAGGCACAGGGTTAGGATACCCCCGGTCCTGGTCAGCGGTGGATCAGCCAGCAGCGCGTGCAGGCGCCGGTTGAGCTCGCGCAACAAGGTATCAATCGGCATCTGCTACTGCATCGGGAGGAGTCATGCGTGTGAACGAGCCTAACACGCAGCCAGGGTGCCGACAACGGCGCCGCTTTGCCGGCGGCGGACCACTGCGTACAATGGGAGCGCTCAGCCAATCGGAGAACCGGGTATGCAGTGGACCAATGTCCCCGAGCAGTCCTTCCAGGACATCCTCTACCAGCGCGTGGACGGTATCGCGAAAATCACCATCAACCGTCCGGAAGTGCACAATGCCTTCCGCCCGGAAACGGTGACCGAACTCATGCGCGCCTTCAGTCACGCGCATCTTGACCCTGATATTGGTACGGTCATCCTGACCGGTGCCGGCGATGAGGCCTTCTGTTCAGGCGGTGACCAGCGGGTGCGTGGCGAGCAGGGCGGGTATCGGGATCGCGGCGGGATACAACACCTCAATGTGCTCGATCTGCAGATGCAGATACGGCGCCTGCCGAAACCGGTGGTCGCCATGGTTGCCGGCTATTGTATTGGTGGCGGCCAGATCCTTCACCTGGTGTGCGACATGACCATCGCCGCCGACAACGCGCGTTTCGGTCAGGCCGGGCCGCGCGTGGGCAGTTTCGACGCCGGCCTCGGGGCCGGCCTGCTGGCGCGCACGGTCGGCACGAAAAAGGCCAAGGAGATGTGGTTCCTGTGCCGTCAGTACGATGCCCGTCAGGCGCTGCAGATGGGGCTTGTGAACCATGTGGTGCCGCTGGGCGATCTGGAAACGGAGACCGTCGCCTGGTGTCGCGAAATGTTGCGCATGAGTCCGAGCGCGCTGCGGGCCATGAAAGCCGCCTTCAATGCCGATACCGATGGACTGGCGGGCCTGCAGGAGCTGGCCGGCAATGCCACGGCTTTCTTCTACATGACAGAGGAGGCACGCGAAGGGCGGGACGCATTTCTGGAAAAACGCCCGGTTGATTATTCACGCTTTCCGCGGCGTCCCTGACACCACACTATGCCTGCCAAGCTAAGCGTGTGGCTGCTGGCGCTGCGCCCGAAAACACTGAGTATCTCGGTGATTCCCGTGATTGTGGGCAGCACGCTGGGCTGGTTGCAGAGCGGCCAGCTGTCGATATCGGTGATGCTGGCGGCGCTGTTGGCCGCCATGCTGATCCAGATCGGCACCAATCTGCACAACGACGCCGCCGACCACGTGAACGGCACCGATGACCCCGCGACTCGTGTGGGACCGCCGCGAGCGGTGGCGCAGGGCTGGTTGTCCGCCGGACAGGTTGAGCGTGCCGCGCTGGGCAGTTTCATGTTGGCGTTTGTCATCGGCCTCTACCTGATCGGTGTCGGCGGCTGGCCGATCCTGGTGCTGGGCCTGTTGTCGATCGCTGCCGGTTATTGTTACTCCGGTGGTCCCTGGCCGATCGCGCGCAGCGGTTTTGGCGAGGTCTTTGTGTTGCTTTTCTTCGGCATCGTGGCCGTTAGCGGCAGCGCCTATCTGCAGGCGGCACAGTTTACACCGGTGGCCGTCCTGTGTGGTCTGTTGCTGGGTTTGCCGGCCGGTGCGGTGCTGGTGGTCAACAACCACCGCGACCGCGCCAGTGATGCACGTGCCGGCCGCAAGACACTGGCCGTGCACTATGGTCCACGCGCCAGTGTTTACCTTTATGCGCTCGGTGTGCTGGGACCGTTTGCTATCCTGCCGCTGGTCCAGCATCTGACGGTCGCCACGCCTGTGTACTATCTGCCGTGGCTGCTGGTGGTCTGGGCGGCAAGGCTGCTACACCGTTTTGCACACATCAGCAAAGCGCAGGCATTCAACCCCCTGCTGGCGGAGACGGGTCTGTTCCAGCTGATACTGGGATTGCTGTTGAGCCTGGCCCTGGTCGCCGGCCGGAGCCTGGCCGTTGCGCACTGAATTGTCCACGGTCACGGATTCCGGATTGGTGCTGGCGCAGGTCAGGTATCAACCCTATCGGGAGACCTTTCACAGTGCCTGGGAGTCGGCGCAGAGTCGTCACAAAGAGCGCTGCGGTTATCTGCTCAAGCTGGAAACAACGGAAGGTATTTGCGGTTACGGTGAGTGTGCGCCGCTTGCGGAAGCCGGTACCGAAACACTGGCAGAGGCGGCGGCGGCGTTGCAGACGGTGCTGAAAGACAGTCAGGGGCAGGCGGTAGCGGGCATGGTCGAACGCCTGGACGGTTTGGTAACAACACCGGCGGTACGTTGCGCCGTGGAAACTGCGTTGCTGGATATCTGTGCACGTATAGAAGCCAAGCCGCTGTATCGCTGGCTGGCACCGGGTGTGTCCGGTTGTGTGGCTGTCAACGCCGCCTGTGGCGGCCTGGACGAAGGTTTCGAGCTGCGCCTGCGGCAGGCGCTGATGCAGGGTTATCGGGTGGTGAAAATCAAGCTGGGGCTCTATCCGCTGGAGGAGGAGCTCGGCCGCCTCAAGCGGCTGCAGCTGCCGGACGGCATCCGTCTGCGCCTGGACGCCAACCGGGCCTGGTCGGCGGCACAGGCCGCGCAGGCCATACAAGCCTGCGGCGCGTTGCCGGTTGACTCCCTGGAAGAACCGCTGCAGTCGCCGGATCTGGCAAGCTTGCAAGCGCTGCAGCAGCAGGCGCTTTTCCCTTTGGCCCTGGACGAATCGCTCGTTGACATGTTTGCCGATATGCCGCCGGAAGCGTTACCGGTAAAACGGCTGGTCATGAAACCTATGACGGCGGGCGGCATTTTGCCGGTGCTGGCGCGTGCACGCCGTGCCCGGCAGGCAGGCATCGATAGCGTTGTCACATCGACGCTGGAAACCTCGGTCGGGCTGTGGGCGGCATTGCACGCGGCCGCGGCACTCGATAATCAGCTGACACATGGTCTCGGCACGGCCGCCTGGCTGGACAAGCCGGACCCTGCACTGTGTCCGCTGCGGGGGATGCTGCAAATCAGTCAGCAGGCCGGGCCCGGTCTGCCGCCACCCCCGGAAAATTTCTGAATGGTCGCCAGGGCGTAGCCTGGTCAGCCCGATGCGCTCAAGCGTGCCGCCATGCGAGCCAGCGCCTGCCGGTCGGGTTTGCCGAGGCTCGTCACGGGTAAGCCGTCGACCCTGAATATGCGACGCGGCCGGGAGCGGCTGTCCAGATGGATGCGACACCATTGCGCTACCGCCTGTTGCGTGGCAGATCCCGTGAACAGGGCCAGCAGCAGATCGCCCCAGGTGTCGTCCTCGATGGCCGTGAGGGCCACCTGTTCGATGCCCGGGCACTGCTGCAACAGGCTCTCGACGGCTTCCGGGTCAATCTTGTAGCCGCCGCTGTTGAGGCGTGTATCGGCGCGGCCGCTCAGGTGCAGGTAGCCTTGCGCATCCAGGTAACCGATATCCGTACTGGTGAAGCGTCCGTCATCCATGCCGGTGTCAGCGTTCGTGCAGCAGTATCCCTGCATCAGCATCGGTCCTGCTATACGAATGCGCCCCGGACCGGACACCGGCTGTCCCTGATCGTCGACGATTGCCAGCGTGCAACCGGCCACCGGTTTGCCGACCAGGCCAGGTGTCCAGTCAGCCTGTACGCGGCATAGTGCGACGTGCGATGCCGTTTCGCTCATGCCCCAGGTGATGCTGATCGGCCAGCCCTGCGCCAGCGCCCTGTGTGCCAGCGCGGCCGACAGCGGGCCACCACCGACGAGTACGCAGCGCAGCGCCGCAGGCAGACTTGCCCCGGCCTGTGCGTCCAGCAGTTTCGCCAGCATGGCGGGCACCAGTGACAGATGCGTCACGGCCTGTTGCTGCAGCTGTGCAAAGATATGTGTGGCGTCGAAGTCTTCCTCAATCAGCATGGCGGCACCTGCGTGCAGGCAACGCAGCAGGATGGCGAATCCACCGATGTGATGCATGGGCAGACAGTTCAGCCACAGATCATGGTCAGTGAGTCCGGTATAGGCCTGCGAAGTGACTACTGAAGCGTGCAGACTGTCGCCGCTGTGGCGGGTGATGCGAGCGCAGCCGCTGCTGCCGCTGGTGGCGATCAACAGCTGGGTCCGATCGCCGCTCAGAGGTGTGGGAGGGCAGTCTGCCGGTATCCGGCCGGTATCACCGGGGTGCAGGGAAAAGCAGTGACAGCGGGCATAGGCACACGCAATGTCAGAGACTGCTTGAGTGATTCCGCAGGCCTCCAGCAAGGGTTCAATGGCGGTCCTCCCCGGTTTCAGCGGCAGCAGCGGACAACCCAGGTATATAGCCAGCAGCGCCGTACGGGCCAACGACTGTTTATGCATGCAGACGGCGGCAAGTGGCTCGCCCGGCGTCAGCCCGGCCCGCAGCAGGCAGGCCGCCAAAGCCTGCGTCTGATGGTAGAGGGTAGAGTAATCCAGGCTGCTATCGGCGGTGACCAGAGCCAGGCGCGGCGGGTTGTGCTGGCGTGCGCGCTCAAACCAGCCAAACAAGGGCTGTTCAGATGGCATCTTGAGCGGGTCGGGTACCGCTGTGCAGGCAGGCGATGCCGAATGACAGGTTGCGGAAGCCGACCTGCTCGAAGCCGGTCTGTTCGAACAGACGCGCCAGTTGTTGCTGGTCGGGAAACACGCGGATCGAGTCGATCAGGTAGTGGTAGGCGTCCGGATTGCCCGATACCCAGGCGCCCAGGCGTGGGATGACCAGTCGCGAATAGGCGTTATAGAACGGGCGCAGCCAGGCTGCCGGCCGGGAGAATTCGAGACACACAAGGCGACCACCCGGACGCAGCACACGTCGGATTTCGCCCAGTGTCTGTTCGAGTCGGGTGACATTGCGGATACCGAAAGCGACAGTGACCAGGTCCATGCATGCATCCGTCAGGGGCAGAGCCTCGCCGCTACCGGCCAGCCAGATTACTGAGGAAGTGCCGCGGGCACGGCCCGTTTGCATCATCTCGAGGCTGGGGTCGCAGACAGTGACACAGCGCCCGGGTGCAGCCAGTGCCAGGGCGATATCTCCAGTGCCGCCGGCCAGGTCGAGCACATCGACTGCCGCTTGCTGTCCGGCGAGCCGGCGCATCACCCGTTTCCAGTAACGGTGCACGCCCATGCTCATCAGATCATTCATCAGGTCATAGCGCGGTGCCACCCGGCTGAAGACGCTGCGTATCAGGCGGGTCCGGTCGTCGGGGGCGACGCGCTGTTTGCCAAAGGTGCGGGACAGGTCGGGCATGGGGTGCTAGTTTGCCAGCCTCAGCTCCCGGAATACAGCGAACGGGCGCGCGCCTCGAACAGCGGCAGCAGCTGGCCACTGCCACCGGCCAGCAGGTGCTCCAGCGGCTTACTCAGGATGCCCGGTTTCAGCGCCAGCGTTGTTTCAACCCTGACCTCGCAGTGACCGCCCGGCTGCGGTGCGAAACGCCAGTCGATGGTCAAATTGTGAAATGGCGGATCGCTGGTCCTGATGAGGATGCGACGACTCCGTTCGAGTTCGGCCGTGGACTGAAAACGCAGGTCCAGCGGACCCAGGTGGAGCTGTTGCTCGACCAGCATATGTGCTACACCTGAGTGCAATATACGCACCGACGACCAGCCGGGCAGGAAGTCCGGGTAGCTTTCGATATCGGCCACCAGGTCGAACACCTGTTCACAGGAGTACGGCAGCTTTTTTATGTCACACCTTTGCATGGGTACCCGGGGGCCTCCAAAGTTAATGAATTGTTAAGCCAAGGCAGCCCTGCCGCAAGAGCATTTCATTACTACGGACCTGCATCGGTCGCTGGAGAAGTCCGGATAGAGCTGATCAGAGGCGCACTTGGTTGTTTAAAATATTAGCTATTACTGATAGCTTGATATGAATCAACTAATTTATTCTATTTTCTAGTGACGTAGACATATTGGTGGCTATACTCACGGTGGCCATACCGCTTCAAGAAGAATTGTCTTGCGTACAGTGGAAGGATGACTGTACGGCGCCACTCGTTCGGAGGAGAACGTTGCCATGGGTATCCAGCAGACCTTTTATGAAGCCATGCGCGAGCATGGCATTACACGCCGCAGCTTCCTGAAATTCTGCAGTCTCACCGCCGCCGGACTCGGTCTGGGGCCGGAGTTCGCCGGCAAGATCGCCTATGCGCTGGAGACCAAGCCGCGCACGCCGGTCATCTGGCTGCACGGTCTGGAATGCACCTGTTGCTCCGAATCCTTTATCCGCTCGGGACACCCGCTGGCGGCCGATGTCATCCTGTCGATGATTTCGCTGGATTACGACGACACCCTGATGGCCGCGGCCGGTTACCAGGCGGAGGAAATCCTCGAGCAGACCATCGCCAAGTACGATGGCAACTTTATTCTCGCCTGCGAAGGCAATCCACCGCTGAACGAAGATGGCATGTACTGCATCCAGGGAGGCAAGCCCTATGTCGAAAAACTGCGCCGCATGGCCAGCCACTGCAAGGCCATCATCGCCTGGGGTTCATGCGCCTCCTGGGGCTGTGTGCAGGCGGCCAAGCCCAACCCGACGCGCGCCACGCCCATCCATAAAGTCATCACCGACAAGCCGGTCATCAAGGTGCCGGGTTGTCCCCCGATCGCGGAAGTCATGACCGGTGTCATTACCTATATGCTGACGTTCGACCGCTTTCCTGAACTCGACCGCCAGGGGCGGCCGAAAATGTTCTATAGCCAGCGCAATCACGACAAGTGCTACCGGCGGGCGAATTTCGACGCCGGCCAGTTCGTCGAGCGCTTCGACGACGAAGGCGCGCGCAAGGGCTATTGTTTGTACAAGATGGGCTGCAAGGGGCCGACCACGCATAACGCCTGTTCGACGGTGGAGTGGAACGGCGGTCTTTCGTGGCCGGTGAAATCCGGGCACGGTTGCTTGGGCTGCTCCGAGGACAATTTCTGGGACCGCGGTTCGTTCTATAGTGCGGTGACCGACCTCAACGTGGTCGGGCAGGTCGAGTCCCGCGCCGACAAGATCGGCGCGGTACTGGCCGGCGCCGCAGTCGTTGGTGTCGCGGCGCATGCCGCGGCGTCGGTCATCAGCCATACGAAGGACAACAACAAGGGAGGCGACAGCCATGACTGAGACCGTCACTGCCAACGGCTTTAAACTCGACACCGGCGGGCAACGCGTGGTGGTCGATCCGATCTGCCGCATTGAAGGCCATCTGCGCATCGAGGTCAACCTCGACGACGAAAATGTGATCCGTAACGCCGTGTCTACCGGCACCATGTGGCGCGGCCTGGAAGTCATTCTCAAGGGGCGCGACCCGCGTGACGCCTGGGCGTTCACTGAACGTATCTGCGGTGTCTGTACCGGCGTGCACGCCCTGGCCTCGGTGCGCGCCGTGGAGGATGCCCTGGGCATCCAGATTCCCGAAAATGCCAACCACATCCGCAACCTGATGATGCTGGCACAATACACCCAGGATCATCTGGTGCATTTCTATCACCTGCATGCACTCGACTGGGTTGATGTGGTGAGTGCGCTGAAGGCCGATCCCAAGGCCACTTCGGCGCTGCAACAGAGCATTTCCAAGTGGCCAAAATCCTCGCCGGGTTACTTCCGTGGCACCCAGGCGCGCCTGAAGCGCTTTGTCGAATCCGGCCAGCTGGGGCCGTTCTCCAACGCCTACTGGGGCAGCCCGGCCTACAAGCTGCCGCCCGAGGCCAACCTGATGGCGGTCACGCACTACCTCGAAGCGCTCGACTTCCAGCGCGAGATCGTCAAGATCCACACCATCTTCGGTGGTCGCAACCCGCACCCGAACTGGGTGGTCGGCGGTATGCCGTGCTCATTCAGTCTGAACGAAACCGGCGCCATCAATATGGAGTGGCTCAACCTGGTGTCGTCCATCATCGACCGGTCCATTGATTTCGTCGATCAGGTGTACATCCCGGATCTCAAGGCCATTGCCTCGTTCTACACCGAATGGACCAACTACGGCGGCGGCCTGTCAGGCAAGAACCTGATGTCCTATGGCGATTTCCCCCGCGTCGCCAACGACTGGTCGCAGGACAACATGTATCTGCCGGGCGGCGCCATTATCAACGGTGACCTGTCCAAGGTGCACGAGGTGGATGTGCGCGACCCGGAGCAGATCCAGGAGTTCGTGGCGCATTCCTGGTACAAGTATCCGGATGAAAGCAAGGGCCTGCATCCGTGGGACGGCATCACCGAGCCGGACTTTGAACTGGGTCCGAATTCGAAAGGTACCAAGACCGATATCAAAGAGATCGATGAAGATGCCAAGTATTCGTTCGTCAAGGCGCCGCGCTGGCGTGGCAACGCCATGGAAGTGGGTCCGCTGGCGCGTTACGTCGTGGCCTATGCGCGCGGTGATAAAGAGATCAAGGAACAGGTAGACGGTCTGTTGCATGACCTCGGACTGCCGCTGACGGCGCTGTTTTCCACACTCGGGCGCACCGCTGCGCGGGGACTGGAGTGTTCCTGGTCGGCGCACAAGATGCGTGAGGTGTTCGACAATATGCTGGCCAACCTCAAGGCCGGAGACACGGCCACGTCAAACATGGACCTGTGGGAACCCAACACCTGGCCGGCTGATGCCAAGGGCGTGGGTCACGTCGAGGCGCCGCGCGGATCACTGGGACACTGGGTACACATCAAGGACACGAAAATCGAGAGCTACCAGGCGGTGGTGCCGACCACCTGGAACGCGTCGCCGCGCGATCCGGCGGGCAATATCGGCGCCTACGAGGCGGCACTGCTGGGTACGCCGATGGCCAACGCTCAGCAGCCGCTGGAGATCCTGCGTACCGTTCACAGTTTCGATCCCTGCCTGGCCTGTGCGACCCACGTCATGGCGCCGGACGGTGAGGAACTGGCGATTGTCAAAGTCCGCTAGCGAAGGAGTACAGCGACATGAACAGCAATGTGGCAAGTGGCCCGCACGATCCAGCCAACCAGAAGGCCGTGTACGTGTTCGAAGCCCCGGTGCGTCTGTGGCACTGGCTGCACACCTTCAGCTTCCTGACCCTGGCGGTAACCGGGTATCTGATCGCCGACCCCCTGCCATCACCGATAGGGATACCCAGCGATCATTTCCTGATGGGCAACATCCGGCTGATTCATTTTATCGCGGCCTATGTCTTCGCCATCGGGTTTGCGGTGCGCATCTACTGGGCGCTGGTCGGCAACCGCTTCTCGCGGGAGATCTTCTATCTGCCGTTCTGGCGCGCGGACTGGTGGAAAGACCTGTTCTACGAACTCGGTTTCTACCTGTTCCTGATCCGCAAACAGCACAAGACGCTGGGGCACAATCCGCTGGCGCAGACAGCGATGTTCTTCCTCAACACGCTGATGACCTTCTTCATGATCGGCACCGGTTTTGCACTTTACGGCCAGGGTCTGGGGGAAGGCAGCTGGGCGGACCAGGGTTTCGGCTGGATCATTCCGCTGCTGGGTGGGGAGCAGGCGACTCGTAACTGGCATGACATGGGGATGTGGATCATGCTCGTGTTCGTCATCATTCATATCTACATGGCGGTGCGCGCCGATATCATCGGCCGCGAAAGCAGTGTCAGCACCATGATCGGCGGCTGGCGCCTGTTCAAGGACGACCAGCCCTGATGGACGTGTGTCTCGAGACCGATACGCTGATTCTGGGAATCGGCAATATACTCTGGGCCGATGAGGGTTTCGGTGTGCGCTGTGTCGAAGCGCTCAATGCCCGCTATGCATTCGGTGACAATGTCCGCCTGATGGACGGTGGCACCCAGGGCCTGTTCCTGCTGCCCTGGGTCAGCACCGTCTCGCGCCTGCTGATTTTCGACGCCATCGATTACGGTCTGGCAGCCGGTGAATTGCGCCTTATCCGTGATGACGACGTACCGCAGTACATGGGCGCCAAGAAGGTAAGCATGCACCAGACCGGTTTCCAGGAGGTGCTGGCGTCCGCCCGGCTGTTGAACGGAAAACCCGAGCATCTGGCCCTGATCGGTGTGCAGCCGGAACAACTCGACGATTACGGTGGCAGTCTGCGCGACGGCATCCGGCAGCGGATTCCTGAAGCCATTGTGCTGGCCTGTTCCGTATTGCAGGAATGGGGGGTGCCGTTTCATGAACGGGTCACGCCATTGGCGTCTGTCGAGCTCACCGGTCCGGGTGAACTGGCGATGACCCGCTACGAACTTGGACGGTCGCAATGATGCATCCGCTCATTCAGCGCTTATACGACGACTACGGTTACCCGGAGGTCACGCTGGAGACACACCAGAACTTTGTCAGTCAACCGGGCATCACGGTGCTGTTCTTTGCCGGCGACCCCAAGCGTTTTCGCGATACCACCGATGTGGCCGTGGTGCTGCCGGAACTGGTGAAGGCCTTCGGGGGTGTACTGCAGCCGGGCGTGGTGGCGGCTGACGCCGGACCGACTCTGCAACAGCACTACGGGTTTACCGCCTGGCCGGCGCTGGTGTTTCTGCGCGACGGCGGCTACCTGGGTAATATCACCGGGATACAGAACTGGTCGGAGTATCTGCACGAAATAGGCGAGCTGATGACGGCCGAGATACAGCACCCGAAGGGCTTCAAGGTGCCGGTCGTCAGCGCCTGAACGGGCAACAGTAACAGTCAGGAGAGCAGAATTACAGTGAACAGCATACCGGTCACTATTACGGGGCTTGGCAGTCAACCGCCGGAAGAGGACGGTTCACGCCTGGATTTCATTTCCCTGCCAACCGAGATGAGCCGCTACCGCGCGCCGGACATGCCGGAACCGGAGCAGATACAGCACCTGCAGGGCGCCAAAGCCGCGACCGACTGGCTGCGGCAGGCGCTTGCGGCCTACCGGGTGGGCGGAGAGCCGTGGATTGCCGACATTTCGGCGTTGGACGCGGCCAACCGTGAACTGGTCAACCAGATTCTGGGTGAAGGCGAGGTCAGCCTGAAATACAACGAGGGTGTCGCGGTGAACATGCAGGAATCGGTGCTGGCCGGTATCTGGCGCACGTTTTACATGGACGCAGCCGGTTGCATTGTCCGTGACCTGATCGAGGTGTGCGACGTCCCGGTGCTGGCGCGCCGACGGCCGCAGGCCGAGGCGGTTACCACGCTTGCCCGGGACAACGCCCCGGAGGGTGTCATCAACGCCCTGCCGATTCTGAGCGAACTGCAGCACCACGTCGCCGGCTGGCGAGCCGGTGACTTGGCACATGTGATCAACCTCACGCTGCTGCCGCTGTCGGAAGGCGATATACATTTTCTCGGCGAGACGCTGGGCACAGGGCCGGTCGAGACCCTGTCACGCGGTTACGGTGACTGCCAGATCACCAGTACGGCATACCCTGGCGTCTGGTGGGTGCGCTATACCAACTCCATGGGCACCCAGATTCTGAACACGCTCGAAATTACGGATATTCCGGCTGTTGCCTGTGCGGCGCAGGAGGACCTGGATGACTCGCGGCAGCGTTTCGCTGAATTGCTGGAACCCTACTGGACGGAACTGGGGTGAATACGGTGAATGCGACCGGCCCTATCGACGCCGCCACGCGCATGGAATGCCGGATCTGCTGGTATGTCTACGACCCGGCTCAAGGCGACGAGGTCGAACAGATCCCGCCGGGCACGGCCTTTGGCGACCTGCCGGATCACTGGCGCTGTCCGCAATGCGACGCGGCCCGCGACATGTTTCTGTTACTGGCAGACGACTGACCGCCATGCAGCAGCTTCTCGACGGGCTGGTGGCCGTATACCGCGACAACGTGCAGCCGCGCATGCGTGAATTGCCGGTATACAACGCCATGCTACAGGTCGAAGCGCGGGGTTTTGCACCACGCGACGGCCACTGCAGCGGTATATTGATTACGCCCTGGTGCATGAACCTGGTGCTGTTGCCGGGCGACGGTGACCGCTGGAGTGGGCTGGCGCCCGGCAGCCGGGTAGAGATCGTCTTTCCGGCTGCAACCTACACGTTGACACTGAGCCTGCCGGCGGGCATGCAGCCGCATCTTAGCCTGGCGCTGTTCTCTACCGTGCTGGATTTTGCTGATCAGGACACGGCGCAGCAGGTGGCCGACGAGGTGTTGCAGCTTCTGTATCAGGCGGAGGCGGAAGGTAAGTACGCCGACCCGATGAGTGCGGTGCTGGATCGCGCGGGTTCCCGCCGACCGCTGTCAAGGCGAGACCTGTTGCGCGGCCGGTGGGTGCCGGCCGGCGATCGGGAGATCTAGGCTATGCACGAATTCTCGGTCTGTATCGCGCTCATGGAGCAGGTAGAGCGCATTGCCCGGGAACATAGAGCCGTGCGCGTCGAGCGTATCGTGTTGCGGCTCGGTCCGTTGTCGGGTGTCGAGGGGTCGCTGCTGGAACACGCCTGGCCGCTGGCAGCAAGTGGTACACTGGCTGAAGCGGCCGAGCTGGTGATCGAGGCTGCGCCGGTGCAGGTCGAATGTACAGCGTGCGGCGCGGTCTCGGAAGCCCGGCCCAACCGACTGCTGTGTGCCGCCTGCGGTGACTACCGCACGCGCCTGGTCAGCGGTGACGAGATGCTGCTGGCGAATATTGAACTATCACAACTGGAACCACAGGGGGTAACCCAACCATGTGCCTAGCCATACCCATGAAGATCACTGCCATCGACGGGTTCAACGCCCATTGTGAAGCCAAGGGTGTGGAACGCGACGTCAGCCTGTTCATGATGCAGAATGACACAGTTGAGATCGGTGATTTCGTCATGGTGCACGTCGGCTATGCGATCGAGAAGATGACGCCGCAGGATGCGCGCTCGGCCTGGGAGCTGTTCGACGAGGCGTTGGGCACAGCGGATATTCCCCTGACAAGCGGAGACGAACATGTGTGATACCTGTGGCTGTAATATCACGCCGGGCAACGAACATCTGATACGGGCCGATGGCCGGTTGGCGCGCACCGGCGATGGTCGCGAGGCCATCACGGTACTGAAAAGCCTATTGAGCGAGAATGATCACCAGGCCGCGCACAATCGCGAGCACTTCGATCGTCACTGCGTGCTCGCCGTTAACCTGATGTCCTCGCCAGGGGCCGGCAAGACGACCCTGCTGGAAGCCACCATCGAGGCACTGGGTGGCGAGTTCCGCATCGCCGTCATCGAAGGCGACCTGGAGACCGAGAACGACGCCGAGCGCATTCGCGCGCGCGGTGTCGAAGCCGTGCAGATCACTACCGGCAGCGCCTGTCACCTGGATGCGCACATGGTGCACAGCGCCCTGCATCAACTGGACCTGGACGGTGTCGACATCCTGTTTATCGAGAATGTCGGCAACCTGGTGTGTCCGGCCAGCTTCGACCTGGGGCAACACCGCAACATTACCTTGCTGTCGGTGCCGGAGGGCGACGACAAGCCCGCCAAGTATCCGGTCATGTTCCGTGCCGCCGACCTGGTGCTGCTGACCAAAACCGATCTGCTGCCGTATCTGACCGACTTCAAACCCGAACGCGCCGAGCGCTATCTGCGTGCACTGGCGAGTGAATCCCCGCTGTTGCCGGTGTCCTCGACTTCGGGGCAGGCCATTGACAGCTGGCTGACGTGGCTGCGCACGGAACGGGACGCGCAACGCGAACGGATAAAACACAACGAGACGTTGCGGCCGGCGATCCAGCCTGACGGTGTGCGCCTGCACGCCGTCGACCCGACTGCACACGGCACCCGTCTGCATGCCCACACTCATGATCAAGCTGTTGACGGGCATGCCATCGCCTCCGGCGAAGGTGGTACCTGAGCGTGTCATTGACAGCACAGCAGTGGCTGGGACGTATCCGTGACCTCGAGCTGCCGGGAAAGGTGCGCATCATGAATGTCTGTGGTGGTCATGAACGCGCCATAACCATGGCCGGCCTGCGTGGCGCCCTGCCGGCCAATATCGAGCTGATCCCTGGCCCGGGTTGCCCGGTCTGTGTCTGTCCCGAAGAAGATGTCTATCAGGCCATGCAGCTGGCACTCCACGAGGACATCATTCTGGCTGCTTTCGGCGACATGTTGCGGGTCCCTGTCAATCTGCCGAAACGCGCTGTCCGTTCGCTGGAACAGGCGCGCGCCGCGGGCGCCGACATCCGCGCTGTCGCCTCGCCGACGGAAGCCATGGGCCTTGCGCGCGATAACCCCAAGCGGCCGGTGGTGTTCTTTGCCGCCGGTTTCGAGACCACCACAGCACCGGTGGCCGCCATGCTGGCCGAGGGTGTGCCGGACAACCTCAGCGTGTTGCTGTCCGGGCGCCTGACCTGGCCGGCGGTGGCTATGTTACTGGCGTCTGAAGACGCAGGCTTCCAGGCCCTGATTGCCCCCGGCCATGTCTCGACCGTGATGGGGGCGGAGGAGTGGGAGTTCGTGGTGCGCGACTATGGGATTCCCGCAGCGGTTGCCGGGTTTACGCCGGTGTCACTGCTGGCCGCCATGTACTCGACCCTGCGCCAGGTGCGCGAAGGCCGGCGATTCCTCGATAACTGCTACCCGGAGGTCGTGCACGCCGGCGGTAACCGCTCCGCACAACGCTGCCTGGCCGAAACACTGGATGTCGTGGACGCCAACTGGCGTGGCGTCGGTGTCATACCGGCTTCCGGTTTTGCCCTTAAACCCCGGCTTGCGGCGCACAATGCCCGTGAGCTGTATCCCTCCTACGAAGACCCGGCACGCAAGCACAGCGGTGAAATGCCGGCGGGCTGCGACTGCTCGCGCGTAGTGCTGGGCAAGATCTATCCCAACGAATGCAAGTTATACGGACTGGCCTGCACACCCCGCAGTCCGATCGGTCCCTGTATGGTGTCTG
>Ga0307417_10000095_pt1 | contig 35439 bp, 34 predicted proteins | sample SalMarWE160210MG_2_FD_202514 | JGI IMG/M metagenome (GOLD analysis project Ga0307417, IMG submission 202514) | Salt marsh sediment microbial communities from the Plum Island Ecosystem LTER, Massachusetts, United States - WE1602-10 | ecosystem: Environmental > Aquatic > Marine > Intertidal zone... | reverse complement strand
GCCCGCAGACCATGCCGAAATACGGGCTGTCGGCGTTCCCCGCCATCTGGTGGTGGGACAAGGACAAGGCGGCCAAGATGCCGCAACGGTCATAAATTCCATGAAACTGAGCCGCCGCCACGCGTTGAGCCTTGCCGTCGCCACGGTGGCCGCGCGCGTGGGTCCGCGCCTGGTGCTGCCGGCCGCCGCGCAAGAGGCCGAGCGCCACGGCATGTCGGCTTTCGGCGATCTCGCCTTGCCGCCGGATTTTTCCCATTTCCCATACGTCAATCCGCAGGCGCCGAAAGGCGGCAAGTTCTCGCAGATCGGGCCGGGCACCCAGTTCAACCAGAACCAGCTCACCTTCAACTCGCTCAACAGCTACATCCTGAAGGGCGACGCGGCGCAGGGCCTGGAGCTTACCTTCGCCACACTAATGGTGCGCTCGGGCGACGAGCCCGACGCCATGTACGGGCTCACCGCGCGCGCCGTGCGCATCTCGGCCGACGGGCTGACCTACCGTTTCCTGTTGCGCCCGCAAGCCAAGTTTCACGACGGCACGCCGCTCACCGCCCATGATGTCGCCTGGTCGCTCACGATCCTGAAGGACAAAGGTCATCCGATCATCAGCCAGCTCTTGCGCGACATGAAAGGCGCCGAGGCCGCGGACGATCGCACGGTTGTGGTGCGCTTCGCGGAGAAGCGCGGGCGCGACGTGCCGCTGTTCGTCGCGGGATTGCCGATCTTCTCGCGCGCCTATTATGCCAAGCAGCCGTTCGATCAGTCGACGCTCGACATTCCGCTCGGCGGCGGCGCCTACAAGGTCGGCAAGTTCAACGCCGGCCGCTTCATCGAATACGAGCGCGTAAAGAACTGGTGGGGCGCCGATCTGCCGGTGTCGAAAGGCCTGAACAATTTCGATACCGTGCGTTTCGAATATTACCGCGACCGCGAGGTCGGCTTCGAAGGCTTCACCGCCGGCAGCTACCTGTTCCGCGAGGAGTTCACCTCGCGCACCTGGGCGACGCGCTACAATTTCCCCGCCTTTAAGGAGAGCCGCGTCAAGCGCGCGGTGATCCCGGACGACACGCCGTCCGGCGCGCAAGGTTGGTTCATCAACACGCGGCGCCGCCAGTTCAAGGACCGGCGCCTGCGCGAGGCGCTGATCGACGCCTTCGATTTCGAATGGACCAACAAGAACATCATGTATGGTTCCTACATTCGTACGCATTCGGTGTTCGATAACTCGCCGATGAAGGCGATAGGCAAGCCGTCGGCCGCCGAGCTCAAACTGCTGGCGCCGTTCCGCGGCAAGGTGCCGGACGAAGTGTTCGGCGAGCCCTATCTGCCGCCGGTCACCGACGGCTCCGGCCACGACCGCCGCTGGTTGCGGAAGGGCGCCCAATTGTTGACCCAGGCCGGTTTTCCGATCGAGGACCGCAAGCGGCGGCTGCCAGACGGTTCACCGATCACCATCGAATTCCTGATCGATGAGCCGACCTTCAAGCCACACCATCTGCCCTTTATCCAGAACCTGGCGATCCTCGGCATCGACGCCAGTTTGCGCATCGTTGATCCGGTGCAATACCGCGCACGCGTCGATAGTTTCGATTTCGACATCACGGTGGAGCGTTTCAGCTTCTCCTCGACGCCGGGCGATTCACTGCGCACCTATTTCACCTCGCAGGCGGCCGCCACCAAGGGCTCGCAGAACCTGGCCGGCATCGCCGACCCGGCGATCGATGCGCTGATCGACATCATCATCGCCGCCAAGACGCGCGAAGATCTCGTCACCGCTTGCCGGGCGCTCGATCGCGTATTCCGCGCAGGGCGCTACTGGATTCCGCATTGGTACAAAGCGTCACACCGGATCGCCTACTGGGACGTGTTCGGCTTTCCCGCTGCCAAACCACGCTATTTCCGCGGCATTCCAGAGACTTGGTGGTACGACGCCGACAAGGCGACGAAACTGAATCGGAAGGGCTAACGTGGGTAACCGCACCGCTCTTGGTTCCCGCCACCTTCGCGTTTATGTTGTGAAATTGTCATAGGACTTAGACGCCCGCCACAGGTTATGGTGGGTGGCCCGGCGCACCGGGCCCTGCTCCAGGCCGGAATCACCCGCATGAGCGCCTATATCATCCGCCGCCTGTTGTTCATGATTCCCACGATGCTCGGGATCATGCTGGTGGCCTTCGTGGTCGTGCAATTTGCCCCCGGCGGCCCGGTCGAGCAGGTGATCGCCAAGCTCACCGGCGCGGACACCGGCGCCACCTCGCGCATCTCCGGCTCGGCCGGCGGCGATTTCGGCAGCCGCGGCATGGCTAAGGGCGGCTCGCAGGTGGACGCAGTCACCTCCAAATATCGCGGCGCGCAAGGGCTCGACCCGGAATTTATCAAGAAGCTGGAGAAGCAGTTCGGCTTCGACAAGCCGGCCTATGAGCGCTTCTTCATCATGCTGTGGAACTACGTGCGCTTCGACTTCGGCAAGAGCTATTTCCGCGACGTCAGCGTCATGCAATTGGTCAAGGAGAAATTACCGGTTTCGATGTCGCTCGGCATCTGGATGACACTGCTCACCTACCTGATTTCGATTCCGCTTGGCATCCGCAAGGCGGTCGATGCTGGCTCGCATTTCGACATGTGGACCTCGACCGTGATCGTGATCGGCTATGCCATTCCAGGCTTTCTGTTCGCGATTCTATTGATCGTGCTGTTCGCCGGCGGCTCGTTCTTCGACTGGTTCCCGCTGCGCGGGCTGGTGTCGGAGAATTTCTGGCAACTGCCCTGGTACGCCAAGATCGGCGACTATTTCTGGCACATCACCCTGCCGATCATCTCGATGGCGATTTCGGCCTTCGCCACCATGACCTTGCTGACCAAGAATTCGTTTCTCGACGAGATCCGCAAGCAATACGTGCTCACCGCCCGCGCCAAGGGCTGCACCCGCAACCAGGTGCTCTACGGCCACGTGTTCCGCAACGCCATGCTGATCGTGGTCGCGGGCTTTCCCGGCGCCTTCGTTTCCGCCTTCTTCACCGGCGCGTTGCTGATCGAGACCATCTTCTCGCTCGACGGGCTCGGCTTGCTCGGCTTCGAAAGCGTACTCAACCGCGACTATCCGGTGGTGTTCGCCACGCTCTACATCTTCTCGCTCATCGGCGTGGTGGTGAACTTGATCTCCGATCTCACTTACACGTGGATCGATCCCCGCATCGATTTCGAGACGCGGGAGGTGTGATCCGTGGACGCGCGCATCGGCATCGAGCAGCCCGACACGACCCAAGTCGGTCCAACTTATGCCAACGTGCCGCCGGAACGGCGCTGGCTCAGCATTTCGCCACTCAACAAGCGGCGCTGGCAGAATTTCAAGTCCCACCGGCGCGGCTATTGGTCGTTATGGATGTTCCTGGTGCTGTTCCTGATCTCGCTGTTCGCGGAATTCATCGCCAACGACAAGCCGATCTTCATCGAGGTCAACGGCCACATCTATTTCCCGGCGGTGATAACCTATCCCGACACGGCATTCGGCAAGCCTAACGATCCGAACATGTTCGGCACTGCCGCCGATTACCGAGATCCATACCTGATCGACCTGATCAACAAGGAAGGCGGCATTGTGATCTGGCCGATAATTCACTTCTCCTACAATACGCAGGTCAGCAAGCCGCCGTCGCCGTTCCCGTCCAAGCCGACCTGGCTGTTGACCGACAAGGACTGCGCTTTCGCCGCTAGCCACGGCTTCGCCAAATGTGGCGACCTCGAAGTCAACTGGCTCGGCACCGACGACGGTGGCCGCGACGTAACGGCGCGGTTGATCTACGGCTTCCGGATCTCGGTGCTGTTCGGACTGTGCCTGACCATCGTGTCCTCGATCATCGGCGTCGCCGCCGGCGCGGTGCAGGGCTATTTCGGCGGCTGGACTGATCTTTTGTTCCAGCGCTTCATCGAGATCTGGACCTCGATCCCCTCGCTCTACCTGCTGCTGATCATTTCCTCGGTGCTGGTGCCGGGCTTTTTCGTGCTGCTCGGCATACTGCTGTTGTTCTCCTGGGTGTCGCTGGTCCATCTGGTGCGCGCCGAGTTCCTGCGCGGGCGCAATTTCGAATATATCATGGCCGCGCGCGCGCTCGGCGTGTCGAACGGAACCATCATCTTCCGCCACCTGCTGCCGAACGCCATGGTGGCGACCATGACCTTCCTGCCGTTCATCCTGTCGTCGTCGGTGATGACGCTCACCGCGCTCGACTTCCTCGGCTTCGGGCTGCCGCCCGGCTCGCCGTCGCTCGGCGAATTGCTGAGCCAGGGCAAGGCCAATGTGCAGGCGCCCTGGCTCGGTCTGACCGGCTTCTTCTCGATCGCCATCATGCTCTCACTCCTGATCTTCATCGGCGAGGCGGTGCGCGACGCCTTCGATCCAAGGAAGACGTTTAGGTAAGAATTTGGTATGGTCGCCAAAGAACCTGAGGGCTCACATGCCATGAACAAGATCGTTCGCGAACACTACCCCGCCTCAAAGCTGCCAGAGGACTTGCGTGAGGGTGTCGACCCGGATTCGACCGTAACCGTCACTGTTGCGGTCGAAGAGCTGAAGCGGCCAGAACACGTAATGACGCTGGAAGAAATATTCGCTTTGAGGCGGCCGCCATTCAGGACGGCTGAAGAGATCGATGCCGACCTTCGGAGGCAAAGAGACGATTGGGATGACTAAGGTATCTGATTGTGTCGTCTATCTCGACGCGAATCCCTTTGCTTATGCCCTAGAGGGAACGGAAGACCTGGCTTCAATGCTAAAAGATCTGTTCTCTTTGTTTCGGCAAAGGCCCGGTTCGGCTGTCACAAGCGAGTTGACGCTTGCTGAGGTTCTACCCAAGCGAAAAGTTCCTGACCGGCAGTTCCTCGAATTGCTTATTTGGAGTGGTATTTTTGATCTACGCCCGGTCAGCAGGGAAATACTTGTAGAAACAGCCGACTACCGGCGCGTTGCCCGCGTCTCGAGCCCGGATGGCCGGCTTGCCATGCCCAAGCTGCCTGATTCAATTCATGTGGTAACGGCCATAAAAGCTCGCTGTAAAATTTTCCTCTCCTCTGATCTTCGAATAAAGTTGCCCGAAACGATGCAGTTTTTACGCGCTGACCCGGCCGGAGTTGCTAGCTTGATCCGAGAGTTTGCATGAGTTCGTCCGCCAATCCCCTGCTTCGCGTCCGCGATCTCTCGGTCGCGTTTGGCCATGGCGAACGCGAAGTGCTCGCGGTCGATAAGATATCGTTCGACATTGCCGCGGGCGAGACGGTGGGGCTGGTCGGTGAATCCGGCTCCGGCAAGTCGGTCACCGCGCTGTCGGTGATGAAGCTGCTGCCTTACCCGGCCGCGCATCACCCGTCCGGCTCGATCACTTTCAAGGGGCGCGAGCTGCTGACCATGCCGGAGAACGAGATCCGACACGTGCGCGGCAACGACATCACCATCATCTTCCAGGAGCCGATGACCTCGCTTAATCCGCTGCACACCATCGAGAAGCAGCTAAGAGAGATTCTTCTGATCCACCAGGGGCTCACGGGCGACAAGGCGCGCGCCCGCATCGTCGAATTGTTCGACCAGGTCGGCATTCCAGATCCCAAAGGCCGGCTCGGCAGCTATCCGCACCAGCTCTCGGGCGGCCAGCGCCAGCGCGTAATGATCGCCATGGCGCTGGCGAACGAGCCCGATCTGCTGATCGCCGACGAACCGACCACCGCGCTCGACGTCACGGTGCAGGCGCAAATCCTGCAATTGCTCAAGGACACGCAAAAGCGGCTCGGCATGTCGATGCTGTTCATCACCCATGACCTCGGTATCGTGCGCAAACTCGCCGACCGCGTCTGCGTGATGAACACCGGCAAGATCGTCGAGCACGGACCGGTCGAACGCGTGTTCACCGCGCCCGAGCACCCTTACACGCGAGATTTGCTCGCCGCCGAGCCGAAACCCGATCCGGCGCCGCCCTGCCCGGACGCGCCGATCGTCGTGCAGACCGATGACCTGAAAGTGTGGTTCCCGATCAAGCGCGGGGTGCTGCGCAAGGTGGTCGGCCACATCAAGGCGGTAGACGGCATCAGCGTTGAGGTGCGTAAAGGAGAAACGCTCGGCGTCGTCGGCGAATCCGGCTCGGGCAAGACCACGCTCGGCCTCGCCATATTGCGGCTGATCTCGTCGGATGGCCCCGTGGTGTTCATGGGCAAGGCCATCCAGGGCCTTACATTCAAAGAGATGCGGCCGTTCCGGCGCAACATGCAGATCGTGTTCCAGGACCCCTACGGCTCGCTCAGTCCGCGCATGTCGGTCTCCGACATCATCGAAGAGGGGCTGTGGGTGCATCATCCCCACCTGACGAGGGCCGAGTGCGAGCGCCGGGTGCTAGCGGCGCTCAACGATGTCGGGCTCGATCCCGACACCCGCTTCCGCTATCCGCACGAATTCTCCGGTGGCCAGCGCCAGCGCATCGCCTTGGCGCGCGCGCTCGTGCTGGAGCCGACCTTCATCATGCTCGACGAGCCGACCAGCGCGCTCGACATGCTCATTCAGGCGCAGATGGTCGATTTGCTGCGCGACCTGCAGAAGCGGCGCGAGCTCACCTACATGTTCATCTCGCATGACCTGCGCGTGGTGGCGGCGCTGGCGAGCAGGCTCTTGGTGCTGCGCCACGGCAAAGTGGTGGAAGGCGGCGCGGCCGAAGACCTGTTCAAGAATCCGAAAAGCGACTACACGCGCGCGCTGTTCGCAGCCGCCTTCAACCTGGAAACCGCGCCTGAGGGCGTCGTCTCGCAGTAGACGCAGATGCCCGATCATTCCGAGCTCGCCGATCGCCCCGCCGATGTCGCGCTGTCGCGGCCCGAGCCGCTGGCCAAGGGTTTCTTCGACTACAAGCGCTACCGGCTGACGCTACACGGCGCGGCGCAAACGCGCGACGTCGTGCTCGCCGGCAAGGTGGTGGCAGTGCTGCCGATCGATCCGGCCCGAGACGAAATCGTGTTGATCCGCCAGTTCCGGCTGCCGGCTCATCTTGCCAATGGACGGGGCGATTTGATCGAGACTGTCGCCGGTCGGGTCGAGGCGGGCGAGCAACCGGCGGAGGCCGCGCGCCGCGAATGCGCCGAAGAGATCGGCGTTAAGCCGGACCAGCTGATCGAACTGTTTACCTATCTGACCACGCCGGGACTAACCGACGAGGAGGTGACCGTCTTTCTCGCCGCCGTCGATGCCTCGCGCGTGCCGGGGCATACCAGCGCTGGGGGCGAGCAAATCGGCGTGGTGCGCGCGTCCATCGACGCGTCCATCGATGCCTTGACGCTGGGCACCCTGCGTAACGGTCCGCTAGTGATCGCGCTGCAATGGTTGGCGCTCAACCGCGGCCGCGTCACCGAGCTGTTGCGCGCCGGCAATCTGGCGCGATGACGCGGCTCGCGTATTCGTGATTCACCATATGATATGTTGACCGGCATGACCTGCTTGACGTAACGCGCTGACTCCAAGAACAAAGAATCATAAGCAATGTCCCGCCTCACACGCCTGCTCCTCGCCGCCAGCCTTGTCTTTATTGCCCCTCTCGCGGCGCACGCCGGCGACAGCGGGTTTTATCCGCTCAAAGCTGACGACGGCGACTATGTCGACAATCACCGTGTGCCGGTGCAGCTTGAGAAGCAGATCGACAAGCTACCGGGCGTCGTCATCGTCGGCAATCCGTGCGGCAAGGTCACGCTGGCCGAGTTCTACGACGTCAACTGTCCCTATTGCCGCCAGGCCTCCGCCGATATCGACGCGCTGTTACGTAGCCAGCCCGAACTGCGGCTGGTGCTGGTGCCGTTTCCAGTGCTCGGCATTCCCTCGATCCAGGGCACGCGTGTCGAACTGGCGGTCGCGCGCCTCGCCTCGCCCGAGAAATTCTACGCGTTCCAACGCAAGCTCGATTCTGTTCGCGGCGTGGTCGACGGCAACCGCGCGCTGGCGGCGGCCAAAGACGTTGGTCTTGATACCGCCGAGGTTCTCAAGATCGCCAACGAGGATAAGCTTGCCGATGTGATGACGGCGCATTTGCGGCTCGGCAATTCGCTGGTGATCGCGGTCACGCCGGGTTTCGTTATCAAGGGCGTCGCCATCCTCGGCTATCCGGGCGCAAAATCGCTGGCGAAAATGATCGAATCGGTGCAGCGCTGCGATGCCGTCATGTGTAACGTCAAAACGCGTTAGCCGATCCGCTTGACGCTGGTCACTTCGCTGTCTGCCGCCTTGATGCGGGCAATCGCCGCGTCTGCCGGCTCGATCGCGACCATCATCGCATGGGCATTGGCGTGAACTAGACTTTCACCGTCACGCGCGATGGCGACGTGGCCCTTCCAGAACACCAGATCGCCGCGCCGCATCTCGGCGAGCGCGACCGGCTTGCCGAGCGCCAGTTCCTGCATATCGCTGTCGCGCGGGCAGGCGTGGCCGGCCGCCTGCAACGCCACCTGCACCAGCCCCGAGCAGTCGATGCCGAGCAAGGTCTTGCCGCCCCACAGATAGGGCGCGCCGAGGAATTGTTCGGCAACGGCGACGAAATCGTGTTGCTGCGCCTTGATCGGGGCGAGATGCACTTCAGGCACGAGCCAGCCCGAAGCGGTAACGGCGAAGCGCTCGTCCTGCCGCGCAACGTTAAGCGTGGCGCCCATCGGCAGCGCGGCAATCGGCGGCAGCTTGATGTCCGCCGCCGGAAAACACAACGTGCGCGGGACGCAGACCTTGTGGGTCGGCGCCGGCCCGGGTGCGCCAAGCGCGCTCGCCGAGAGCCAGCCGACATAGCCGTCGCGTTCGAGCTGGCCCCAGGCCCAGCCTTCATCGGTGATTTCATAGACGATGACTCGCTCGCCCAGCAAGACTTCGCTATCGAGCCGCGCCTCGTGCGATGCTGCGCGCCGCAAGAACGTCGTCGGCTCGATCACCTGGTAGCGCGTGCCTTCGACGAAACGTTGCGCTTCCACTTGGCCCTTGAGATGGCTGGCCGCGATCTCGGGGCGGAACGGATGGATGCGGGGATCGAGCGCGACCATTCCATCAACCGTTCGTCCCCGCGAAAGCGGGGACCCATGACAACAAAGTGCTGAGTTTAAGAAAAGAACTGGATTCCCACTTGCGCGGGAATGAATGGAGTTTGGGGCGGCGCGGGTGATTCATCTTAGAATTAAGAATACCGCGCGCACAGCATGGCATAAAGCGCGCGCGCCGACTGGCATTCGCCGCCTTCCGGTCGGCCCGGCTTGGCCGAAGGTGCCCAGGCGAAGATGTCAAGATGCAGCCAGGACGGCGCGCTCACGAAGCGGCGCAGGAACAGCGCGGCGGTGATGGCGCCGCCGTGGCCGCCGGAGGCAACATTGTTGAGATCCGCCACTTTGGATTCGAGCATTGAATCGTAGGGCCGCCACAGCGGCAGGCGCCAGAGCGGATCATTCTCGCCCGCCGCGAAACCCATGAGCTCGCCGGCGAGCGCCTCGTCGTCGGTGAAGGCCGCCGGTACGTCGGGCCCGAGCGCGACGCGGGCGGCACCGGTCAGCGTGGCGAAGTCGACGATCAGCGCCGGTTTGTCCTCGTCGGCGAGCGTCAGCGCATCGGCCAACACTAACCGGCCTTCGGCGTCGGTGTTGCCGATCTCCACGCTGATGCCCTTGCGCGACTTGTAGATGTCGCGCGGCCGGAAGCTGGCGCCGGAAATCGAATTCTCCACCGCCGGGATGACGATACGCAGCTTCACCTTCAGCTTGCGCGCCATGATCATGTGGCCGAGCGCCAGCGCCGTCGCTGCCCCGCCCATGTCCTTTTTCATGTTGAGCATGCCGCTCGACGCCTTGATGTCGAGGCCGCCGGTGTCGAAGGCGACGCCCTTGCCGACCAGCGTGATCTTCGGGTCGCTGTCCCTGCCCCAGGCAAGGTCGATCAGCCGGGGCGCGCGTGTCGAGCCGGCGCCGACCGCTGCGACCAGCGGGAATTGCTTGGCGAGTGCGTCGCCGCTCACGACATTCACCTTCGCGTCATGCTGCTTGGCCAGCGCGCGCGCGGCCGCTTCTAGCTCGGCCGGCCCCATGTCGTTCGACGGCGTGTTGATGAGGTCGCGCGCCAGCGTCACGCCCTCGATGATGCGGGTGAGGTCGTCAGCGTCGACGCCCTCGGGGAGCACCAGCCGCACATGGCGCGCCAGCGGCTTGCGGTAGCGCGCGAACTGATAGCTTTCCAATGCGAACGCCAGCGCGGCGAGCCGCGCATCGTGCGGCGCGTTGGCGAAGCGATAGCTGCCCGCCGGTAGCAGGCCGGCGAGCGCGCCCGGGCGGAACAGGTCCAAGGTCTGGTCACCCGCTTCTTCGAGGCCGAACAACACGCCGGCGAGCTTGCCCGCCGCGTCCGGCACGATCAGATGCTTGCCGGGCTTAGGCTCGAAGCCGGCGGCGCGCACGAAGGCACGCTCACGCTGATCGATAATTTTCGTCGCCTCGGCAAAATTGCTGTCGGTGACGAACAGGATCGGCACCGCCTGCGCATCGGCCGTCACGAAAATTGGATGCATGCTTACTCCGCGGCGTCGCGCAGCGGGCGCTTCGGCGCATAGCCGTCGCGCTTTTGCGGCAGCTTCCAGCCCAGCAATTTGGAGGCGACCAACGTGCGCAGCACCTGCGCGGTGCCGCCGCCGATGGTGAACATGCGCACGTCGCGCGCCATGCGCTCCAAGGGAAGCTCGCGCGAATAGCCGCGCGCGCCGAACACTTGCAACGCGTCATTGACGATGCGGATGGCGGTCTCGGAGGCGAAGATCTTGGCCTGCGCCGCCAGCATCGGATCGGGAAAGGCGCTCCCCTGCGGTCCGCGCGAGCGCGCCGCCTGATAGAGCATCAGCCGCGCAGCGGTAAGCTGCGTCTGCATGTCGGCCAGCATCCATTGCAGGCCCTGGAACTCGCCGATCGGGCGGCCGAACTGCTCGCGGGTCTTGGCGAATTCCAGTGCGAGCTCGAGCGCGCCGGCGGCGACGCCCAGGGCCACCGTGCCGGCGCCGACGCGTTGGCTGTTATAGGCGTTCATCAGGTCGGCGAAGCCGCGCCGGAAGCCGGACGGCGGCAGCACCGCCATCGCCGCCGGCAGTTCGAGATTCTCGAAGGTGAGCTCGCCTTCCGGCAGGCCGCGCAGGCCCATGGTCTGCTCGCGCTTGGTCATGCGCAGGCCTTTGGCGTCATCGCGCACCGCCAGGAAGCCGCCAATGCCAAGCTCTTCGCCCCGCTCATCGAACACGCGCGCGAAGATCAGGTGCAGGCGCGAGACCCCGGCGCCGGTGATCCAGTGCTTCTTGCCGTTGATGACGTATGTGTCGCCGCGCTTGTCGGCGCGCGTGGTCATGGCCGTGGCGTCGGAGCCCGCCTCCGGCTCGGTGATGCAGATGGCCGGCTTGTCGCCTTCCAGCACCAGCCGCGCCGCCAGCTGCTTCTGTTCGTCGCTGCCATAGGCCATCACGGTCGAGAGCGCGCCCATATTGGTCTCGACCACGATGCGGCCGGTGACGGTGCAGGACTTGGCCATCTCTTCGATCACCAGCACGGCCTCGAGGAAGGAGCGGCCCTGGCCGCCGAGCGCCTTCGGGATGGTCATGCCGAGGAAGCCGGCCTCGGTCAGCGCCTTGACGATATCCCAAGGGTATTGCTCGTCGCGGTCGACCGCCGCTGCGCGCGGGCGCGCCACCTCCTGCGAGAAGATGCGGGCGCGCGCCTGCAACGCGATTTCGTCTTTGGAGAGACCGAGGTCCATGGCGATCTTTAGAGCCGGAGCGAGGCCGAGTTTACAAGTTAACCAGTCGTTAGGGTTAACGTTTTATTGCTCGGGACTACCGCTGGAATGCCAGCCACCGGGGTCCCATGCGCCCGAAAACAGTCCGTGCCGCCCACTTCATTGCCTCGGCGACAGTCGCGGGTCTGCTGGCCCTGTCGGCGGCCGGCTGCAAGACAACCGGCGACGACATCACCGGTTCGCTCGGCTCGGCCAGCGCCCCCCGCAGCGATTCCGACTGGCGGCGTGAGCTCGCAGTCTGGGCCCCCCGCTACCAGGCCAACCCGGGCGACGCCGGGGCTGCCACGGCCTATGCCAGGGCGCTACGCGCCACAGGGCAGCGCGCCCAGGCCGTTGCCGTTCTCCAGCAGGCCTCGATCCGCAATCCGCACGACATGAAATTGATCGGCGCCTATGGCCGCGCCCTCGCCGACGCCGGCCAGTACGCCGAGGCGCTCGACGCGCTCAACCGCGCGCACACGCCCGACAATCCGGACTGGCGCATCCTCAACGCGCAAGGCGCCGTGCTCGACCAGATGGGCCGGCACCGGGAGGCGCAGCGCCACTACTCGGCCGCGCTCAAGATCATACCGAACGAACCCTCGGTGCTGTCCAATCTCGGGCTTTCCTACGCGCTGGAGAAGAAGCTGAAACTTGCCGAGCGCACGCTGCGCAAAGCCGTGGCGCAGCCGGGCGCCAAGCCGAAGGTGCGGCAGAATCTCGCGCTGGCGGTCGGTCTGCAAGGCCGCTTCGCCGAAGCGGAAAAAATCGCCAGCGCCGATCTTTCCGCGAGCGAAGCAGAGGCAAATGTCGCCTATCTGCGGCAAATGCTGGCGCGGCAAAGTGCCTGGAAGAAGAACGGCAAGCAGCCCTACGTGCCGCCGCCTGACGCCGGTTCCTGATTCATCTGCCGACAAAGGGAAGGTTGTTGGCGGCGCGCGCCGCCGGCATCAATGCATGATGCCCATGACTTTGATTGCGGCCGGGCCGAGAATGACGATGAACAGGACCGGCAGGAAGAACAGGATCATCGGGACGGTCAACTTCGGCGGCAGGCCGGCGGCTTTCTTCTCGGCTTCCGACATGCGCATGTCGCGGTTTTCCTGCGCCATGGTGCGCAGCATTGTACCGAGCGGCGTGCCGTAACGTTCCGCCTGCTGCAAGGCCATGCATACGGATTTCACGCCATCCAGATCGGTGCGTTTGGCCAGGTTCTCATAGGCCTGGCGGCGGTCCGACAGGAAGGACAATTCCGCCATGGTTAACGTGAGTTCTTCCGCCAGCGGCACCGATTGCGTGCCGATTTCGTCGCTAACCTTTTTGAAAGCCGCCTCGATCGACATGCCGGATTCCACGCAGATCAGCAGCAGATCGAGCGTGTCGGGAAAGGCGCGCTTGATCGAAAGTTGGCGGCGCTGGATCTTGCTCTTCAGGATCATCAGCGGCAAATGCATGCCGACATAGGCGGCGGCTATGCAGATGCCGATCTTGACCGAAGTCGACTGCTGCAGATGAAGCACGAAGAACACGTAACCCACGGACAACACGAGGGCGGCGACCGGTGTCACCATGCGAAAGAACAAAAAGGTGATATAGGGCGCCTGGCCGCGATAGCCGGCCTGCACCAGCTTCAACCGCGCTTCTTCCTGCCCGACCCACTTCTTCAGATTGAAGCGGTCGACGATGGTCTGGATGTACAGCTTCGGCGACTGCCGCAGGCTGACTTTCTGCTGCTCTTGCGCCATGCGCTCGCGCTCGCGCTGGCGGATCTTCTCGCGCTCGATCGCGACCGCTTTCATGCGCTTGCCGAGCGGATCGGCAAATACCAGTGGCATCGCCAGCGTCAATACCGTCGCAGCCGCCGCGACGGCGGCGAACACCATCGTCAGCGTCTCGGGGTTGATCGCGTTGGTCAGGAAGTCGAGCATTCGTCACTCAGAAATCGAAATTGATCATCTTCTTCATCACCAGCACGCCGACGCTCATCCATATGGCGGAGGCGGCGAGCATCACGCGGCCAAGCGGCTCCGTCCACAACAGCTCGATGTAGTGCGGGCTGGAGATGTAGACGAGCAGCATCACCGCGAGTGGCAACGATCCAATGATGGCGGCGGAAGCCTTTGCTTCCTGCGACATCGCCTGGATCTTCGCCTTCATCTTCTTGCGGTCGCGCAGCACGCGCGAAAGATTGCCGAGCGCTTCCGCCAGATTGCCGCCCGCTCTTTGTTGGATCGTGATGACGATGCCGAAGAAATTAGCTTCCGGCACGGGCATTTCCTCATAAAGCTTGCCGCAAGCCTCGCCCAGCGGCATGCCGATGGCCTGGGTTTCCACGATTGTGCGGAACTCCGATTTCACCGGCTCGGACGCTTCGGCCGTGATCATCTTCAGGCAGTCGAGTAGCGGCAGCCCGGCCTTGACGCCACGCACGATGATGTCGACCGCATCGGGAAACGCGTTGAGAAATTTCGTCTCACGCCGCTTTTTCAGATAGTACATCAGCCAGCGCGGCAGGCCGAAGGCGCCGGCAAAGGCCAATCCGGTGGCCGCGATGAGGCCGGCGCCGCCGAGGAAGCCGCCCACAAACATCACGATGCCGACGCCCGCCGAGAGAATAATGAATTGCCGCTTCGACCACGTGAGACCGGCCTGCGCGATGCGGACCGAAAGCGGCATGTGCTTGCTCTTCTTGTGGCGTTCCTCGAACTCCTTGAGGGTGGCTTCGACCACGTCGCGCCTCGACTTTTGGTGGCCGCGCGCGGTGCGCGCCACCGGTACCGTCTTGGCGACGCTCGCCATGCGCTGCTCGGCTTTGCGCTCGCCGGACAGGACCGGGTAGACGAAAACCCATACCACGCCGCCGACCGCGACGGTTGCCAGAAAGAACATGGCTATCGATTGCATGGGTACCCTTCCGTCAGGCGCGCATTTCTTCGCTGGCGGCTTCGGCGGCGTCGAGCGTGGCGGCCAAGTGCTGCTCTTCGTTGTAGTAGCGGGCGCGGTCCCAGAACCGCGGACGGCCAATACCGGTGGAGCGGTGACGGCCGAGGATTTTGCCGTTGGCGTCCTCGCCCAGCATGTCGAATACGAACAGATCTTGGGTGATGATGACGTCGCCTTCCATCCCCATCACCTCGGTGATATGAGTGATCTTGCGCGAGCCGTCGCGCAGGCGCGCGGATTGGATGACGACGTCGACCGAAGCGACGACCATCTCACGGATGGTGCGCGATGGCAGCGAGAAGCCCCCCATGGTGATCATCGATTCCAAGCGCGATAGCGCTTCGCGCGGATTGTTGGCGTGCAGTGTGCCCATCGAGCCGTCGTGGCCGGTATTCATGGCCTGCAGCAGATCGAAGGCCTCCGGTCCGCGCACTTCGCCGACGATGATGCGTTCCGGCCGCATGCGCAGGCAGTTGCGCACCAAGTCGCGCATGGTGACCTGGCCCTCGCCTTCGAGGTTGGGCGGCCGCGTTTCCAGCCGCACCACGTGCGGCTGTTGCAGTTGCAATTCGGCGGCGTCTTCGCAGGTGATGATGCGCTCGTCGGCGTCGATGAACTGGGTGAGGCAGTTGAGCAGCGTGGTTTTGCCGGAACCGGTGCCGCCCGACACCAGCGTGTTGACGCGGCAGTGGCCGATGATGCGCAGGAGTTCGGCGCCTTGCAGCGTAGTGGTGCCTAACTTTACGAGCTGATCGAGCGTCAGCTTGTCCTTCTTGAACTTGCGGATGGTGAGCGCGGGCCCATCGATCGCCAGCGGCGGAACGATACAGTTGACGCGGCTGCCGTCGGGAAGGCGCGCATCGCAGATCGGCGAGGATTCGTCGACGCGGCGGCCGATCTGGCTGACGATGCGCTGGCAGATGTTCAGCAGTTGCTGGTTGTCGCGAAAACGGATGCCGGTCTTCTGAATCTTGCCCAGCACTTCGATATAGACCGTGCCGGAACCGTTCACCATGATGTCGGCGATGTCGTCGCGCGACAGCAGTGGTTCGAGCGGCCCGAATCCGAGCACGTCGTTGCAGATGTCGTCGAGCAGTTCTTCCTGCTCGGAGATCGACATCACGATGTTCTTGATCGCGATGATCTCGTTGACGATGTCGCGGATTTCCTCGCGCGCTGAATCGGCGTCGAGCCGCGCCAGCTGGGCGAGGTCGATGGCCTCGATCAGCGCACCGAAGATGACGCCCTTGACCTCGTAATAGGCCTCGGAGCGCCGGGAATCGATCGCCGGCATGTTGACTGACGCAGGCATGCGCGTCGGGGTCGGCGCCGAGACGATCGGCGCGCCCAGACCTTCCGACGGAAACGGCGTGCGGCCGGCTTCCGTCGTCTTCTCGGCGGACGACGATGCGGCAAGTTCCGCGGCAGCCGGCTTCGCCGGCTGCAGGGCGGGCTCCGGCGTTAGCACGCGGGCTTCAGCAGTTGCGCTACGCTTACCGAACACGACTCATACTCCGAACATTTCCTAGGCTTCGTTTCATTCAGACTGGATTAAAGCCCGCCGTAAAATTTTGCTTAGGCGTGATCTTTTCCGAAAACCGGTTTGCGTTTTCGGAATCATGGGCTAGCCCGTCCGCTTCATCAGCTTGGAGAGCAGGGGCATCAGCAGGCCGCCGCGCGCGCTCTTGGCCTCGGCGCGGCCGGTCAATATTTGCGCCAATTGAAGGAACATCTCGGCGGTCTTGTGGTTGGCCGACACCTCGGCGATCATCTGACCGTTGTTGGCGGCGGTGCCGAACAGCTGCGGCTCGAACGGGATCACCGCCAGCGGCGGATCCTCCAGCGCCTTGGCGAAGTCCGCCGGCGCGATCTCCGGCCGTTTCGGCACGCCGACCTGGTTGAGACAATAGTAGGGGCGGCGGTCGTTTGGCCGTGCGGCGCGCAGCATATCGACCATGTTCTTGGCGTTACGCAGATTGGCAAGGTCGGGGCCGGCGACCACCAGAATGTCGTCTGCGCTCACCAGCAGCCGCTTGGTCCAGCCGGACCATTGATGCGGGACGTCGAGCATGACGCAGGGAATCGAGCCGCGAAGCGCATCGAGGATCGCATCGAAGGCGTCGGCGCCGAAATCGTAGACCCGGTCGAGCGTCGCCGGCGCTGCCAGCAGGCTCAGGTGTTCGGTGCATTTCGACAACAGGCGGTCGACGAAACCGGTATCGATGCGGTCGGGCGAGAACACCGCGTCGGCGACGCCCTGTGGCGGATCCTGATTGTAGTCGAGCCCGGCGGTGCCGAAGGCCAAATCGAGATCGGTCACGACCGAATCGAGCGCGAGGTCGCGGGCGATCGCCCATGCGACATTATGGGCGATGGTGGATGCGCCGACGCCGCCCTTGGCGCCGACCACGGCGATAACGCGGCCCACCGGCTTGGCATCCGGCGCCGAGAACAGCCGGCAGATTCCGCGCACGATGTCGATGGTGCCGACCGGCGCGATCAAGTAGTCGCTCACGCCACGCCGCGTCAACTCGCGGTAGAGCGACACGTCGTTGATGCGGCCGATCACGACCACGCGCGTACCGGCGTCGCAGACTTCGGCGAGTTGGTCGAGCCCGGCCAGGATATCCTCGGCGCGATTTTCCGACTCGAGAATGATGACGTTGGGTGTCGGCGAGTTGTGATAGGCCTCGACGGCGGCGGTGGCGCCGCCCATCTGGATTTTCAAGTGCGCCTTGCCCAGGCGGCGATCATCGCGGGCCGCCTGCACGGCAGCCGCTGTTTCAACCGTTTCGCAAAACGCCTGCACCGAGACCCGCGGCGCGGGCGCGATATGCTCGTCCGCCGCGCTCAAGTCGGCGGGCGCCGGCGCGGTCTCGTCTTCAGCCACTGCGGTTTGAGGTGCGTGTTTTATCATTTTCCGAGATTGCTGATTTTGCCAGAGTCATAGCCGTCATATTTGCCGGAGGGGCTGTCGCCCTTGCGGTACTTGTCGATCGCAACCGCGCGTCGCGCGGTATAGGCCGGTGTTTCGCCGCGCGGCTGTACCAGATCGGCGGGATTGTCGACCATGGCGGCGAGATTGCGTTGGGTGGCGCAGCCCAGATTCCAGTATGGCCGGTTCTCGTTGTAGTTTATGTCGGCCGCTGGACCGAGGTCGTGCGGCCACAGACCGCATGGTCCGGCTTGCGCGGCCAGCTTCGAATAGTTGATCTTGATGCTCGCGAGCGACGTGCGCGACGGGTAATAGCGGCGCAAATAGATGGCGTGCCGCGGCACGCCGGACGCGGCGAGTATGGAATTGATTTCGCGTAGCGAGTCGGCGGCAGCGCGGTCGGTCGGCCCGCCGTGCGGGACGTCGATGATGACACCGCTGGTGGCCTCGTGCCGCCACGATTGCGCGAACGACAGCACGTCGGCGCGCTGGCTCGGCGTCAGCCCGCCGCGGCTGCGGCCAAGGAAGACCTCGACGGTGTGCCGGCCCTCCTTCAGCGTGATCGGATGGCGCTGGCGGTAGTCGGTTGGATAGATTTCTTGCGCGACCTGCGGCCGCTGGTAGCAGCCGCCCAGCAGCGCGGCGAGACTGGCGGCCGCCAACAGACGGCGCGCCGCCCGGCTGCGGCGGCCCATTATCGCCGTATGAACTGGTGTCATCAACCGTTTCCCCCGCTCAATCCAGGATGAAGCCGTAGTTGCCGTGATAGTTGTGCGGCGATTCGGTTTTGCCGGCGACGCCGTAGATGCGGTTGAGGCGGCCGAGCAGGACGCTCGACGGGTCGCTCGGATCGGCGAACCCGTCGTCCGGGCGCGACAGTTGCTTCTGCGCCACGGCGCGCACCACGTAAGGCGTGACCAGTATCATCAACTCGGTCTGGTGGTTGATGAAGTCGCGGCTCTTGAACAGCGTGCCGAGGATCGGGACTTGCATCAGTCCGGGCAGGCCGTTGATCGACTGCTTGGTCTGCTCCTGGATCATGCCGGCCAGCGCCAGCGAGCCGCCGGACGGAATTTCGACCGTGGTCTCGGCGCGGCGGGTCTTGAGCGAGGGAATGGAGATCCCCCCTGGTACCGACAAGGCACCGTCGGTGGAGAGTTCCGACGTTTCCGTCATCACCTTCAGGCTAATGCGGCCTCCCGACAGCACCACCGGAGTGAATATCAGACTCACGCCGAATTTCTTGAATTCAACCTGGGGAGTGTAAGCAGGCGGCCCGCTCGTTCCGGTCACGACCGGGAACTCACCGCCGGCCAAGAAAGTCGCGGTCTCGCCGGAAATTGCGGTCAGGTTCGGCTCTGCAAGCGTGCGGATTACGCCGGCGCGTTCCATCGCTTGCAGTGTTGCGGTGATGCGTGGGTTTCCGCCGAATGCTGCCGCAAGTGAAGAACTCGGCGAGATGCCGGACGCATTGAACGAGTTCGAGCTGTTGAAATTTACTACCGCGGAACCGTAGTTCAGGCTGCCGGATATATCGATGCCGAGCTGCTTGATCACATCGCGCTGGACTTCGGCGACCGTCACCTTGAGTAAGACTTGGTCACGTCCGCGCACCGTGATGCCGTTGACTACTTTGTTACCGTCGCCGACCAGCCGCGAAGCGAGATCGAAAGCTTGCTGCGAATCTTGGGGGCTCGCTGCCGTGCCGGTGAGCATCACGCCATCGTTGACGCCTTCGATGCGGATGTCGGAATCCGGTAGCGTCTGCTTGAGCGCGGCGCGCAAGCCATTGAGGTCGCGCGTCACCGCGATGTCGAAGCCGGCGATCTGTTTGCCCTGGGCGTCGAAGAAGAAGATGTTAGTCTGCCCGATCTTGACGCCGATCATGTAGACGCGGCGGGAGGAGCGGATAACCGCGTTGGCGATCTTGGGATCGGCCACCAGCACGTCCTTGATATCGGCCGGTAGGTCGATGGCGACCGACTTGCCGACTCCGAGCGGGACGAATCGCGAAGTCGCTTCGCTCGCAGCCACTTTGATGACCGGCACACGTGCATCGGCGCCGGTCGCCGGAGCCGTCGGCGCCAGCGCGGCGCCGGCGATCAATGCCGCCAGTGTGGCAGTGCGGATCAGTGCCCTTATCGCCATGTCCCCTACGTCCCCTTGCTCGATCATTGTACGGTGGTGGGCGTGCTGACGCCGAAGCGGATGACGTTGACACCGCCGTTGCGGCGCCCCCGCTCCGTATTTTCGTCGGTCGTCGGTTTGTCACGCCGCGCATCGGTGATACTGCGAAGCGCCAGCGACAGCGAACCGAGATGCTGCGCAAGCGCCAGCGTCTCGACCTGACGCGGCGAAAGCTCGAGCGTCGCGGTCTTACCGACCACGACCTTCTGTCCGTTCTTCTCCTGGACGGCCTGGTCGATCGCCAGCACACGCACATTGCTGAGGATCGTTTCGCTGGTCTGCACCTCGCTGCCGGTCGCTTTCTCGGCCGCGCGGTCGCGTTTTGTGAGAATGACATCGACGTGATCGTTCGGCAGAATGAATCCGCCGGCGCCGGTCTCCGGCGAAATCTGAGTCGACACCGCGCGCATGCCGGTCGGCAGGATCGCCGCCATGTAACCGGAGCCCTTCGCGTTCACCAATTTGGCTTCGCGGATCGGCTCGCCGGCCACGAATGGCGCGCGCACGATCAGGCCGCTCATCTTCTCGATGGCATCGGGACGATTGTTCTTGCGTATGAAATTGCCGGTCGCCGTGATCGCCGGCCAAGGCTGCCACTGCACATCCTGCGGCGAAATCTTCTTGCCGGTGGGGATGTCGGCTTTGGCGACAAGAATGTCGACGGTGTCTACCTTCGGCGCGGCCACTTGCTTGACCTGCGCCGGTTTTTCCGACCGGCCCGCCAGCAGCGCGGCAATTCCACCCGCTCCGAGGGCGATGGTCAGCACTACGACACGTGCGGCTTTCATACGCTCACTCTCTAACCTACCGAACGGCCGGCTCGGCCGCCTAAACCACATGGCGGCCGGTACGGCCGCTTACACCGGATTTCACCAGCTAAAGGTCAAGGCATGGTTAAGGAGCGGTATCTAAATCGAGTTAATATTGTCTTGCGTCAAAATTCTGCCTGGTATGCCGCGATTACGCGCCCGGCGCGGGAATTCAGAGGCCGGCGGGCATCCAGCCGGTTTTGGGATAGATAAGCAGCGCCGCCGCGGCGAGTGCGATGCCGTAGGGCACGCCGCCGCCTTTTTCGTGCAGGCGGAGAATCCACTTCTGGCGGGCGAGTACGCCCGGCAGCGGCAGCCGTCGGAACTGGATCATGAGCAGCGTCAACGCGCCGCCGAACAGCGCGGCATAGAGCAGATAGTCCAGCAGATAGCCGAAGCCGATCCAGAGCGTGGTGGCGGCCGCGAGCTTGGCGTCGCCGCCGCCGATCCAGCCCTGCGTAAAAAAACCGAATGCGAATACCAGCACCAATGCCGCCGCCGCTAGATGCATGCCGATGGCGGCCAGGCTCATGCCGGTCACGATGGTGAGTAGGAAAAACGCAGCCGCTAGCACCAGCGAGAGCCGGTTCGAGATGGTCATGGTCAAAAGGTCGCTCGAGGCGGCAAACGCCATCAGGGCAGGGAATAGCAAGAGCCTGATGGCGTCGGTCAGCATGGCGTAATCCCTGTTTCCCCCGGCAAGCTGCGGCAAATTACGCCGCCCATGCTTGCGGATTGGTGAATGTCAGGCGCGATTGCCCCGGCATTTGGTTGCCCTGGTCTAAGCGGCGCCTCTCGTCGCAAACCTTCCGATCCTAGCAATGCTTCCTTTACTTAGGCGAACTAAGGCAATAGCGGGCGGCGCGTCCGGCGCCTCCCGCTGTGAATTTCTTGGGACAGGCACGTTACCGTGATGGTCGACACCGGCACGCGCGAAGCCCAAGCGATACCTTTGGCCGCGCGCCTCAAGGCGCTACGGGGGACTAAAGTTTACGATCTGCTCGCAGCCGCGCCGCTGATCGCGTGGTACGGGGTCTGCGTCGCGAAGCGATTTCCTGAGCTGGCGCAGCATGTTATGGCCACCGACTGGGGCACCGCCGACATTGCGACGATATCAAATATCGCCTCGAAGTTCGCCTCGTTGATTTTCATAACCGCGATCATCGTTTTGCTTGCGCTGCGCCACACGCCGCGCGCCAAGACTTCCGGCATTGTGCCGCGCATCGCCGCGGTCGCTGGAACCTATCTCAGCGTTGGCATCGTGCTGCTGCCGGCAGCTGAGCTTTCGGTGCCGCTCTATCTGACCGCGACATTCTTGATTCTCGGCGGCACTGTGTTTGCACTCTACAGTGCACTCAAGCTCGGTCGCTCGATCAGCATGCTACCGGAGGCGCGGCGGCTGGTGACGGGCGGACCTTACGCGGTCATCCGACATCCGCTCTATCTTGGCGAGGCGATCGCACTCGTCGGCTTGACACTGCAGTTCCTGTCGCCGTGGGCAGTGGCAATCTTCGGCCTGCAGTGTGCTTGCCAAGTCGTGCGCATTACCAGCGAGGAGCGGGTCCTAGCGAGCGCTTTTCCGGAATACCGGAACTACATGACGCACACGGCTCGCCTGCTGCCGTACATCTACTGAAAAACGCGCGGTTGCCCGCGGAGGCGATGCGTCAACGTCAAAAGACGAGGCCCCGAATTTTCACCGGGGCCTCGTCTCTAACTTTTACGCGATTGCGACGCGGTCGAGGGTCGCGCGAATTACAGCGCGTTCGAGACGCTGGTGAACGTATCGCCCAGCTTGCTGCCGAGGCCGTTCACGATAGCGATAATCGCGACCGAGATGCCCGCCGCGATGAGGCCATACTCGATGGCGGTCGCGCCGGAGTCGTCCTTCATGAAACGCACGAAGAGGTTTTTCATCAGTAACTCCTATGGATCCACACGTGGCTGTCTGAGGTGGCGTCAGGCGTCCGGCATTGCTTCCGGCTGGTCCTTAGTCCACGCGTGGAAGCTAACAATGAGGTCTTGCATGCCGGTTAATATTATCAGTGCAAAAAGAGGTATTCCGATGTATAGTATCGGTAGTTAATAAGTTATGTGGCGAAGAAGATCATAGTTAATAGATGATTTATAGGCTTTAAACTTGAAATATTGGCCAGTAGTCTATAAACGACGAAAGCGTATTCAACGAATACTAAAATAGCACATCGGATTCTTAGACGCACGCTACTTTTGCCGGCCGCGCAATACTACGTTGCGATTGTGGTCTCACGCCGTGATCTTGCCGGACGGCTCTTGCCGCTGGGATCCGCGTGCGCGCACGCACCGCCCATTCATCTGATCTTAACCGCCTGCTTCATCTGAACTTAACCGCCTGCGCCGATGCGATCGGTCGGCGCTGCCTCGGCCAGGTCCAACAATGTCCAACGAATTTATTGGCCTCATTCATGTCGCCGACGAAATCTTACTCAAGCCAGCGCGCGGGCCGCGCAGCCTTTGCACTTCATTCACCAATTTGCAGTCAACTCCAGGTCATAGCGTAGCCAGCCGTGGCTCACGGCGCGGTGTGTAGCGTGCGGAGAATTTGATGTCGGGCGTGTGCGGGCGTCGCAGGCGATTGTTCGGTGTGTTGGCCTGGGCGCTATTGACCGTGGCCGTTTTCGCGCCAGCACGGGCCGATACCGTAACCGTCCACGTCGACCAAGCCCATCTGTTGAAGCTGCCAGACCGGGTCGCCACCATCATCATCGGAAATCCATTGATCGCCGATGCCACGCTGCAAAACGGGGGCATTCTGGTCGTTACCGGCAAGGGCTACGGCGCCACCAACCTGATGGCGCTCGACCGCAATGGCCGCGTGATCATGAGCAAATTCGTGCAGGTGCTAGGCCCCTCCAGCCGCGAATTGGTGGTGGTCTATAGGGGCATCGAGCGCGAAACCTACAGCTGTGCGCCACAATGCCAGCCCCGCATCACCCTCGGCGACTCTTCGGTCTATTTCAACGCCACGCTCGCCCAAACCGGCGCCCGCAACGGCCAGGCGCAGGGCGGTAACGGTGGCGGCGGCGGCGCTGCGGCGCCTGCAGCGCCCGCGCCGCGCTGAATGGTGGGCGCCCGCCGGTTTTCACCTCCGGCAAGACAATACGGTTAGCAGGCGCTTAACGCGATCGCTGCGGTTCCAGCGCCGTCAGCAATAATTCGCAAAGACGATTTTGGTAGAGAGAGCACGGTGTTCCGGCACCGTTCACCAGTCGAGACTGTTGCCATGCTCAGGCATATTCGAAGCACGCTAGCGAATCGCGCGCGCCGGCTGCTGCCGGGGCCCGCCGCACGGCGTTTTGTGCTTCGGCAAGACGGCGCCGCCGCCGTTGAATTCGCTCTGGTCGCCGCGCCGTTTCTGGGCTTGATTTTCGCGATCGTAGAAACGGCCCTCGTTTTCTTCGCCGGCCAGACGCTGGAGGCTGCCGCCACCGATTCGGCTCGGCTGATCATGACCGGCCAGGCGCAGGACGCTGGCTACAGCCAGGACCAATTCAAAACGCAGGTGGTGTGCAACTATCTGAAAACCGGGATAAGCGTGTTCAACTGCGAATCCGGCGTCACCGTCGACGTCAAGAGCTATGCCAGCTTTGCCGCGATCGACACCGCGCCGCCGGTCGTCGACGGCAAGCTCGACACCACCAACATAACCTATACGCCCGGTAATGCCGGCGACATCGTGGTCGTGCGGCTCTACTACCAATGGCCGGTCTACGTGACGCTGCTCGGTAACGACCTCTCCAATCTGAGCGGCGGCAAGCGCCTGCTGGTGGCGACCTCGGTCTTCCGTAACGAGCCTTTCTGACCATGAAACCCTTTCGCTTGCGCATCCCGCTAAAGTTTAGCCGCTTCGCTCGCGACCGGCGCGGCGTCTCGGCGGTCGAATTTGCCTTAGTGGCGCCGCTGCTGATCGCGCTCTATCTCGGCTGCGTCGAGATTTCGGATGGTGTGAGCGCCGACCGCAAAGTCACCTTGACCGCCGCTGCGCTGGCCAACCTGTCCGCGCAGGTCACGACCATCACCACCGCCGACATGACCAATATTCTCGACGCGTCGTCCGCGATCATCGCGCCCTATTCGACCAGCAACCTCGCGATTACCGTGTCTTGCCTGAGCATCGACGCGGACAAGAATGCGACGGTGAAGTGGAGCGCCACCCGCAACGGTACCGCGCGCGCGAAGGGGTCGCCGTATACCTTCGACAGTTCCGCTTTGGCGCTGGATGTCGCCAACTCGCAGCTGATTTTCGCCGAAGTCACCTATGCCTATACGCCGATCTTCGGCTACACCATCACCGGCACGCTCAACCTGTCGGACCACATGTTCATGAGCCCGCGCATCTCGCCGCCGACCTACGACATCGACGCTTGCACCTGATCGCCATTCGGCTGAGCGCGCTTTAAGCGATCGGCAGCGCCGTGGTCGACTTGATGCGCTCCATCGCGAAGCGCGAGGTGACGTTCTTCAACGGCACCGTCCCGATCAATTTCTTGTAGAACGCGTCGTAGCCGGCGATGTCGGGCACCACCACCCGCAGCATGTAATCGACGTCGCCGGCCATCCGGTAGAATTCCATCACCTCCGGCATGGCGCCGACCACGTCGGCGAAGCGCTTGAGCCATTCCTCCGAATGGTCGCCGGTCTCGATCGAGACGTAGACGGTGGTGCCGAGTCCGATCTTGTCGGGATCGACCAGCGCGACCCGGCGCATGATCACGCCGTCGGCCTCCAGCCGCTGCAGCCGCTTCCAGCACGGCGTCGACGATAGGCCCACCCGCTGGCCGATCTCGGCCACTGAGAGCGAGGCGTCTTGCTGGACCACGACGAGGATCTTGCGATCAACGGCATCCATTCCCCTGTTCCTTTTTGAGTCAGAATTAAATTCTAATATTTCATATATATTAGAATAGTCTACCTTTTATAGACGGATATATCTCATACATAGAAAAATATTCTATTTCAAGTCCCTTTCTTCCCCGTCGCCTCTGCCACGCCGGCGCGCTTTGTCTGTGCAAGACATAGCGCTTTAGACTGGCGGCACGATCAATCGACGGACCAGGTCCCATGTCGAAAGCAACCGAAATTTCCCAATTGAGCGGGAGCGATCTGCTCCGCCTCTATCGTCGGCGCGAATTGTCGCCAGTCGAGGTCGTGCGCAACGCGCTCGACCGCATCGACCGGTTCCAGCCGCAGATCAACGCTTTCGTCCTGGTCGACAAGGATGGCGCGCTCGCCGCCGCACGCGCGGCGGAAGCGCGCTGGCACAAGGGCGAACCGCAGGGCCTGCTCGATGGCGTCCCGGTCACGATCAAAGACATTATCGGCGTCAAGGGCCTACCGATGCGCAAGGGCTCGCTGACCACTAGTACCGTGCCTGAAACGGCGGATGCGCCCGCCGTCGCACGGCTGCGCGAACAAGGTGCAGCCATCCTCGGCAAGACCACGACGCCGGAATTCGGCTGGATTGGCGTCTGTCATTCGCTGTTGACCGGCATCACCCGCAATCCCTGGAACCGCGAGCGCACCACCGGCGGCTCCTCCGGCGGCGCGGCGGCGGCGGCGCTGCTCAATCTCGGCGTGCTGCATCTCGGCACCGACGGCGCCGGCTCGATCCGCATTCCCTCCGCCTTCACCGGCGTCTTCGGCATCAAGCCGAGTTACGGCCGCGTGCCCGCCTATCCGGCCTCGGCCTTCACCGTGTTGGCGCATCAGGGCCCGCTCACCCGCACCGTCACCGATGCCGCGCTGATGCTCGGCGTCATCGGCCAGCCCGACGCGCGCGACGCCACCGCCTGGAACACGCCGGCGCCCGATTTCCGTATCGGCCTCGATGACGGCGTGCGCAACCTTCGTATCGCCTGGAGCCCGCGGCTCGGTTACGTCAAAGAACTCGACGCGGAAGTTGAGGCGGCGGCGAGCAAGGCGGCGCGCGTCTTTGCCGATCTCGGCGCCAAAGTTGAGGAGGTCGATCCGGGTTTCGCGGAGCCGATCGATATCGAGCGCGCGATCTGGTACGCGGTTGCCTCGACCCTCGTGGACGCGGTCCCACCGGCCGAGCGCGAGAAGATGGATCCCGGCCTGCTCCGCATGGCGGACGAAGGCCGCCGCTATTCGCTCGCCGACTATCTTGCTGCGCATACGCGCCGGGCAGGATTCACTCAAGTCATGCTGAAGTTTCATGAGCGCTACGATCTGTTGCTGACGCCGCAGATGCCGATCCCTGCGCTCGAAGCCGGCCGCGTGACCCCGGCCGACGGACGTTTCGGCGAGGATTGGATCAACTGGTCGCCCTACACCTATCCGTTCAATTTGACGCAGCAGCCGGCGGCCTCGGTGCCCTGCGGCTTTTCCTCCGATGGGTTGCCGCTCGCTTTGCAAATCGTCGGGCCGCCGCGCAACGACGCGCTCGTGCTGCGCGCCGCGCGCACATACGAAAGCGCTCGCCCGTTCGCGACGCTCAAAGAGCCGCATTGAACAAAGTCTCTCCGTTCGTCCCCGCGAAAGTGGGGACCCAGGCGGCATTCCGAAACAATTCGATTTGTATCTCTGGATTCCCGCTTGCGCGGGAATGAACGGAGTATGGAGCAGCGTTTTAGCAGTTGGACTGCGCCTTCAAAAACGCATCTACCTCCGCCCGCTTCGGCGCGCCGGCGGCGCCGCCGAAATGCGTGCATTTGAGCGTGGCGGCGGCGCTGGCAAAGCGCAACGCGCCCCGGAGATCGCGCCCTTCCGCCAATCCAAGCGTGAAAGCGCCGTGGAAAGCGTCGCCGGCGGCGAGCGTGTCGATTGCCTGCACCTTGAAGGCCGGCATGTCGCGCAGTTGGCTATGCTCCAGCCAGATGACGCCGTTCGGCCCGTCGGTAACGGCGACGAAGCCTGCGACGTGTTCGGCGAGACGCTTGAGGGCGTCGCCGAGCTCGTCGAGGCCCGTGGTGGCGCGCAAAGCTTCCGAAGACGCGATCACATGCGTGCCGAGCGCGAGCAGGGGGTCGTCCGGCCTGGTGGCGAGATCCAGATCGATCACCAGCGGAATCTGGCGCGCCTGCGCCGCGCGGCACACGGCGGTGACGAATTCGGGAAAGCGGTTGTCCACCAGCACGGCGTCGGCGTCCTTCACAACCGCGCCGGGGTCGTTCGGCAGCACGCTGCCAAGCCCGACGCCGCGCCGGGTAGCGATGGTTTTTTCGCCCGCGGCATCGAGCAGGATGAGCGACACCGAGGCTGTGCCCTCATCGACGCGCTTGACGCCGGCGCAATCGACGTCTTCGGCTTTGAGGTCCGCGAGGATGCGGTTGCTCACCGCGTCGGCCTCGCCGCCGAGCGGGCCGGCGAAAGCCGCGCGCCCGTTGAGCCGCGCCACCGCCAGTGCCGCATTGGCGGCGCAGCCGCCGCCGGTGATGATGAATTCCGAGGCCGAAACTTTGGCGCCGGGCGCCGGGAAACTCTCAACGCGCATCACGATGTCCTGCACCGCGATGCCGGCGCACAGAATCTTTGGCGCGCGTTCAGTCAAAGCTGACCTCGCCCTCTAGCCAGGCGCGGATGATGTGATATGCGATCGCCATCGGCGGTGGCGTGGTCAGGCCTTGCGGGTGGCGGCGCTGGAGCATGGCGATGACTTCGTCTTTGTCGAACCAGCGGGCGTCCTCCAGCTCGTCGCGGTCGACCACGATATCGCGGGTCAGCGCTTGCGTGTGGCAGCCGATCATCAGCGAGGTCGGAAACGGCCAGGGTTGCGAGCGAAAGTAACTAACGCGCCCACAGGCGATGCCGGCCTCCTCACGCGTCTCGCGATGCACAGCGTCCTCGATCGATTCGCCGGGCTCGACGAAGCCGGCGAGGCAAGACCACATGGTCGGCACGAAGCGCGGCGAACGCCCGAGCAGGCAGCGCTCGCCGTCCACCGCCAGCATGATCACCACCGGATCGGTGCGCGGGAAATGTTGCGCCTGGCATTGCGGGCAGTCGCGCCGCCAGCCGCCGTCCACCGGTTGCGTTGCGGCACCGCAGTTCGGGCAGAAGCGGTGGCGCGCGTGCCAATGCAGCACCGCTTTGGCCTGCGCGATCGGCGGCAGATGGTCGGGCGCGACCAGCCCTTGCACCGCGATCGAGCGCAGGTCGCTGACGTGGAAGCCGTCGCGCGTCTTCAGCGCTTCCGCCGTTGCGGGCATGACGCCGAAGCCGAAGCGGGCGGCGCCGTCGATGAAGCCGAGAAAGACCGTCTCGGTGGCACCCTCGAGCGCGTGCGCCTGCGCCAAAGTAAACAGCGGATCGCTGACGGGAGAGCCCTGTTTCATCACGATCCGCTCGCCGCCGATCACATAGGCACGGCTCAGTGGATCAGTTGCGAAGTTGCGCAGCGCGGCCTCATCGCTGCGCCGCTCGGCGGCGCGCGCGATGCGGCTGTCGCTGTAGCCGAGTGTCGGCTTGGGACCGAGATCGGGGCGAGGAGACATAGGTCACGAAATTCGCATGACCTCAAGCTTTGCGCAACGCGCTCCGCTTCACCTCTCCCCGCGAGCGGGGAGAGGTCGACCGCTGGAGCCGTATGGCAAAGGCGGGCGGGTGAGGGGACGTTACTGCGATTCTGAGCGTATCGAAGGAGCCTCTCACCCGGCTCGCATTTCGCTTCGCTCAATGCTCGCCACCCTCTCAGCCGAAGTCGGATTTATCCGACTTGGCCGCATAGCTAATGACCGAACTCGGGTAAACCCGAGTTCGGTTGTAAACGGGGAGAGGGAAAGAAAGTGCTACTCCGCCGCTTGTGGCGGCTGATAGATCGCCTCGCGCAATTCCGGGCGCTGCCACTGCGGGCCGAGCACGCCCTGCTTGGCGCCATAATTCGCCGCCGAGGTGACGCTGTCGCTGGTTGAGCGCATTTCTCTCGCGCGCGCGAGACTGACGTCCACCACAAATAACCCGGCCGCGGTGCTCTCGAACAAAATCTCCTCCGGCGCCGCCACCATGGCGAGCCCGCGCTCGGCGTGGCTGAACAGGTTCTGCGTCGTCACCACGATCGCCAGATTCTCGATCGCGCGCGACCAGATCAGGTTGCGCCAGCTCGCCCACAATTTGCCCTTGTCAGTGCCGGCCGGCATGAAGATCAATTCGGCGCCGCGCAACGCCAGCGCGCGCGTCACCTCCGGCATATAGGCCTCGCTGCACATGGCGAGCCCGACCTTGCCCTGCTTGGTGTCGAACACCGGAAATTCATTACCGGGGACATATTGGAACTCCCACCACTTGCCACCGGTATAGATCCACGGCCCGTTCGGATGGGTGCGGCGATAGGACGCTGGCGCGCGGCCGTCGCCATAGGCCATGCAGATAAGGTTATGCGCGGTGCCCTCGTTGTGGCTGAGCGGCTCGAGCGTGCCATAGACGACGTTAATGTTGTGCTTGCTGGCGGCCTCCGCCATGCGCGGTGTCGGGTCGAAGCTCGCCGGCATGCGCCAGGGTCCCGGATAGGTTTCCGGAAAGCAGACGAAGGCGGCGCCGTCTGCCGCCGCGCGGGCGATGAATTTTTCGGCGTCGGCGATGTTCTTTTCATCCTCGCCGATCGGGTTGGAGAGCGGCTGCACGACGGCAATGCGAAAACTCATGGCGGCAACTCCTTCAATCCAGAATGGAGCCTATAACATTTTATGCCCGCGTCGACCCACACTCCGTTCATTCCCGCGCAAGCGGGAATTCAGGGGCCACATCTGAGGCATTTCCTTGCCGCCCTGGGTCCCCATCGCAAGTCGGCTTTAGCCGACTTGCGCACGGTTAGAGGTCGACATCGGGTATACCCGATGTCGGCGCGCGGGGACGAACGGATATGTCATGCGATTTGAAGCCCGCGCCGCAAGGCCGCGATCAGCGCGTCACGCGCGGCGGGATCGTAAGCAGCGGGTGGGGCGGCGCCCCACACTGGGTTTGGCCAGGCGGCGTCGCTTTTGCGGCGTGCAATCACGTGCACATGCAGCTGCGCCACCTGGTTGCCGAGCGCCGCGATATTGAGCTTGTCGCAGGCCGTCGCAGTTTTGAGCGCGCGCGCCGCCGCATCGATCTCGGCGACAAGCTGGACCTGCTCGCTTTGCTCCAGGTCGATGAGCTCGACGAGGGCCGGTAGCCTGGGCACCAGGATCAGCCAAGGATAATTGGCATCGTTGGCCAGCAGCACGCGCGTGAGCGCCAGGTCGCCGAGCGGAACCGTGTCCTTGGCGAGTTGCGGGTGGAGGGACCAAGTGGATTCCATGTTCCAGACCAAAACACTAGAGCATTCTAAAATGCTTTAGCGCAGCTATGATGGGAGGCCTTTTGTCATCGGGACATGGATACTTGCGCCGCGTCTTACTTTGCCGATTCGGCGCTTGCCGGGTAGTCAAACTGTGATCAGCTTTGACATGTGCGATCCAGCACGTCCTTGGGACAAAGCCGTTTTGCTTGCGGACCCACGTCTGTATTTCCTGATAGGTGGCCATTTCTGAAGCTCCCCAAGAAATTCCGTTCTCCGATGAGGCGGGTTCTCCACTTTACAACACCGCGGCCTCCCTCCAGCTTGCTTTCCCCGCCCATTGGCCCGATATAGGATGCGGGAGGTTGGCGGTGGACGAGCCACTCGCCAACCGGGTCAGGTCCGGAAGGAAGCAGCCCTAACGAGCGCGGTTCGGGTCGCTCGTCAGCCTCCCACCCATTTCCATGATCGCAGAGCGAGGCGCTGAGACGCGCTTGCAAGCGGATGGCATTGATGAGCGAGCCTGAAAATACCGCCGATCAAGCCACCGCGGGAACCGGCTACCGCGTTCTGGCGCGCAAATACCGCCCGGCGAGCTTTGCCGACCTGATCGGCCAGGACGCCATGGTGCGCACCATCTCAAATGCGTTCGAGAGCGGTCGCATCCCGCAGGCCTGGATCCTCACCGGCGTGCGCGGCGTCGGCAAGACCACCACCGCCCGCATCCTCGCCCGCGCGCTCAATTACGAATTGCCGGACGGCTCGGTGAAGGAGCCGACCGTGAACATGCCGGTGATGGGCGTGCACTGCCAGGCCATCATCGAGAGCCGCCATATCGACGTGCTGGAGATGGATGCCGCCTCGCACAACAGCGTTGAGGACGTGCGCCAGATCAACGACGCCATCCGCTATGCGCCGGTGTCGGCGCGCACCAAGGTCTACATCCTCGACGAAGTGCACATGCTGTCGGGCGCGGCTTTCAACGCGTTGTTGAAGACGCTGGAGGAGCCGCCGCCGCATGCGAAATTTATTTTCGCCACCACCGAAATACGCAAGGTGCCGGTGACGGTGTTGTCGCGCTGCCAGCGCTTCGACCTACGCCGCGTCGATGCCGCGCTGCTGGTTAAGCATCTGGAAGCCATCGCCACCAAGGAGAATATCGAAGCGGAGCCTGCGGCGCTGGCGCTGATCGCGCGGGCGGCCGAAGGTTCGGTGCGCGACGCGCTCTCGCTGCTCGACCAGGCCATTGCGCACGCGGCGGGGAAGGTAGTCGCCGAGGACGTGCGCCAGATGCTCGGCCTCGCCGACCGCGTGCGCGTGGTCGATCTGTTTGAGGCGCTGATGAAGGGCGACACGGCGGCGGCGCTGAAGGAACTACGCGAGCAATACGACATCGGCGCCGATCCGGCGGTAGTGCTGTCCGATTTGGCCGAGTTCACCCATTTCGTCACCCGCGTGAAGGTGGTGCCGGCGGTCGCCGATGACGTCTCGCTGTCGGAGGCCGAGCGCACGCGCGGCCGCGCCTTCGCCACGCAACTGTCGATGCGGGTGCTGTCGCGCGCCTGGCAGATGCTGCTGAAGGGCGTCTCCGAGGTGCAGGCGTCGGGTCGCCCGGTCGCCGCCGCCGAGATGGTGCTGGTGCGTATTGCTTATGCCGCTGACCTGCCGACGCCCGACGAGATCGTGCGCTCGCTGAGCGAGGAGGGCGCCGCGCCGGCGCGCCCGCAGGGCAATGGCGGGGCGTCCGCCGCGCCGGCATCGCAGAGCGTCGCCCCGCGCTATGACGCGCCGCGCGGCAGCCCCCGTTCTTCGGCGGCGGCGTCGCCGCGGATTGCCGACGACCCGGTCGCTGTTGCGCCGGAAGCCGCGCCGACGCTCGCCATCGGTTCGTTTGAGCAGCTGATCGCGCTGGCGCAGGAGAAACGCGACATCCCGGTAAAACTGGCGCTGGAGCGCGACGTGCGGCTGGTACGCTGCGAGGACGGCCAGCTCGAGATCGCGCTCGAGCCGACCGCGCCCAGGACCTTGGTGCACGATCTTCAGCGCAAGTTGACGGCCTGGACCGGCAAGCGCTGGATCGTGGTGGTGTCGCAGGAGCCGGGCGCCGCCACCATGCGCGCGCAGGCCGATGAGCGCAAAGCCGAGCTGGAACGCAGCGTGGAGAACGCCCCGCTGGTGCAAGCGGTGCTGAGACGGTTTCCCGGCGCGACCATCGAAAACGTCACGCAAAAGGCTCCGGAAGAAGGCATCGATGCGGGTGATCCGCCCTCGGATATGGAGCCAGAGGAATAAGCCATGACCGATTTCATGGGGTTGATGAAGCAGGCCGCGCAACTGCAGTCCAAGATGCAGGCGCTGCAGGCCGAGCTTGAGCAGATCGAGGTCGAGGGCAGCGCCGGCGGCGGCTTGGTGTCGGTGAAGCTTTCCGCCAAGGGCGACCTCAAGGGGATCACCATCGACGATTCTTTGCTCAAGCCCTCGGAGAAGGAGATCCTCGAGGACCTGCTGGTGGCGGCCCATGCCGAGGCGCGGCGCAAGGCCGAGGCCACGCTGCAGGAGAAAATGAAGGCCGTGACCGGCGGCCTGCCGCTGCCGCCGGGGATGAATCTCACTTAAATGCCCGCCGCCGTCGCCGGACCCGAAATCGAGCGCCTAATCCAGCTGTTGGCGCGACTGCCCGGCTTGGGGCCGCGCTCGGCGCGGCGCGCCGCGCTCTTCCTCATCAAGAAGCGCGAGGCGCTGATGGCGCCGCTGACGACCGCGCTGGAGACCGCGATGGACAAGATCGTGGTCTGCCGAACTTGCGGCAATATCGACACCCAGAATCCCTGCACGGTCTGCACCGACACGCGGCGCGACGCCTCCATCATCGTCGTGGTGGCCGACGTCGCCGACCTGTGGGCACTCGAGCGCGCGCATGCGGTCAACGGCCGCTATCACGTGCTCGGCGGCACGCTGTCGCCGCTCGACGGCGTCGGCCCACAGGATCTGACCATCGATGCGCTGATCTCGCGCGCGCATGAGCCGCAGGTGAAGGAAGTGATCCTCGCCCTTAATGCGACGGTCGACGGCCAGACCACCGCGCATTACATCACCGAGCTGCTGCAGGACGCCAACGTGAAGGTGACGCGGCTCGCCCATGGCGTGCCGGTCGGCGGCGAGCTCGACTATCTCGACGAGGGCACGCTCGCCGCCGCCATCAAGCAGCGGACATTGTTCTAGGATGTGTACTCATAAATTGAGAGCGATCAGCGGCTCGTCAATGTCGGCTGTACGGCGTTTTAAGTCCGCTTTACCCCCGAAAGCGGACATTTGCGGTGCAACAACCCATGTCTGTTTTGGGCCATAAGCGGACATAGCGCTTTTACTCGATCACGTCATCGGCGCGAATTAGAACTGCCGGCGAAAACTGAAGGCCGAGCAATTTTGCGGTCTTGAGATTGATGACTGTCTCGAAAATTGTGGGCCGCTCGATGGGAAGCTCGCCTGGCTTTGCGCCGCGGGCAATCCGATTGACAAAGTCGGCCGTACGCCGCGCCAGTACAGTTCTTTTTGGCCCATATGATATTAAGCCGCCCATATCGACGTACTCGCGAAAAACAAACATGGAGCCGATACGGTGTTCCACGGTAAATTCAACAAGTCGCTTGCGATCGATCGCAAAATACGGCGAAGTCATTACGATCAAAAAGCCTCGGTGCGTTGTCGGCGACTGTAAAATAGCCTTCTCGTAATCGTAAGGACGCTCGCGCAGCTCGACACCGGCAATCTGCAAGCCAAATTTTTCAGCACTTTCTTTCGTAGCTCTCCATTGATGGGTCGATATTTCGTCCCAAAATACGGTAGCCGCAGTCATGGCGGGGAATGCGTCCTTCAAAATCTGTACTCGTTTTGCCGCCAGCTCGAGTTGCTCTAAAAACAGGCCTGTCACGTTGCCGGTGGGGCGGGCCAGACTGTGTACATAGCCCGCGCGAAATGGATCATAATCAATAGCCACCATCACTATCGGGATCGTATGAGTCGCAGCCATTGCGGATTTCAATGATGCTTCCGCGCCAAAGGCAAGAAGCACATCCACTTTCCGCTGCACCAATTCTTGGAATGCTTGGCCGAACTGATTGGGTTTCCTAATTCTGATGAACTCAAGTGCGAAGTTCTTGCCATCAACATATCCAAGCTCGGCCAGTCGTTTCTCAAAAGGGACCAAAAACGACGTGCTGGCCGTGTGCGACTGTGGCGATACCGTTCCAACGCGTAAAAAATTAGGACGCCCATTCTGCGCCAGCGCTCCAAGAGGCCATACCACAGCGCCGCCGGCAAATTTGATAAACTCACGCCGTCTCATTGCCTACTCCGAGGCTCAGGACAAGGCATCGTACTGGCTCAAACAGGCACTGGGAAAGGGGGTGGCCGACGTCCGCTTTGGGTCGATTCTGTTGAAAAAGTCCAAGCGCTGACTCAATCAAAATGTTTTAGCCTCGTAGACGCATTTTCAAAATGCGAACGCGGGGGACCT
>Ga0307417_10000094_pt1 | contig 35454 bp, 43 predicted proteins | sample SalMarWE160210MG_2_FD_202514 | JGI IMG/M metagenome (GOLD analysis project Ga0307417, IMG submission 202514) | Salt marsh sediment microbial communities from the Plum Island Ecosystem LTER, Massachusetts, United States - WE1602-10 | ecosystem: Environmental > Aquatic > Marine > Intertidal zone... | reverse complement strand
CTAAATGGAATTGCAGCGGCAATTCAAGTTGATCGAAGATGTCGAAGTCAATTCGACAGTTTTGCAATGCGGCTGAGCTTTCGACTTTTTCAACAGAATCGGTCACAAACCGACATTTGCGTTGCAAAAAGTCATGTCCGCTTTACCCCCAAGAGCAGATATTGGCGGCCCATCCACACGGCTTTCGCTTGCTCGTTTATGAGGCCACGCCTTAGGTCGTCCGCGGCACCAGCCGCTTGAAGTGCCCGTGCTTTTGCAGCCAGGCCAGCAAAATCAGGCTGGGCAGGCCGGCGAGCGCGCAGATCACGAAGAACCAGACCCAGCCGGTCGATTCCGCGATGAAGCCGGCGCCCGACGACAGATAAGTGCGCCCGACCGCCGCCAGCGCGGTCAGCAGCGCGTATTGCGTCGCCGTGTGCAGCGGGTTGCGGCACAGCGCCGACAAATAAGCCACGAACATCACGGTGCCGACGGCGCTGGTGAAATTCTCCGCGATGATCGCAAAGGCCAATACGGTCGGGTCGCGGCCGACCACGGCCAGCCAGGAAAACGTCAGGTTTGCCAGCGCTTGCACGATGGCGCCGATCCATAAACTCATGGCAAGTGGCAGCGCGCGCGCAATGAAGCCGCCAGCAAAGCCGCCGAGCAAGAGCGCGGCCAGCCCCACGCCCTTGACGATGGCCGCGTATTCATTGCGCGTGAAGCCGAGATCGATCACGAACGGCGCGGTCATGGCGCCCGACAGCGCGTCGGTGAACTTGAACAGCACCACGAAGGCGAGCATCACGACGGCGAGCTCGTAGCTCATGAAATCCTTGAACGCCCCGACCGCGGCCTCGGCGACGCGCGCGAAGCGCTTTTTTGTGGCTTGGGCTGCTTCGGCGGCGCGCGAATTCTCGGGTTCGGTGGCGAGCAGCGCGGTGATCGTGCCGATCACCACCATCGCCGCCATGGCGTAATAGCCCCAGTGCCAGGCCGGTTGCTTGGCGTAGCCATAGGCCTGGAAGCCGCTCACCAGGAACAGCGCGCCGGCGGTGGAGACCAGCATGCCGACGCGATAGGCGGCGACGTAGGAAGCCATGCCGGCGGCCTGCTCGTTCTCCGGCAGGCTCTCGACCCGGAAGGCGTCAACCACGATGTCCTGCGTCGCCGACGCGGTGGCCACCAGCAGCGCACCGAAGGCCACCAGCGCGGGAGCAGCGGCCGGATCGCAGGAGCCAAGAAAGACGATCGCCGCGATCAGCAGCATTTGCGTGAACACCAGCCAGGCGCGGCGGCGGCCGAGCAGGCGCGACAACAGCGGCACCTCAAGCGCGTCGGTGAGCGGCGCCCAGAGGAATTTCACCGTGTAGGGCGTGCCGACCAGCGCGAACAGGCCGATGGTGCCGAGATCGACGCCGGATTCGCGCATCCACACCAGCAGCGTCGTGCCCGAGAGCGCGAGCGGCAGGCCCGACGAAAAGCCGAGAAACAGCACGATCAGAACCCGCGGCTTCAGATAGACCGCCAGCGCGTCGATCAGTGAGGGCCGCGTCTGCGCGGCGGGCGGCGGCGCGGCGTCGGGCGAGACAGTCATTGCGCTATTCGCCGGCCTGCAGCTTGCGCACCGGCGTCGGGATCACCTCGGCGCTCGGCGCTTCGTCGCTATCGAACTCGAGCGCTTCGATCTTGCCGGCGCGTTTCTCGATCTTCCCGGTAGAAATGAGAATATCGTCGATATCCTTGGTCGTCTGGCCGAAGTGGCCTTGCAGCTTGCGTACGCGCTCGCCGAGCAGCCCGACATCCTTCATCATGTGGCCGACTTCGGTGCGAATCTTATGGGCGGCTTCCTGCATTTCGGCATCTTTGCGAATTTGTCGGACCAGCTGGATTGCCAGAAACGCCATATTTGGAGATACGATCATCACGCGGGCGCGGCGTGCCCGCTGGATCACGTCGTCGAACCGCTCGTACAAATCGGCGTAAAGCGATTCAGATGGAATGAACATCAGCGCGACATCCTGCGTCTCTCCCGGGATCAGATATTTTTCCGAGATATCCGAGATGTGCTTGGTGACATCCTGCTTGACGCGCGCCACCGCAGCTTTTCGATCCTCGTCGGTCTGCGCGTCGCGCCAGGCGGTCATCGCCTCGAGTGGAAACTTGGCGTCGATGATGAGCGGCCCGGATTCCGGCATGAAGATCACGCAGTCGGGCCGCGTCCGGTTCGAGAGCGTGTGTTGGAATTCATAGGCGCCCTTCGGCAGCACGTCGGCGACGATCGCCTCCAGCTGCCCCTGGCCGAAGGCGCCGCGCGACTGCTTGTTGGCGAGGATGCCCTGCAAGGATGAGACCTGCGTCGCCAGCTCGGTGATGTTCTTCTGCGCTGAGTCGATCACCGCCAGCCGCGCGTGCAGCTGCTGCAGATGCTCGGTGGTATGCTTGGTCGAGGTCTGCATCGAATCGCCGAGCCGCGTGCTCACCGCGTCGAGCCGCTCATGCACGGTCTGCTGAAGCTGCGATTGTGCCTTGGCGAGCAGTTCGCCCATCGCCTGGATGCGACCGTTAAGATCGGCCATGCGCTGCTCGGCGACGGGATCGGCCACCGGTTTGCGCGGGCGCAGCAGCAGCACGAGGATGACGACCACGCCGATGGCGATGATCAGCCCGATGCCAAGCGCGAGCGCCAAGGCCGCGTCGGGGGCTAGGTGAAAATCAGCGGCCAGACGAGCAAATGAGGTCGGCATTCGGCGCTTCTACCCCGATTCGCGTTGCGGCGCGAACGAACGGCGAACGGTAGGGTGATAACGCCCATGGCTCAAGGGGAAAGCCCACATTGACCCCGCTGTTCGCAACCCTTAAATCGCGGCAATGGCGAAGCGCGACATCCTCATCATCCCGGACAAGCGGCTGCGGCTGAAATCCGAGCCGGTCGGCGCGGTCGACAAGGTCGTGCGCGCGCTCATCAACGACATGTTCGAGACCATGTACGACGCCCCCGGCATCGGGCTCGCCGCCATCCAGATCGGTGCGCCTAAGCGCGTCATCACCATGGATCTCGCCAAGAAGGACGAGCCCAAGGCGCCGCAGGTCTTCATCAACCCGGAAGTGACCTGGACGTCCGACGAGACGGCGACCTACGAGGAAGGCTGCCTGTCGATCCCGGAATATTACGAGGAGGTCGAGCGGCCGAACGCGGTGCGGGTGAAATTTCTCGATCGCGAGGGCAAGCCGCAGCAGCTCGAGGCGCGCGGGCTGCTGGCGACCTGTCTGCAGCACGAGATCGACCACATCAATGGCGTGCTGTTCATCGACCACATTTCCAAACTCAAGCGCGACATGATCGTGAAGAAGTTCAAGAAGGCGCAAAAGCGCGGCGAGCCGGTCAAGCCGCTTTCCGAGGACAAAGAGCCTTCGCATCATATTGGTTGATTCCGGCGCCTGGGCGCCGTGGTTCCTAGCGGTGCTCTCATGCGCCTGATCTTCATGGGCACGCCCGATTTCGCGGTGCCGACGCTGATCGCGCTCGCCGCCCGCGGGCATGAGATCGTTGCCGTCTATACGCGCGCGCCTAAGCCCGCCGGCCGCGGTATGGACGTGCAGCCAAGCCCGGTCGAGCGCGAGGCGCGGAAGCTTGGCATTCCGGTGCGGACGCCGAAGACGTTGAAGAGTGCCGAGGCGCAAGAGACTTTCCGCGCACACAAGGCCGACGCCGCGGTGGTCGTCGCCTACGGGTTGCTTCTGCCGAAGCCGATTCTCGCAGCGCCCAAGCTCGGTTGCTTCAACGTGCACGCATCGCTCTTGCCGCGCTGGCGCGGTGCCGCGCCCATCAACCGCGCCGTCATAGCCGGCGACGCCGAGAGCGGCGTCACCATCATGCAGATGGACGAGGAGCTCGACACCGGCGCTATCGCCAATGCTGACCCGGTGACAATTGGCCCCGATATGACTGCTGGGGAGCTACATGATGTGCTGGCGCGGCGTGGCGCTGACTTAATGCCGATCACACTGGCCGCGGCAGAGCGCGGCTCGCTGATATTGACGCCGCAGCCGAAGGAAGGCGTCACTTACGCAGAAAAAATTTCCAAGGACGAAACGCGCATCGATTGGACGAAGCCTTGGCAACAAGTGCACGACCACATCCGCGGCCTGTCGCCGTTTCCCGGCGCCTGGTTTGATATTAGCGGCGTACGGGTAAAGGCACTGCGCTCGACCCAAGGCGAGGGCAAAGGCCCGCCCGGCACGGTGCTCGACGACAAGCTCACCATCGCTTGCGGCACAGGCGCGGTACGGCTCGTCCAGATGCAGCGCGAGGGCAAACGGCCGATGAGCGCGCAGGAATTCTTACGCGGCACGCCGGTCAAGCGCGGCGTCCGGCTTGCTTGATGGGTGCGCTAGGCCACGTGAAATCCGGCCCAATGGTGCCGGCGCGCTTCGACGAATTCGGCGAGATCGTTGTCAGTGACCTTGACGAGGTCGCTGTGCCCGAAACCCTTCGAATAGTCGAGAACGGAGACGAACTCGGGCGTCAGCCGGAAGGTCGGCACCGCGGCTGGGTCGAGCCGCGGCAATACTTTGTATTCGGGGTAGCGTTGCAGCAAAACCTCCGCCGCATGGTCGCGCTCGCCCCGATCGGTCACCTCGACCACGTGAGCCGCGATCGACAGGCCCCTGATCTGCAGCGGCTGCGGATAGTCCTTGGCGATGGCCAGCGACACCCGTGGGTCGCGCGCGATATTGGCGCATTTCTGGCTATCGCGGGAAATCCTGCAATAGATAATCAAGCCGTCATTGGCGTAGCTCACGACCGTCGCCTGCGGCCAGCCATCGGGCCGGTTGGTCGCGATCGTCATGATACGATGCTGATTGAGCAGATCGACGATTTGCCGCTTGAATTGGCTCTTCATAGACGAGGTCCTCGCTTATTTAGCCATGCTAGTGAGCCCGCCGGTGCGCGGAATTGAGGTGGATCAAACATGCCCCGCTACAAGCTCACCATCGAATATGACGGCGCGCCCTTCGCCGGCTGGCAGGTTCAGGCCGAACAAACGACCGTGCAGGGCGTGCTGATGGCCGCGATCGAGGCGCTGTCGGGGGAAAAAGCCCCGGTGCAGGGCGCGGGCCGCACCGACGCCGGCGTCCATGCGCGCGCCCAGGTTGCCCATGTCGATCTCGCTAAGGATTGGGACACCGACACCGTGCGCGATGCGCTCAACGCGCATTTGCGGCCCTATCCGGTGGCGGTCCTGGCGGCGGAGAAGGCGGCGGGCGATTTCAACGCGCGCACTTCGGCGGTCAAGCGCCACTATCTCTACCGCATCGTCAACCGCCGCGCTGATCTCACCCTCGATCTCGGCCGCGTTTGGCAGGTGCCGCGCCCGCTCGACGCCGACGCGATGCACGCCGCCGCGCAGCGGCTCGTCGGCAAGCATGACTTCACGACGTTCCGCTCCACCGAATGTCAGGCCAAATCGCCGGTGAAGACGCTTGACCAGCTCGACGTCGCGCGCGACGGCGAGGAGGTAAACGTTTTCGCTGCCGCGCGTTCGTTCCTGCACAACCAGGTGCGCTCCATGGTCGGCTCGCTGGTCATGGTGGGCGAGGGCAAATGGAGCGCCGACGATCTGGCGCGCGCGCTTCAAGCATGCGACCGCACCGCCTGTGGCCAGGTCGCGCCGCCCGACGGGCTTTATTTGATGAAAGTGGATTACTAGGGCGCGTACTCGTAAATCGAGCTCGGTGAGCAGCAGTTAGTCAATGTCCGCTTTGCCGCCGAAAGCAGAAATTCGCTAGCGCGATTGGCATGTCCGCTTTGGGCCAGAAGCAGAAGTGACCAAGTTAAACTGCAAATCCGATGTTCCAGCAATCATGACACACGACGCAGCCAGCCGGAGAGTGTCTTACGGCGCAACACCTCTGCTTCCAGCAGCTTTTTGTAGCGGTCCATGCACCGCCGACTGCAAAAGGCCTGGCGCAGAAAATTGTAGCGCACCAGGCCGAACTTGCCGCCGCACTGATGGCATCGTTTCACGACAGTTCCCTCCCGGACTGCTCTGTCGCTAAAAGCCCATCACCAAATCAGCAGCCAGATCATGCAACCAATCAAGGTGACGGCTGCAAAAGTCGAAACTATCCCCAGATAGATCAGGGCTGCACTGGCCCGTTCCAGCATGTGCTGCCGGGCCATATACTGTCGTGTAGCAAGGTCGTGGGTTCCGGTGTTTAGCTGCGCCATCTTGGAATTGCTCCCAAGTAGAATAGTCATTCGCTGATGAAAAAAAGCCAGCAATGCTCAAAATTAACGTAAACAGCGCCGCGCAGATAAGGTTACGGCAACATAATCCGGCGTAACTCTGTATCTCATGTCAGTGTATTTGCCGCGTCTTTGTGTATTGTAAAATTTCGTTGGCGATTTCTTCCATTTCCTCTGGCGCTGGCGGTGCCCGACGTTCGCTATCATCCGCATTGACGCGGCCCATGATGACTTGCGACACCATTTCACAGGCGATCTTTAATTCCGCTGCGCTCCATTCCCGTAGAGCCATTATCTCCGACAGAGTTATTGCTATTGCCATTATTGCATCAGCCGGGGTGATACGTGTCTTGCGGCCATGCCTGTGGATAAGATCTATCATCTTGTCAGTCAGCGTGAGAACGTTGTCGTTCATGGCCATTGTTCTTTCCTATCTCGCCCAAAAAGGACGGGGCTACCGAACACAAATGTCCCGCGGCTTGGCAAAGCCAACGTTTGTGTTCCGCGTATTTGTCGTAGCCACCTCACGAAAGGTTCACCCTTGGCCACGTGAAAGAACAATTGTGCCAGATTTACGCCTGAAAGCGGGCATCCGGCATGGCACGGCAGCCTGACGAAAGGCTGCAATGTCGCAGTTGGGTCAAAAGCGACATCACGAAAAGCTCACGCCGTGTCCGCTTAACCCCCGATAGCGGACATTAGGCGGCCTATCCATGCAGGCTTTTGGCTGGCCGTTTATAAGTTCCACGCCCTAGTCCAACACTCGGCTGTCGTCCCCGCGGAGGCGGGGACCCAGTAGACACAGTGCGTGCAGTGATTACTGGATCGTCCGCTCCCCGCCTTCGCGGGGACAGGCTTCGCGGACGATGACAGTGGTCGTCTGGCGACTCGCTGTGCCCTGAGAGTAACACCCGAAAACTTTTTCACCGAAAAACTTATCCCCGCTCACCTCCAGCGCTCTTATCATGGACGCGCTTTGTTCGGATGCGAGATGCCGTCTCAAGGGCATCTTGCTGACGAGCTAGACGCGGCGCGCCGACAATGCGTGCCGCGGATGGAGCGCCGGGGGCGTAGCACCCGATCGCAAAGGTGCGCGCGCCCTCGCAAGGCGCGCGGGCTGCCCGATCGCAAGGGCGGCTCAAGGAGGCCTCGCAAGCCTCCGGGCGCCACCGCAAGTCGGGTTTACCCGACTTGCGTACTAAACATGTCCGATCTCGGGTGAACCCGAGATCGGGTGCGCTCCATTCCCCCTCGGGGGAAAGGAAAAAGGGAAGTAGGCGTGTCCCGCGCCTTCAAAGAATAGGGACAGCGGAGCGTTGGCTAAAAACTACGCGAAGTACCGGTCGATAATCTTCCGATAGATCGTCGTCAGCGCGCGCAGGTCGGCGATCGGCACGCGCTCGTCCACTTGGTGCATGGTCTGGCCGACCAGTCCGAATTCCACCACCGGGCAATAGGCCGTGATGAAGCGCGCGTCGGAGGTGCCGCCGCTGGTGGACAAATGCGGCCTGCGGCCGGTGACCTCTTCGACCGCCTTCGCCACCAGCTCGGTGAACGGCCCCGGCTCGGTGACGAACACGCCGGCGTTCGACGGCTCCCATTCGAAGGCATATTTGATCTTGCCGCCGGCCGCCTTTTCGGCGCGCTGCGCGATCAGGCTTTTGAGCGAGTCGAGCGTGTGCCGGTCGTTGAAGCGGATGTTGAAGCGCGCCCGCGCCTCGCCGGGAATGAGATTGACCGTCTTGTTGCCGACGTCGACCGAGGTGAACTCCAGGTGCGAGGGCGGAAAATGTTTGCTGCCTTGATCCAGCGGCTCCGCTTGCAATGCCGCGATGAGCGTCACCAGACCACGAATCGGGTTTTCGGCGCGCTCCGGATAGGCGACATGACCCTGCCGGCCGCTCACGATGAGGTGGCCGTTGAGCGAGCCGCGCCGGCCGATCTTGATAGTGTCGCCAAGAACTTCAACGTTGCTGGGCTCGCCGAGTACGCAGTGGTCGAATTTCTCGCCCTGCTCGGCGGCCCATTTTAAGAGCTTGGGCGTGCCGTTGACGGCGATGCCTTCCTCGTCGCCGCTGATCAGGAACGAGATCGAGCCTTTCAGCTTGCCGCGCTGGTCGGCGAGATGGTCGAGCACGGCGGCCACCGCGCAGGCGATGCCGCCCTTCATGTCGACCGCGCCGCGGCCAAAGAGCTCCGCGCCATCCATTTCGCCGGCGAAGGGCGGATGGGACCACGCCTTCTCGTCGCCCGGCGGCACCACGTCGCTGTGGCCGGCGAAGACCAAGTTGGGCTTTGCCGTGCCGATGCGGGCGTAGAGGTTTTCGACGTCGTCGGCGCCCGGCTCGCTGAAGGCCAGGTGATGCACGGCGAAGCCGGCGCCCTTGAGCACGGTTTCGAGAAACTTGAGCGCGCCGCCTTCCGCCGGCGTCACCGAGCGGCAGCGCAACAGGTCGCGGGCGATTGTCAAGGGATCGGCGCTCAAGGGGTTGCCGAAAATTCTACGAGGTCAGGCACGACGAGCCCGATTTCTTTCAGCATAGTTTGCCACGAGTCAGCTTCAATCACGAGGCCGGGAAGATCAACGCTTGTGGCAGTCCAAACTTTCGCTCTCGCATCCCTTTTCGCCTGAATTCTGTAGTTGCGATCTACATAGCGAAAGTTCGTTGACTTAGTGCGCATCTTAATCCCTGAGCAATTCATTGATGCTCGTCTTGGCGCGGGTGCGCTCGTCCACGCGCTTGACGATGACTGCGCAATAAAGGCCCGGCCCGCCACTCGTTCCCGGCAGCGTGCCGGGTACCACGACCGAGTAAGGCGGCACCTCGCCTTGGGTCACCTGGCCGTTGGCGCGGTCGACGATCCGCGTCGAGGCGCCGAGATAGACGCCCATGGACAGCACCGAGCCTTCGCGCACGATGACGCCTTCCGCCACTTCCGAGCGCGCGCCGATGAAGCAATTGTCCTCGATGATCACCGGACCTGCCTGCAGCGGCTCCAGCACGCCGCCGATGCCGGCGCCGCCGGAGATGTGACAATTTTTTCCGATCTGCGCGCAACTGCCGACCGTCGCCCAGGTGTCGATCATGGTGCCGCTGTCGACATAAGCGCCAAGATTGACGAAGCTTGGCATCAGCACGACGCCTGGTGCGATATAGGCCGAGCGGCGCACCACGCAAGGCGGCACGGCGCGGAAGCCGGCTTTACGGAAGCGCGCCGCCGTCCAGCCCTTGAACTTGGAATCGACCTTGTCCCACCACACCGCCTTTCCTGGCCCGCCCGGGATCACGCGCATGTCGTTAAGGCGGAAAGACAGCAGCACGGCCTTTTTCAGCCATTGATTGACCTGCCATGAGCCATCCGCGCGGCGCTCGGCGACGCGCGCCTTGCCGGCGTCGAGCAGTTCGAGCGCGTCGTTTACCGCCTTACGCACCGCGCCCTTGGTCTTGGGGCCGATGGTATCGCGCGTTTCGAAAGCGTCGTCGATTGTTCTGGCCAGCTTGTCGTTGGACATGGGATTCCTGCTCATTCGGGAGCGGGTTGTCGGGGGCGGGGCAGGGGATGTCAAGGCGCCGCTAGCGTCGCGCCGTGATTGCTCCGAGAAATCCAGCGAGTTCGTCGGTCAAATAATCGACATGGGCGGCGTCGCGCCCCTCCAGTTCCCAATCCTCGCGGAACACTTCGCGCTGGCCTTGCGGCACCACTAGCACCGTGGTCATGCCGAGCGCGTGCGGCGTCTCCAGGTTGCGCGCCAAATCCTCGAACATGGCGGCCTTGCTCGGGTCGACGTCATGGCGCGTAAGGAACCGCTCATAGGTTTTCGGCGACGGCTTCGGCTCGAGTTCGGCGGCGATGATGTCGAACACGTCCTCGAAATGCTGGCTGATTTCGAGCCTTCGCATCACGGCGTCGGCGTGCTTGCGCGTGCCATTGGTGAGGATGAGCTTGCGCCCCGGCAACTGCTCAATCGCCGCGCCGAGTTTAGGGTTTGGCATGAGCGGCGAATGGTCGATCTGGTGGACATAGTCGAGATAGTCGTCGGCATCCAATCCGTGCTCGGTCATCAGCCCGCGCATGGTGGTGCCGTAGCGCTTGTAATAATCCTTCTGCACTCGGAACGCCTCATCCTTCGGCACTTTGAGGAATTCGGCGACGAAGCTGCGGATACGGTCGTCGACCTGCTGCCAGAGCAGGTGATGCGGATAGAGCGTGTTGTCGAGATCGAACACCCAAGTCTCGACGCTGCCGAAGCCGCGCGGCATGGGGCGGGACCGGGTCGGCACGGTTTACGGTTCCTTGAAGCGCACGGTGGTCGACGGATTGACGCCGGCATCGATGACAGCAAAGCCGGCGGAATTCAGGCCGCGGCTCAAGCAGTCCTTGTGATTGCTTAGCTCGAACTTGCCGTCGCGCGTGCATAGCGCGACCTTGCCGCCCCAGGAAAGCGGCGCATCGCCCAGCTTGATCGTGCGCCCATTACCGTCGACCGCCTCGGCATAACTGTAAAGCCGGTGCGGCGCGCCGCGCAGGTCGGGCCGCAGGCATTTGCCGGCGCCGACGCGATACCAGCCGCGGGTGACGACGGCGCCCATCTCGACGACGCCGAGCGCGGCCATCACCGTGTATTTGGTGTCGTTGCACCAGGAAAAGCCGGGCCCTTGCGGGTTGCGGGCGGCCGCCAGCAGCGTGTCGAAAAATTCCGGCTGCGCGGCGGCGTCGGCCGCCAGCTTGTGGTCGCTGAGGAACTTTGCCAGCGCGCTTTGCGTCTTGGCGCCCTGCACGCCGTCGATCGGATAAGCGTCATAGCCGGCGATCGCGAGCAGGCGCTGGATGCCGGCAAGCCTCGCCTGTGCGTCGTCGTAGCCGGCTTCTTCGGCGAGGTAGACCGTCGGCCCCTGCGGCGTATCGGACGACCGTGCGGCGGTAAAGCGCATCTGCTGGGTCACCGGGCAGCTGCGCGCGTTGGCAATGGCGAAGTCGCCGTCGCGAACGCATAACTCGGCGTTGCCGGTCTGCGGGATGGGCGCGGTGCCGTAGACCGGCAGGGTGCGCGCATGCAGGTAGACCATGTCGGCATCGATCGCGCCGTCCAATACCGGCTTGCATGCCCCTGGATCGACGCGAAACCAGCCGCGCGTCGAGACGTTGGCGCGTTTTTCCAGTCCGATCGCGGCCTGCACCCGGTAGCTGGTGCGGTTGCACAGCATGAGCTCGGCATGCGCCGGTTCGGCCGCGAGCAGCAGAACCAAGCCGCTGAGCCATGCAATGCGATGGGTCGCGCGAATCATGCGCCATGCTAGGGCATTCGGCTGAAAGGATGGAACCGGCTTGCGAATCAACGATGCATCAGCGTGCCGACGCCGTGATCGGTCAACAGCTCGAGCAGCACGGCGTGCGGCACCTTGCCGTCCATGATGACCACGCCCTCGACGCCCTGGTCGAGCGCGTAGATACAGGTCTCCACCTTAGGGATCATGCCGCCGGAGATGGTGCCGTCGGCGATCAGCTTGCGCGCATCGGCGACCGACAATGCCTCGATCAGCTTTTTCGACTTGTCGAGCACGCCCGGCACGTCGGTGAGCAGCAGCAGGCGCTTGGCCTTGAGCGCGCCGGCGACGGCGCCGGCGAAGGTGTCGGCGTTGACGTTGAAGGTGCCGCCGGTCGCCGAGGTTGCCACCGGCGCCAACACCGGGATCAGCTCGCGGCCGATCACCTCGTTGAGCATGGTGACGTCGACCTTTTCCGGCTCGCCGACGAAGCCGAGATCGACGATTTTCTCGATATTGGAATCGGGGTCGACTACGGTGCGTGTCACCTTGCGCGCCTGCACCATGTTGCCGTCCTTGCCGCACAGCCCGATGGCCTTGCCGCCGGCGGCGTTGATGTAGCTGACGATCTGCTTGTTGATCGAGCCGGCCAGCACCATCTCGACGATCTCGACGGTCTTTTCATCGGTGATACGCAGGCCGGCGGCGAATTCCGACTTGATGCCGAGCTTCTTGAGCATGGCCTCGATCTGCGGCCCGCCGCCGTGCACGACCACCGGATTGATCGCGGTCTGCTCCAGCAGCACCACGTCGCGGGCGAAATCGCGCGCGGTCTGCTCCTGTCCCATGGCGTGGCCGCCGTATTTCACCACGACGATCTCCTCATCGTAGCGCTGCATGTGCGGCAGCGCTTCGGACAGGATGCGCGCCTGCGTCTGCGGATCGATTTTGGGGGCTTTGCTCATCGCCTCGGCCTTTGCGTGGTGGTGGCGCTCTTTTAGCGGCCGCCGCCGTTCGGCGAAAGAGGCACTATCCCGCGCGCAAGCCGGCGAGCGCCGCCGCAGTCAGGGCAAGCCAGCTGATGATCAGGATGACGCCGCCCGTGGGCGCGGCAAACGGAAACAGGCGGCCGCCGAGATAAGCCCGCGCCGCAACGTCGGCGGCGAACAAGGCGGCCCCGAGCACAAAGCCGCAGATCACGATAATGCCAAGCGGGCGCAGAATGATTCCGGAGCGGGCAGCAACTATGCCGGCGATCACCGCCACGGCGTGGATGAGTAGCAGATAGCCGGCGCTGTCGAGCCCTACGCCCGGCTTGCCGTGGGCGCCGGCGGCGGTGAGCATGATGCCGGCAGCGCCCATGACGCCGGCCAGCGCGATCAGGATCTGGTCCATGCGACGACCATAGCCCAGCTTGCGCCAGTGCAGAAGCCGAAGTCTATCGTGGCCCCACAGGACACGGCCGTATCGGGCGGCGGCAAACGATTGTGCTAAGTTTGGAGTTTCGGAGAATCGACTGGGTAAGCAGCATGGGAAAAGAGCGGATTGCGGCCTTCAGCGACGGCGTGATCGCGATCGTCATCACGATCATGGTGCTGGAATTGAAGATCCCGCACGGCGCGTACTGGACGTCGCTCAGAGAGGTGGCACCGCATTTCGTGATCTACGTGCTGAGCTTTGTTTATCTCGCGATCTACTGGAACAACCATCATCATCTGCTGCACACCGTCACGCACATCGACGGCCTCATCATGTGGGCCAATGCCAATTTGCTGTTCTGGCTGTCGCTCATTCCGGCGGCCACCGGCTGGCTCGGTGAAAACCTGCTGGCCCCGGTTCCGACGGCGGTCTACGGCGCCGTGCTGCTGATGCCGGCGATCGCCTATCTTTTGTTGCAGCTGGCGATCCTGCACCGGCACGGGCGGCGATCCGTGCTCGCGCACGCGCTCGGCAGCGATCTCAAGGGAAAGCTGTCGCCGCTGCTTTATCTCGCCGCGATCGTGTTGGCTTTCTATATGCCCTGGGCATCGATCGCCATCTATGTGCTGGTTGCGGTCATGTGGATCGTTCCCGACCGCCGGATCGAGAAGGCGCTGCCGAAAACTTAAATGCGGTGTTCGACCGCGAGCTTTCAGCGCAAGCCGCGTTCCGCCAGCAGCCGGCCAATCGCCGTGCGCAGCTCGGCGATACCGGTGCCCTCGCGGGCCGAGGTAGCCAGCACGCCGGGGAAGGCGGCCGAGCGGCGGTGCCCTGCCGGGTTCCTGCTTCTCGGCATTTCCACATTTTCGGCCAGCTTACGGCCAACTAAAGCCAGCCCGCTCCCTTCAGCTTGCCGGCGTGGCTACGGCGCAGGGAGGTTAGTATGAGTGCTTCAGATTTTGTTGAGCGGAAATATCACCTCGACGTTTCGCGGTATGCACCGCCGCAATATCGTGTCCCGGCCGGCGAGGCGACAATTCGGCCGATCCTGGAGCGGCTGAGCCGCGGCATTTCCCAGGACGATCCGAATTCAGCGTCCGCGCAGAGCGTGCCACCAGCCGAGCCGATCCACGTATACGATGCGTGTCCGCCGCCGAAGATTCCGCTTTCGACGACCGGGCGGCTTGCCGTCGCCTTGGGTCTCGCCGCCGTGCTGGCGACGGTGTCCGTCACCTTCCTCCAATCGAAGGCCGAGCATCCAGCGTCCGCTGCCTCGGCTGGCACGTCCAAGACAGCGGAAACGTCCGACCTCGCGGACAGACCTAAGAAGGTGCATACCGTGACGTTGCGGCCGGAAACAACGATGGCGGCCGAAGCGCAATCTGCCACCGTCGCGAAGCAGCCAGCGCCGCCGCCGGCGCAATCCGGCGCCAGCGTTGCCGATCGAATCGAAGCAGTCGGCATGAAGCCGGCGCAGCCGCGTCCCGAAGCCGAACGCGCGCTCACGGCGCCGCTGGCGACGTGGGCCATGTTTCCCGCCGTGCCTGCTTCGGGGCCATGGAGCGCTGCGACCGAGCCGGCGGACGTCAATAATGTGAAAGATGCGCCGGAGCAGGCGGCCAGTGTTCCGCACCGTCAGGCAAAAGCCACCAAACATGTTCGGCACAACAGCAGGCGTCGGGCGCGGCCGCAACAGGCGCAATCCGCCGCGGCAAAACCGCAGCTGGCAAAGCAAGCGGCGGCGCCGGCGGAGACCCAGACAAACGCGGCTCAGCCCATCAAGAAGTTTCCGCTCCAGGCTGCCTTGGATGCAATCTTTGGAAACAGCAACGATAGCGGCTCTGGCGGTGCCGCGCCGACGACGAGTGAGGCGGCATTCCGCTAGCGCAAGACCGCTTACGGCCTTAGGCGACGCCGCGCTCCGCCAGCAGCCGGGCAATCGCCGCGCGCAGCGCGGGGATACCGGTGCCCTCGCGGGCGGAGGTTGCCAGCACGCCGGGAAAGGCGGCCGGGCGCTTGGCCAGCGCCGCCTCGACTTCCGCGATGCGGGCGGCAAGCTCCGGCGCCTTCACCGCGTCTGCCTTGGTCAGCACGATCTGGTGGCTGACCGCGACCTGGCCGAGCGCATCGAGCACGGGCGCATCGGTCGGTTTGAGGCCGTGGCGCGCGTCCACCAGCACATAGACGCGGGCGAGGTTGGCGCGCCCGCGCAAATAGGCGTGGATCAACTCGGTCCAGGCCGCGATCTTGGACTTGGCGGCGGCGGCATAGCCGTAGCCGGGCATGTCGACGATGCGCAAGGCGCCGGCGCCGGCAAAGAAGATTAGTTCCTGCGTGCGCCCGGGCGTGCGCGAAATGCGTGCCAGGCTTTTGCGGCCGGTGAGGGCGTTGATCAGGCTCGACTTGCCGACATTGGAACGGCCGGCGAACGCGATCTCGACCCCGCGCATGGCGGGAAGCGAGCCGGGCGAGCCGGCGGCGGCGACAAAGCGCCATTCGCCGGTGAACAGCCGCCGGCCGGCTTCGATCTCGTCGCGGGTGATGTCGATCATTGCTTGAGGCTTTCCCTCATCCAGGTGCTTGTGCTCAGAAATGGCAACATACTCCGTTCGTTCCCGCGGAAGCGGGAACCCAGCGCTTGGCCAAAGAACTGGGTCCCCGCTTTCGCGGGGACGAACGGTACTGCAAATTGCTCACCATCAGGAGCACAGGCTGGCAAGGCGTGGCAATCACCGGCGTCTTTGCTGCCTGCTCGACAGCCCGCTCAGCTCGCGCAAGGTCCGCGTCAGCGTTTCGAGGGCGCGAGCGGTCTTGGCCGCGTCGTCTGGATAAGCACGCCCCTCCGCAATGCGCGCGAGCTCCCGTTGGATGGCCGGCAGCACGGTCGTGACCGCCTTTTGCAGGGCGGGCGCAAGCGGGCCTGCGTCGCCCGCGGCAGGCTGCACGGATGCGATGGGCGGCGCGGCCCCACACCCGTCTTCCGCTGGCGCGGGCGCCGAAGGTTGCGCCACGATCACCGCCGTGCCGGACGGCGCGATTGTCCCGTCCACGACCAGACACGCCGGCGGCCCCTCGCGCGGGATGGGCTTGCGCCGCCGCCGCCAGTGCCAGCGCCGCATGCGGTCGCGCAGCGTGCCGGACGAAATGCCGTGCTCGGCGCAGATGTCCGCGACCGGCCGGTCGGTGTGCTCGTAGTCGTAGCGGATCTGCGCCCAGGCTTCGGGGGTGAGGGCGGGCATGGTCGGTCCTTTGAAGTTGGCATGCGTATCAGCGGGCGGGGCGTCGCATCTCGTGCCCTCTCCCCTTGTGGGAGAGGGCAACGCGGAGCATCAGCGGAAAAGAATGGGTGAGGGGGGTGAAGCCACCCGATCGTGCATGCGGAAATGCCGGTGATGCCCTCTCCCGCGAGGGGAGAGGGCGCAATAACAGTAGCCGCCATCGCGGAGCGGACGACGTGCAGCAACGCCCAATTATGGGAGGATGCCCGATTGCTAGCCGGGCAGCGTCACGCTGTCAAGGAATATTATCCTCTTATTTCGTTCGGGCACCAGGGCATTACCCATGGTCGTGATGCGATAGTCGCGTTGAGTCGGAGCCTGAGCGCCGTACGACTGTCTTGCATCGCTTGACATGGCCGCCTGCTGTCTAGTATTACTTTACACGTGATCCGCTCCTATCGAAGCAAGGCGCTTGAGCGTTTCGCGCTCACCGGCAATCGACGAGGCCTGAGCGTTCAGAAGCCGGAGCGGATGGCGAGGCTCTTGAAGGCGCTCGACGCGGCGACGAAGCCGGGCGCGCTGGATTTGCCCGGCCTGCGTTTTCACGCCCTCAAAGGCGTCGCGAAGGGGCGGTTTGCGGTGTGGGTGAGCGAGAATTGGCGGCTCACATTCGGATGGGACGGCATGGACGCCGTCGACGTCGATCTGGAGGACTATCACTGATGCGCAAGCGAAAAAGCATGACGGCGGGGCTTGCTCCGGTGCATCCCGGTGCGCTGCTGCGCGAGGACATCCTGCCGTTGGTCGCTATGCCGAAAGCGAAGGTTGCGCGCGCGCTCGGCATTTCGCGCGCGCAGCTCTATGCGATCCTGAGCGAGCGGGCGCCGGTGACGGCGCCGATGGCGCTGCGGCTCGGCCGCTTCTTCGGCAACGGTCCCGAGCTGTGGCTCAACATGCAGTCGAATTACGATCTCGAAACGCTTGGCCGCGCCATGGCGCGGGAGATCGCGCGCATTCCGAAGGTCAGCGCGGCTTGAGTGGCGTAGCCCGGATGGAGCGCGGCGTCCGTAGCCCGTAGGGCGGATTAGCGAAGCGTAATCCGCCATCTCGCATCCGATCTCTTTTCGACACTTCGCGTATATTCGCGGCGCCATAGGCTTCGCTATTGCGCCCTACAGGCTGACTGGGCGGCTTCTCAGACTGCAATAGGTTCATGGCAGGGCCGCAATAACCATAACTTCAACGAGCATCCCAGGTCGCCAAAAGTCGGTCGTGAGGCAGGCCCGCGCCGGAGCGTTTTCCGGATCGACCCACTCGTTCCAAACAGAATTGTGATCTTCGAACAAACGCATGTCAGCGATCCAGACCTGGACGCTTAGTAGATGTGATTTGTCGGTTCCCGCGATCTTGAGAAGCTCATCGACGCGTCGCAGCACTTGAGCAGTCTGGGTTTTGATATCGCCAACAATCGGGTCTGGGGTGACGCCGGCGAAATAGGCGACGTTGCCGTGAACGACCGCCTGGCTGATGATTGGCTGACCGCGATTCTCCTCTGATATCTGCCTAATTTCGTGGCGCATGATCGACATCATGTTTCCTTATCCGTGGATTGAGTGGCTTCTTGGGCGGCGGCCGTGACGTCATCCACCAAAGCGGTCGAAGTCGTTTTGCCGGCCTTTTTTGGGGCCGCTTACTCGCAAGGAAGCATGACGATCGAGCCCGTAGTTCTGCGTTCGCCGATGAACTTGTGCGCGGCTGCGGCCTCCCGAAGCGGAAAGGTTTTGACAACGTTGCTCGTTATCACCCCTTGTGCGACGGCCTCGAACAGGGATTTTGCTCCGGCGTCGATTTCGCTACGGTTCGAGATGTAATGGGAAAGCGCGGGACGGGTGATGATGAGAGATCCGCGAACGCCCAGATCTTCGATGAGGTCGATCGGATCGGGAACGCCTGACGCCTGGCCGTAAGCCGCGCACATGCCGACCAGCCGCAGGCAGTCGAGCGACCTTTGCAGCGTGTCCTTGCCGATCGACTCATAGACAACATCGACGCCTTTTCCGTCCGTAATCTCACGGGTGGCAGCTACGAAGTCGTCGGTCGAGTAATTGATAACGTGATGACAACCGAGAGTTCGAGCAATTTTGGCCTTCGCGTCTGTACTAACGGTGCCGATCACGGTGGCTCCGAGATGCCGCGCCCAAGGACAAAGGAAGTGGCCCATGCCGCCGGCAGCCGCATGGATCAGAACATGATCTCCCGGCTGTACCTTGTGCGTTCGATGCAGGAGATACTGCGCGGTCATTCCCTTCAGGATCAGTCCTGCCAGTTGAACGTCGTCCAACGGCAAGCCCTTTGGAATTTTGATCAACTTATCAGCCGGGTAAAGGCGCTCCTGGCTATAGGCGCCGAGTGGGGGAAGGCAGGTGCAAACTCGTTCGCCGACGGAGAACCCCGTGACGTCAGGACCCAACTCCTCGATCTCGCCAACTCCTTCGAAACCGACGACAACCGGCGGATCGCCGACAATCATCGGGTGCGGGATACCTGCTCGATGGTACGTATCAGCGAAATTTACGCCGACGGCCGTGCTGCGAAGGCGTACCTGGCCACGCTCGGGAGCCCCGACCTCAATCTCTTTCCAAACGAAGTTGTCGGGCGCACCTTTTTTGTAGATTACCGCCGCCATTCCCAAGATGCGCTCCTCCTGTTGTTGGCCGCATTCTTGCTGCGAGGTTCGCAATTGTCTCGCGCGAACAGTTAGGCCCATGCCGAACTGTTTTTGATTGATATGCCACCAGTGTCAGCGATAGGGTTAAGAATGGTCGCGGCGGCAAATCTGGTGGAGGTGGCCGCTCTCGTGGGTGATACTGCGCGAGCGACGATGCTTAATGCCCTTATGGGCGGCCAGTCGCTGACGGCCACTGAGCTTGCTTACTGCGCCAATGTCTCTCGCGCGACGGCGAGCGGACACCTGAGCAAGTTGGTTGCCGCGCGGCTTTTAACTGTCACTCGCCAGCGCCGCTTTAGCTATTATCGGATCGCGTCCCCGCTGGTCGCGACAATGTTGGAGAGCATCAAGGTCGTCGCCGCCATAGAGGTGCCACCGCGCCGTCAGCCGCGGTCAGCAAACGACGATGCACTCCGTTTTGCCCGAAGTTGCTACGATCACCTGGCTGGCAAAATAGGAGTTGCTATTACCGATGCACTTGTTGCCATGCGGCACGTCGTACTCACCGACGAAGGCGGTGAGATCACGTCTTCGGGCGAGCGCTTTTTTTCCGCGTTCGGCGTTGATCTGACGCCGCGGACACGGCGGATTTTCTGCCAACCTTGTCTCGACTGGAGCGAGCGTCGTTATCACCTCAAGGGACTGGTCGGAGCTCGGGTTCTGGATCGTCTATTGGAGCTCGGATGGCTCAAATGTGTGTCGGACAGCCGTGCACTGCAACTAACGTCGTCTGGAAGGGCGGGCCTGTCCAAAATCTTCCATATCGAGATCAACAACGAGGGTGTGTTCGAATATAAATTGTCGTCTGCCGATGTCGATTGCCATTTAACCCGCCCCCAATCGGATCGTGCCCTCCAAAATACTACTAAGGATATCACGGCCTGACTGGCAGGTCTGTGGCCGACTTCATGGTGACCTGACGCCGAGCAAGGTTGCTGTTTTTCTTGCAGTGCGAATAGTTGCGAATGGCCCTTAGCCGACGTGCTGTTTGCACGGGTGTACGTCAGCTTCCAAGGGTAATGCTGACGTGCAGAGTAAGTGACCTCAAAACGCAAATGGCCGGGACAAGCCCGGCCATGACGGTAAACGCAAGAAAGACGAGACCTATTCCTGCGTCTTCTTTTTAACAAACATCGCCTTAATATTATCGAACAACTCAATCTTCGCCCCGTGCTTGCGCATGATGACGCTCTGCTGCGCCACCGACAGCGAGTTGTTCCAGGCCCAGTAGATCACCAGCCCGGCCGGAAAACCCGCCAGCATGAAGGTGAAGATCACCGGCATCCAGTCGAAGATCATCTTCTGGGTCGGATCGGGCGGCGACGGGTTGAGCTTCATCTGCGCCCACATGGTCACGCCCATGATCAGCGGCCACAGGCCGAGATGCAGGAAATGGCCGATCACCGGAACGACGGTGGGGTCGAACGGAATGAGGCCGAACAAATTGAACACATTGGTCGGATCGGGCGCCGAGAGGTCGTGGATCCAGCCGAAGAACGGCGCGTGCCGCATCTCGATGGTGACGAACAGCACCTTGTAGAGCGAGAAGAACACCGGAATCTGGATGGCGATCGGCAGGCAGCCGGCCACCGGATTGATCTTCTCCTTCTTGTAGAGCGCCATCAGCTCCTGCTGCTGCTTGGCCTTGTCGTCGGGATAGCGCTCGCGCAGCGCGGCCATCTGCGGCTGCACCGCCTTCATCTTGGCCATCGAGGCGTAGGACTTGTTGGCGAGCGGGAAGAACGCAACCTTGATCAGCACGGTGACGATCAGGATGGCGAGGCCAAAGTTGCCGACCAGCCGGTAGAACCAGTCGATCACTTTGAACAGCGGCTTGGTGATGAAATAGAACCAGCCCCAGTCGATCAGCAGGTCGAAGCGGTTGATATGGAATTTTTCTTCGTAGTCGTTGATGACGTTCTGTTCCTTGGCGCCGGCAAACAGTCGCGCGGTGGCGGTTGCGGTCGCGCCCGGCGCCACCGTTTTGGCGTCGAGCAGGTAATCGGTCTGGTAGGTTTCCTTGTCGCCGAGCTTACCGCTGGAAAAGCGCGCCTTGAGATGCGCCGTCGGGTCGGGCAGCAGCGTCGTGGCCCAATATTTGTCGGTGATGCCGAGCCAGCCATTGGTGACGTCGAAATTGACGACCTTTTTTTCTTCGACCTTCTTGTAGGTGTATTCCTGCAAGCCGTCGTCGCCGAGCACGCCGATCAGGCCTTCATGTAAAATGTAGTAGCCGAGCGTTTTCGGCGTGCCGTGGCGCGAGATCAGCCCGTAAGGATAGAGCGAGACCGGGTTGGCGCTCTTGTTCACCACTTCATCCTTGATGGTGAACAGGTACTTGTCGTCGACCGCGATGGTGCGGTGGAATTCGAGCCCCTCGCCGTTGTCGTAGGTGAGCGTCACCGGATGGCTGACGCTGAGCGTGCCGGAGCCCACCTGCTGCCAGACGGTATTCGAGGTCGGCAGCTTGATCTTGGTGTCCGGACCGCCGGTCCAGCCGAACTCGGCATAGAACGGGTCGGCGCTGCCGGACGGCGACAGCAGCACGATCGGCGGTGATTTCGGATCGACCGTCTCGTGGAACTTGACCAGCGCCAGATCGTCGATGCGCGCGCCCCTAAGGTCGATCGAGCCTTGCAGGCTGTCGGTCGCGATCGGGATGCGCGGCGAGGTCTTGAGCGACGCAGCCCGGCTGATGGGGGCGCCGGCGGGCGCTTGTGTCGGCTGCCCGGGCGGCTGCGGTAGTCCCGGCTGGGCCGACGGTTGCGCCGGTTGCGCGTTCTGGCTCGGCTGCGCGGCCTGCTTTTGCTGCTGCTGTTGCTGTTGCTGGGTTTGCAGCTGTTCCTGCCGCGCCTTCTGCTGCGGCAAGCCGACAAAAAATTGCCAGGCGATCAGCACGACGGCCGACAGCACGATGGCGAGGATGGTGTTCTTGTCGTTCATCGGGATTCCGTCTTGCCGTTACGCCCCGCATGCACGCGCCGCAACGCAACGTCAAAGTCCTTTGTCATCCGCTCGAACGGCACTTTCAGCGCCGCGCGGCGCCCGACTAGCACATAATCATGACCGGTCCGCGTCCGGTTCCCGGCCGCGAGCCTTACCATCTCCCGCAAGCGGCGCCGAACACGGTTGCGCTCGACGGCATTGCCGACTTTCTTCGACACGGTAAAGCCGAAGCGCACCGGCCCATCGTCCGCCCGCTTACGCGCCTGCAGCAGGAACGCCGCGGCAGAGGTCTTGGTCCCGGACGCCGCAGCCAGAAAGTCCGCCCGTTGCCTCAATCGTTCCATGAAAACAATGCGCGCGGACCCCGTGCCGCGTCAGGCGGAAAGCCGCTTGCGTCCGCGCGAGCGCCGTGCCGATACCACCTTGCGCCCGCCCTTGGTGGCCATGCGCGCGCGGAAACCGTGACGGCGCTTGCGTACAAGCTTGCTCGGTTGATAGGTCCGCTTCACGATTAAGTTCTCCGCTGGTCGCGCCGTGGCGGCGGGAGCGCCCGGGCGACCCCGCAATTCGCCATGAAAATCCGCATGGAGTGCGGATCGGCACGCGATTTGCGCGGCTTATAAGGGAGGGGCTAGGGCGCGTCAATGCGACCGCCGGCGCGGGGCTATACGGGCCTTTGCCGGTCAAAAGCCGTCACAAGCGGTTGATGGCGGCCCCCGCATCGCGGGCGTTCGTATATATAACTCGCATGTCCGCATCCGCCTCCTTTGGCCCGCTGGCCCGCCGCCTGCTCCCGTTGGCCGCGATTGTCGTGCTCGCGGTCGCGGCCTATTTGACCTTCGGCCGCGGCATGATCTCGCTGGAGGCGCTGGTCCATCACCGCGCGGCCATCGACGCCTTCGTGATGCAGCACCGGGTGCTGGCGGTGCTCGCCTATATCGCGCTCTACGTGGTGACGGTCGCGCTCTCGCTGCCGGGCGCCACTTTCCTGACCGTGGCCGGCGGCTTTCTGTTCGGGCTGCTGCTCGGCGCCTTGGCCGCCGTGATCGGTGCCACGCTCGGGGCCACGGTCATCTTCCTAGTGGCGCGCACCGCGCTCGGCGAGCCCTTGCTCAAGCGCGCTGGCCCGCGGGCCAACCAGTTGGCGCAAGGGTTCCGCAACGACGCCTTCAGCTATCTGTTGTTCCTGCGGCTGGTGCCGGCCTTTCCGTTCTTCCTGGTCAACCTAGTGCCGGCTTTCGCTGACGTGCGGCTATCGACCTTCATCGTCGCCACCGCGCTCGGCATTATTCCCGGCGGCACGGTCTATGCCTTCGCCGGCACGGGCCTCGACAGCGTCATCGCCGCCCAGAAAGATGCCTATGACGCTTGCATGGCTGCCGGCCATACCGATTGCCACCTGACCTTCAACGCCCAGGGCATCCTGACGCCGGAGTTCATCGGCGCGCTGATCGCGCTCGGCGTGCTGGCTCTGGTGCCGGTGGTGGTGAAGCGGCTGCGGGCGCGCTCGCGCGCGGCCATGTAGTATGGTTGCCCGACAAGCGGGCGAGGGGGCATGGCCGAGACACTGACACCCGACATTTGCGTGATCGGCGGCGGCTCCGGCGGCTTGTCGGTGGCGGCCGCCGCAGCGGCTTTCGGCGTGTCCTGCGTGCTGATCGAAAGCCACAAGATGGGCGGCGACTGCCTCAATACCGGCTGCGTGCCGTCGAAGGCCTTGCTGGCGGCGGCCAAGCGGGCGGAGCTCGCGCGCAGCGCCCTGCCGTTCGGGGTATCGGCGCAAACCGAGGTTGATTTTGCCAAGGTGCACGCCCACGTGCAGCGCGTGATCGCGGCCATCGCGCCCAACGACTCGGTGGTGCGGTTCACTGGGCTCGGCGTGACCGTGATCAAGGGCCGCGCCAAATTCAAGGATCGCCGCCGCGTCTTGGTTGGCGATAATTACGAAGTGCGCGCGCGGCGCTTCGTGATCGCCACCGGATCGAGCGCGGGCGTGCCGCCCATCCCCGGCATCGACTCCGGCCCGTATTTGACCAACGAAACCATTTTCAAACTCACCGAGCGGCCACGCCATCTCGTCGTCATCGGCGCAGGCCCCATTGGACTTGAAATGGCGCAAGGCTTCCGCCGGCTCGGCAGTGAGGTGACGGTGCTGGAAGCCTTCGCTCCGCTCGCAAAGGATGATCCGGAATGCGCCGCGATCGTGCTCGCCCAACTCGAACGCGAAGGCGTCACTATTCGCGGCGGCGTGAAGGTCGTCCGCGTCGGCTATTCGGCCAGCAGCGTGATGGTGACTTATGCCACCGACGACGGCGAGGAGACGGTCGAAGGCAGTCATCTGCTGGTCGCCGCCGGGCGCAAAGCCACGGTCGACGGGCTCGATCTCGAAGCCGCCGGCATCCGCTACGACCGCACCGGCATTGCAGTGAATCGCAAGCTCAAGACCAGCAACCGGCACGTTTACGCCATCGGCGACTGCGCGGCGGGACAGTTGCAGTTCACCCACGCTGCCAATTATCACGCCGGCTTGGTGATCCGCAACGCGCTGTTCCGTTTGCCGGTGCGCGTCAACAACGACGTCATTCCATGGGTGACTTATACCGAACCGGAGCTCGCGCAGGCCGGCCTCACCGAGGCGGAGGCGCGCAAGCGTAAGATAAAAATCCGCATCCTGCGCTGGCCTTACTACGACAACGACCGCGCCCAGACCGAGCGCGAGACCCACGGCCACATCAAGGTCATCACCAACAGGAAGGGCAAGATCGTCGGCGTCACAATTGTCGGCGCGCAGGCTGGCGAATTGATCGCCACCTGGGTGCTGGCGCTGGCGCGGAGCCTTAACATTCGTGCCATGACGGGGATCGTGCTGCCCTATCCAACGTTGTCGGAAATCGGCAAACGCGCGGCCATCGACTTTTTTACGCCAAGTTTGACGAGCCTTTGGGTGCGGCGCATCATAGCTTTCATGCGAATCTTCGGTTGAGGCGCTATTGCAAGAAGCAACCGAGCCAACGGTCGAACAGATAACGCCGGGACCGGCGCGCACGGCCCGCGGCCCGCGCGTGGGCCTGTCCGGCAAGCTCCTGTTCCTCACCATCGTGTTCGTGATGGTGGCGGAAATCCTCATCTACGTGCCGTCGATCGCCAATTTCCGCATCAACTGGCTGAACGACCGATTGGCCGCCGCCCACACCGCCGCGCTGGTGCTCGAAGCTGCGCCCAGCGGCATGGTGCCGGAAAGCCTGGCCAAGCAGATCCTGGAAAGCATCGGCGCGCGCGCGGTGGCGATAAAGATGGGCAATGAGCGCCGCCTGCTCGCCGCCTCCAACGTGCCGTCGCGCATCGCGCAGGATATCGACATGCGCCAGGTGCGCTGGTGGCACGCCATCATGCACGCCTTCGACACGTTGCTGTACTGTATGCCCGACGACGTGATCCGGGTGGTGGGGCCGGCGCCGATGGCGCATGGCGAGTTCCTCGAAATCGTGCTCGACGAAGCGCCGCTGTGCAAAGCGATGTGGACCTTCTCGGTCAACATTTTGCTGCTCTCGCTGGTGATCTCCGGCATCACCGCGGCGCTGGTGTTCCTTGCGCTGCATTATTTGCTGGTGCGCCCGATGCGGCGCATCACCGACAATATGATCGCGTTCCGCGCCGATCCGGAAAATCCCGGGCGCGTCATCGCCGAATCCGGTCGCGGCGACGAAGTCGGCACCGCCGAGGAGGAGCTTGCCGCCATGCAGCGCGAGCTTGCCTCGATGCTGCATCAGAAAAACCGGCTGGCGGCGCTGGGCCTAGCGGTGTCGAAGATCAATCACGATCTGCGCAACCTGCTGGCCTCGGCGCAATTGTTTTCCGATCAACTTTCCCACGTGCCCGACCCGAAGGTGCAGCGCTTCGCGCCAAAATTAATGCGTGCGCTCGAACGTGCGATCGCGTTCTGCCAGTCGACGCTGTCCTATGGCGCGGCGCAGGAGCCGCCGCCAGAACGCAGGACCGTCGCCATCGAGCCGCTGGTCGAGGAGGTGCACGAGGCGCTGGGCTTGAGCTTCGACGTGCCGATCCGCTGGATTGTCTCGGTCGAGCGCGGGCTGACGGTCGAGGCCGATCACGATCAATTGTTCAGGGTGCTGGTCAATGTCGCCCGCAACGCCGTGCAGGCGCTGGAGGCGCGCGGCGCCCGCGATCCGGCGCGCGACCAGATCCGCATCACCGGCCGGCGCGAGGGTAGTGTGGTCGTGCTGGAAGTCTCCGATACCGGCCCCGGGGTCCCTGAGAAAGCGCGCGCCCATATGTTCGAGGCGTTCCAGGGTTCGACGCGGGCCGGCGGCGCGGGCTTGGGCCTTGCGATCGCCGCCGAGCTGGTGCGCGCCCACGGCGGCGAAATTGGGCTGGTGCCGGGAACCATCGGCGCCACCTTCCGCATCACGATTCCCGACAGCGCGGTTGATCTGAATTCACGGCGTGGCGAGCGCGCGCGGGCCTAAGCTTCCGGGAACAGAAGCTTTTCCGCGGTGTTCGTCTGGTCATGGACAAACACCCAAACGACTTTGCCGCGGCGCCGAAACCGGTGAGCCTGCTCGCGGTGGCGACCGCGGTGCCGCCGCATCAGATCGAGCAATCAGCCGCCGCGGAAGCTGCCCGCCGCATCTATGCGCGCAGCTTCGCGCGCTATCCCAAGCTCGCCGATGTCTTTCTCAATGCCGGCATCGAGCGGCGCTATGCGGTGCGGCCGCTGGAATGGTTCATGGCGCCACGCGGCTGGCCCGAGCGCACGCAGGCCTATCTCGACGGCGCCGGCGCGCTGTTCGTCGAGGCCGCACGCGCGGCGCTTGATCGCGCCGGCATCGCGGCGAGCGACATCGATGTCATCGTTACTGTGTCGTCCACCGGCATCGCGACGCCGAGCTTGGAGGCACGTGTCTCAAGCGAAATGGGATTCAAGCCAAGCGCGCTGCGCGTGCCGGTGTTCGGCCGCGGCTGCGGCGGCGGCGTGGCCGGCCTTGCGCTCGGCGCGCGACTTGCCCGCGCGGAGCCCGGCGAGGTCGTGCTGGTGGTCGCGGTCGAATTGTGCACTTTGGCGTTTCGTGGCGACCGCAGCGGCAAGGCCGACGTGATCTCGTCGGCGCTGTTCGGCGACGGCGCCGCCGCCGCCGTGCTGCGCGTCGAGCGCGGTGAGGGCGCCTTGCAGATCGGCGCCGCAACCGAGCACACCTGGCCCAACACGCTTGACATCATGGGCTGGACCGTCGATCCGGTCGGCTTCGGCGTTGTGCTGTCGCGCTCACTGCCGCGCTTCGTCGAGCAGCGGCTGGCGGCGCCGGCGCGCCGCTTCGTCAAGGCCGCGCGGCTCACCGCCCCGCAATTCATCCTTCATCCCGGCGGCGCCAAGGTGCTCGACGCGGTCGAGACGGCGCTCGAATTGCAAAAGGGCACGCTGCGCGACGAGCGCGAGGTGCTGCGCGGGCACGGCAACATGTCGGCGCCGAGCGTGCTGTTCGTGCTTGATCGCGTCCTCAAGCGCGGCTTGCGCGGATCGGCGATGCTGGCGGCGCTCGGCCCCGGCTTCACCGCGAGCTTCCTGGCGCTCGAGGCTGCCCATGGGTGAGGGCGCCTGGTTGATCGCTTTCGTCGCTGCCCAGCGGCTCATCGAGCTCAGCTTCGCGCGATGGAACACGTTGCGACTGCGCGCCGCCGGCGGCGTCGAATTCGGCGCCACACATTATCCGCTTATGGTGGCGCTGCATGCGTTCTGGCTGCTCGGCCTGTGGATGCTCGGCCACGGCCGTGCCGTCGATCCGGTCTGGTTGGCGGTCTTTGTCGTGTTACAGGCCGGTCGGCTGTGGGTGATCATGAGTCTCGGGCGGCGCTGGACCACCCGCGTGATCGTGCTGCCGGGCATACAGGCGGTGGCGCGCGGGCCCTATCGCTGGCTCAGCCACCCGAACTATCTGATCGTGGCATTGGAGATCGCGGTGGTTCCGCTGGCACTCGGGCTGCCAGCGTTTGCGCTCGCCTTCACGCTCGCCAATGCGGCGCTGCTCAGCCTTCGCATCTGCGTGGAGAACCGGGCGCTGGCCTGGGCGGTGCAAGCAGCGCCGGCGCAGGCACTTTCGGCGGCAACCCTTGCCAATGGGTACCCAAAACGTTAGCTAATGCCCGGTTCCGAGGCTCAAATTTCGCCGGCGGGATCAAGCGCCCGTAGCTCAGCTGGATAGAGCACCAGACTACGAATCTGGGGGTCAGGAGTTCGAATCTCTTCGGGCGCGCCATTTTATGGCATAAGCTAACTTCTCGAAAACTTCGTTGACGCGCTGTTGACGCGCGCGACACAAATCGAGAGGCAAAGACACCCGAACTAACTCTTAATCAGCGGGTCCAAGGTTCGAGTCCTTGTGCGCCCACCAATAATTTCAATAAGTTAGCAGAAATCACGTCTGGCACCTGCGGTGTATAAGTAATGCTGCAAGCAATGCGCCGCGCCGCCCGAGAAGAGGGCTGGCGCGCCTGCGCTAGCGGACGGCCCCATAAACGGCGTAGGACGGCGCTGGACTCGTTTTCGCCGCGCGCCCGCCACCCGGGGCAGGGGCTCTGCGGTGTGCGCATCAGCGCGCGTCGCCCGCGCGATTTCCTGGGACTAAATCGGCCCCACACACCCCCGTAACCAACAATGGGGAAAGCGAAATGCAACGCATCGAATTCAGCGACCTAACAAACCGACTACATCGGAACACGATGGCAGCAGCGGCGCTGATCATCGCCATCGCTTTCTTCAATCTCAAGATCGGCAAGGCGACCGCCGAGGGCCTTGAACTCCAAAATCTCACCACAGGCGTTCTAATCTGGTCCGCATTCGCCGTACTGCTCTACCACGCCGTCGCGTTCTGCCTTAGGTCAATTGAGGAATACGAGCACTGGGAATTAACTCTCCCAGATAGCGAGGCAGGTGTATGGGACGGTGGTGTAATTACAGTCGACCTCGCTCGTCGACTAAAAGACGCGGCCGAAACACTGACAAAGATCACCAAAAACTCCGGCGCTATTGGGCACCAAGGACAAACTATCTTTTCGGAAAATGACGCTAAGCAGCTGAAGGAAGTCTCAGAGGCGGCTGTGGTCTATGCGAAGCGATTTGCAAATTTTCCCAAGATTACCCGCACGCGCTTCTGGATTTGGGATATCGGAGTAACATTGGCAGTTGTAGTGGTCGCTCTGCTGTTTGCCGCTACGGCCTTGTCTTCGGGCCATCAGCTCTTCTGCAACAGCTAACGTGGAGGAAATGCGGAAGAGATGACCCGCGCCCGAGTTCAGCCGTCCCGCCGGTTAGTCGACCGCGAGTACCCGCACCAGGTCACCGTGCCGGCCGAGAGCGTGGGCGGGAAGAACTTTGACTCGGTGATCGTCTTCCACGCGCAGATCAGCCAGCCGCAGCGGAGCCGCTCGGTGTTCAGGGACGACCGCTGGTTCGCGGTCTATTGCTTCGCCGACCCGCAGCACGCACGGTCGTTTCAGGCACTGTTCGGGGGCGAGATCGATCAGGCCTAGCCGCACGCGGGCTGGCGCGGCTGAGCTAGTGTGGACGTGGCCTCGTTTCCAGCGCGCCGGGTGTCGGGGGGCGCTCCCCCTGCGGGCAAGTTAAGGTAAGCTGGTTTGACTTACACTGCGAGAACTCGCGGATGACAAATGGTTCGGAAGGGCAACGGTTCTCTCTAGCGTATGGCCGCAGAGGTGAGCCGAGCGACGACAGCCTGCGGATGCGCCGGCGCATCGCGGCCCTAATCGAGCAAGCCGACGAATCTACAAAATATGAGCTCGGCAAGGAATTAGAGCGCGTGCACGGCTTGGAGACGTGGCAGTACGTCACGAGCGTGGGCGGTTACACCCAATACAACTGGACTCGCTTCCTGGCCGAGGCCGAACTTCGGGACGTACTCGATCTAATATCGACGGCGATGGATGTGATCGAAGATCGCCAGTGGTGGATCAGTGATTTACGACGAATCTTTGCCGAAGAGCACGTTCGCTATCATGTCAACGACGCTGGTGGAGTTCGGTTCGCTATCGACGAATCGTTCGAGGAAGGCAACGCCGCAACAATTTCGGCGCTCGGGGCACCTCGCTATGCAACGACCCTCGCGACGTTCGAAACAGCACTGAACGCGTTAGTGGCCGTCCCTCCGCGCGGCAAGGACGCGGTCCGTGGCGTATTTTCAGCGGCTGAAGGGCTTTTCCGCCTGATCTTTCCCAAAGCCCAGCGACTCGGTGGCGACGAGATCACCACCTATCTTCAACCAATGATCCAAACGCGCTTCGCCGACCAAGCCGCTCGAGGAGCGGCGCTGAAGAGCCTTCGTAGCTTCAGAGAGTGGGTCGACGCCGCGCATTTCTATCGACACGAGCCGAACCATGCCGAGCCTAACGAGCCGCCGCTCGAACTCGCCGTATTGCTCGTCAGCACGGGGGCCGGCTGGATCAGATGGCTGGCAGAAATCGACCCCCAGCGTGGCCAGCTAGACGTTGGAGCCCCATAACCGCTCCGCCGCGTCGCGCAGCTCGGTCCACTGGTGCCAGAGCCCGTTGGAAACGACCAGCACATCGCCGCACCTGAACGCCCGTACCTCCACGTCGGCCTTTGTCATCCTGTCCTGCTGGTGCAGGCGGCGGACGTGGCGGCAAATCTTCGCGATGGCCTGCGCCCTCCGCCGAGCGCGCAAGTGGTCCTGATTAGTCGCCGCCACCGGAGATCCCCAGCTCGCCGTGCGCGTTGCCGATGAAGGACTGCACCCTCTGCGGCGTCAGTGCCCGATCTTCTCATCGCTGCCCACTAGGTGCATTATTGAACCGAAGGTCACAGACCATGAAGCTCACGCTCAAGCACGCCCTCGCCGCTATAATTCTGGTGTTGAGCTTTGCTGCGCCCGTAGCCGCACTTACCGATGCAGAATATGTAGCAAATGAACGTAAGATGGCAGAAACAGGCAACCCGCTTCACCAATACTTTCTCTGGTTAGCCTATGAGCAAGGCAAGGGCGTACCGCAGGACTATGCCGAGGCGGTGAAGTGGTATCGCCTCGCAGCTCGCCAAGGACTTCCTAATGCCCAATTCCACCTTGGGCTCATGTATTACGCAGGCCGGGGAGTACCGCAGGACTTTGTCCGCGCCCACATGTGGTTCAACTTAGCGAAGGCGTTTGGCTACGAATTTGCCGAATCATTCCGTGACAAAGTCGAACGGCAAATGACCCCCGCGCAGATCGCCGAAGCGCAGAAGCTCGCACGCGAGTGGAAGCCGAATAAGCAGCAACTTCACTAATGCGCTTCGCGCCTGCAGCAGCTAGAATAAAAAAGCCGGGCAAGACAATCGCCGGCCCGGCTCTGAGTAGGGAGGAAAACACGTACTCGTGACGAATACGTGTCTACTACACTGTGCGCCGAGAAGATTGATAAAACCTTTCACTGCACCGTTGGGCCAGCCAGCCAATGCAAACCCCCATGACCCTCGGCAACATGCGCGCCAACGGCGTCCACTCGCTCGCCATTTATTGCGCCGGGTGCGGCTGCCATCACGAGGCTGTCTTAGACGTGAGCGCCTATCTCGATGACGTGCCGGTGCCGTCGTTCGGGCTACGCATGGTCTGCACGGCCTGCGGGGCCATCGGTGCGGACGCTAGGCCGAACTGGAATGAGCGCGCGACTGACTGTTTGTTCGGAGCTAACGCGAATTGATGTTCGCTTTCTTGGATAATGCGGACATGCCAACCGCAACGATGAATGTCCGCTATTGGGGGCAAAGCGGACATCGCGCAGACCTGCCGCCATGTCCGCTTTTGACCCATGAGCGACATTGGCTGTGCACTGCGGCAATGGTTTTGATACCGTTTTCAGGCCCTATCGAAGTACTCATGTGAGCCGCTACAATACTGTCGCTCGAGCTTGGGGTCGGACATGAGGCGGCGCGATTTCATCACTTTTTTCGGCGGAGCGGTGGCATGGCCACTGACTGCGCGCGCGCAGCAACCGGAACGGATGCGGCGGATCGTGATGCTGCTGACCTTGGCCACGGATGATCCGGAAACAATAGCTGGCATTACCGCGTTCCGACAGAGGCTGCAGCAATCGGGTTGGGACGAGGGCCGCAACGTGCAAATCGAGTATCGCTCGGCAGAAGGTGATGTCGACCGAATACGCAAATACATAGCGGAATTGGTCGAACGCGCACCTGACGTCATCTTCGCCCTTGGCACGGCGAACGTCGGGCAGTTGATACGGGCGACCCATACCGTGCCGATCGTATTTGCATATGTCGCCGATCCAGTCGGTGCCGGCTTCATCGAGAGCCTGGCGCGACCGGGCGGTAATGCCACCGGCTTTATCCAATTCGAATATGGGTTGAGCGCGAAATGGCTGGAACTACTCAAGGAGATCGCACCGGGAGTGACGCACGCGGCGATCTTCCGCGATCCCGCCATATCTTCGGGCATCGGCCAGTGGGGTGCCATCCAAACTGCGGCGCCGTCGCTCGGAGTAGAGGTGAGCCCGGTCGACGTGCGCGATGCGCGCGACATCGAGCGCGCGGTGGCCACCTTCGCGCGCTCTCCGAATGGCGGTCTCATCGTGACTGGAAGCGCGTTGGCAGCAGTCCATGGCGATGCGATTATCGCGTTGGCATCCCGGTATAAGCTGCCAGCGGTGTACTTTCTGCGTCGTTTTGTCTTTCGCGGCGGCTTATTGTCTTACGGGCCCGATATCATCGACCAGTATCGGCGCGCGGCCGGCTATGTCGATCGCATACTCAAGGGCGAAAAGCCTGCCGGACTTCCGGTTCAGGCGCCTACCAAGTACGAACTTGTCATCAACCTCAAGACCGCAAAGGCGCTCGGGCTCACTGTGCCGGCGTCACTACTCGCCCGCGCCGACCAGGTAATCGAATAAGGGTGCCATTTGCTGCGGCGCATTGGTTGCGAATGGCACTTAGCAGACATGAGCCAGTGCACCGCACATGTCTGCTTTCGGAGGTAAAGCGGACATGGTCTATCGCACTGCAAATGTCTGCTTTTGACCGATTCTGTTGAAAAAGTCCAAGCGCTGACTCAATCAAAATGTTTTAGCCTCGTAGACGCATTTTCAAAATGCGAACGCGGGGGACCTCATTTTCTGCTGCCTGACGAACGTAGCAAGCTCTAAATGGAATTGCAGCGGCAATTCAAGTTGATCGAAGATGTCGAAGTCAATTCGACAGTTTTGCAATGCGGCTGAGCTTTCGACTTTTTCAACAGAATCGACCCACAGCAGCCATTATGATTGGAACCTTTTTGGCTCTGCGCGTGTTGAGTTGTGTATTCAATCAATCGACTAGGGTCTGAAACGGCGCATGCGTAAGAACTGCTTTTATTCAACGTCGTCAGGAGGCTTATCATGATGTCAAAGCATAACGTCGCGGCGCGTTTGTTCGCCGTATCCACGCTCGCGACCTTGAGCCTCGCGACCGTTGCCGAAGCACAGATGTACGGTCAGGGGCCGGGTCAGGGCAGCGGTGGAATGATGGGCGGAGGCTGGGGATGGGGGATGGGATACGGAATGGGCGGATTCGGAGGGATCGGCGTGCTTGTGCTTGCTCTTGTCGTTCTGGGTATCGCCGTTGTAGCGTTCCGCCGCCGAACTCCTTGAGCCATATTATCTCGCCGAGTTTCCGGCGCCATTGAGATCAAATGAAATACTATATCGCCAAGACCGTGAGCGGCGATTTCCCCGCCATCGTCGAACGCGTCATCGAATCACTCAAGACTGAGGGATTTGGCGTTCTGACCGATATCGATGTCAAAGCGACAATGAAGAAAAAGCTCGATCTCGACTTTCGGGACTACCGCATCCTCGGCGCCTGTAATCCGCCGTTGGCACACCAAGCGTTGACGGCCGATGATAAGATCGGAACGATGTTGCCGTGCAATGTGATCGTGCAGGACCTCGGCGGCGGACAAATCGAAGTCGCGGCCATCGACCCGGCCATATCGATGGCGCAGGTCGGCAACGCAACGCTTCAAACAATCGCCGATTCCGTCACGGGCAAGCTTCAGCGCGTTATCGCCGCGATCTGACAATTGCGCGAAAGCTCAGTGAACTAGCAGTGTGCGCATGTCTCCTTTTGGCATTTAGCGGACAATCGAACCGCGCCCACGCTTGTCCGCTTTTGGACGATACTGTTGAAAAAGTCCGCGGCTAGCGGTGAGTGCGTAACTATCGAATCCAGGCGGATGGGTTCTTGAATCGATATTGCGTGTGACGCGCCATTCTTGAATCAATATTACTTGGCCGCCCCCTAAAATCTTTTTTCAACAGTATCGACCCAAAGCGGACATTGCACGATTTCAAGGTCGAGCCCGAGGACGCGAAGTTTCGAACCCCGAGCCGCGATGGCCCGGGGGTGTGGAATGCCTGGCGGAGAGCGAAGGAAGTTCAGTCCGGCAGTAAATCGACCCCGAGCGGTCACTTCCCAATATTGTTAATACCGGTAGTGGGGGCCACCGCCGTAGTAGGGACCGCCGCTGCCATAGTAAGGACCACCGCCGTAGTAGCCTCGCTCGTAATATCCTCGGTTGCCGTAGTAATCGTTCCCATAGGTGGCGGATCCTGCGATCGCAGCGGCAGCACCCAATACGCCGAGCGCAACGCCCGGACCATAATGGTTGCGGTAGTGGCGATGGCGATAATAGCGGACATCAATAACCGAAGATGGAGCCGCATTATTGAGAGCTGTCGTGCTCGATAGCACCGGGGCGGCCGATACAGTGGTAACTGCCCCGAGAGCGACCGCACCAGCGATTGCGATAACGACCGCACGCTTCATTGTTTGCTTATTCATGATCATATCCTCTCGTTTTTGCGCGCCGTCTCTCAGGCGGGCAAATCTCTCGTTCGTCACCGTTGACGCAACAAGGAGCACTCCTCGAAAACGAGGATAAGCGCGCCAAATGCCGCTGCTCTGGTTCGTTTATCCACTCAACGGGTCGGGGCGTCGTAACCCTGATGCCGCTGATCGCGGCCAGGACTCGTTTCTCTTCTTTTTCTTCTACGTTAGAGAAATGAAGCCTACCTGAGACAACCCGCCAGCCGCCTTATCGTTCCGCTCGCCCGACCCAATTCAGCCTGTCCGGGCACCGGCGCGATGTCTGCTTTTGACTGTCCCCATATTCGCTCGGCTCTCGGGTCTTTGCGAGACTCTTGAACGATTGTGCCGCTCGCGCGTTAAGGGATCATCGGATTACCAATTTCCAATCGCGATATTGATGGTGAGGTTCGGCCATGCGTACTTTTTTTGAGGTCTTCGAGGCACCAGAGATGGTGACGCTCCTCCTCTTTGCGCTTATCGCCGGTAGCGCAGCGCTTTGGTTGCAGGACTATTCTTTCTAAACCGCCGAAAGCAGCCCAGGAACGAATGGATCTTTTAAGCGCGCTGACAAATGTCCGCTTCTGGCACTTAGCGGACAGGCCATCCGCACTCGCGTTTGTCCGCTTTTGGACGATTGTGTTGCAAAAGTCGCCAAATGGCGTCTGTGGAATAGGAATTTGAAATAATCGAATCCGGCAGCGTACACTTTTGAATCTATGTTACGCATTGGAGCGCGATCTTGAATCAATCTTTCGCGC
>Ga0307417_10000093_pt1 | contig 35659 bp, 32 predicted proteins | sample SalMarWE160210MG_2_FD_202514 | JGI IMG/M metagenome (GOLD analysis project Ga0307417, IMG submission 202514) | Salt marsh sediment microbial communities from the Plum Island Ecosystem LTER, Massachusetts, United States - WE1602-10 | ecosystem: Environmental > Aquatic > Marine > Intertidal zone... | reverse complement strand
GCAATGGGGAAAAACGGTGCGACATCGATCGGTCGACCTTCGCGTGGAATGAAGAATCCGGTACCGTCTTGACGAGGCAAATCCCTATCCATACAATAGGGTTTGTAGGTAAAGGGGCCGGGAAGAAGATGCGACTGTCGAAAAAAACAGAATACGCCTTGATGGCGCTTATTTACGCGGCACGCCATCCGGAAGGAACGACGTTCCAGATCAAGGAACTGGCGGATCGAAACGGGATCCCGAAGAAATTCCTGGAGCTGATCCTGCTCGAGCTGAAAAACGCCGGTATCGTCCGGAGCCGGCGCGGCGTCGGGGGCGGCTATCTCCTTGCCCGCCGACCGGAGACGGTCCGCTCCACCGAGATCATCGAGGCCATCGAGGGGCCTGTTTCCCCGACGAAAGCACAGCAGGACAGGGGAAGAAAACCCCCCGGAGAGGAGTTGTCTCCCGCCGTTTCCCGGCTCGTCCGGGAGACGTCCGAGGCGATCGAGTCCGTGCTCGACCGGTGGACGCTCGCAGATCTTGCGCGGGAGGCGCAGGAAGCGGCCGAACGCCGGCAAAGAAATCTCATGTACATCATCTGACCCGGGGGGTGCCCGTGCGAAGCCGGCGCGTTACCCGTCCATCCTGTTTCGATCGTGCCCGGGCCGATGGCCGGACGGACCGGCCTGCCGCTCGAAAATCAATCCCGTCGCGGAAAATCAGTAGTTCAGCGTCGCCTTCGCCTCGAGGCACTCCTGAACGACCCGCGCCGCGGCGATCGGCTTTGCACCCTCGATCAGCATCTCCTCCCCGATCTTCCGCTCCTTGATGCACGGGGTGCAGACCAGGATCTTTCCTCCCTGGCCGAAGTAGTTGTCCATCAGTTCCTTGAGCGGCGGCAGTCCCCCGGCGAAGATATGCCCGTTCACCCCTTTCTGGACCAGGGTGACGGCGTACCCCTGCAGGATCACGGTCACCTGCACATCCATCGCCAGCGCCGCGTTGGCCACCACGAACGGCAGGGATGCGCGTTCCGGATCCTCTCCTCCGTGCGTAGCGATGATGACGATCTTTTCCACGTTTTCGGCCATTGCTGCCTCCTTGTACGGAATATGGAACCGCTAGGCTGCCTCCGCCACCCGGTCGGCGGATTCCTTTGCTTTCTGACGGACTTCGGTGAGGTAGGCCGCAAAGGGACGGTACAGCATGTGCGCCCACTTCCCAAAAGGAACCTCGACGACGAGGAACGGCACCGCGATGGCAAGGTGAACGACGTATGTGACGTAGGTTGCCATCGGAAGCCCCGCCAGGCGAAGTCCGTGCACCAGAATGCCGGTAAATGCGGTAAGAAACATGAGCACCAGGAAGATCCAGTCACTGGCTTCGGAAAACTTGTAGATCTGATCGCGTTTCTTCAGGCGCCTGACCAGGAAGTCTGCCGACACGTATAAAAGGACCGCCGTCGCATAGTACCCGAACAGGCGCGTGGGGTGGTAGAGGGGAACGACCTCGTCCGTCTGGAACCATCGCAGGAAAATCACGATGAGCACGATCATCGTGAGATACCCGCTCATCATCAGGAAATGCTTCAGCCAGCGCGTCTTGTCCTCGCTGCAATCGTGCCATCTCTTCTGGGTGGCGAAATGCCGGAAAAACGTTCCCGCTTCCCGGACGAGCAGGGAAAACGGGATGGGTCCGTTTCTTTCTCCGCGCAACGCGAATCGAACCATCCGGGAGAGATTCGTCAGAAGAAGGAGAGCCAGCACACCTCCGATAGCCCAGTCGCCGAGCTCCACCCATTTCACCGGCGCGAAGGTGTTAAGCTCCACCCGGTCCGTCACCACGGGGCCGTGGAACAGGGCAAAGAGCCCGACCACGAAGAGGCCCACGAGGAAGACCGCCGCGATCTCCCACGCCGCGGAGGTGTAGAACTTCCGGCCCAGGCCGGTCCAGTCGTACCGGGACGTGAGGTACCGGCGCGCGGCCATCATCGTCTCCGCCGGGTTGGCGTCCCTCGGGCAGGTGTCCGAGCACTCGCCGCAGTAGTAGCATAGCCAGGGCTCGAGGGACTCCTCGACCTTCTCCGTGTATCCCACCTGCAGAAGATGGATGATCTTTCGGGGGAATCCTCCCGTTTCCATCGACTGGGAACAGGTGACCGTGCAGTTTCCGCAGTTCATGCAGGCGGTGACGTCTCCGCCGCCGAACTTCGCGATCTCGCGGTGCAGTCCCGGGGCAACGCGGTGCGCCATGCCTTTCTCCCTCCTCGCATTCTCCGGCGAATCGGCCCGGGGGCCGACCACCGTTTCAAGTCAGCGGGCCAGCCGGTACCGGAAATAATCGTCCGCCTTGGGCTTCGGCAGCTCCTCGAGAGATCCGTACCTTCGCATCGCCATCACCCAGAGGGCGACTTCCCGGACCGGGCAGGCAAGCGCATCGGCGATTTCCGGGATCGTCCTCGGCTCTTCCCGAAGCAGGGAGACGATCCGGTCCTTCATGACCATCTCGTCGCGAATCACTTCCCCGAGATCCCGCTTGCCGCCTTCCATCACCCGGCCTCCCGGGCAAGCGCGTCGATCATGGCCCTCACCTGGGCATCGGTATAGCCTTCGAGGTCGATCGCCTCGACCGGGCATACCGGGACGCACCCGCCGCACCCCTTGCACAGGGCGGGATGGACATACGCGGTCTCCTTGTCCCCCACGCGCACCTTCTCTATCGCCCCATCGTACGGGCACACCTGCGCGCATTCCCCGCACCACGCGCACCGGTCCGCATCGACCAGGGCGACATACGGCGGAAGATCGACGTATCCCTTCATCAGCAGCGCCGCGCATTTTCCGGCCGCCGCCATGGAAGAGGCCACGCTTTCGGACAACGTCTTCGGGCCCTGGGCGGTACCGGCGATGAAGACGCCGTCGATCACCGTCTCCACGGGGCGCAGTTTGGGGTGGATCTCGTTTAAGAACCCCCCCTTGTCGACGGGGATCTTGAGGCATCCAAGGAGCGCAGCATTTTCCCTCGGCACCATGCCGGTGACCAGCACCACGAGGTCCGCGGGAATTTCGATCTCCTCTCCTCCAAGGAGTTCGTCGCGAACCCGTACGAGCAACGATCCGTCCGATCGCTCCACGGCGGGGGACGTCCCCTCCGGGAACTTGAGGAACACGGATCCTTTCCTGCCCGCCTCCTCGAAGAGGATCTCGCTCTTTCCGTAGGTGCGCATGTCCCGGTAGAGGTGGTACTGGGAAAGCGAGGCGTCCTTGTCCCGGGCCTGGATCGCCGCGTGCACGGCCGTCGCGCAGCAGGCGCGGGAGCAGTACCGGTTGGGTGCGGGATTCTCCTCGCAGGCGCTTTGCCGGCTTCCGACGCAGTAGATGTAGACGATCGTTTCCACGTCCCGGCCGCCGCTCCGGAGCTTTCCCGGGGACGTCGCCAGAAGCTCCTTGAACTCCGGAAGGGTGATCACCCCCTCCTGCCCGTACCCGTACTCACCCTCCCGGGGGACGTAGGGATCAAATCCGGTGGCCACGACGATCGAGCCGACCGTAAGCGTCACGGTCTCCCCGTTCCCGACGTGCACGGTCGCCGTGAAGTTCCCGACGCTGCCCTGCTTTTCCACAATCTCCGAACCCGTGAACAGGGTGATGTTCTCCCGCTCCCGGATTTTCCCACGGAGGGTATCGACGATCTGCGACCCCTCCCGGTCATGGGGAAACATTTTGCCCCATCCCGCGATGCGGCCGCCGACCTCCGGAGAGTTCTCGATGAGAAACACGACGATCCCCAGGTCGGAGAGGGCCAGGGCCGCGCGCATCCCGGCAACCCCGGCACCGATCACCAGCACCTTCGGGACCGTCTCGATCCTGAGGTCCGCCAGGGGTCTGCCGAGCCGGGTCCTGGCGATTCCCGCCCGGACGAGCCGCCATGCCTTCTCGGTGGCGCCCTCCCGGTCGTGGCGGTGTGCCCAGGAACACTGCTCCCGGATGTTCACCTGGCTGTACATGTACGGGTTCAGGCCCGCCCGCAGGGCCATGGCCCGGAAGGTATTGAGGTGGAGCTTGGGGGAGCAGGAGGCGATCACGACGCCGTCGAGCTTCTCCTCCCGGATGGCCTTTACCATCTCCTCCTGGGATGCGTCCGAGCAGGCGAACAGGAAGGTCCTGGCCACAGCGATCCCGGGCTCGCCCGCGGCAGTTTCCCGTACCTTCTCCCCGTCCAGGTAATCGGAGATATTTCCCCCGCAGTGACAGAGGAAAACACCTATCCGTTTCTCGCTCACCGTTTCCCCCTCGCTCGTTCCAGATAGGCCGCCACCTGCACTGCGGCAGCGCCCGAATGGAGGATGGTGTCCGGAATGTCGCGGATGGCGGAAGCTGTGCCGGCGACGAACACTCCTTCAATGCTTGTTTTTCCCGGCTCGAGATCCTCGTCGACCTCCCGGACATAGGCGTACGGATCCGCCGCCAGCAGATCCCCCCTGAAGAGCCGGAACGCCTCGGGGTTCGCGGAAAGACCCACCGAGAGGACCACCAGATCGTGCTCCGCCCGCCTCGGCTGTCCGTCCAAGGAGATGTCCTCGTACTGCACCAGGAGGTTGTCCGTCCCGTTCCCCTCGATCTTCCCCACTTTTCCCTTGACGAACCGCACTCCCATCCCTTTGGCCTGCTCGTAGAACTCCTCGTACCCCTTTCCGAAGGCCCGGATGTCGATGTAGTAGATCGTGACGTCGGCCAGGGGCAACGCCCCCATGAGGAGTTGGGCCTGCTTGATCGAGTACATGCAGCAGACGCGAGAGCACAGGCGGTTCTCGATGGTGCAGTCGCGGGAGCCGGTGCAGAGGACGTAGGCGATGTTGGAGGGCGCCATGCCGTCCGAGGGCCGCATCACGGCGTTGTACGGCCGGGTAGGGGACAGGATGCGATCCATCTGCATCGCCGTAATGACGTTCGGATACCGCCCGAACCCGTATTCGGGCTTCCGCACGGGGTCGAAGAGCTGAAACCCCGTGGAGACCAGGACAGAACCCGCGTTCACCGTTTTCTCCTCGGGCAGCATGTCGAAGCGGATCGCATCGGCGGGGCACGCCTTCACGCATTGCAGGCACTCCGAACAGACCCCGCAGTCCAGGCATCGGTTGGCGCTGTAGCGCGCTTCCTCCTCGGTCAAGGGAAGCTCGATCTCGTCCATGGACCGGAGGCGCTCCTCCGCGTGGCGCTCCCTCACCTCCGACGGCGCGCGCCGGGACGGCCCGACCTTCGCGCGGTCCAGCACGGCCTTCTGCTCCACCGCGGGAAGACGGGCATCGAACGTGATCCCGGAAAGGGGGTTTCCCTCCAGGTGACGGTCGATGTAGAAGGCGGCGCGTTTCCCCTGTGCGATCGCCTCGATAATCATGGAGGGGCCTGTCACGTCGTCCCCCCCGGCAAAGACGGAGGGGACGGAGGTGACAAGGGTCTCGGGGTCGGCCTTGATCGTTTCATCCGCGTTTCGCTCGATCTCGTCCGCGAAGGGGCGCGTACTGGGGCGCAGGCCGACGGCCAGAACCACCACGTCGATCGGGCGGGTCTTTTCGGAACCTCGCACGGGGACGGGACGACGCCTCCCGCTGGAATCGGGTTCCCCGAGCTTCATGGAGATCCAATCGGCGGCGGAAAGCCTCCCCTCCTCCCCGTGGAAACGGACGGGGGCCGTCAGTTCCGTAAGCTCGATCCCTTCTTCCAGGGCGGCCTCTACCTCCCAGTCGTGGGCGGGCATCTCGGCCCGTCGACGGCGGTAGACGATGGTTACCTTCGAGGCTCCCATCCGGAGGGCCATTCGGGCCGAGTCGATGGCGACATTGCCCCCCCCGATGACGGCGACCCGTTTCCCCTCGACGTCCAGTTTTCCCCCGGCGTTTCCCGCCTTGAGAAAATCCATGGACTCGTACACACCGGGAAGTTCGGCCCCGGGGATTCCCAGATCCTGCCCTTCCATGGTGCCCAGGGCCAGGAAGGTGGCCTCGAACCCCTGGGCCGTCAGGGAGGCCAGGGACGTGACGGGGGTGCGGGTCCGGATCTCCACGCCGAGGGCGGTGATGTTCCTGATGTCCCGGTCCACCAGCTCACGGGGGAGGCGGAACGGAGGAATCCCGTGGCGGAGCATCCCCCCCGCCTCGGGACCGGCCTCGAGGATCGTGACGAAATATCCTTTCCTTGCGAGGAAGTAGGCCGCGGAAAGACCCGCGGGGCCGGATCCGACGACGGCCACCCTCTTCCCGTTCCGGTTCTCGGGCGGGCCGTACTCGGGCTCCGGGTGATTTTCGTAATAGCGGTCCACCATGAAGCGCTTGATCGCACGGACGGGGACCTTCCCCTCGACCTCGCCCCGGGTGCACTGATCTTCGCAGGGGGCGTAGCAGGCGCGGCTCAGGGATCCCGGAAGAGGGGCGTCCTCCATGTGCAGGCGGAACGCCTCCTCGTACTTGCCGCTTCGGACGAGGGACACGTACCCGTGCGCCTTCACGCCCCCCGGACAGGTATGGGAGCAGGGCGAGGTGCCGGTCTTGTCGATGACCGCCTTTTTCGGCACGGCCTGGGGAAAGGCGATGTGGGCGGCCCTGCCCGCCACCAGGTCGAAGTTGAACTTGTCGGGGATCGCGACCGAGCAGGCAAGCTCGCAGTCCCCGCATCCGGTGCACGCCGCCGGATCGACGAATGTCGGCTTCTTCGTGAGCGTTACGGCAAAGGATCCATCCGCCCGCGGCTCGATCTCCTCCACCTCGCTGTAGACGAGGACGTCCACGTTGGGGTGGTGGGACGTGGCGGCCATCTTCGGGGTGGAGATGCAGCTTGCGCAGTCCAGGGTCGGGAACACTTTGCTCAGCAGGATCATCTTCCCGCCGATGCTCGCCTCCTTCTCCACGAGGAGCACCTTGTATCCCATGTCGCCGAGGGTGAGGGCGGATTCCATCCCCGCGATTCCGCCCCCGACGACCAGGACGTCACAGTTCGTGAGCCCGCTCCTCACAGCTTCTGCAACGCCTCGCCGAACTGGCGGATGTGGGAGACGAACGCTTCCGAGCAGACCGAGCAGATCGCCGCCATCTTCAGGCGTCTCGGGTCCTTGCCCCGCTCCTGGAGCAGTGCCTGCGTCTTTTGGGCGAGGCTTGCGGTCTTGGCCGTGCAATCCGGAAGGAAGGCGCAGTCGCTTCCGTCCGCGGCGATGAAGACGCCGTCGAACCCCGACTCCAGGGCATGGAGCACCCAGTTGGGGCGAATGCCGCTCGAGCAGGGAAGGCTGATCACCTTGACTGCCGGGGGGTAGCTCATGTGCGAACTGCCCGCGAGATCGATGCCGGGATCGGAGATGTTGTTCGTGGAGAAGACCAGGATCTTCGGCCCGCTTCTCCCCGCCGGTCCGCTTTCCGCCACTACTTGCCCCGCTTCACGAAAAGACGCCAGAACCCCGCCTCCTCGATGTTCCCGAGGAAATCGTGACCGACCTTCTTCGCCCAGAGGGGAATGTCCTCGTTGGTGCCGGAATCCGAGGACATCACCTCCAGGATACCTCCCATCGGCACATCGACCATGCCGCGCTTCGCCTCGAGGAGAGGACCGGGGCATGCCGAACCTCTCGCATCCACCGTCTTGTCCACTTTCAGGGCCGTAAGATCGACGCTCATCGCTTTCCTCCTTTTCTGTCGTTATCCGTCATCCACCGGTCACGACGTACCGTGGATCGATCTCCTGCGCGACCATCCCGCGGTCCTTCATGAGGTCCAGGAGCACGGACCGGATCAGGGTGCAGGCCTCGATGATCCTCCTGTCGGCGAGACTGTAATACACGGTCTGCCCATCCTTCCGGGTGCGAACGAGATTCTGCGACTTGAGAACGGAAAGGTGCTGGCTGACGTTGGACAGCGGCACCTCGATGACCTCGGAGATCTCCCCGACGCTCATTTCCCCCTTCGACAGCAAGGCCAGGATCATCAGCCGTTTGGCGTGGGAGAGAGTCTTGCAGAAATCGGCGTGCATCTCGAAGATATCGACTTTTTCCATCATCCCCCCGCTATACATCCATGTATTCTTTATTTTGTATATTCATAGATTTGAAATAACGATACCACGCACGCTTCTCCCGTCAAGAGTTTTTTTCGCTCTTCCAACCCCACGTTCCGGGGAGTGCGCCGGACACTGCGTCCCTGCGCCGGTTGCGAAAAAAACCCCGGCACCGTACTGTAGGCAGGATGCCCGATACCGCGCTGCTCTATATCCTGCTGTCCGCGGTGATGCACGCCGGATGGAACCTGATCCTGAAGACGACGCGGCACAAACTCGCCTTCAACGTCTTCATGCACGCCTCGGCGATCGCCATCTTCTCGGCGTACTGGCTCGTGCGACACGGCGCGATCCCCCTCCCCCGGGGGCCGGTCCTTCCGTTCGCCCTCGCAGCCGGGTTCTTCTTCTCGATCTACCACGCGTGTCTTACGGCCTCGTACGAGCGGGCAGACGTCTCCCTCGCCTACCCGCTCACCACGACGGGCCCTCTTTACATCCCCCTGTGGGCATACCTCTTCCTCGACGAGCGCCTCTCCCTGCTCGGGATGGGCGGCATCCTGGTCGTGTTCCTGGGCGCATACATCCTGCAGATGCGGGAATTTTCCCGGGCAGGAATTTCCTTTCCCCTGCTTCACCTCCGCCAGCCCGGCGTCCTGTTTGCGCTCTCGGCAGGGCTCTTCTACTCCGTGGGGGCGATCGTGGACAAGCGGGGAGTCACGGTGGCCGACGTCTTCGTCTACACCTATTACCTGGATATTTCCCTGTTCCTTTTCCTGCTGGCCTACGCCCTCATGACGATTTCCCCGAACCGGTTTTTCGAGGAGATCCGGGTCCACTGGCCGCGAGGGGTTGCGGCAGGGCTCATCCTGTTCCTGTCGTTCATCACCTTCCGGATCGGCCTGCAGATGGCAAAAGTGTCGTACGCCACCTCGGTCCGCCAGGTAAGCGCCATCGCGGGCGTAGTGGGGGGAATCCTTCTCTTCCGGGAACGTTTCGGGCGAATCCGCCTGCTGGGCGCGGGGCTCATCGTGGCGGGGATCATGTGCATCCGCCTTGGGTAGGACGATGATGGCCCGTTCCCCGTATGCCGGGGGGGTGCGGGTGGAATCTCAGGCGCCGCGGTAGTGGAGTTCGCTTCTGACCGGAGTCTGCATAGCCACCCGGTTTGCAATCTCCATGACCAACTTCTGCTCCTTCGGGCTGTGAACGATGCCGCGAACGACGATCCCTTTCCCGTCATGGGCGACTTCCAGCGTGGGAACGTGTGTCCGCGGATCGGTGCAGATCGCCGCCTTGACCTTGGCCACCACCGCCATCCGGCGCAGTGTCTCCCGGGCCTCCGGCGTGGCCCGCCGTTCTCGCGCGGGAACTTCGTCCAGGACCAGCCGGACGATCTCGTCCTGACCCATCTTATCCGTGTCGAACACCATGTCGTACTCTCTCGGATCGAACGGATCCCGATGATAGACGGTAGACAGATACTCCATCCTCTCGTGGTCGCTGAACTCGATCATCCTCCGGGCCGTATCGATGTTGACGTGCTCCCGGTCGCTCACCCGTTTGGCCCGTTCTTGCGGAGACCCGGTGATCAGGAGACGCAGGGCGAACGGGACATCCTTGAGGAGCCAGTTCCCTCCACGGCCGGTAATCACCTTCCTGTCCTCGAGGGCATAACTGCATATGGCGCTTTCCACCAGCGACACGAATCCGGTGAACGAGCGGTCGAATCGCTCCCAGGGGGAGGGGGCGTGTTCGTCCAGCTCCCTTCCCCAATCCAGCCACTTCTCCCCGCTCACCTCGACGCCCTTGAGGATTCGATTCTTTCCGATATACTCGTACCCCAGCTTCTCGGCGACCTCCTTGCCGATCTCCTCCCCGCCGCCCCCAATCAATCTTGCGATCGTCACGATGGCCATGTCTACACCTTCCCTGTTTTCCGGGTTTGCTCGCTGCCCGCTGCCACCTGTTCCGGTTCCGTTCCATGGAGGCCCGCATTCGCCGCGCCATCCGCCTCCGATTTGGCGATCTTCCGTTTCAGCATGATCTTTCCGACCACGACCACGCCGACGGTGAACACGGCCATCGTCGCATACTCCACCCAGTGCGGAGGATGGAACGTCTTGTGGATCCAGGGATCCGTGATGATCATCTCGCCCGCGACCTTCCCCAGGATGGCGGAACCGAGGGTGATGATGATCGGGTACCTGTCCATCAGCATGGACAGGAGGGTGCTCGTGCCGACCACGAGGGGAATGCTCGTCCCCAGGCCGAACAGCAGGAGGAACATATTCCCTTTCGATGCTCCGGCGATCGCCAGCACGTTGTCGGTGGACATGATGAGGTCGGCGATGCAGATGATCTTCACCGCCTGCCACAAGCCCGCGGCCGCCTCGATATTTTCGTCTCCGTGCCCTTCCGTAAACAGCTTCACCGCGATCCAGGCGATCAGGAGCCCGCCGATCAGCTTCAGGAAGGAGATGAGGAGCAGCTGCGCGGCGAAGAAGGTGAGGACGATCCGGAGCACCACGGCGAGCAGCGATCCCAGGATGATGCCCCATAGTCTCTGTCGTTTCGGAAGAGACCGGACCGCCAGGGCGATGACGACCGCATTGTCGCCGGACAAAATCAGGTTGATGACGATGATGCTGAACAGCGCGGAGAAGAACGCCGCGTCGAACGCGATGTGCCCGAACCAGCCCATATCAATCATTCTCTGCCTCCGTGATCGCCCATACGGGCTCCGTGTTCCAAATCGAACCCCGCCAAGGTACGATCGAACCGTTTCCGGGGGGAAGAGGCACGCTCATTCAGGCCCCTCCGGCATGCGAGCCGCTTCTCCCCGCAGTCCCCTCATAACTATTTCGAGTCAGGATTGTCACGCCTACTCGTTCTCGCTCACGGGAACCTGCTTGCTCTTTGCCACCGTATTTTCGGACCGGGCGATCTTCCTTCTCACCAGGTATTTCCCCACCAGGACGACCCCGACGGCACAGACGGCCTGCATCCCGTAGTCCATCCAGTGCGCGGGATGGAAGGTCTTGTGGATCCAGGGGTCCGTGATGATCATCTCGCCGCCGACCTTGCCCAGAATGGCGGCGCCGAGGGTGATGATGATCGGGTACTTGTCCATCAGCATGGACAGCAGCGTGCTAGTCCCCACGACCAGGGGAATGCTGGTGCCCAGTCCGAAGAGCAGGAGAAACATGTTCCCTTTCGAGGCGCCGGCGATCGCCAGCACGTTGTCGATGCTCATGACCAGGTCGGCGACGAGAATCACCTTTACGGCCTGCCACAGGCCTGCCGCGGCCTCGATGTTCTCGTCTTCGTGCCCCGACGTGAAAAGCTTCACCGCGATCCAGAGGATCAACGCTCCCCCGAAAAACTTCAGGAAGGAGATCAACAGCAGTTTCGCCGCGAAAAAGGTGAGGACGACCCGCAGCAGGACCGCAAGCCCCGATCCGAGAATGATCCCCCACAACCTCTGCTTTTTGGGAAGATTCCTGACGGCCAGCGCGATGACGACCGCATTGTCGCCCGACAGGATCAGGTTGATCACGATGATGCTCATCAGCGCGGAGAAGAATGCCGCATCCCATGCGATGTACCCGAACCAGCCCAAATCGATCATTTAATCCCTCCGTGCTCCTTGAAGACGCTTTCTTTTTTGTCGATCCTGTCGCGTTCGGCCGATTACGCTATCCTGCGCATCGCCTCCCAGCAGTTTCCGATCGCCTTCTTAAGGGATGCCTTCGCCCGAGAAGCCTCCATGGGATCGTATCCCAACCGTTCTCGGGCCGAGACGTCGGACAGCTCCCAGGGGTCGGCCAGGAAGGCGCTTCCCGTCCACTCTTCGCGCGGAATGCAACGGATCTCGGAGCGGGAACCGGTCGCATCCCGGGCCATTTCCGCCACCTCTTCCCACGTGACGTAGACGGTAGAGAAATTGAACGTCTGCCCGAATGCCTCGGGACGGAAGAGGCATCGCTCCAGTCCCTTTGCCAGATCCGCCATGTGGAGGAAACTCCCTCCGGAATCGGCGGGAACCGTCAGGGGATCCCCTGCCGAGGCGATCCGAAGCATCTCCCGCAGGTGCTTCCCGCCGATCTCCTCCCCGTAGGCCCACCAGAACCGGATGACGGTAGCCGGCGGTCCCTTTGTCTTCCCGTACATGAGGCAGAGTTTTTCGGCAGCCGCCTTGGCGATCCCGTAGAGGGGTTTTCTCGCCTCTTCCCCCAGCAGGGGATGCTTTTCATCGATGGGGGAATACCGGGGCTTTCCGTAAACCACCGCCGTGCTCGTATAGATCAGGTGCCTGACCTTTTGCGAAGCCATCTCCTCCTGGAGGTAGATATGGCCTTTCAGGTCGTGCTCCAGCACCGTGAGGGGATCCTCGGAGAAGGACCAGGCCAAATGGAGGACGGCGTCCACGCCTTCGACAGCGGATTTCAGGGCATCCCTGTCCTCGACCCCCGCGCGGATAAGGGTCAACCTCCTGTCCTCGATGGATGGAAGGGAACCCATATCCTTGTCGATCACCCGCACCTCATGCCCCTGCGCCAGGAGCGAGGCGGCCAGGTATCTCCCGCACGAACCGGCACCGCCGGTAATCAGGATTTTACGGTTTGGCGTCATGGCGAGGCCACACGCAGGAAAGAACGGCTGCAGGAACCGCTAAAGGAAATGGCTGACCCAGGCCGCTTCTCCAAGATGACATTTCCCCGGTGGGTGGTCACGGTCATATTCTCATGAATATCAACAATTTCTCTATCCGCTTGCAGGATTGCCGGGTTCCCATTACCTATTGATCCATCATATCGCAATAACGGGGGGGATCCCTCTGGAAGGGGATCCCCCCCGCGCATTCCCGAATCGATCATCCCGGCCCGATGGTAGCCTTGGCCTTTTTCTTCCCCCGGATGATCTTGACGACCGGGAGCAGGAAAAGGAGAAGGGCGAACGACGAGCATACGGCCGCGATGGGACGGGTGAAGAAGATGCCAAACGATCCGTCGCTCAGGATCAGGGACTGCCGGAGGAACCGCTCCGTCATGTCACCGAGCACGAGGGCCACGGCCAGCGGAGCAAGCGGGTATTTGAGCTTCTTCATGATGTACCCGATCACCCCGAAGATGAGCGTGCACCAGACGTCGAACATGAGATTGCGCATCACGAAGCTGCCGACGAAGCAGGCGACCACGATGATCGGGGTGAGGATCCCCCAGGGCACCCTCATGATGGAGGCCAGCATCGGCGTGCCGACGAGGCAGATGATCAGGCAGACAAAGCCGGCCAGGAAGAGACTGGCGATAAGTCCCCAGACGAAGACCGGCTGCTCCAGGAAGAGCCTCGGACCGGGCCACAGGCCCCACATGTAGAGGCCCGCCAGAAGGACGGCCGCGGTCGGGGAGCCGGGGATGCCCAGGGTGATCATGGGGAGCAGGGAGCCGGTACCCGCCGCGTTGGCGGCCGCCTGGGGAGCGATGATCCCTTCGATTGCCCCTTTGCCGTACTTATCCGGATCCTTGGAGTACTGTTTGGCAAGGCCGTAGCCGAGGAAGGAGGCGGGCGTCGCCCCCGTCCCGGGGAGAACCCCTACGAAGAAGCCCATGACGGAGGCGGCAATCGTCTGTGGGAAGAACTTCCAGATCTCGCTCCATGCTTCCCTGACGTCTTTCCAGCCTACCTTGGCGATCACTTTATCCTTAATCACCGTGGTGAACCGGTCCTCGCCGTCGATCAGGATCTCCCCCAGACCGAACATGCCGATGGTTATCGGAACGAAATGGAAGCCGCTGAGCCAGGTGATCGATCCGAAGTTCAACCGGGGCTTGCCCGTGACGATATCCAGGCCCACCGCCGTCAGGAGCAGCCCGAAGGCGGTGCTCACCAGGGTCTTCGAGGGCTTGCCGGTTCCCAGCCCCACGAACGTGCTGAAGGCCAGCATCATGATCGCGAACATCTCCGGGGGCCCGAAACGAAGAGCAAGGAGGGCCAGGGGCAGCGCGGCGGCCACGAAAAAGACGGCCGCGATGATGATCCCGACGAAGGAAGCCAGAAAGGAGGTCGCCAGCGCCAGCCCCGATTTCCCCTGTTTCGACATCGGGTACCCGTCGAAGATGAGCGCCACCGACCACGGTTCCCCCGGGATGGCGAACAGCACGGATGTGATCACCCCTCCGAAGAGGGCCCCCCAGTAAATGGCGGCCAGGAAGATGATCGCAACCTCAGGGGCAACGAGGACGGTGAGGGGCAACAGCAGAGCCACACCCGCCGTACCGCCCAGCCCCGGCAAAACGCCGACCGCAAGACCCAGAAGAAGCCCGAGGGTCATCATCAGCAAAGAGAAGGGCTGGAGTGCCACCCCGAATCCCGTCATTAGGTGAGCCAAGGTTTCCATCTATGCCTCCCGTTCCTATGGTGTTCTAGCAAACGGCATGTCCGAACCTTTGAAACGCCTCCACGCTGATGTGGCAAAACATCTTTATTAACAATCCGTATTGATCAAGTTAACGGGAGGCAGATGAACGGAACAACCCCGCTCATCGCGCAATCCCGTTTCCACTTTTTTTCCCCTAAAAAATAAACAAATCTCTCGCGTAAAGCGGGCTCTTGGGCAAAGTGATCTTCAATCCCTTCTCCATGCCGAAGAAAATGAACGCGGTCATAATGGCGGCAAAGGCAATGCATGAAACCCAGCGATGCTTTCCCAGCCAGCGGGCGAACAGGATGGAGTAGAGAAATGTGGAGAAGTATGCTCCCAGGAAGATGAACCCGACGGTCAGGAGGACCGACGTGAAGGTTATCCGGACCGCCTCCCAGAATCCCTCTTTGCTGAGGAAGAAGTTTTCGCCGCCTTTTTCCTTCAATCCGCCGACCAATATGATAATGGCGGAGACCAGCATGAGCACGCCTTCCCAGAAGGGGACAAACCCCGCGTCGGGGCCAGATTCCGTCCATCCGGAGCCAATCCGGTACATGTCGCCAATCACGATGGCAGCAAGGAGGATAAAAGCCGCCGCAACGATCAACTCACCTTTTTTCAATTCAGCCTCCCAAGGTGGTTTGTAAAGGGGGGTGCAAGGTGTTTTACTCGCCCCTACACCCCCCGTTCGAATTGCCGTTAAAAAACAGTCCCTCGCTCGATGTAACGGGTTACTTGATCCAGCCTTGCGCCTTCATGATATCGATGTGAATCTTCTCGTAATGCGCACAGAAATCCATCAGTGCGTCGCCGGTGATAAAATCCCTCTGCAGACCGGTTTTCTCGGCAAATGCCACCCAGTCCTTGTCCACGGAGATCTTCTTGAACAGCCCCACCAGTCCGTCCTGGGCCTCCTTGGAGATGGCCGGAGGAGCGAAGATCGCCCGCATCATGTTGTAGCTGAAATCGATCCCCGCTTCCTTGCCGGTGGGAACGTCCTCGTAGCCCTTGACGTCCAGCCGCTTGTCCTGGAAGACACAAAGGGGACGCAAATAATCCGGGAAGAAGGGGCCCGCCTCGCTGACCTGGTTCACGGTGGCTTCGACATGCCCGCCCACCAGTGCCTTGGCCACGGCGCCGCCGCCCTTGAAGGGAACATATTTGAACGGTTTGGTTCCCATAATCTTCTGGATGGCACGGAAGACGATCTCATCTTCCTGCTTGGATCCCGTCCCTCCGACGATGATGGTCCGTTTCTTGGCATCATTTATGAAGTCCATCGCCGTTTTCCACGGGGCGTCCTTTTTGACCCAGAGGGGGAAGTTGTCCAGTGCCAAGAGTGCGATGGGGGTAAAGTCACGGTACGTGAAGGGCAGATTCTGGAACAGAGGGGTGGTAATGAAGCTGTTCAGGGTGATGAGCATCTGGTACCCGTTGCCCTTCTGGCTCAACACCGACTGCATGGCCACGGCCCCGGCCCCGCCCGGCTTGTTGACGGGAATAATCGGCTGGGAAATGTAGTGGTTCTTTACGTTGAGGCCGACCAGGAACCGGGCGTATTTGTCCGCCCCGCCCCCCACACCTGCGGAGATCGTGAATTCAACAGGTTTGTCCGGCCATGCGGCCGCTGCCATGTCCACGAAGCAGAAGATTAACGCGACCGAAAGCAGTAACGGAACGGCGAACCGGAATCTTAGAACACGCATAGTCATCACACCTCCATTAGGAAGATTGCAGACCATGTGCCCCCTACAGCCACCTCTAGCAGCTTCCAACCCCTCTTTTCCCCACCTCCCTCCTCCTATGTGGTTGCCAGGATTCCCCTCAGGTCCGGCAACGCTCTCCGGGGGACATTTCTCGGGAGCGCTGCCGGTACCCAGGGACCTTCAACAGGAAACGACGTTTCCCTCGCTTTCATTCAAACCCACTTGCTTCCGTTCACATGTTTCGCAAACGGGAAAAACGATACACGTTTATGCCCGATTCATCAACCCTCTTCTCTCGGGCCGAGAACCGGAATTTCGATCGGCTTGCCGGGAGCCTTGATCTTCGCCGTGATGAAAGCCTGCATCTTGGCGATGTGCTCCTCGGTGAGGTGGTTGAAGCGTTCCTGCCCTTTCATGAACTCCTTCACGGGCTTGTACGTCTTGGGAATGTGCTGGTAGGTGTATTCCCCGTTCTCCCATTCGTAGTTGGTCCACATACCGCACTCGACCGCCTGCTTCGCGACCTTGATCGTGTCCTTGGCGTCGAAGATCCATCCTTTCGGGCAGGGGCTGTGGATGTGTACGAAAGACGGGCCCTTGTAATTGAGCCCTTTACGGACCTTGTTGATGAGATCGACCGGATAGCCCACCGATGCCGTCGCGACGTAGTGGACGGCCGGATGGCCGCCGATCACCAGCTGCGGCGCATCCTTGGGAAACAGCTTCTTCCCTTCGGGTACGGCCTTCCCCGGAGGCGTAAAGGTGGTCTTGCCGCCGTAGGGGGTCATCGGGGAGGTCTGGATCCCCGTGTTGGCATACGACTCGTTGTCGTACATGACGAAGAGGGCGTCGTGCCCCCGGTACATCATGGCCGACATGGCCTGGAGGCCGATATCGATGGCCCCGCCGTCACCGGCCATGACGACGATGTTGGGGAGCTTCCCCTTGTACTTCCCCTTGCGGATCAGGACCTGATAGGCCGCCTCGATGCCCGAAGCGACCGCCCCGCCGTTCGTGATCTGCGTATGCGTCCAGGGCATCGCGAACGGGGTGCACAGGTAGCTGGTGTTGGCCACGTACATGCAGCCGGTCGGTCCGAGGAAGATCGATTCCTTGCCCGCCGCCTTCGCCACCAGCTTGTAGCAGAGGGCCGGGCCGCAGCCCGCGCATGTCCGGTGACCCGGGACATACAGCTCTTCCTGCGGGATCTGCCGCATGTTCTTGATAATTTCCATTTCCTGGGTCTGAACTTTTGTCGCCATAATATCTCACTCCTTGTATGCTTATCAGCAGTAATGTTCCATTCTGACAAGCGAAATAGTTTTATCGTTATCTATATCCCTTTGTCGAAATTCACCCAGTAGACGTACTGATCGATCGCTCCCTTCTTTGCCGCCTCGGCGAGGATCTTCGCCATCTTGTAGAACTCTTCCAGGGTAACCACTTCCCCTCCGAGTCCGGCCATGAACGATGTGATCGCGGGTCCCTTGGGCAGATCGTAGCAGGCCGACCGGACCTCGTGAATGAGGTTTCCGCCCTTCATGGCCCCGCCGTAGGAAGTGCTGGTCTCGATGGTTCCCACCGCCTTGAACTTCTTGAGGCTCTCCGCGACCGCTTCGGTGGGGAAGGGACGCACGAAGCGCAGCTTCACCATTCCGACCTTGGCCCCCTGCTTCCGGAGGTGGTCTACGGCATACCGGGCGGTCCGGCAATGGGCACCCTGGAGGAAGAAGACGAAGTCGGCGTCGTCGCACTTGTACTCTTCCACGAAGGGGCTGTAGTTCCGGCCGAACTGCTTGTTGAAGTCCGCAACGGCTTTCTCGATCACCTTCGGGGTGTTGATCATGGCTATCGCCCTCTGGATGTCGATCGCCGATCCCTGGTCGGGATAGATCTGGGGACCGTGAGACGAAGGCCTCGTCGGATCGAGCGGAAGGTGCGGCTTGTAGGCAGGCAGGTACTCGTCCACCTGGGACTGCTCCGGGATGGACACCTTGCCCGGGATGTGGGAGACGAAGTAGCCGTCCTGGCAGCAGAACTGGGGCAGCATCACCGACGAGTCTTCGCCGATCTTGTAAAACATGATGGTGTTGTCGAAAACTTCCTGGGGCGTCTCCGCCCAGCCCATGATCCATCCCTGGTCCCGGGCGCTCATGACGTCGGTGTGTTCGGAACCGAAGTCGCCGGGAGGATCCAGGGCGCGATCGGCGATCGACATCTGAAGGGGATAGCGCCCGCCGGCGGTCGGGGAGTAGACTTCCATGGCGTAGGTCACGCCGACGCCCGAGCTCCCGGTATACGCCCTCGCCCCGGAGGCGGAAGCGCCCAACGCGATGGAGACCTGGGCATGCTCGCCCTCTCCGTGCACGAACTCGGCATCGAGATCCCCGTTGGCGACCAGTTTTGACAGCTCCATCATGATGCCGGTGTACGGACGGATCGGGTAGGAGCTGATCACCTCGACCCTCGCGGCCTTGGCGGCGTGCGCGGCGGCGGAACAACCCGCCATGACTGTTTCTTTTGCCATTTGAAATTCCTCCTCTTTATCTCTAGTAGGGTTTATCCAGACGGGCCATGCCGCCTTTGAAATCCATCTCGTTTTCGTTGCGAAGAGCGTCGGCCGGGCAGACTTCGACACAGACCCGGCAGCCCTTGCAGTAGATCGGATTCCAGACCATCCTTTCGCCCTTCTCGTCCAGATGCCAGCTGGAGTCCGGGCAGTACGCGAAGCAGTTCAGACACAGCGTGCACTTCTCGTGATCGATGACGGGACGCTCGGTCCGCCAGTTGCCGGTCTTCATCGCCGGCTGTTCCTTCACCGGCGCCGGGATAACCGCGCCCATGGGAACCTCGAGGTGCTTCGGAATATTGAAGTTTTCGTTGTACTTTTTGCTCATAACCTTCTCCTTCCAGGACTTATAGAGTTTTTACTACTGCCTGCTTGTTGCCCTCTTTCACGCCGGCCTTGTTCGCCGCAACCGCAACGAGACTCTCGAGTGTGAACTTGTCGCACACCTTCGCGGCCGCGCCGACCAGCGGCGCCGACAGCCCGGCTCCGACGGCGGTCGCTTCCACGCCGCCTTCCGAACCCATGAAATCGAGGCTTTCCAGGCCGGATCCGCCCGCGATGCCGGTGGCATCCACGGTCACGATGGCGCTGAGCAGATCCTTGTTGGGGATCAGCTTGAGGATCTCGTCCACCGGCCTCTTGGTGTTGACGACGAGCACCCCGCCCTTCTCCATGCCTCTCAGGACGTCGATCCCCTTGAGGATCACGTCGTTCATGACGATGGACATGTGCGGCGTGGCATTTTCATAGAGGTACCGCATCTCGATCTCTTCGTCGCAGATGCGCGCGTACTTCCGCAGGGGAACGCCGACCCGGTCCGGCAGGTCCGCGTAGTTGTCCCATGCCTGGGTGTGCTTGCCGTCCTTGCTCGCAGCGTTGGCGAGCAGGAGCGACAGGTGCCTTCCCTCCATGTCCTGGGTAACTCCGCTGCACCAGATTGTGATTTCGTATAGGTCTTGAGCAGCTTTTGCCGTTGAGACATTAGACATCGTATCCTTCCTCCTTTTTTTCTGCTGAAAGCGACTTTCCGACCACTGCCTTGCAAATGAAGAACGGCTTCCCGAAACCGCCCCCTTTCCCGTCTACGCCGGGGCATCCCCCCTTTCTTTGTGATAATTTCCCGCGAACAGACAGTTCTCGATATCTTGCACGTGGTCGCGCATGACTTGCGCGGCGAGATCTGCGTCCCTCGCCTTGATCGCGTCTAGCACCTGTCTGTGACGCGCTATGGACTTATCCGGTCTTCCCTCCACCTGAAGGTACTTGTCCCGACTTTCCGCCAGGAGATCCCTCATGTGGTCGGCCAGGCGGAGAAGAACCTTGTTTTTCGTTGCGTTTGCCATGATGTAATGAAACGCCTTGTCAACCTCCGTTCCCGTTTCCCCTCTGGCGATCGCCTCTTCCTGCAGGACAAGGGCTTCCTCCATCTGGGCGATCTCCTCCTCGGTGGCCCGTTCCGCGGCGAGGTAGGCAAGCTGGGGTTCGATCAGCCGGCGCATCTCGAAAAGTTCCATCTGGCTGTCCTTCTCCGAAGAGATGACGGAAGCCAGGGTGTTGACCAGGGACTCCACGGACTGACTGGCGATGTACGTCCCGTCGCCCTGACGGCTTTCGAGATATCCCTTGCTCTCCAGGGAACGGAGCGCTTCCCGAACGGAGGACCGGCTCACGCGGAACACATCGGAAAGCTCCCGTTCCCCGGGTAGCTGGTCTCCCGATTTGAGCTTGCCCTGCTCGATCATCTCCTTGACCTTGACAACGATTTCCTCGTAGACCCTCGTTTTTTTGACCGGCTTGAACAATTTCAGTTTTTCCCGCACTCTCCCCCCCGGTACAACTTGAGGATTCAGTGCCTCGTTACCCCGGAATGGACCGTCGCGGAGGTCCCCAGTTCGATTGCCTGCTCGAAATGCCGCGAGGTGATCTTGCAACGTGAAAAATCGGGCCGCTCGTCTTTTTGCAGGCACTCTTCCATCGCCAGCAGGACCGCCTTCTTGCACATGGCCTCGATATCCGCCCCCGTCCACCCCTCGCTCATGTCGGCGAGGATTTCGATGTCGATCCGGTTATCCAGAGGAAGCTTCTGCATGAATATATTCAGTATCTCGATCCTGTCCTCTCTGTCGGGAAGAGAAAATTCGATGGCGTAATCGAAGCGCCCGGACCTGAGCAGCGCCGGCTCCATCAGATCCACGCGATTGGTGGTGGCGATGACCACGATCCCCAATGAGCTCTGGAGATCATCGAGCTCCCGGAAGAGCTGGCTGACGATCCTCTGGGAGATACGGCCGGAATCTTCCGCGGTCCGGGACGGGGCGATGGCTTCGACCTCGTCGATGAGCACGATGCACGGGGATACCTGTTTGGCCCGCTTGAAGACCTCCCGCAAGCCCTTTTCCGATTCCCCCACCCACTTCGACAGAAGAGTGGGAGGATCGACGGAGATGAGGGTCATTCCCGTCTCCCCTGCAAGAGCCCTTGCCATAAGGGTTTTCCCCGTACCGGAGGCGCCGGTGAAGAGAACTCCCTTGGGGGGGGACACGCGGGATTGGGAGAAGACGGGCAGACCGAGCAAGGGAAGCCGGATGAGGGACAGGAGTTTCTGCTTTATCTCATGCGATCCCCCCACATCCTTGAAGGAGACGCGAGGCCTCTCGCTCATGAACTCCCGGGTCGATGTGGGCTCGACCGACTTGAACGCGGTCAGAAAATCTTCCGCGGTAACCTCGACTATCGCATCATCTGGCAGGCTGGGCTTCGCATCCACTTCGAATTTGATCCCGGGCATGATGCGACGCAGCGTCGCCATGCCTGCCTCCGAGCAGAGGGCGGCAAGGTCCGCCCCGACGTACCCATGGGTGATTTCCGCCAGACGAACCAGGTCCACATCCGCCGCGAGCGGCATCTTGCGGGAATGGATTTTCAGGATCTGGAGGCGATCCGCCCGGTTCGGGACGCCGATGGTGATTTCGCGGTCGAAACGTCCGGGACGGCGAAGAGCCGGATCGACCAGTTCCGGCATGTTCGTGGCGCCGATGATCACGATCTCTCCCCGGGAAACGAGCCCATCCATCAGGGCGAGAAGCTGCGCCACCACCCGCTTTTCCACATCTCCGACGACATTCGCCCTCCTCGGCGCGAGAGCGTCCATCTCATCGAGGAAAATGATGCTGGGAGCGTTCTTGCGGGCCTCCTCGAAGACCATCCTGAGCTTCGCCTCGCTCTCCCCGTAGAACTTGTGGATGACTTCGGGGCCGTTGACGTGGATGAAATGGGCCCGGACCTCGTTGGAAATGGCTCTTGCGATGAGGGTCTTTCCCGTTCCCGGAGGTCCGGAAAGGAGAACCCCCCGCGGGGGATCGATCCCGAGCGTGGTGAAGAGTTCGGGGAACTTCAGGGGAAGCTCGATCATCTCCCGAACACTGCGAAGCTCGTGTTCCAGCCCCCCGATATCCTCGTAAGTTGCCCGGAATGCCTTTTCATAGGAATAATCGGAAGCCCGGAAGGTTATCGTCGTATGGGGAGTGATCCGGAGGGCCCCTCTCGGGCTCGCTCCTTCCACGATGAAGAACTGCGGCGTGGTTCCGAAGAGTGCGATCTGGACTTTGTCTCCGACGACCACATGGATTCCTGCAAGAAGTTGAATGATATGACGGATCTCGGCATCTTTGGGGATCGGCCTGCGGGGATCGGCAGGGGTGAGGATCAAGGTGTCAGCCTGCTTGAACGGGACCTTCTGGATGGTGCACCATTCGTCCACCGATACCTGGGCATTGTCCCTCGTGATGCCGTCTACCTGAATCAGGTTCTGTCCGGAGTAATTAGCGGTGGTCTGGGCAATGCGGGCGACTGTGGACCGGCGGCCGGTAATCATGACAGCGTCGCCGGGGACGGCCCCCAGACTCTTCATGACATCCTCATCCACGCGGGCAAGGCCCTTGCCCTCATCCTCGATAAAAGCTTTGACTATGCGCAGCGAGAACTCATCTTTTCTTTTCACCTGCGTCTTCATCACCCTGCCGTTCTATCCATTGATTTAAAGCCAGTTGTTGGGTGGTCTGACCAGCGTTAGGACTGATGGTCAGACCAGAGAATATGTTTAACCGGAACCCCCTGTCAAGGGAAAATACGAGTGATCCGCAACAACCATATTTCTTAAGGGGTTAAGGTGTACAGTATACATCTCCCGGAAGAGATGTCGAGACAACCCCCCCCCCTCGTATTCGTAATGCCAAATACACTCGCCGGAGGAAATGACGCGAATACCCCGGCTCCCCTTTTCGATTCGACAATGCTCGCACGAAGAACGTTCGCACAACACCTCTCTCTTGACATGCGTTTCCAATTCCTTCACAATCGGCACGCAATCACATCTCGGGACCCGGGAATTCCGGCCGGGTGCAGACGAAGGAGAACGCATGTACAAGAACATCCTCTTGCCGACAGATGGGTTGGGGAAATGCGCGTACGGTACCTGCCACGGGATTCTCCTGGCCAAAGAACTGAACGCAAAAATCATCGCGGTCCATGTCACGGGTAAGCTCAGCGCCCGTGAAATCCTGGAGGTGTATTCGGTCGAATCGTTATCGGCTCGCTCGGACGCCAAGAGGCTCCAGGATGACATGGTGCACCTGGAGGAGTCCCGTAAGGAACTGGCGACCAAGGCGCTCGAGGTGGCGGAAAAGATGTGCGCCGAGGTCGGAGTGCCGTGCGAGACGGTTCAGGTTACGGAAAAATCCCCTGTGGACGGCATCCTCAAGGTGGCCAAGGAAAAAGGCTGCGACCTCATTTTCATCTCGACGCATGGCAACCCGGGGGCCATGGGGTCCTTGTTCGGAACCGTCGCGACGAAGATCATGTCGCAGTCACGGTACGCTGTCCTGACCCACTATTGCGGAGGACCGAGCTAAACGCATCCGGTCTTTCCCGTGAATCCGCCGTTGCCGGTCCGCACGGGCAAGTGCTCACGGCGATTCGTGATCGGTTGCCGGTTGCCCATTGTTCATCACGGGTAGCTTTTTCCCGGAACCCTTTTCCGGACTCCGGAGGGAAGTGTCCTGCCCTCCTCCTGACGGTCCCATAATTTTTTTCTAACCGGCGTCGTTCACGATCGCCAGCGCAAGGATATGGGAAACCAGTTTCTTAACGGTAGTCCCGGGATTCGCAGGAAACGCGCATCCTTAAGAAGGGAAAGCACGCGACAAGAAAACCGACGGGGGGGATGATCCTATGACGGTGACATGCAGACACGCCGGGCTTACGCGCTGGGTCGAGGAAGTTGCGGCCATGTGCCGGCCCGACCGGACCTCCTGGGCCGACGGCTCCAGGGAAGAGTACGACCGATTGATGACGTTGATGGTGAAAAGCGGAACTGCCATACCCTTGAAGAAGCGGCCGAACAGCTTCCTCTTCCGGTCCGATCCCAGCGACGTCGCCCGGATCGAGGCGCGCACCTACCTCAGCACCCCTACCGCGGAGGAGGCCGGCCCCACCAACAACTGGATCGATCCCGGCGAGCTCAAAAAAACCATGAAGGGCCTGTACGACGGCTGCATGAAGGGGCGCACGATGTACGTCATCCCCTTCTCCATGGGACCCGTCGGATCGCCTCTGGCCAAGATCGGCGTGCAGATCTCGGACAGCCCCTACGTGGTCTGCAACATGCACCTCATGACCCGGGTCGGCTCCCGGGTTCTGGAGGCGCTTGGCACCGAGGGAGAGTTCATCCCCTGTCTGCATTCCGTGGGGTCCCCCCTGGAGCCGGGGCAGCATGACGTCCACTGGCCCTGCGCACCCATAGAAAACAAGTACATCAGCCATTTCCCCCGGGAAAACCTGATCTGGTCCTACGGATCCGGCTACGGAGGGAACGCCCTGCTGGGCAAGAAGTGTCTCAGTCTGCGCATCGCCTCGGCGATCGCCCGGCGGGAAGGCTGGCTGGCCGAGCACATGCTGATCCTTCGCCTCGTAAGCCCGGAGGGACGGAAGTACCACATCGCCGCCGCCTTCCCTTCCGCGTGCGGAAAAACGAACCTGGCGATGATCAAGCCGACCATCCCCGGCTGGACGGCCGAAACCATCGGCGACGACATCTGCTGGATGAAAATCCGTCCGGACGGACGACTGCATGCCATAAACCCGGAGACGGGCCTCTTCGGCGTGGCTCCGGGCACTTCCTACGGGTCCAACCCGGTCGCGGCAGAGATGCTGAAGGAGAACATCATCTTCACGAACTGCGCCCTGACCGACGACGGGGATGTCTGGTGGGAAGGGATGGACGGGCCGGTCCCGTCCCACCTCATCGACTGGAAGGGTTGGGACTGGACGCCGGACGATGAAGAACCTGCGGCCCACCCCAACGCCCGCTTCACCGCCCACATCGGCCAGTGCCCGAGCGCCATCCGTGACTGGGAGGATCCCGAGGGGATCCCGATCGACATCTTCCTTTTCGGCGGGCGCCGGTCCGCAGCGGTGCCCCTGGTCTTCGAGGCATTCAATTGGGACCATGGGGTCTTCCTGGGCTCCTCGGCCTCCTCGGAAAGCACCGCAGCCATCCTCGACACGGTCTCCCGGGTGCGCCGTGACCCCTTCGCCATGAAGCCCTTCTGCGGATACAACATGGGAGACTACTTCCAGCACTGGCTCGAGATGGGGGTCAGGCTAGGGGAAAAGGCCCCCCGGGTCTTCTACGTCAACTGGTTCCGCAAGGGGAACGACGGACGATGGTTGTGGCCGGGCTTCGGCGAAAACAGCCGGGTCCTCAAATGGATGTGCGACAGGGTCGACGGCAAGGTCGGGGCAAGGGAAACGTTCATCGGCCTGTTGCCGGAAGAAGGGGACCTCGATCTTTCGGGTCTGTCCATCCCTCCCGCTGACATGGAGGAGCTTTTCCGGCTCGACCCGGATGTCTGGAAGTCCGAATACTTCGATATCGAAGTCTTCTACGACCGGTTCGGCAGCCACCTCCCGAAACGCCTCGATGTCCAACTGAAGGCCTTGCGGGACAGGCTCCTCCAGTTTTGACCTTTGAAGAGCAGCCGTGAACCGCAGCGTCCAAGGGAGGTGCGCGTGACGTCAACCGACTCCAGAGATATGCTCTCCATCCTGGCCGGTCCCGAGACGGGGGCGTTCACCACCCGCCCCGTCATCATGGGCACGCATGGAATGGTCACTTCGGGGCATTATCTTGCCAGCAGGATCGGATTGCACATTCTCGAGGAGGGCGGGAATGCCGTGGACGCCGGCGTGGCGATGGGATTCGCCCTGGCCGTTCTGGAGCCGTACATTTACGGCATCGGCGGCGAAGTTCCCATCCTGATCTACCTGGCGGACGAGAAACGTGTAGTGAGCCTCTCCGGCCAGGGACACGCCCCGCAAAGGGCGACCATCGAGTGGTTCCGGAAAAACGGGATCGAGACCATTCCCGGCGACGGGTTGCTGGCCGCCGCCGTTCCGGACGCGGTCTCGACCTGGATCGCAGCCCTGTCCCGCTTCGGAACCATGCGACTTGCGCAGGTCCTTTCGCCTGCCATGGACCTGGCGGAACGGGGATTCCCCATGTTCGGAAGACTTGCGTCCGCCTTCGAGCGGAGCAAGGAGCAGTTCCTGGAGAATTGGCCGAGTTCGGCCCGGGCCTATCTCCCCGACGGACGGGTTCCGGCCGTGGGGGAGATCTATGTCCAAAAGGACCTTGCCGGGATGTTTGCACTGCTCGTGGAGGCGGAATCCCGGGAGAGACGAAGAGGCCGTCGGGAAGCGCTCCAGGCCGCTCACGACGTCTTCTACAAGGGAGAGATCGCGAAGCGGATCATCACGTTCATCACCGAAAGCAGACTCCCCGACTCCACGGGAAAACTTCACGGCGGGCTGATCACGAAGGAGGACCTGACTCGCTACGCAACCCGGGTCGAAGACCCGGTAACGGCCAACTACCGGGGGTACGACGTCTTCAAATGCGGCCCCTGGTCGCAGGGACCGGTCTTCCTGCAGCAGTTGACCATCCTGGAAGGGTTCGACCTGGCCTCCCTGGGACACAACTCTCCCGAATACATCCACCTCATGATCGAAACGGCCAAACTTGCGTTCGCGGACCGGGAAAAATATTACGGCGACCCGGATTTCGTCGACGTTCCCCTCGACATCCTTCTTTCCAAGGAGTACGCGGCAAAGCGCCGCGCGCTGATCGACCCGGAATGCGCATCCCTGGAACTGCGACCCGGCAACGCCCCGCCGGAAAAACCCAGGGAAAGGAAGGGAGGCCTGGACATCCACAAGGGAGACACCACCCATCTGGATGCGGCGGATCAGTGGGGGAACATGATGTCCGCCACGCCCAGCGGAGGATGGTTCCGAAGTTCGCCGGTCATCGAGGGCCTGGGGTTTCCCCTTGGAACCCGCATGCAGATGTTCTACCTGGACAAAGGCCACGCCAATTGCCTTCAGGCCGGCAAACGTCCCCGCACCACCCTCACTCCCACGATTGTGCTGAAGGACGGCAGGCCGTTCATGGCGCTCGGGACACCGGGGGCGGACCAGCAAGACCAGTGGTCGCTCCAGTTCTTCATAAACTGCGTTGATTTCAACATGAACATGCAGGTCGCTGTCGACGCGCCCACTTTCCACACGAGCCATTTCCCCGCATCCTTCCACCCGCACAGCGCGCAACCGGGGACCATGCACCTGGAGAGCCGCATCCCCGAGTCGACGATAGCCGCCCTCCGGGAAAAGGGGCATACGGTGGAAGTCGGCGGGGAGTGGAGCCACGGACGGGTTCTCGGCATACGGTACAATGCCGTCAGCGGAGTGCTCCACGGTGTGGCGACGGCGCGCCTGGATACCGGCTATGCCATAGGGTGGTAGGGTCGGGAGGGACAGGAGGGTCAAGCAAGGGCTCCCTCCGGAAACCGGAGGGAGCCCTGTTCGTTTTCGCTTACACCGACGACAGGGACGTGCCCTTTTTCCTCTTTTTCGCAATCGTCGTCTGGGCCGCCGCAAGACGGGCCACCGGCAACCGGTACGGGGAGCCGCTCACATAGGTGAGTCCGATCTCGTCGCAGAACTCGACCGACCGGGGATCCACCTGCTCCCCGCAGATCCCCATCTTCATCCCCTTCTTGATCTTCCGGCTGTTTGTGATGGCCATCCTCATGAGGAGACCGACGCCCTTCCGGTCGAGGGTGATGAAGGGATCATCCTCGAAGATCCCGTGGGCCACGTAGTAGGGCAGGAACCTTCCCGCATCGTCCCTCGACAGGCCGTACGTCGTCTGGGTCAGGTCGTTGGTGCCGAAGGAATAGAAGTCGGCTTCCGGCGCGATCTCGTGGGCCAGCAGGGCCGCCCGGGCGATTTCGATCATGGTCCCCACATCGTAGCGGACCTTGACCCCGTACCGCTTCTGCACCGCTTCGGCGACCCTCACCGTCAACTCGCGCAACATGCGAAATTCCTTCACGTCGGCGATGAGCGGAATCATGATCTCGGGGATAGCCTTGATCTTCTGCTTGGCCACATGACAGGCGGCTTCCATGATGGCCTGGACCTGCATCTCCGAGATTTCCGGGTACGTGATGCCGAGCCGGCATCCTCTGTGCCCCAGCATGGGGTTGAACTCGTGCAGCGCCTTGTTGCGTGCCTGCAGTTTCTGGAAGGGGACGCCCAGATCCTTGGCGATCGCCCTCAGTTCCTCATCGGTTTTCGGCAGGAATTCGTGCAACGGCGGATCGAGGAGACGGATGGTCACCGGCAACCCGTTCATCACCTTGAAGATCGCGATGAAATCCTTTCGCTGCATGGGGAGGATCTTCTTGAGGGCCTTTTTCCTCCCTTCCGTGTCGTCGGCCAGGATCATTTCGCGCACCGCCTGCACTCTCTCCGCCTCGAAGAACATGTGCTCCGTGCGGACGAGTCCGATCCCTTCCGCGCCGAACTTGAGCGCCATGCGGGCATCGGCCGGCGTATCGGCGTTGGCCCGGACTCCGAGCTCCCTTGCCTCATCGGCCCACTTCATGATGGTGTGAAAATTCCCCGTGAGTTCCGGTTCCACGAGGGGAACCTTCCCCAGGATGACTTCCCCCGTGGTCCCGTTGAGGGTGATGGTATCGCCCTCCTTCAGGGTGTGCGGCTCCAGGGTCATGGTCTTCTTCTTTTCGTTGATATTGAGCGCGGAGCAGCCGGCGACACAGCACTTGCCCATCCCCCTTGCCACAACGGCCGCATGGGACGTCATCCCTCCCCGGGCAGTGAGAATCCCCTGGGCCGCATCCATGCCTCCGATATCCTCGGGTGAGGTCTCGGTTCTCACCAGGATCACCTTTTCTCCCCTTTCGGCCCGTTGTTCGGCGTCTTCCGCGGAGAACACGACCGTGCCGACCGCGGCGCCGGGCGATGCGGGAAGCCCCTTGCCGATGACCTTGACGGGAACCTTCGGGTCAAAGGACGGGTGCATGAGCGTATCCAGCTGACCGGGGTCGATCCGCATGATGGCCGTTTTCCTGTCGATCAGTTTTTCCTTGACCATGTCGATGGCGATCTGCAGGGATGCGGCGGCCGTCCGCTTTCCGACCCGGGTCTGGAGCATGTAGAGCTTGCCGTCCTGGATGGTAAACTCGATGTCCAGCATGTCCTTGTAGTGCCTCTCCAGCTTCCGGTAGGTCTTTTCCAGTTCCTTGTACGCGGCGGGAATTTTTCTTTTCAGTTCATCGATGTGAAGTGGTGTCCTGATCCCCGCCACGACGTCCTCCCCCTGCGCATTGGTGAGGTATTCGGCGAAGAATTTCTTCTGGCCGGTGGAGGGGTTCCGGGTAAAACCGACGCCGGTGCCCGAGTTCTCGCCCATATTCCCGAAGACCATGGCCTGGACGTTGCACGCCGTTCCGAGATCATGGGAAATATTGTTGAGTTTTCTGTAGGTGACCGCCCTGTCGGCGAACCAGGAGTCGAACACGGCATTGATGGCCAGCCTGAGCTGCTGGAGAGGGTCCTTCGGGAAACTTTTCCCGGTTTCCTTCTCGAATACTTTCTTGAACTTCCCGACGAGGTCCCGTAAATCCTCCACGGTCAGATCCGTGTCAAGACGGACCTTCCTGCCGGCCTTCTTCGCTTCCAGAACCTTTTCGAAAAGCTGCCGGTCGATCCCCATGACGGTGCTTCCGAACATGGTGATCAGTCTCCGGTAGGTGTCCAGAGCGAAACGCTCATTGCCCGTCTTCGCGACGAGAGCCTTAAGCGTCGTGTCATTGAGTCCGAGGTTCAGCACCGTGTCCATCATCCCGGGCATGGAGAATTTCGATCCCGAACGGACGGAAAGGAGAAGAGGATCTTTCGCATCCCCGAACTTCGTCCCCATCGCCTTCTCCACCTTCTTCAGGTTGGATAGAACCTGGTCCCACATGCCGGGTGGATATTTTTTCCCGTTCCCGAAGTACGTATTGCATGCCTCCGTGGTGATGGTGAATCCGGCGGGAACGGGGATCTTCAGGTTCACCATATTCGCCAGGCCCGCCCCCTTTCCGCCAAGCAGGTCCCTCATCTTTCCCGTTCCGTCGGCCTTTCCGTCCCCAAAAAAATAAACATACCGTTTCGTGGCTCTCGGCATAAGCGACCTCCCGAAAAAACATGGAATTGGGAATGCGTTGGAAAAAAAAGCCCAAGGGCTCAGGTACCATGCCCTGGTGCTGATCGGCGGTCATTATAATGAATCGGCAGTTCGGTTTTCAACCGAAGACTTTTCCTGCGCAGCTCTTTCCGCCCCGCAGACAAACACCGTCCGGACGCCGACTGTCGGCAATCCTGTCTATCTGCTCCGTCCGGTGGCGTCTTCACCCGCCAATATAGTCGCGCACCTTTTCCAGAAATTCGGGAGGGACAGGCTTGACGCGGCCTTTCCCGTAGTCGTACATCACCTGGACCGTCTCCGCTTCCGTGTAGACCCGTCCGTCGCGGGGATCGAACAGCTCGGCCCGGAACCGGAAGGAACTTCGCGTGACATCGGTTATATGCATGCGAACCCACACGTGGTCCTGAAGCAGGATCGGGAGTCGGTACCGCACGGTCGCCTCCGCCAGAATGAACTCGAAGTCCTCGATCCTCCTCACTCCCATCACATCGGCGAAGAACTTCGCCCTTCCCAGTTCGAAGAGCGTCATCGTCACCGCGTTGTTGACGTGCCCCATCGCGTCGATGTCCCCGAACCGCAAGGGGATGTCGGTTTCGAACACCTTTGCGGGGGCGGACGGAAGGGAAGCGGCGAGCGGATCGCCGAAGCGGCCCCGGAAGGCGATCCTGCCCGTTTCCTTCCGGGTGCGGGGCTTCTCGTCCTTCCTCCGTGTCTCCTCGTCCACGTCCCCGAGCTTCCCCGCATACCCCACGGCGATTACGGCGATGGGACGGAACTCGTCCGGCAGGCGAAGCGCGGCTTTCACAGGTTGCTCCTTCCACCCCGCCATCGGGTGGGCAAGGAGCCCCTGGTCCACCGCCCGGTAGACGAGGCTCATCGTGGCCAGTCCCGTGTCGTGCAGGAAATATTCCCGGCTCTCCACGACGGCTCCATCGGCCTTGCGCGCCCCCGTCACGATCAGGACCGGTGCCCGCTTCGCCCAGGCGTTCCCCGGATCGAGCGCTTCTTCCAGGGATGCTCTCGCCGGCGATTCCCTGTCCACGATCACGAACCGCCACGGCTGCCGGTTCGCGCAGGAAGGGGACCAGCGGGCCGCTTCGATCATCCGCTCGATCTTCTCCGGTTCCACGGGCCTGTCCGAGAACGCCCGCAGGCTCCGCCGCGCCGCAATCACCCGGGAAAAATCCACGTTACCGTTTCCCCGCCCGGCACACGAGGGCGTCCGATTCCGGCGAGAAATCCGATCCGGCGAAATCCCCGAAAAACCGGATCCCGGAGAACCCGGCCCTATCCAGCATATCCCACAGCTCATCGGGATAGATCGGGTACAGGGGAATGTCGTTCCTCACGATCCGGGGCTGGCCCCCCTCGGAAATCCGGAGCACCGTCTGGAACCGCACCTGCCGGTCCCCCTCCCACACGTAGCCCCGGCGGAATTCGATCGCTCCCTCCTCCGCCTGCATGAGGGGAAGCGTCGTGACCTTCCCGAAAAGCAGACGCTCGTAGTTGAGGATCTGGAGCAGAATCTCCCCTCCCCCCGCGATCGCCCCGGCGGCGTCCCGGAGAAAGCGTGACGCCTCCTCCTGCGGGACGTGGACCAGCGAATTGCCCAGGCAAAGGATGAGGTCGGCCGGCGGAGAGACGATGCGGGCGACGTCCGCAAACCCGCCGGTCTCCACGCGCGCCCCGGGAAACGGGGCAAGCTTCGCCTCCGCCCGGGCGACCAGGGCCGGATCGGGATCGAATCCCAGGCACTCCGCCCCCGCGACGGCGAAAGGGAGAAGCTGCGCCCCCGAGCCGCATCCGGCGTCCGCGACGCGGCGGACACGGCCCGACGCGAGGAGCTGGTCGAAGAGGGAACGCTGGGCGTCGGAGACCGGAAAGAGCGCATCATACACGTCACTCAGGTCCGTGTAGAAAACCAAGGTCCCTCCTTTCGTAGCGTCCCATTGTATCAGGGGAAAATGCGCAATCGAACAAAGAAAAGGTTGACGGGCGAGATTCTCCGCGGATATGTATTGGGAAGCCGGAACAACGGCATAACGATATACAAGGAGGGGGGATGATGAAACGGGGATCGGTGTTTCTCCTGATGGCCTTTGTTCTGACGGGGCTTTGCGGCAGCCCCGCCCAGGCCTTCAACCAGCCGCCGCTCAACCTCGGCCTGACCGACATCCTGGACGGCGGCGTTCCCGGCGTGGGCACCTTCTTCACCGAGTACGTCCAGGTGTACCAGTCCGACGAGTTCAAGGACAGCAATGGCGACGACATTCCGGGCCTTCCGCGCGTGAGCAGCGTTCTTTCCGTAAACCAGCTCGTACACGTGTACAAGCAGAAGCTTCTGGGCGCCCACATCGGGGTGAACGTTCTTCTCCCCGTGGTCTCCATCAACGGGGGCGGACTTCCCACCAATCCGGGCGTGCTGGGCGATCTGTTGGCGGGGCCGTTCCTCCAGTGGCTCGACACGAAGCTGCTCGGGCGCCCGTTCGTGCAGCGGCTCGAACTGGACATCACCATGCCCACGGGGCAGTACGACAAGAATTACGCCCTGAACCCGGGGAGCAACCTCTGGGTGATCGAGCCGTTCTACGCGTTCACCTGGTTTCTGACCCCGAAGTTTTCCACTTCCTGGCGGATCCACTATACGTTCAGCACCAAGAACGACGACGTTTCCCCTTCGCCGTTCAACGGCTTCTCCACCGAAGTCACCCCCGGACAGGTCTTCCATTTCAACTATTCCTTCGAATACGAGTTTTTCAAGGGGTTCCGGGGCGCGGTGGCCGGGTACTATCTGAAGCAGCTGACCGAGGACGAGGGAAGTTTCGGGGATATTTCGAATTCGGAGGAGCAGGTCTTCGCGGTCGGCCCGGCGCTGCACTACTTCTTCAGCGATAAATTCTCCGCGGGCCTGAAGACCCAGTGGGAGACGTCGACCGAGAACCGTACCGAAGGCAACCGCACCACCCTTCGGTTCACCTACCTGTTCTAGCAAATACCGTTACCCGGAAAGATCGACGGGGGGGCCGGAAGGCCCTCCCGTCTTGTACGTGGTATCAGGGACGTTCCTAGGAACTCACGAATAGTGGATAGGAGTTCTTAGGAACGTCCCTGTTTTTAGGGTCAGATCAGCACGCGCCGGTTTTCCCCGGGGAACATCTCCCGGTCGATCGGGGGGTGCCCAGGCGGAAGCTGCATCCCCGGACGGCCATGGAACGGAAGTCTCTCCAGGGATTCGGCATACGGAGGAAGCCGGAGAACACCACACTCTCCGACCTGCGCCACAATCTCCTTCCCCTGCTGTGTCACACATACGGGAGTCCCGTGTATATAGATCTGGCTCGAGGATGATGCGAAAGAGGCAAGCGGTTCGCTCGCCCGGATATGATACATGGCGAACAGCAGCACTGTGCCCGCCAGCGCAACCGGGAGTAGCTTCCTCACGGGTCTTCCTCCTTTCCCGTCGTTTCCCGTTCGATGCGGGAAGGGGAGGAAAGATTCCGTCCGGGGACGTCCTCCTTTCTCCCCTCAATTCACTGCGACGGCCGTTCCCCCGTCCTCTTTTCCCGCCGGGAACGCCGCACCGACCGGAAGCAGGACCAACGACTCCTTCACGTCGAGGGAATTGTCGAACGGGTCATCGTCACCCCATACGAACGCGTCCCCCCGGATCCGGTATTTCCCCGGCGTCACCCCGCTGGTGTTCCACTGAAACGTTTCCCGGTAAATCTTTCCCGGTTCATTAGACCAACCGAACGTGAACAGCTTGCCCGACACCTCCTTGCCGTTTGCCAGGATATCGATCGGTATGGTCCTGTTGATCGGGTCCCCATGGTTTTCCAGGACCATATCAACCCGGATGGTGTCGCCCACGTGCGCGACGATCGGGGTGACGCGTACCTCCCGGACGATGAGATCCACCCAGTATCCGTTGTCATCACCGAAATCAACATTGAGGATCCGCGGGCCGGCGCCCGCCGTACCCGTACCGAACAACAGAATCCCGAGGGAAAGCAGGACGATTCCGACCCCTGATCTGGTTACGACCCCTGCACTGCGCATTGCTGTCTCTCCTTCGTTTCGCGCCTACACGTTCTCGGAAACGGTTTCGTTGTTGGGTTCCTGTCTCTGACTTTAGATGTATTCCGAAAATCCAAGGATTCGACAACCTCCCCCGGTTGCAAAATATTTGCAACTGCAATACACTTGCATTGCTGGAGGAAACCCGTGGGACCGCCCGCAGAAGAGCTTCGAAAGTTGGGACACCCTGCCACTCGCGGCAGAGGGGAGATTCTGCGCATCCTGACGGAAAGCCCGATCCCTCTGTCGTCGAAGGAGATCCTGGACAGGTTTCCGGCGCCCAAGCCCGACGCGTCCACCGTCTACCGGAACCTTTCCCTGCTTGTTTCTCTCGGCATGGTCCGGAGCGTCGCGCTGCACGAACGCAGCCGCCGCTACGAGGCGGCCAACGACGGAGGACATCGCCATCGCGTCGTCTGCAAGGGGTGCGGCAGGATCGAATCGTTCGAATCCCTCCGGTGCGACCTCTCCCGTCTCGAGGCGGACATCCGCGGCACTCTCGGATACGACGTGAAAGACCATTCCCTGGAATTTTTCGGCATCTGCCCGCAATGCAGCCGAAGAGAGAAAGAACGATGATCGGCCGCGTCATCCTGCTTGCCGCCGTGCTGATCTTATCCCCCTTTCCACAGGCGGCGCAGGGGGCCGATCTTCGTGTCCTCACCTCGTTTCTTCCGATGGATATCTTCACACGGAACGTCGTCGGCGACGCACCGGGCGTCACGGTAAGGATGATGCTCCCTGCCACCCTGGGATGCCCCCACGACTATTCGCTTTCTCCGGGAGACATGAGGAAGATCTCCGAAGCGGACCTGTTTATCGCGAACGGCTACGGAATGGAGGATTTTCTCGGCACTTCCATACGGCGGGCGAACCCCGGCATCCGGATCGTGGAAACCGCTTCTTCCGTGACTCCTCTCCTTGTGGGGAATGACCGCGGGGAGATCAACCCGCACACCTGGGTCAGCCCCCGGAACGCCATCCTGCAGGTCCGTGCGATCGAGAAGGCCCTCTCGGCCGCATCCCCGGAGAACGAACCGGTCTTCCGCCGGAACGCCGACGCGTACGTGGGCAGGCTCGAAATCCTCGCCGGGGAATTCGACAAGGCGGCAGCCCATTTCCGGAGCCGGAACATCGTGACCTTCCACAACGTCTTCGACTACCTGGCGAGGGACCTCGGGCTTACCGTCGTGGGGTGGATCGAGGAAACGCCGGGCCAGGAGCCCTCCGCCGGCGAAATCCGGGACCTCA
>Ga0307417_10000091_pt1 | contig 35740 bp, 31 predicted proteins | sample SalMarWE160210MG_2_FD_202514 | JGI IMG/M metagenome (GOLD analysis project Ga0307417, IMG submission 202514) | Salt marsh sediment microbial communities from the Plum Island Ecosystem LTER, Massachusetts, United States - WE1602-10 | ecosystem: Environmental > Aquatic > Marine > Intertidal zone... | reverse complement strand
CTCGCTCATCACGATGACCGGATTGCAAAGGGTCATGATCAGATCCATATTGTGCTCTACCAGGAAGAAGGTGATCTTTTTCTCCTCGCAGAGTTTCCGGATATTGGCAACCAGCTTTCCGAGCAGGGTCCGGTTCACCCCTGCGGCCGGCTCATCCAGGAGGACCATTTTGGGATCGGCCATCATGCTTCTGGCCAGTTCCAGGAGCTTTTTTTGCCCCCCTGACAGGGATCCGGCATATTCATCTTTGAGATCGATCAACTCGACAAATTCAAGGACTTCGAGCGCCTTAGCCTCGATCTCCCTTTCCTGACCTCTCACTGCGCCATATCTGAACCAGACGTTCCATATCTTTTCCCCCAGCTGACTCTCAGGCATAAACATCAAGTTCTCCAGCACCGTCATTCGCCCGAATTCGCGCGTAATTTGGAAAGTCCGATACATCCTTCTTTTGAATATCTGATGGGGAGGCAGGCCGGCAATATCCTGACCTTGGAAAGTGATTTCTCCCTTGTCCGGTTTGTAGTTGCCGGTAATCACGTTAAAAAGGGTCGTCTTACCGGCTCCATTCGGTCCAATGAGACCCGTAATGGAACCTTCTTCTACTCTGAGGGAACAGTCATAAACGGCCATCAGGCCTCCGAAACTCTTGGATACTCCCTTTACCTCAAGCATGGAACCTCCTACCTGTATAAGATCGTTCCTGCAACAGCTAGTCAATCTTATCGTCACAACATTGAATGAGCATCAAGTTTTGTTAGTTTAGAAACAAAAACAGAATATGTCAATCTGAAATCGCCATAGGCCGTCCAGCTATTGAATGAAAGAAGATTTCTGAAAACACGAAACAGGCAACGCCGGTAGGGCTCGAATGCAGAATGGAGTTAGCGGATCCATGAAGAGTTCTTCTGAACCGGAAAGCACGCACAATTCTTTTGAAAATTGAAATAATTGGTGCTATAGAATCAGGAGCATTCAGGAAATCTCTCGTGCTGCTGCGGCTGGTTGCATGCCGGACCTCAAATCAAAAAACAGTTGAGGAGGAAAAACATGGGCAAACTTTTGTGGACGCCTTCGGAGAAACGAATCAAGAGTACGAACATGTATCGATTTATGCAATTCATCAACGACCGATTTAACCAGCACCATGATGAATATGCATCACTATATGCGTGGTCTGTAGAAAACATCCCTGAGTTCTGGGCTTCCGTTTGGGAGTTCGTAGATGTTCAGGCCTCCACTTCCTATGAAGACGTTATCGACGATGTCACCAAGATGCCCGGCGCCAAATGGTTTTCCGGGGCACGTCTCAACTTCGCTGAAAATCTTCTTCGTTACAGAGACGATCAGACCGCCCTGGTTTTCAAAGGGGAAGATCAGGATAGCGTAAGGATAACTTATCATGAACTTTATGACGAAGTTGCCTCAGTAGCCAAAGCCCTGAGGGATGCAGGCGTTGCCATCGGCGACAGGGTGGTCGGCTTCATGCCCAACATGCCGCAAACGATTGTAGCCATGCTGGCAGCCACAAGCCTGGGAGCGACGTGGTCCTCCTGTTCTCCGGATTTCGGCATAAAGGGCGTCCTGGACCGTTTCGGCCAGATCAAGCCCAAGGTTATCTTCACGGCGAACGGTTACTCTTTCAAGGGGAGGCATTTCGATTCCCTCAAACGTATCTCCGATATTCTTAAGGAACTGCCGAGCATAGAAAATGTGGTTGTCGTACCCTACACCGAGCAAAACGCCGATATCAGCTCCGTACCCAATGCCGTTCACTACCGCGATTTCAAGTCCTCTGAACCCGGTCTGGAAATAGATTTTGAGCAACTCCCATTTGATCATCCACTCTACATCATGTATTCATCCGGCACCACGGGATTACCAAAATGCATGGTCCAGAGCGCCGGGGGAATCCTGATTCATCACATGAAAGAACTCATGCTTCATGCCGATTTGAAGCGTGAAGACGCCATATTCTATTTCACTACATGTGGCTGGATGATGTGGAACTGGCTCACGAGCGCTCTCTCCATTGGGGCAACACTCGTCCTGTTTGACGGGAACCCTTTCCACCCTGAACCTGGCGCCCTCTGGAAAATGGCGCAGGACGAAAAAATCAGCATTTTCGGTACAAGCGCCGGATATATTGCCGCTCTTCAAAATGCCGGCGTTCGCCCCGGGAAAGAATATGACCTTTCTCCACTCAAGGCCCTATGCTCCACCGGCTCTCCACTTTCCGTGGAAGGCTTCGAATACGTGTACGGAGAAATCAAGGATGATCTCCAGCTGGCTTCTATCTCCGGAGGTACGGATCTGAACGGTTGCTTCGCGCTTGGAAACCCCATGGGCTCGGTCTATGCCGGTGAATTGCAGTGCCGTGGTTTGGCCATGAAAGTTGAGGCATTCGATGAAAACGGCAAATCGGTCATCAATCAGCAAGGCGAACTGGTTTGTACGGCACCTTTTCCGTCCATGCCGATCTATTTCTGGGATGACCCGATCAATGAAAAATACCACGCCGCCTATTTTGACGTTTACCCTAATGTTTGGCGCCACGGAGATTTCATTGAAATTAACGAACGGGGGGGCGTCGTCATCTACGGGCGTTCAGATGCCACCCTCAATCCCGGTGGCGTGCGCATAGGTACGGCCGAGATCTACCGCCAGGTGGAGCAATTGGAGGAGATCGAGGACAGCCTGGTGATCGGACAGAGCTGGAAGGACGATGTCAGGGTTCTTCTTTTCGTCAAGATGGCCGGGGGATATGATCTGACTGACGACATCAGGGCCAAGATCATAAAGACCATCCGCTCCAATGCCTCGCCCAGGCACGTGCCGGCCAAGATCCTTGCTGTCCCGGATATTCCCTATACTCTCAACATGAAAAAGGTGGAGCTGGCAGTCAAGAAAACCATCCACAATCAACCCGTACTCAACAAAGACGCCTTAAGAAATCCTGAAGTGCTGGAATATTTTCTCGACATGAAGGAACTCCAGGAAGATTGATGGCTTCGTAAGAAGCTGGTCTATGCCGCGAGCGGCAGCCTATGAGCAGCGAAATGGAACCGAACCTGAGACTCTTTTTCAAATGCTTTCTAAACACTTCGGAGGGGATGGACGCCGATTTGGGGTTCAGCGGTACGTCACAGAAGCGCGTAGGGTTTGATAGGAATGAACCCCAAATAGTCGCCCATGCAGAAGTGAGTTGCCAAGTGCACTATGAGAAAGCACATGAAAAAGATTCTCAGATCCGCTTCTTTAGATCCGGATGCAAAAGTGACTTCGTTGGAAGCCGTCAAGATTAAAGAAAAGTTTTCAGCTGAAAGCTACGATACAAGGCAGCTCTGGTGTTGAGCTGCCTTTGTCATGGGAGATACACATGGAAGAGAGAAAAAGGACCATTCTGATCTTTCCTTCTCAGCGTCTTGGCCGACAGATGGTGGAGCGTGTTTCCTCCCTGTTCGGCCGGCCTACCATTTGCCTCCCCTGGCAAATGGAACTGCCATACGAGAACGGAGGCGCTACCGATCAGGAATCCTTTGACATTGTCCGGCCGCCCCGTGAAACGATGCCGCCGGAATATTTTTCTCGGCTCCTGGCTGAATATCGCGTTTGGGTAAGAGACAACCCTGATCGGAGCAGATCGGCATTTCTGGCAGCGACCCGAGAATTTTATCCTCATGAAGACACCAGCTGGGAAATTCAGCAAATGGTCCGCAAAAGCGCCTGTGACGGTGATATGCGAGGCCCGGAAGCCCTGGCTTTGAAACGCCATCTCCTCTTGCACCTGGCCGCTGCCATGGAACAGGAAACAGACGATGCGGAAGATGCACTTCGCCGTCTAAAGGAACAGGATTCTCCGTTGAAAGCAGCCCTGGATGAAGAACCAGGAGGGCCGGGTTTCATGGAAGATTTGTCTCCGTCCCTCGCGCAGTCGGCCTTTGAATCCGGTCTCATGGGCGATATTTGTGAAGCCTGGCTAGGCCTTTTTGACGTATTTGTCAAGAAGGCACAGCTCCTGATCACCCTGGAAGAGAAGATACAGGGTTATGTGAGAGAACTCTTTGAAGAAGCGGCATCAAGGGTCGACCTGATCCGCCCCCTTTCGACTATCCATTTTCAAGCGCCGGATCCTCTCAGCCTTTCTTCCGAAGGATTGGAGAACTCAGGTATACACGATCTACAGAAAAGTGTTATGCTTTCCATCGGTGGAATTATCAAGGCCCTTCTGGAAGGAAACGGCAACAATACCGATGAAGTGAATGCCTTGGTCAAGGCGATGGAGCGTAAATTCTCGACACAAGAAAGCAACAACCTCATTGGCGTTGAAATACTTTTGCTTCCCGTTGTAACAGCGTCTCATTCGGCCCGAAAACTGACGATTCTGAATGGGTTTGCCGGGAAGGTCCTTGCACTTGTTCAGAAGGCTTCGAACAATGGGTGAAGAAGCCCGAACCAGGGGATTGGAGAATGAGCCCTTTTAGCAATCCGGAGAATGCTGAAAGAAGACATATCAGCCCAATCCGGGTAGTCCTGTCAAGAAAAGGAGATTAAGAATATGGCCATCAGCAAAGAGCTACTCGATATTCTCGCCTGCCCCAAATGTAAGGGAGAACTCTATCTGAACGAAGAAGGCAATGGACTCATCTGTAGGCATTGCAGGCTTCTCTATGAAATCCGAGACGACATTCCCATCATGCTCATCGATGAGGCAAAACCCATCGGGAATGACCAGCAGTCAGTATCATAGGCCCATTCCTTTTCATGAAAAAGAAAAGCAATCCATGGCGCCGCATGGGATACAAGGCAGTTCACCTTGCCGTACGATTCTATATTCATCTGTCGCGGGGCTTTTCTCTGAGGACATGGCTGTATCTGGGAAAGTATTTGGGCCTCCTAACTTATTTCCTCGACTTTCATCACAAAAGAATATCCATGAGGAACCTGTCCTTTGCATTTGACGGACAAAAGGATAAGAGGGGAATGCGTTCGATAGTCAGAAAAAATTTCGAACAATGGGGAATGATAGGCAATGAATGGATGCGGTTGAGAAATACAGATAGAAGCAGAATCAGGGAACTTGTCCAGGTTGAAGGTAAAGAGCATCTGGATGCTGCCAGGCAAAAAAGCCGCTCCGTCATTCTCTTGGGCGCACATTTTGGGAACTGGGAATACGCCCACGCCTACTATTCAAGCACGATCAACAAGCTCAACTTCATTGTACGTTCCATAGACAATCCCCTTCTCGAACAGGAAAGACTTGCGAATAATGATCAATTCGGCATAAGAGTGCTATACAAGGAAAACGGGCTCAGGCAGGCCATACGAAACCTCAAACGCGGAGAGGACCTGGTCATCTTCGCTGACAGAAAAGAGACTTACAAACAGATTATTCCCTGCCGTTTTTTCGGCAAAAAGACAGCAACGATGACACTGGTCCCCGCCCTTGCCAGAAAATACCGGATACCGGTTGTCCCCATGTTCATTGTACGTTCGAATGACCTTATCCATCATCGCCTCATATTTCTTCCGGAACTTCCTGTTGCCTATGACAAAGATAAAAAGGAGTGCATCAATGAAGCGACGCAGCATCAGAGTGACATTATAGAAAAGATAATTGCAAACTATCCTGATCACTGGATCTGGCTTCATAAAAGATGGAAAAAATACCATTCCTACCTTTATCGGGAGGACATGGCACGACGGGCACGTCGCAAGGAAAGGAGAATAGCTCGCTTGGACAGGATGAAAAATTCCAGCGATGTCAATTCTTGAGGCCTCCCCAGACTTACTATGATGCAAAAAATTTCCATTTTAATGTATCACCAGGTAGGTGAATTTGAACGGCCTGAGAGCCACCGGGCCACCTTTTGCCACATCCGGAGGTTTAAGGCCCAAATGGCCTATTTGCACCGCTTGGGTTACAGGGTCCTATCTCTCCAGGATGCCCTCGATGGGCTTTTCGGAAATGGAAATTTATCCCACCATTCAGTTGTGCTGACCTTTGATGATGGATATGATAATTTCAGTCAAAATGCCTTTCCTGTCCTGCGACGCTACGCTTTCCCGGCCACCGTATTTCTCATCTCCGATCTACTGGGTCGTACTGCGAAATGGCTGGCTGAAGACAGCCGCCATGCACCCGACCTCATGGACAAAATGACCATAAAGGAATTGCGCTCAAATAATATTGTTTTCGGTTCCCACACTTTGACCCACCCGCTTCTCACCCGGATTGATCGATTAAGGCAATCCCGCGAAATTGCGGACAGCAAATCCGCCCTGGAAGACCTGCTTGGTGAAGAGGTGAAGTTTTTTTGCTATCCCAGCGGTGATTACGATGAAAATGTGGTCAATCTGGTCAGGGAGGCGGGCTATAAAGCTGCGCTGACGTGCGATCGCGGGGCAGCCACTCCTTACGAGGACCCCCTCACCTTGCCAAGAAAGGCCATATCGTTCGGTGACAGTCTTATTGGATACTTTTGGAAGCTTCACATGAAACACAAGAAAAAGATGCAGAAGAGAGAAAATCCATGATCGATTCTCTTCACATCATTGGAAGCCGGCAAATTGGCGGTGCGGAACGATTTCTCATGCGACTCACCGGTGCCCTGAATGAACAGAATCACAGGGCCGCTGCCATGATACGTCCGAACAGCCCCCTCCGCAATGCCTTGAACCACAATATCCAACAAGCCCACGTGCCCATGCGCAACGGCTGGGATATCTTTTCTCTTCGCGCTATTCAACGATTCATTCGGAGGGAACGGCCGCCGATTGTCCAGACCTACATGGGGAGAGCCACGCGATTGACCCGTCTACCCATGGAATCAGGGTCCATTCACGTGGCCAGGTTGGGAGGATACTACAAAATAAAGGGCTACTATGAACACGCCCATGCCTGGGTCGGCAATACGACAGGTCTCTGTGACTATCTGATAAGCAACGGGTTACCTGAAGACCGTGTCTATTGTATCGGAAATTTTGTGGAAATAGAACAACCCACCCCTGCGGAGGAATTGGATCGGTTAAGAAAAAAACTTTCTATTCCCAGGCAGACCTTGATCCTTTTTTCCATGGGGAGATTCAATCATCAAAAGGGGTTTGAGGATCTGATCGAAGCCTTTGCCCAACTCCCGACCGAAATCAATGGGCGGCCGCTTCTACTCATGATCGCAGGAGACGGTCCCCTGCAGCACAAGCTGCACGGTCTGGCGCGCAATCTCGGCATCCGCCAAAACATTCGATGGCTGGGATGGCAGGACCGCCCCGGGATTTATTTGGATCTAGCGGATATATTCATTTGCTCTTCCCGTCATGAGACTTTGGGAAATGTCATCCTGGAGGCCTGGGCACACAACTTGCCGGTCATCTCCACCACGGCGCCGGGCCCTGTAGAACTGATCAAGAACGGTCAAAACGGCCTCCTTGCCGGACTGAGAGACCCTGTCGATCTGGCGAGTACAACCCGGGATCTCCTTGACGGCGGCGTTGAACTCTGGAATCGCTTGGCGAAAAGTGGTTTGGAAACCTTAAAATCCGAGCATTCCAGAGAGGCAATTGTAGACAAATATCTCCAGATGTACGATGAACTCCAAAAGAAACTCAACTGAAATGAAACGTATCCTCATCATTCGACCCAGTTCAATGGGTGATATCGTCATGGCCTCACCCATGCTTCGAATCTTGCGCAAGGCCTACCCTGAAGCCTTCATTTCCTGGCTTTCAGATCCCGCATGGATCGATCTTCTGCGATTCAACCCGGACCTCGATGAGGTCATTCCCTGGGACAAGGCACGATGGAAAATATTGTGGCGAAAAGGTCGCCTTTTTGGTTTGATACGGGAAGTCATGAGATTCAACAGGGCGATGCGTTCCCGTCATTTCGACCTTGCCCTTGACGCTCAAGGATTATTGAGAAGCCGTATTCTCGCCTGGCTTTCCCGTGCCAGAAAACGCGTGGGGTTTGAATCGAGGGAGCCGGGGCGTTTTCTCATGACCCGAACCATCTCACGCGGCCCCGACAACAAACGCATGGGTTCTGAATACGATCACATGATGCGGGAACTGGGCATTCCCCCCTCCCCTTTCGTTCCCAATCTGGTCCTCTCTGAAAATGACATGACAGCTGCGCGGCAGGCAATCAGGGGAGCCGGGATCAGGGGCCGCTACGCAGCCATCTGTCCCTTTACCACCCGCCCGCAGAAACATTGGGTAAGAGAAAGGTGGGCGGCCCTGGCAAAGGCGATCCGAAGGAATTTCGGTATTCCCGTGGTCATGCTCGGCGGTCCGGGGGACAGGGAAGAAAGTGCCATTATCGCATCACAGGCGTCTGCGGACCTTGTTGATTTCACAGGTGGACTGACCCTTGCCCAGAGCGGCGCCGTCATCAAAGAAAGTGCCCTGACCATCGGGGTTGATACTGGTCTGACGCACCTGGCGGTCACCTTCGACCGTTCCACCATCTCCCTGTTCGGGGCCACCTGCCCCTATCTTCACTCCGAGAATGAAAGGGCCTTGGTCCTTTACAGAAATCTGCCCTGCTCCCCCTGCAAACGACGCCCCACCTGTGATGGGGATTTTACGTGCATGAAAAGCATAGGGGTGCAAGATGTCCTGGACGCTGCGCGAGGTTTAGTAAGGCCTGAATAAACCGACACCCGAGCCCAAATGGAAAATGAGGAAATTTGTTGGCCTGGATGGTGGCGGGGTCCCTGGAAGTTGCAGGTCTTTGACCATTTTGTCATTGGACTCTTGATGTTGACTTGACATTTGGATGTTGGAATTTGACATTTAGTGCTATCGTTTATTATTGTTTACCCGTTTCGGAGGTAAGTATGTTTTTAGGCTTTTTTGTCCCGCAAGAATTGCAGACAGATGCATATCCTACATATTGAAACAGGCCGAAATCTCTATGGTGGTGCCCTCCAGGTTCTTTACCTCATGGAAGGCCTGGCAAGAAAGGGGCTCAGAAATACCTTGGCGTGCGCCAAAGGCAGCGCCATCGGTTCCCGTTCATCCCCCTTCGCCAGAGTCTTCGAAATACCCATGAGGGGAGAGATGGATCCGCGAATCCTGTTTCATCTGTTACGTGTCATTTGCAAACAGAGCCCTCACCTCGTGCATGTCCACAGCCGAAGAGGGGCCGATTTGTGGGGGGGGCTTGCAGCAAAACTCACCTGCACGAAAGCCGTCATTACGAGGCGGGTGGACAATCCCGAGGCCCCTCTTCTGGCCAGGGCAAAATACGGGTTTTACGACCGGATCATCACCATCTCAGAGGAGATACGCCGGGTGCTTCTGTCCGAAGGGATCCCTGAAAACACACTCACCTGCATACCGAGTGCCGTGGATTATCACCGGTACCAAGGGAAATGCGACCGCCGGTGGTTCTTAAGTGAATTCGGCCTAAATCTTGAAGCCAAGGCTGTGGGCGTGATTGCGCAGTTCATCCCCAGAAAAGGGCATCGTTTCTTGATCGAAGCGGCGCATGAGATCTTGAGAACCTGTCCTGAAACGGAATTCCTCTTTTTCGGACAGGGACCCTTGAGAAAAGACTTGGAGTCTTTTTGTTTGCGGAACCACCTTGAAGAGAAGATCCGCTTTCCGGGTTTTCGCAAGGATCTCGACAGGATTCTCCCCTGCCTCTACATGGTGGTCCACCCGGCCACAAGGGAAGGCCTGGGTGTGTCGTTGCTTCAGGCTTCAGCCGCAGGTGTCCCCATTGTGGCCTCCCGGGCTGGGGGAATTCCGGAGATAGTAATAGACGGACAAAATGGTTACCTTATTCCGGCTACGGATGTGCCTGGATTTTCACAAACAGTGATTTCCCTGCTGAAAGACCCAATAAAGGCCGGAAAATTCGGACAGGCGGGCCGTGAAATGGCGCGCTCCCGGTTTTCAGTGGAAAAGATGGTGGAAGGGAACCTGGACGTATACCACCGAACCTTAAAAGGATAAATGTCGTTACGAGACAGGTGATAGGCCTGCTTGGCAGAGGGGGCGTAAAAAATTGAATCGAGACCTGTTTAAGAAACGGAAAAACAGTGTCGTGGAAATAATCGGCTTCGGTGGTGCGTATTTGTTTGCCGTCTCCGCCCTTTTGAGCAGATCGGGAGCCAATATTGCACTCGGAGCAATGGTACTGGCATTTATCCTGAGTTTCAGGTCCTGGTGGCCTGTTCTTAAACGGGACCGGGTGTTCCTGTTTTCCATCTGTTTTTTCCTCCTTCTTGCCCTGAGAACCGTCTGGGCAGCGTGGGACTTCCCTCAGCTAACCGATAGGCATCTTGATGGATTTTGGGACTGGTTCTATCTGAGCTTTTTTATTCCCACGGCCTGGTGGTTTCAGGGGAAAACAAAACGTGCCTATGCTGCACTGTACCTTTTATTCGGCGGATTACTGCTGCACATCTTTTATGAGACCAATTGGTCTCAGCTCGAAAGGGCTCTCCACGGCGCACGCAGCGGCCTGGGCATGCAGATTCCGCTAACCGGCCTATTCAGCTGTACAGCTCTGCTGGGGACAATCATGCTGGCTCCCCGAATCTGGGGATCCGCCCAAAGGATGCCCCTGTTCATCCTGCGGGTTGCCGTGTGGTTCGTTTTTGTTGCAGCTTTTTTAGAGGTTCTTCTCATCACCCAGTCCATCACTTCCTGGTTGGCAGGGGTAATCGTTATCCCCCCCCTTGTCTGGATACTTGTTCGCAGGCATTTCAGGCTTATGGGAACCAAACTCCGAGCTGCGGGGGCCGTCTTTGCCATCGTGGGGATAGCAGCAATAGTGTTTCTGCTGATCAAGAATGCGGGTACCATCGAAAAAAGGCTTTCTTCTCAAGAAAAGGTCATACAGGCGATAACAACACTTGATTTCGATAAAATTCCTTTCACCGCTGGCATAGGGATGCGCCTCTGGACGTATCGGTATGGTGTTGGAAAGTGGCTTGAAAGGCCCTTTTTTGGCTGGGGCACCGGAGTGGAAGTGGCAAAGCTTCCCCAACGGCCCGCCAAGTGTCTTGACCACATGCACAACACTTACCTTGAAATCCTGACACGCTTTGGCATCGTGGGACTCTTTTTCTTCATCGCAGGGATATGGCTCTTTGTGAGTTCTTTGAGAAAGGCCTATCACCGCGGGAGATTGCCTCTGGATCTTCTCCTGTTTTTTATCGGCGCACTGGGGATACTGATTATGTGGTGTGCCGGAAATTTCAGGATGCCCACCTACTTGCTCTGCCACTACATTCTTCTTGGAGGACTGGCCTATTCTTTTTGCTTTGCCCCTGCTCGTCAGGAGCACTGAGGATTCTGAGAGCACAAGAATCACAGAAACTCGTCACGGCAAAAAGGATGAGGAGGAAAAGGTAATTTGAAATACACTGGAAAACTGGTGACCATTTTCATCCCCTCTTTCGGAGACGGCGGCGCCGAACACATGCTGATCAACCTCTCAAGGGGTTTCGCCCAAAAGGGGTTGAAGGTAGATTTCTTGATCGGCACTACCAAAGGCCCCTACATTTCCAATCTACCTTCAAGCGTCAGGGTACTGGAACTGGGAAACACGAACCCGGACGGGATCGTCGGGGCTCTTGTGTGTTATCTGAAGGAGAACCGGCCCGAGGTCCTTCTATGTACCAAACGCGGTGATCGTGAGGCATTGCTCGCAAGGGATTTGGCCGGAGTATCGACTCGGATAGCACTGAGGACCGGCACCACAGTAACTCAAAGGGACAAGTCCAAAAGTTTTTTCAAGAAATGGCAGACCCGTCGTAAGATGCGGGAGGCCTATTCCAAGGCTGACATCGTTGTAGCTGTTTCCAATGGGGTGGCCGAAGACCTGACATTCATTACGCGGTTGCCTCCGGATAAAATCTCTGTTATTCCTAATCCGGTCGTAACCCCTGAACTCGTGGACCTGTCCAGGGCACCGCTGGATCATCCCTGGTTCCGCCAGGACAGCCCGCCCGTTATCCTCGGTGCAGGGGGTCTCCGTCGTGCAAAGGATTTCCCCACGTTGATCGAGGCCTTTGCAAAAGTACGCCGGCATCGCCCATCTCGATTGATGATCCTGGGAGAAGGGAGGCAAAGAGACCGCCTGGAAAAACTCGCAGAAAAACTGGGAGTAAGAGAAGATTTTATGCTGCCGGGATTCGTGGAGAACCCTTACGCCTTTATGGCAAGAGCAGGGCTGTTTGTCCTGTCCTCCTTATGGGAGGGTTCCCCGAACGTTCTCACAGAGGCCCTGGCTGTCGGGACCCCGGTCGTATCCACCGATTGCAGAAGCGGGCCGAAGGAGATCCTTCAAAACGGCCGTTTCGGACCATTGGTGCCTGTGGGAAAAGTTGATGCAATGGCCAAAGCCATGCTGGAGACCCTTAGAAACCCCCTGGACAGCCGGACACTTCGATCGGCAACCAGCGCATACACATTGGAGAAAAGCGCCGAACAGTATATCTCAATCCTGGGGCTGCGTGAAGACACTGACAACACGGACGACAACGCCAATGAAACCCTATCCGACTGACCAAGAAACCCACATCGCATTTTTCATGGCCTCCCTGAGCAACGGCGGCATAGGGAAGATGCGGATTCACCTCACCAGGGAGCTGGTAAAACGCGGAGTAAAGGTGGACCTGCTACTGGGGAGAGAAGAAGGCCCTTACTTTCAAAATGTGGACCCCGACGTACGCATTGTCAGGCTCGGGACCTCTCATGCCGTCAGGAGTCTGCCCAAGCTGATCCGTTACCTGCGCCGTGAACACCCGGATGTCCTCGTCACCGAGAGGATACGGGTGAATGTTGCCGCTATCCGCGCGCGTCGATTCGCCCGCGTGAAAACCCGAATCTATGCCGGTATCCACACGGCCATGTCTCGCGAGATTAAGAATCTCAGGCCCGAAAAGCGGAAAACTCATTTGCCCCTTATGCAGCGCTATTATCCTCAAAACGATGGATACATAGCCGTTTCCAAAGGTGTTGCAGAAGATCTCGTCAACATGATCGACGTGCCTGCCGGGAAGATTCACGTGGTGTACAACCCGGTGGTGACAAAGGATCTCCTCACCAAGGCCCGGGAGCCACTCGATCATCCCTGGTTCATGCCGCCAGGGCCGCCTGTCATCCTGGGAACAGGAAGGCTAGAACCCCAAAAGGATTTTCCTACCTTGCTTCATGCATTTGCCGCGGTCCGCAAATCAAGGTCCTGCAGGCTCGTAATCCTCGGTGAGGGAGGAGAGCGCAATAGCTTGGAAGCACTCGCCTCCCAGCTTGGGATAAAAGAGGATCTCCAATTGCCGGGGTTTGTGGCCAATCCCTATGCGTTCATGGCCAGGGCCGATGTGTTTGTCCTGTCCTCCTTATGGGAGGGTTCCCCGAACGTTCTCACAGAGGCCCTGGCTGTCGGGACCCCGGTCGTATCCACCGATTGCAGGGACGGTCCCAAGGAAATCCTGCAAAATGGCCGCTACGGTCCCCTTGTTTCTGTGGGTGACAGGGACGCACTGGCCGATGCCATTGCAAAAACCCTCGATAACCCTCTCGCGGGTCGCCTGCTTCAATCTGCGGTGAGCCGATTTACGCCGGAGGCATGTGCGGACGCTTACCTGGAGGCTTTGGGGTTCGGAAGAAACCTGGCAAAGGATAATCATTGAAGGAGATCTTTCTATTTCTAGCTCAACTATTTGTAATATTGCTATTTTATTGGCAACATCCGGTCACAGTGGTGTTGATCGCCTCATGAAAAATCTGATTCCGGCCCTATCGGCTGAGGGAGTGGCAGTGGATCTGCTGCATGTAAAGAACCACGGCCCTTACCTGGACAGTGTCCCGGAAAATGTCCGTGTGGTGGATCTTGGCGCCGCACATACCTATTCTTCTCTCCGACCGGTCGTGCGATATTTGCGGAGGGAATGCCCGAATGTCCTGCTCTCTGACAAGGACAAGGTCAACCGCATTTCCCTGATGGCAAAAACGCTGGGGCGGGTCTCCAGCAGGGTCGCCGTCAGGACAGGGACCACTGTTTCAAAAGACCTTGAAGGACGGGGGCTCCTCCACCGGTTAGCCCATTACCTCTCCATGCACTATCTCTACCGTAAGGCGGACGCCATCATCGTCCCTTCAAAAGGGGCGGCCCTGGACCTTTCCCGATTTGCGTCGATCCCCGTAGGACGAATCAGCGTCGTGCCCAATCCAATCGTCACACCCGGTCTTTTGAGTGAAGCCGAAGAGCCATTGGCTCACCCCTGGTTTTCCAATCGAGAGGTGCCCGTCATCCTCGGCGTCGGAGAACTCTGTTCCAGAAAGGATTTCTACACGTTGATTCGGGCAGTTGCGAAGGTTCAACAACGTCTCCCCAGCAGGCTCCTGCTCATCGGCGAGGGACGCCACCGTGCCAAACTTGAAATGCTCGTCAAGGAGCTTGGGCTGCAGGATCTCGTTTCCATGCCGGGATTCATAAAGAATCCCTTTTCGTACATGAAAAAAAGCGATCTGCTCGTTCAGACATCCCGTTACGAGGGCTTTGGAAACGTCCTCGTGGAGGCCATGGCGCTCGGAACACCTGTCGTTTCGACGGACTGTCCAAGCGGACCGAGGGAAATCCTGAAAAACGGCCGTTTCGGATCCCTTGTGAAAGTGGGTGACGTCGATGGTGTAGCCAGGGCCATTGTTGACACAATCCATGATCCTCTCCCCGCCTCCATGCTTCAACGAGCCGCTGATGAATATGCACTTTCCTCAATTACAAAGGCTTATATCAAGGTCCTGGGTGTTGAAAAACCCAATTCCGTCGGGGAAACCCACTGATGTGCGGGATATGCGGGATTCATTTACAGGATGGTCTTGTTGACCGTAATCACGTGCTCGAGGCGGCTCAGAAGCTTCAACACCGTGGCCCCGACCGAACCGGGAGCTTTTTTGACGGCCCTGTAGGATTGGCCCACACCCGCCTCTCCATCATCGATCTTTCTGGCGGCGATCAGCCCCTGTTTGCTCAAAACAGGGAACTGGTGCTCATAGCCAACGGGGAAATCTACAATTACGTGGAACTCCGCCGGGAACTCGAGAAAAAGGGGCGCCAATTCGAAACCCATTCCGATTCGGAAGTCATCCTTCACGCCTACATGGAATACGGATCAGGGTTTCTGGAACACCTGAACGGCATGTTTGCCTTTGCCCTCTATGACAAGACCAGGAAGGAACTCCTCCTCGCCCGTGACCGGCTTGGCATCAAACCCCTTTTTATCGGTCATCTTCCCCGCGGTGTTGCATTCGCCTCGGAACTCAAGGCCCTTTTTTTCCTCAACGCCGGAGATCCCCAGATTGATCCGGTCGGGCTGGCAGGGTATTTCCAAAACCAGTTCGCCACGGAAACCACCACCGTTGTCAAAGACGTTGAGAGGGTCCTGCCCGGGGAAGCCGTGATCCTGCGACAAGGGCGAATTGCAGAGAGATGGCGCTACTGGTCACCTCTCAAGGTCAGGCCTGCACCCATGGATTTTGCAGAGGCCCAGGAACGCTTTGATGCGATAATGACGGACGTCATGGTCGAACATATGCGTTCCGATGTCCCCTTCGGCCTGTTCCTTTCCGGGGGCGTGGACTCGTCCATCCTGCTGGCGTTGCTGAACCATCATGCAAACAAACCCTTGAGAACCTTTTCCGTGGGTTTTTCCGGCACGCGCATCAGGGATGAATTGCCGGTTGCGGAAAGGCTTGCCAAGCGTTTCGCAACCCGGCACACTGCCATCAGCCCCACGCCCGCTGACATTTTTAGCAGTCTCCCCCTTACCGTTTGGGCAGCTGACGAGCTAATGCGGGACTATGCGAACCTTCCGACGGTCCTGCTGGCAAAGGCGGCCGGCTCGGAACTCAAAGTGGTCTTTTCGGGCGAAGGGGGAGACGAGGTTTTTGCGGGTTACGGGCGTTATCGGTCTTCGGTTGTGGAGAGGTGGTTCAAAGGAATGATGGCCCCTGGTTCCGGCGGGTTTCGGACCCGCGGGACCCTCCGCGGTTCCTGGCCTCGCCGCCTTTTCAAGAAAAATCTCCTGGAGGCCGCAGAATCGGCCCGTGGACCCTTTGTCCGCGCCTGGAAAAACACCCCTCAAGGATGGAGTGATCTCCAGCGCATGCAATATGTCGACCTTACAACCGCGCTCCCCGACAACCTGCTGGTCAAGCTCGACCGCATGCTCATGGCATGGAGCCTGGAAGGTCGTGTCCCTTTTCTCGACCATCGAGTAGTGGAGTTCGGGCTAAGCCTGCCTGATCACTTGAAGGTTATGGAAAAACATGGGAAATTTTTTCTCAAGAAATGGGCGGCCCGTTTCCTGCCCGAAGACCATCTGTTTACTCCCAAACAGGGCTTTCATGTACCGGTGGGTGAGTGGCTCAAGGGAGACTTGCTCGACCGCCTGCAGGATGTGCTTCCCCGCCACCCTGCGATTCGTCAATGGTTCCGAGTTCCGGGCGTAAAGGAACTAATCGGCAGGTGTCGCACATCAGGGCCCACGAGTCGCACGGTCTGGGCCCTCTTTCAATTCGCCCTTTGGCACCAGATCTTCGTTGTCGAGAAAGGTCGTAGGCCGGCTGAACGCATGGATCCGGTGGAGATGATTTCGCGATGAGACCCCACGAAGAAACCACCTCCAAGATTGCAATATTCGTTTCCTTTTCCGGGGCCGGGGGTGTGGAGCGAATGATCTTGAATCTCTTGAAGGGCCTGGTTGATCTGGGGGTCCCCCTGGACCTCATACCCGTTAAGATGGAGAGCACCCACCTTGGAGCCCTGCCTCCGTCCGTCAGGGTCATGGATCTCGGGGCATCCCATACCCTTAGCAGTCTGCCCGGGCTAATACGTTATCTGAAATCCGAACGGCCGGCGGCAATTCTGGCGGCAAAAGACCGTGCCAATCAAACGGCCGTCATGGCCCACTATCTGGCAGGTGTCCCCACGCGCCTGGTATTACGCATGGGGACCACCCTATCAGGTGCAATGGCCGGGCGAAGTCGTATCAAGCAACGCTTTTGGTATTTGCGCATGCGGCTTCTCTATCCCCATGCCGATGCGGTTGTGGCCGTCTCCAGGGGCGTGGCGGATGACCTGGAAACCAGGGCCTTTCTCCCCCCTTCTCTCTTGCGGGTCATTGAAAATCCCGTAATCACGCCGGAACTCCTCACCATGGCGAACGAACCCGTCGACCACCCCTGGTTTCGGGAAAAGGATTGTTCCGTAATCATCGGTGTCGGCCGATTGACCCGGCAAAAGGGCTTTATGACGCTTGTGCGGGCATTTGCAAAAGTGAGAAAGTCACGGTCCTGTCGCCTGGTCCTGCTGGGCGAGGGACGCGACAGGCCTCGAATTGAAAAGCTCACGGGTGAATTGGGAATCACGGGCGACGTGGATCTCCCGGGATTCGTGAAGAACCCCTACGCCTATATGAGCAAGGCAGCGGTGTTTGCCCTTTCTTCCGCATGGGAGGGCTCTCCCAATGTATTGACAGAGGCCCTGGCGCTGGGGACTCCGGTGGTCGCCACAGACTGCCCCAGCGGCCCCAGGGAGATCCTGGAAAATGGGCGTTACGGCCCGCTCGTGCCCATTGGAGACCCGGCGGCACTGGCCGATGCCATACTTTCCACCCTGGACTCCCCAATTGAAAAAACCCTCTTGAAAAACGCCGTGCGTGCTTATACTGTGGAGGCAAGCAGCAAACGGTATCTTGATCTGCTGCTTGGAAAGGAAACAGATGCTCCTGTCTCTGCGATATAAATTCCTCTTTATCCACATTGCCAAAACGGGCGGCACCTCCATCCGTGCGGCCCTCCGGCCCTACAGATGGAAAGACCCCTACCGCATACCCCAGTTTTTATGCAGCCGCATCAGTTCCCTCACACAACACCGCCTTGCCTGCAAGATCCCCCGTCATGCAAAGGCCATAGCGGCTTATGAAATGCTCCCTCGCGAGTTTTACGATGACCTCTTCAAGTTTGCTTTTGTCAGGAACCCATGGGACCTGCAGGTCAGTTCCTATCACCACATTCAGAGAGAGCGGCCCCACCTCCTACAGAATGTTGTTGATTTTGAAGGTTTTCTCAAATGGAAACTGGATCCGGCCAGGTCTTATAACTATATCATCAATACATCCATCGAGCTGCAGTCGGACTACCTGGTGGATCTCAACGGGAACATCATTGTCGATTTCATTGGCCGATATGAACACCTGGAAACAGATTTTCATGAGGCGTGTGAGCGGATAGGGATAAAAACCCCCAGGTTGCCTCATAAGCGGCAGGCCAGGGATCGCAGGGCCTATCAGAAATACTACACAGAGGAGACGGCGGGAATCGTCGCCGCGTATTTCAGGCGGGATATTGAGAAGTTCAACTATTCTTTTTGAAGTTGATAATCCATTGGACCGCCTCCAATAGATCTTTTGCCACATGCACCGGTTTTGCCGAGGAACCTGGAAGCAGGTATTCCCTTTCGCCTCGGCCATACCCGGTGAGGACAAGCACTCCCTTCAGGCTTGCACTGCGAGCCATTTCCAGGTCCTGGCACCGGTCGCCGACAACGTACGATCGCGCCATATCTATTGCCAATTTCCGGCAGGCCTGCTCTATGAGCCCTGTTTCCGGCTTCCGGCAATTGCATTTCACACTGTATTCCGGAACAGTGCCCCTGCGATGATGGGGGCAGAAAAATATTCCATCGAGCCTGGCCCTACCCTTCTCGAGCATTTCTTCCATCTTGGCATGGATCTCATGCACCAATTCCACCGGAAAATAACCCCTGGCTACACCCGATTGATTGGAAACGACGATGGCCAGGAAGCCGTTTGCATTGAGGAGCCTTATGGCATCTGCAGTTCCGGGTAGCAGAAAAAACCTGCTCGGGTGATTGATATACCCCATTTGTTCGTTGATGGTCCCGTCACGGTCCAGGAAAACCGCCGGCTTTTTCATCTGATCATCCATGTCCACCTTTCATTTCCAATTTGACGACCTTTTGCAAAGTCATTAAATCTCTCCCTTACCAATTCGAAGAATCCTTCCTCACCGTCCAACAAGGCAAACTCAATATCCAGATAGCCTATGGCAGATTCTCCAGGACGTGCGGCATGAATCTTGACCCAGTCTTTTGCCGTCGTAACAGCGTAATGGGCCTTCAGTGTTTCCCTCTTGATGAGGAGGGCATGAATCTCCTCAAATTCATAGCGATGATGGTCACCAAAGGCCTTGAAATACACGATTTCCGCGCCCAGATTCTCCAGGGTCTCCCTGAAATACTCCGGGTGGGCTATCCCCGCGAAAGCGACAATTCGCTTTCCCTCAAGCATCCCGGCCTCGAATCGATCGCCGCTTTCAGGAAAAACAACCTTTACAGCAACATGGTCGCTCCGAAAAATGGGAACCCCTGGAAATCGGGCGGTTGTCAGACGCCCGGAACTCAGCTCCCCACTGCTCCTCCTGTTATGGGTCAGGATACAGCAATCGGCCCTTTCCAATTGCTCGATGGGTTCCCTGAGAGGCCCCCTGGGCAAAAGGCAACCGTTCCCAATTGGATTCGTTGCATCCAGGAGGACAATATTCAGGTCCCGTTCAAGTTCCAGGTGTTGAAACCCGTCGTCGAGGATCAGAAAATCGGAGGATAGTTTTTTAATCACCCACATACCGGCATCGAAACGGTTCTTTGAAACGATGACCGGTACGCCCGTCAGGCTCCGGGCCAACAGATAGGGCTCATCACCGCTCTTTTCCGGTGAAGACTTGATCTCCCTGCCGTCTGAAACCTCAAGTACCCGTCCTTCAAAATGGCCACCATATCCCCTTGAAAGAACGGCAGGCCGGTGCCCCCGATCCAATGCCCATCTGGCGAGCATCTGCACGGCAGGGGTTTTTCCGGTGCCTCCGGAGCTAATATTCCCGATGCTGACTACAAAAACAGGGAGCGTCTTCTTTTTCAAAAACCCGTGCCTGTATCCCCAGAGGCGCATTCTTACCCCACAACTGTAAAAGGCCGAAAGGGCTTTCAAAAAACACCTGAAAAGGCCGCCTTCATCGTCACGGTGAATTCGTGACCAGTTATACCCCCATTTCTGCATCAGCTGTTGTTTAATTTTCCTTAAGACTCTTGATAATAAGAACGCCATGATAATTTTCACGATGGGAGCAACAGGTGCCCAATTTCTGTCATGACACGTTCAATCGCACCTCTGTTTTTCAACACAAATCTCGCAGCTTTCCCCCCCATGTCATGGGCCAGTTCAGATTCTGCAAGGAGAGGTTTGATCATTTCAAAGAGTTCCGTAGCGTTCCGAACTCTCTTTCCCCCGCCTGATTGGACCAGATCTTCCGCCATCTTTACAAAGTTTTCGGTATGGGGCCCAAATAAAACAGGACAACCAAAGGAGGCAGGCTCCAACAAATTGTGTCCCCCGAAGGGAAGCAGGCTGCCTCCAACAAAACTGATCCTCGCAAGACCATACAGGCGGGCAAGCTCCCCCAGTGTATCGAGGATGAGAACCTGATAGGGCTGGGGATCGTCTGCCACAGTGGTCTTGAGCACACCTGTGAAGCCGGACGCCTCGGTGAGCCTCTTGATATCGCCGGCACGTTCAATATTTCTCGGCGCAATCAGCAGGCGCAATTCATGGAAATCATGGTGAAGTCTTCCGAATGCTTCAAGGATGATTTTTTCTTCTCCAGGATGAGTACTCCCTGCAACCAACAGGATATTTTCAGAACCAAGCTTGAGGTTGTCCAACCAGGTTTGCCGTTCCGATTCACCCATTGGTCGCATGGGACGATCAAATTTGATGTTTCCTGACGTCTGAATTTTCTCGCTATCGAGACCAAGCTTCAGGAGACGGTTTCGATCCAAGTCGGATTGCATCATACATCTTTCAAAAGGCTTGAATAACCTCTTCGTAAAGGAAGGGACAAGGCCAAAGTTTCTGTGGGCAGAAGGTGATATCCGTCCATTGACCAAAATGCATTTCACTCCATCCCTCTCGAGATAGTTTATCAGACCCGGCCAGATATCTGTCTCCACAAGGACAAATACGGCGGGACGAATACGATTGCCAACCCTATATATCGACCACCAGAAATCCACGGGCATGGTAAAAAGGGTGTCAACCCGGTCTTTCAATTCAGTTTGTGCAAGTGCCATGCCCTGCCGGGTTGTTACGGAGACGACAATTCCCCGTTCTGGATATCTTCGCCTGAGGGCCTCCACCAAGGGAATAGCCGATATCACCTCCCCCACCGATAAGGCATGAACCCAGATGGGCGGGTCGGAAGGGATTCCATCGGGCAGGTCCAAGGCCAGCCTCGCCCTTATCCGTTCTCTATCGAAAAAGGGGCTCAGCGGAAGAAAAGCCAAGACAATCAACGTCATAAGAAAATGGTAGAAAATTAGAAACATATCGAGTGCGAGTCAACTCTTTTTCAGATTTCTGACCGGGAGTTCGATGATGAAACGCGTCCCTTTCGGCTGGTTGTCCTGAACCCTGACAAAACCATCGTGATCGGAGACAATAGTGCTGACAATGGCAAGCCCTAAACCGGTGCCCTGTTTCTTGGTAGAAAAATAGGGTTCAAAGAGACGTGACTTATGTTCCGGTGAGATGCCCTTTCCATTGTCGGCGACCTCTATTCTGACCATTTGAAGAACCTTGTCGAATGAGAGGACTATGGCAATCTCGCCTTCTCCATCTATGGCGGCGATACTATTGTCAAGGAGATTTATCATCACCCTCTTCATCTGTTCCCTGTCCAATTCGAGTATCGGGATTCTATTTCTTTCCTGAAAAACAATTTTGATATTCCTGTGCGCCTCTTTGTAAAGGCTCAGGACTTCCCCAATGACGGCACGTATGTCACCTGGAACCGGGAGGGAAGCAGGCATCCTGGCGAAATTGGAGAATTCGTCCACAAGGGTTTTAAGTTCTTCCACCTGCTTGATAATCATTTCCGTACACTCCTGGAATATTTTTCCGTCTTCCTTGTCCAGCAAACTGCCGTATTTCTTGTTGAGTCGTTGTGCGGATAATTGTATGGGCGTTAAGGGATTCTTTACCTCGTGGGCGATGCGCCTGGCCACTTCCCGCCAGGCGGCCATCCTCTGGGCCTTTTGAATCTCACTCAAATCTTCAAAAACCGCAACGAGACCCAGATAGCGTCTGTTGTCATCTCTCAATACATTCAGTGAAACGAGGAGAGAAAGGCTTTTTACGCTCAGGGATAATCGGATTTGCTTTTTCAGATATCCTTTTCGGAACAGGGTCTTATCGGCAATGAACTTGTTGACAACCTGGATATATTCCTTTGACAACACCTCCTGGTAGTTCTTACCCACAATATTCCGTGCACGAATATTCAACATCTGCTCGGCAGACTTGTTGATGGTGAGAATCCTGCCGGACGCATCTGCAGAAACCACACCCGCACCGACATTCGCGAGTACTATTTCCATATAGAGACGCCTTTGTTCCAGTTCTCTGTTGCTCTCGACCAGCTCTAAATTGGTTTCATCCAACTTGCCTTTACTGGTCTTGAGATCCATGGTCATCTTATTAAACGAATCGACCAACACGCCAATTTCGTCCTTGGAGTCAATATCGATAAAAAAATCATAATCACCTGAAGCGATCCGCTTGGTCCCTTCCGCGAGTTCCTTGATCGGAACGGTTATTCCCTGAGATAGATAAAACCCAAACCATATGGACGAAAAAATAATGAGGAGTGTCACAATGGAAAGCGTGATCATATGGCTGATCTTGATCGGTTTTTTGAGCATTTTGAGCTGACGGTATTCCTGAAGACCCGTGGAAATGGCTTTGAGACGGTTGACAAAAGTGCCGGGAACGAAGCGTGACAAAAAAACCAGGCCCACAACCGCTTTTGACTCTGTTCTGGAAAATATGGGTACGATTCCGCTCACAAGGTCGCCATGCTTTGAAGATTGGATGTATTGCGAATCCGCCGCCTTTTCAAAGCTCTTTTGCAATATACCTGCACTGGGTTCATTAAACAAACTCAGGTCCATCTGGCGATCCTTGGAAATGCTCCTCAATTCCAATTTCCGGGAAAAAACCCTTAAAGAAGCCAGACGATATTCCTTTCTCTTTTCGTTGAGGAATTTATCAAGCTCCCCCTTTTTCGCAACCAGCATAAACCCTTCGTAGGTGATTACCCTGCTCACATTGTTTCCCAATGCATATATCTCGTCCGTGATCCTGTTGTAGTAGTTCTGGCCAACCTCCAACGAATTCTTCAAAGACTGTTCAATCTGCAAATTAAACCAGTAATCAATGGAAGTGGAAATAAACTGCACTGAAACAAAGAAAAGAATGATGGTGGGCAGCAGCGAAAGGGTAACAAAAGCAAGGACCAGTTTCGTTCTGAGCCTGGCCCCCATAATACGCTTTTTCCTTTCAAAGAGCAGCTTGACGAGATTTCTGACTATGAGAAAGAGGAGAAGCAGAAGTAGAATAACATTGATATTGATAAGGGCAAAAATGAGTATGCTGCTGGAAAATGGGAGTTTCAGGCCCAGATCAAAAACCCTGGTGCCCAGATAGGTCAACAAAGAAACGACAACCGAAAGGAGGACGATCAGGACCCTCTCTCTTCGCCTCCTCCTTTGATCTCGTTTTTCTGCTTCCAGGTAGCCTTTCATTGTGTCTTGCAGCCTCAATTGTGATGCCGGGAAGTTAAAAAGGAAAGAAATATCTGATCATATGGGTTTGGGTCAGTACTGGAATTCAACCGTGTACCAATCCGTCTCAAAATCCCATAATGAAAGGAAAAACAATACATAATGCAAATGGAAGGGCAGCTCTATCTTGTCCAATTGCGCCATCATCTCCATTTTGTAGCGAGCATTTCTTTTGAGATTGCTGAGTCTTGTAACTTTAAGGCCGACGATTTCAGACATAGATTGTTTGACCTCTTCAAAATCCTTTAGGGAAACGATCTGCCCGTTTTTTTCCGTCCGGACAATAAAATATTCCTTTTTCAGGTTATCATAGCGGACCGTATGACTGACCTTCAAGTCAACAATTTTCTTATCCCAGGCATAATCCCTCCTTTCAATCAGTCTGATAAAAAATGTGAAAGTGGTTGGGATTCCGTTCTGGATTGCATTGATCATCTGTTTAGTAAAACAATTGCCGACGCTAAGATAAAGCAGCAACTTATCTCTGGTGGTGGTGACAACGATATCTTTGAGGCGGGCGTTCTCGGCCAGAGCCGGCATTTCCGTAAGCAACCATAGAAAGGGTAGAAGCATTAGGAATCTTGTCAATTTTCTTTTGTGAAAGTTTATTCTGAACATTGCTCACAGATTAAGGCCCTGGGCAGGGCTGCCCTGATTCTTGCGGATCCTGCACGGAAAAATCTGTCACCCGAAACAATGACAAGCAAGCAATATTGAATCATTTGGCAGGAAGTATATTATTCGAAGAATCATAGTGAAAGCATTCTTGAATTGCAAGGCGTAAGTCCGTAACGAATAGGAATGGATAGGACAGCAGACTTTTTCCTTATGCGGAGAAAAGATCCCTTGAAGAGCAGATGGGGCCGGTAAGGCCTGGGAATTTTTCCTTTCCCTAAACGAAGGGAATTGACTCAGGCGGGCATGGCATCAAGACTGCCGAAGGCGGGTAATTTCAGTTGAATTTCTGCACAATCTTCGGGCGTCTTGAACGAAACGACCTTCCAGCATTTCTTCTCTTTGATCAGGTTGTTCAACATCTGATGGTTGAGAAAATGTCCGGATTTCTTAATGACAAAATGACCAATGACCGGAGAACCGATAAGGGAAAGATCACCAATAAAATCCAGAATCTTGTGTCTGACGAACTCATCCCTAAAACGCAGCCCGTCAGCGTTGAGGATCTTGAAGTCATCCAGTACGATGGCATTGTCCAGAGATCCTCCCTGGGCGAGTCCATTTTCTTTCATCATCTGGATATCTTTTAGAAAACCAAATGTTCTGGCCCTGCTGATCTCCCTCACAAATTCCCGACCGGAGAAATGCAGGACGTACTCTTGTTTTCTCAACATGGGGTGTGGAAAATCAATGAGGTAGGTTATTTTGAGCTCTTTCGAGGGTTTCAGGCAAACAGATCTGTTACCGTCTTTAAGCTCAAAACGCTTTTTGATGACAATAAACTTTTTCGGAGAATTCTGTTCCCGGATTCCAGCACTCTTGATCAGAAAGACAAACGGCGCCGAACTCCCGTCCATGATAGGAACCTCAGGGCCGTCCACTTCAACAACGGCGTTATCGATGCCGAGGCCGTAAAAGGCGGCCATCAAATGTTCTACTGTGGAAACCCTGCAACCATTGTGTCCGAGAGTTGTGGCCAACATGGTGTCCACGACCTGATCGAATTGTGCCTTGATTTTGGGGCGGCCCGGCAGGTCTGATCGAACAAATCGAATTCCCGTATTGGAAGCCGCAGGCCGTATGATCATATTGGTCTTTTCTCCCGAATGGAGCCCGATTCCCGTACACTCAACTTGATTTCTCAACGTCCGCTGTCTGTAATCCACAATTAATCCCTCGCAGTTTCCACTTTTCCAGCTTTTCATCTTTACTTAAAGCAAGGATTATGCCAATAGCTCTCCTTTTGTCTAGTTTTCATATCTAACTGAATTCATTAAAGTATTATAGGCTTCCGTCGCTATCAATTCCCATTGACTCGCTGATTATTCCTATGATTGTGTTGAAAACGACACAGTCAAAGAGGCTGCACGTGTCTCGGGCGAGGATTTGAAGAAATGCCGCCTGATGCGAATGAACACCTGAAAGCATCTGCTCCAGGCAGGGAGATCCACGCTATTCTGCCCTTGAAAAAAAGCCGGCCCTGTATTATGAAAACTTTCAGATCTTTGACCGTTTACAGTTACACTATTTCCTTATCGGGGGCCCAAAAGCAAATGATTCATTTTTCCCTACGACTGAATCGAGCTGTCTGTTCTTTCATTTGGGGAACTGCGATACTCTTATTTCTCCTTTCCTTCCCGGCTTGCTACCCAACACTCACAAAAGAGGCGAGTCTACCTGAAGATACGCTGAGAAACGTAGAGATATTCTATCCACGGTTTGATGACGACATGGGGTTCAAGGCTCTTGCTCCAGCTATCGAGCGAAACCTGGCCTACCTCGAAAAACTACCACCTGAAACCACCTTTGATTATGGAAAAAACCGGTTTTCGTGTGAACGGGTCATCGAAACCCAGAAAGCATTTCTTCGTCTTCTCTCCCAAGAGACGGAGACAACCCGGATAAACAGGAAAATCCGAAAGCTTTTCACGATCTACCGCGCCACTGGACGCGTCGGGAACAAGAAAATCCTTTTCACGGGGTACTACGAGCCCGCATTTGAGGCCCGCTTGAATAAAGACAGTACCTTTAAATACCCCATCTACAGGATGCCCGACGATCTCATTAAGATCAACCTTTCCCCCTTTGGAAAGAAATACCAGGATGACACCATAGTGGGACGATTAGAAGACGGAACCATCGTACCCTATTACACAAGGCTGCGGATAGAAACGGAGAGAATCCTGGCCGGACGGCATCTTGAAATTGCCTGGCTAAAGGATCCCGTTGACGTGGCTTTCTTGCAGATCCAGGGGTCCGGTCGATTAGACTTGCCCGACGGCAGAACCATGCGTGTCGGCTACAGCGCGTCAAACGGTCGTCCCTATCGAAGTATAGGGAAATACATGCTTGAAAAAGCATACCTGAAAAGATCTGAGATTTCCATGCAGACGATACGAAAATTCCTTTCAGAACACACTGATCTGGTGGACGAAATACTAAATTTCAATCCTTCTTACGTCTTTTTCAGAAAATTGGCAGGCAGTCCTCTTGGAAACATCGGCGTCCCTTTGACACCGGGCCGATCAATTGCCCTTGACGCCAAACTCTTTCCCAAAGGTGCCTTGGCCTTTATCTCCTGTGAAAAACCCATTGTTGATAGTGATTACAAGATTACCGGCTGGAAACCGTTTTCGCGTTTCGTCCTGAATCAGGATACGGGTGGAGCCATAAAGGGGGCCGGAAGGGCAGATCTTTTCTGGGGCAGCGGTCGGTACGCTGAGATCGCCGCCGGGCATCTCAAGCACGAGGGGGAACTCTATCTTCTAATCAAAAAGGAATGATCCTTTGCCGAAGGGAAAGATCTTATATCGAGAGTTTGGAAAAATCGGCTATGCTCAAAAAGAGCCCTGCGAGATGCTGCAGCATACCTACCCTGTTTTCTTTGAGGGTCTGTGATTCCTTGGTAAGGATTTCAACACCATCAAAAAATCCATCCACGGGCTTTCTAAGCTCAACCAGCAGGTCCAGTGCGGCTGTATAATCCTCTCTTGAGACATGCGTTACGATCTGCTCCCTGAGATCCTGGAGCCTGTCCCAAAGGGCTGTTTCACAAGGTTGTTGAAATTGCCCGGGATCCACTTCAAAACCTTCTTTCTGTTTTTTCAGGATATTGACTATTCGCTTGAAAGTGATGGCCAGTGCCTCAAACTCTTCCGATTTTGATGCATAGGCCCGGAGCTGATCAAGTCTTGCCCTGATAAGATGAATGTGGTTGAATTCCGAAGAAATAACGGCCTCGATGAATTCATTTTCATAACCTGACCGGATCATCAACTGCTTGTACCGTTCTCTGAAGAACTGCATGACCTTAGCCAGAATTACTCCTCTGTCAAAATCAATCTCCTTTTTCAAAACAGAGAGGCTCTTTGTGACAAAATCGACCAAGGGCAGTTTCCAGCGAAAGGCTTCCAAAATCCTGATGGTGGCAATAGCATGCCTTCTTAGGGCAAATGGATCCGCCGTACCGGAAGGCTCCAGCCCAACGGCAAAACACCCGCAAATCGTGTCCATGCGATCGGCCAGTCCCACGACGGCACCGATCTCCGAATCCGGGAGATTTCCTTCTGCTCTTTCCGGGAGATAGTGCTCATAGAGGGCCTCGCAGATTTTCTCCTGATAACCTTCCAGCCTGGCGTACTCCCTGCCCATGACACCTTGCAAGGAGGGAAACTCCTGAACCATCTGGGTGACGAGATCGCATTTGCACAGCCGTGCAACCAAACCAATCTCTTCCCCGCAACCCGGAAGGATCATGGCGCCGAGATATCCGGCAATCTCTTCGAAACGTTTGACTTTTGCATAGGAGGTGCCCAATTGAGCCTGATAGATCACGTCCTTCAGGTCTTCCAGACACCGGTCCAGGGGTCGCTTTTTATCTTCATTGAAAAAGAAATCCGCATCGGAAAATCTGGCCCTGAGAACGCGTTCGTGGCCCTTTCTCACCACATCTACCGAATTGGCAAGCGTGTTGTTGACGGCGACAAAATGGGGCATCAGCTTTTTGTCCCCATCGTAGACGGGAAAGTACTTTTGGTGTTCCTTCATGGGCGTGATCAATACCGGGTCGGGCAGGCGCAAAAAACCTTCCTCAAAATGGCCGCATACTGCTGACGGGTACTCCACAAGATTCGCGACAGTGGCTACTAGATCCGGGTCACGATCTAGTGTCCCACCCACTTCTCCGGCTGCGGCCGTGGCCTTTTCCAGCACCATTCTCTCACGTTCCATCTGTTCAATAACGACGAATCTTTCTCTTACTTTCTTGAGATAATCCACTGCCCCGGAGACCTGGATGGCTTCAGGGGCCATGAATCGGTGCCCGTAAGTCAAGTTGCTCGCCTCTATTCCCGCCAATTTGAAGGGAATGATCTCCCCATTGAAAAGAGCAAGTATCCAGTGTATGGGACGTACAAAGGGGAATCCAACGCTTCCCCACCGCATGGTCTTGGGCCAGGGAATGTCTTCGACGACCTTGGGCAGGGAATGGGATAGGATTTCAATAGTCGGTCTCCCGGTAATTTGCCGTTTGGCGTACAGATATTCGCCTTTCGGAGTCTGGATGGTCGAAAGCTCATCGATGGAAATCCCCTGTTTCCTGGCAAAGCCCTCCGCAGCCTTGGTGGGGCGTCCGTCACCATCAAAGGCGACCCCCTTCGGAGGCCCCGTAATTTCTTCTATGATGTCTTCCTGTTCAGTGGCCAGGCCATTTCCCATGAGGATGAGTCGCCTTGGGGTGCCGAAAGCCTCCAGCTCGCCCTCAACGTTGATCCGGTTTTCCTTCAGCATCTCTCTGGTAATATCCAGAAGGGATTTCAGGCCGCTTTTCTGGTAATCGGCAGGGATTTCCTCTGTTCCTATCTCCAACAATAATTCGGCTTTCATATCTTTCTCGTTCAAATAAATGTTGGTTTTACGCAACCTTTTTCAACAGGGGATGGCCAAGCGCTTCTCGCTGGGCCAAATAGTTTTTGGCTACAAGCCTCGCAAGATGTCTGATCCTATCAATATAGTGGGATCGCTCAGTCACGCTGATGGCGCCCCTGGCATCAAGAATATTAAATGTGTGTGAGCATTTCAGGCAATAGTCATATGCGGGCAGCACCAGGCTCTTTTCACTCAGACGCAGGGATTCCTTTTCGTACATGTCAAAAAGGCCCAAGAGCATTTCCAGATCGGCCTCTTCAAAATGGTATGCGGAAAATTCCCACTCCCCTTTTTTGTGGATGTCTCCGTAGGATATCCTGTCGTTCCATTCAAGGTCATACACATTTTCTTTTTCCTGAAGATACATCGCTATTCTTTCAAGCCCATAGGTAATCTCAACGGAAATGGGGTCCAGGCGCACACTGCCGGCCTGTTGAAAATAGGTAAACTGGGACACCTCCATGCCATCAAGCCAGACTTCCCACCCTAAGCCTGAGGCCCCGACGGTTGGAGACTCCCAATCGTCTTCAACAAATCGGATATCATGGTCGAGCGGGTCAATGCCCATGGCCCTCAGACTCCCTAAATAGAGCTCCTGTATATCCAGGGGAGACGGTTTGATGATCACCTGGTACTGGTAGTAATGTCCAAGACGATTGGGGTTTTCGCCATAACGCCCGTCGGTCGGTCTCCTGGAGGGTTCCACATAAGCAACAGACCATGGTTCGGGCCCCAATACCCTCAAGAGGGTCGCCGGATTGAAGGTTCCGGCACCGACTTCCAGATCGTAGGGCTGCTGGATGAGGCACCCCTGGCCCGCCCAATAGGTTTCCAGGGAGAATATCAGTTCTTGAAAGGTCATTTGGCCCCTCCGGTTGCATGCATCAGATCACAGCAGGTTCCGTCTCCTGTTCAACTCGACTCCGGCAGAACCGCAGTCCATCCTTGCTGTGCTGAAGACGCCTTGGTATCATCTAATTTTAGGGATGGGAAGTTAGCACTCGAACGGTGGTATGTCAAGCGGTACGCCGCGACCCCAAATCAACCGTCTAAATTGCGCATAGTAAATCGTATGGGGTGATTTGGCGAAATTCCTGATCACCAACAAGGTGTCAGATGCAAGTCGAAGATCCCGGACTTTGAGCGGGGGCGCCGAGGAGCGACGATCGTATGAACAATACGTCGCAAGGAGGAGGGAGCGAAGGCAACTAGCTCTTTAGATCCCGCCCAGCGGGGAGATGACGCCTTGATGGTGGATCAGGGAGGACATCGAGCGGTTTACATAGGCGAGGTGCCTGTGATAAAATATTCTAGGGTCTACGGGCCAGAGTCCATTTTGCAGAAGGTGATATTTTATGAAACCCGACCACAATCCTGCCAGAAAGCGCATGGTCAAGACGCAACTGGTACCCCGAGGGATTAAAGACCCGCGGGTGCTTGCAGCCATGGGCAAGGTTCCCAGACACCGGTTCGTGGAACAGGCCCTATGGAGTGAGGCCTATAACGACCACCCCTTGCCCATCGGAAATAAACAGACCATATCCCAGCCTTATATCGTGGCCCTCATGACGGAAGCGCTTGAGCTGAAAGGGAATGAGAATGTACTGGAAATAGGAACCGGGAGTGGGTATCAGGCGGCTGTCCTTGCTGAATTATCAAACAGGGTTTACACCATTGAGAGAATCAGGCCCCTCATGATCGGAGCGAGAAGCACGCTGGCGGAACTCGGATACATCAATATTCTGTTCAAGGCCTTCGACGGGACCATCGGCTGGGGACAATACGCCCCTTTTGATGCCATTGTTGTGACAGCAGGCGCGCCGAAGGTCCCCGAACCTTTGCTCGAACAATTGTCAGAAGGAGGAAGACTGGTTATTCCTGTGGGCAACCGATTCAGCCAGGAGTTGATTAAAGTCACAAGAAAGGACAAGGATACCTACACCAAGAAAGAACTTGGCGCATGCAGGTTTGTTGACCTGATAGGTGTTCACGGATGGAAATCCTAAAAATCCGGAAAAAAAGCCCCTCCAAGAAAGGGATGAAAACCCTCAAGTCTCATGAGACAGATTCCGATGAACAGTTGAGAGATCGAAAACCTGATTCAACCCTTTCAAAAGGCAAATCGCAATTTTTTACCCAATGGAATTTCACATACTCATAGTTGACGACGACCCCAATATGCTGTCCGTGCTGCAGGACTCTTTTTCCGAAGAGCATTACCATGTAGCCACCTCTTCAAACGGGTTGGATGCTATTGAAAAATGCCAAATCCAGCCTTATGATCTCGTCATTTCAGACATCATGATGCCCGGCGCCACCGGACTCGAGGTGCTCAGCGCCGCAAAAAAAATCAATCCCAATACACTTGTCATCCTGATTACGGGTTTTGCATCTTTGGAAACAGCGGTCAGTGCCATTCGGGAAGGTGCATACGACTATATTACCAAACCCTTCAGGCTGGAAGAGATCAAGGTTGTCGTAAGAAACGCCTTGGGAAATATTCGCCTGCGCAGGGAAAACCAAAGGCTCATGTTGGAAGTCGAAGAGGCCTATCAGAAACTCCACCTCGTCAAGAGAATCATGGTTTCCGAGCACGCCATCGATTCCGGCAAATCGCCATCAACCAGTGAAGACATCACTGGAAAAACCGTCATTACCGGCAATGCACCTCCCCATCCTCTACTTGAAAACCGCACTGATGGGAGGAAAAAGCTGGTCTCGGATCTCGAACGCTTGTCTCGCCTGAAGATGCAGGGAATGCTGTCCGAAAGGGAATTTGAACTGTGCAAATCACGGCTCTTAAAAGACCGGAAATAGAAACCAGTCCGGGGCTTGAATCTTTGAAGGCTCTGGTGGTGGATGATGAAGCGGGCATTCGAGAGTCTCTCGAATCTTACCTCTATCATCTCGGTGTTTCCAGCGTTGTAACAGCTCAAAACGGGAAAGTGGCCCTGGAAGCCCTGGAACACGAAGTTTTTGATTATCTTTTTGTGGATCTTATGATGCCGGAAATGAGCGGCATGGAGGTCTTGAAAAATCTGAAGGGCAACAAAAGGCCGACCAGCATCATCATTATGACCGGATATCCTTCCATGGAAAAGGTCATTGAGGCTATGAGAAAGGGGGCCTCAGATTTCTTGATCAAACCCTTTCGCCTGCAGGACTTGAAGATTTCCATGGAAAGGATACATCACCTCCATGATTTGACAAAAAAAAACTGGTTATTGAACAAGCAGCTGGAACAAAAACGCCAGGTCGAAAAGCTGAATCACGAACTGCAAAAAAAGATCCGGGAAAAGACCGTGCTTTACGATATCATCGACAGCCTGTCTAAGATCAATCGGTCTGATAATCTCTATGGCTACCTCGTCAGTAAGGCATTGGATTCCTGTGAAGCTTCCAAAGGATGTTTTCTCCTCTACGATCAGGAACACTCGGCTCTTATTTCTCTGGCTCAAAAGGGGATTGAGACGATCTTTCCAGGTTTCAAGGTGGCCTTGGAATCCGACTCCGAAGAAAAGATTTATATCCCCAAGGATTTCATCGAGATCTTTTCCCCCGTTATGCTTTCGCAAGGGGTATCGGTCCATAAGGCCTTCTGCTCCCCCGGAATCATTTCCATGCCCTTCAGGATTCGGGAAGAGCTCTTTGGTTTGCTTCTCATCGGAGATAAATTAAAAAACAAGGTCTTTACTGAAGAGGATCAATTTCTCCTCACCTTTTTGGCTGAACGAACCGCACAAAACATTGAAAACCTGGCTCTCTATGGCAGCCTGAAGGAAAATCTATTCGCAACTCTCGGTGCCTTGGTCAGTGCCATTGAAGTACGCGATCCTTATACCCGGGAACATTCCCAACGTGTAACGCAACTCGCGCTGGATATTGCCAAGGCCCTCGGGCGTCCCTATGAAGACTGCAGAAAAATCGAGTCCAGCGGCCCCCTTCACGATATTGGAAAAATCGGAATAGATGATCATGTTCTGAAAAAGCCAACCCGTCTCACCGAAAAGGAATTCATGAAGATCAAGATGCACCCGCTCATTGGGGTCAGCATCGTCTCACCGCTGAATATGGACAACGAGGAACTGGCTATCATCCGAAACCACCATGAAAGATGGGACGGCAAGGGTTATCCCGATGGCTTGAGGGGAGAAGAGATTCCCAAACTGGCCAGGATCCTCTCCGTGGCGGATGCCTTCGACGCGATGAACTCTGACCGAGCCTACAGAAAGGCCCTGCCCTTTGAATATTGCCTTGAGGAATTGGCGAAAAACAGGGGAACGCAGTTTGATGCTGAAGTTGTTGATGCAGCCCTTGATATCTTCAGGCCTTAAACTGCCCATAAAATCAAGGTCATGCTTCCCGTATTTTTATTGCAATCGATGACAAATTGTGTTTTTCTGCCTCCCGGGAAAGATGTCTTATACGGTTGCTTAAATGATAATACGCGCTGAAATTGTGGTTGGAGGCCAGATAAAACATCCAGTGAGGAAGAGTCATGAGCCCGGGAAACAGACGCGAATACTTGAGGACAGACATCACCTTATCCACACGGTGCCGTTTGTTGACAAGGGAAGAAATGGAACTGGTTGAGCAGGGAAACATGAGCGGAATCCTCCAAAAGTCTTCATTTTCGAGTCCCATAGACGAAATCATCGAACAATTGCCATCCGGATCGGAGGATGAAACGCTCTACAGATGTCTGAAAATGATGGACAATAAGGTCAACTTTATTATTGAACAAATGGCATCACCGTCCGATCAGCCTGACAAAATTATGAATGCGGTCATAGAACTGAGTGGTTCAGGAATAAAATTTGTCAGTAAGGATCCATTTTCAAAAGGTGTTTTTCTAAAAATGGATCTCATTATGCCCGACACAATTGAGTTCATGGTTGAATTCATTGCCAGCGTCGTACGCGTTGAATCCAAATTACCGCCCGCGGAAAAAGGGGTCCAGGAATACTGTGTGGCTGCCCAATTCGCGCAAATTGATGAGAGGGTGAGGGATGCGATTATTGAAACCATTTTCAAGAAACAGCGGAAAATGATTCGGTTAGAAAAAGACCAAAAGGTAGACTAAATGGAAGAATTCAAGATATCCCTTATCAACCTGGCCCATCTGTGTCATTTAGCCTCTCTCGGGAATCTGCTTGGGGGCTTGATTCATAATCTCAACAGTCCATTGCACAGCCTGGGAATGCAAATGGACATCATGCAGCGCTTCCTCCTCAAGGAAAATCAATCCGAAAACCAACTTGTGGAAAATGTTTCCAATCGCCTCTCAAAAATGAACGATGAATTCGAAAACCTGAGCAACCAGCTTAGAATTGCCGGCATAAGAGCGGATTTTCTGGACTATCCACCGGAGAAAATGGATATCAACCATTTTCTCCATCAGGAATTTGAGTTCCTCAGGGCCAATCTCTATTTTAAACACAACGTGGAGACCAAACTGGAACTGGCGCCTTCCCTTCCTGCATTAACGCCCTTGCCGCCCTATTTCTGTCTCGGAATGGGCCTGTTTCTGGAAAGGCTCGTGGAAGAACTTGAAAGGCGGGAATCAAAACATCTTTCTGTCGGCACAACAGTGTCCAATGGAAACCCGATCGCCCATATTGTCATCAGAAACATGGGGATTTCAGAAGATTTCTGTCACACCCTGAATTTGGCCTGCAGCGCTTCTCCGTTTCAGGCAGACCAGGGAGAGGAGATCAATCTTTATGTGGCAGTGCTCCTCCTAAAAAATAGCGGTGTGACCTTTGAAACGGAATTGAAAGACGCGGACCTTTCAATTCAGCTTACGTTTGGAGAGAAAAATCCCAATCATTGAAACATGATCAGGAATAATCTCCACGCCTGAACTTCGCAATTTCCGTAACGAGATTGATGTTCAGGTCAGAGATGATTTCCTTCAAACCCCTATCCAGGGTTCCTTCTCCCCCAAGCTGGTTTAAGCCATGAAGCCTTTCCTCAAGATGGCTCACCAGAGGCTCAAGTGCTTCCGTTTTCACATCAGGGTCAGCCAGTTTGTCGGCATAATGCCCGGCCATTTCCAGGGCACTCTCAACCTCTCGAAGGGCCTTTTTTCCAGACGCGTCGGTCTCCCTTCCTTGTCCGAAGGGCTGAGCCGACTGAACATGCAGGACGGATGCGGGAGCAAGCATATGGTTTCCAGACGCTTCAGTGGGTTGGTTCAGCGTGTCCCGGTTGATGACCTGGTTCATCACTTCCTGAAAATCGCCCTTTGCTTTGGCCGAACCTGATGAACCCCTTGTCTTCTGAGGCTGCCGGATACCCGGTATATCATGAATTTTCATCTCTTTCATCCCTCTGAATTTGTTTCTTGAATAATCAACCGCTGTTTTCAATCCTGATGATTTTTTGCGAACTCCTTCCCTAAACAGCAACCCAAAGCGGATT
>Ga0307417_10000090_pt1 | contig 35957 bp, 33 predicted proteins | sample SalMarWE160210MG_2_FD_202514 | JGI IMG/M metagenome (GOLD analysis project Ga0307417, IMG submission 202514) | Salt marsh sediment microbial communities from the Plum Island Ecosystem LTER, Massachusetts, United States - WE1602-10 | ecosystem: Environmental > Aquatic > Marine > Intertidal zone... | reverse complement strand
TAATAACGCCATTAGCGGTCTGATATCATCTTCATGTTCAATTTTCATAATTCGATTCAAAAAGTCGCTGGATCTGTTCTGTCCTATTACCGGTGCCGCAAGTATCATAAACTTGTCGCAGATGTCCTTTTTCGGAAGGGGGTTGCGCGGGTCACCCAGGCAATTTATAATTTCATGTGAAAAACTCATCCCATTTTTTAGCCCAATCATCACCTTTGCCGCATTATTTTCAGGCCGTAATTGTTCATATTCCGGAGAGAAAACCAACTCTACTTTATCGGCCAACTCGGCCAGTTGAGAATCCTGAAGTAAATCATCGGATAATGTCGCAAGATTAACATCGCTTCTAAGTAACATGGTCGCGATAAGATAGGGGACCGAAAAGCGCAAGGCTTCCACGTTCAAGGGTGTGACGTCGCCGGCGTGAACTGCTGCTTGGAAACTGGTGACTTTAATTGTCTTCACGTCTTGGGACTCGATATGCTGATCATTAAGAATTGATCTTAAGGCCTCCAGGGCGGGATGAGTAAAACGACAAGTGGGATAGGGCTTAAAATAATTCTCCGTTACGGCGTACTCCTCGCCCAATTTTTCGTCGAGGGTGTCAGGATTGAACTCATCGGAAACGAATTTAGAAAAAGTCATCTGGAAACTGCCGGGATCCGCCCTAATTCCACTTTCAAAAAATATATTCGAGAGAAGACCCAAATAGTTAACAAGCCCGGCGAAGGTGCAGGCGACATTTTGACCGACAAAAGAGTTTTTAATATAAGGCGAAAACGAATAGGATGCAGCGATATTGGCGATTTCAAAAAGTTCTTCAGGTTCCCTGTTATGCAAGATGCCGACTGCCAAAGCGGAACCAACAACCCCCCAGGTTCCGGTGGGGTGAAGTCCTCTGTGCATTGAAGCTGCCCGGCTCACCCTGCAGGCAGCCTCATAACCACCGATGAGCCCTGCCAGAAGATCTGCGCCGGAGTGACCTAAAGATTCGCTCTCGGCCACTACGGCTGGAACGATTTGAATTGCCGGGTGGCCCATTGCGCGGGAGTTTCCCTCTTCATATTCAAGCGTTGAACCGGCCATACCGTTGATGAGCGCTGCATTCAGAGGATCAAATGCTTCGGATTTTCCGGGACATGTAACTCCCTTATTTCTTTGAAAGTTGGCTAATAATGTTTGGGAAGTCCGCCCGACCTCTTCCGATTTTGACCCGGCAATTATAACTCCTAAAGTATCAAGCAAAACCAGTTTGGCATGCTCTAAAACATGCTGGGGGATGCTTGCAGAAATCAATTTTGCAATAAATCGGCAAAGGTTTAACAAATTATTCGGTTCCATTTGTCTGTTTTGCCTCTCACGCTGTTAATGGTTGGATTTGGAAAGTAGATGAAGGAAATTAACTTGAGAATATTAATAAGTGGTACTCGTGTATCACTATTTATGCCGCGTGTCAAGTATTAGCTATGCCCCCAAGATCCGCGATTGGTCTTGTGTGAGTTGGTAGTTTGCGCGTTTTGACGGCGAAAAATCTCCTCCGGGAGTCCCGTAGGGCTTATCCGGGGGCTATTTGAAGTGTGGTGTGCCCGGCCTATTCAATGATTGCCATTCCTCATTGAACCCAGGCATACCTCGGCCCTTATGGTTCCATTTGGCTCACATCTCAGATCGATAGCGTTATGTTCGTGCAAACTCCCAACTCCTCAGTCGCACCCTTGAAATGAGCTTTTGCAGACGATGACTCACTTTCAAATAGACAGACCGACTAAGGAATACAATCTTGCCCGCTGTCCCATAGAGCTTCCAGCGCAGTGGAGGTACACGGCAAAGAGTCTCAAAAGGAGACTTGACCCGCACTTTTTGTTCTCTGGGGGCAACCTGACCGGCAACGTTGGAATATAAATCCTGGTTATTTTATCCCAAAGCCTGTAATAGTGATAATATCAAGTGTGGCTGAGAGCGATATCTTTTGGCTCAAATGGCTATTGGAAATGAGATGAGGGTGCCATGTTGTCCCTTGACCCTGATAAACCTATCGCCACGTGTCGTTGCGAGACATGCGATGAATGTCCCGTCGGCCAAACCCTGCACTGTCATTTCAGGCCCCGAGATCTGTTTCATTTCCTCTTGATTGCATTTCCTTCTTTTCTATTGGGCGGAGCCGGTATTTATCACATGAGCGGCTGGTTATTGGTTCCGTGGCTGGTCATTATCGTTGCGTATTTCGGATTTGTGGAAATACGGGTGATGTGCTCTCATTGTCCACATTACGCTGAACCGGGAAGTTCTCTGAAGTGCTGGGCAAATTATGGTGCTCCTAAGTTATGGAAATATCGCCCCGGACCAATGACGCTTGTGGAAAAAATTGTTTTTTTTGGCGGTTTTGTAATTATATGGGGTTATCCTCTGTTTTTTCTCATCATGCTCTTTCAGTTATTCCTGCTTGTCACCTATTCAATCACTGTTGCCGGGTTTTTTATGACCTTGAAGAGATTTTTTTGTTCTCAATGTATGAATTTCGCCTGCCCTTTAAATGGGGTTGAAGATTTGTCCCGCGAACAATTCCTTAGGCGGAATCCTGAAGCCTGACGTTGAGAATGTGGGGTGGCGTCCTATCTGGCATTCAGATAACTGACAGAACCATCCGCGTTGTTTTCTCCTCCATATAGTGAATTACCGGCCCATCTGGTGGCTCTTGAGGCCTTAATAGAGCAAATCTTTCCCAACTCCGTCAAGTTTCCGGGAAAATAATTCCCAGACTGATTCAGCAGCCTTTCCTAGCATAGGAAATCCATTATATAATTCAATATGTTGCATGCCATACTAACCATTGGCATGATGCACGCATGTGAAGGGGTTCATTGCTTACGTTTCATTACTTTCAAACAGTTATTTTTTTTGGATCTGAGAATGTTGCACACCGATGGGTGATTCATGAATTGGGACTATCTGGAAACAAATCCGTTTGAAGGACCGTACGAAGGTATTGTCGAGGCAGAAGCGGGGGAGCGATTTCACTCCTCATCCTTTGAACAGATATTTCATCAGAAAGAAGTGCGGCGTGGGTCCGAATGGCATGTCCCATGGTCTGATTTGATGATGACCATGTTTATTCTTTTCGCCGTCATGTATGTCTATGCCTCCTCTAAGAACCAAGTTATTTCATCCGCAGATAGTGAAAGTGTTTCCAGCATTGCACAAATTTATGATCTGAGCAGAAACGCCTTCCTAATAGACGGCATGGAGAGGCTCGCCTCCGTGGAACTCATCCCGGACAAAGCGGTCAAGATTCTCTTGACCAGTGATTTGCTCTTTGACACGGGAAACGCCGATTTGAGGCCCGGAGCTGTCGAGGCCCTTACACAGGTAGCGACAATTCTTCGAAGGACTCCATATCTTGTGAATCTGGCCGGGCATACGGATGATATCCCTATTCACACTGAACATTTTCCGAGTAATTGGGAGCTTTCCACAGCACGAGCATCCGCGGTCGCCAGATTTCTTATAGAACAAATGCATATCCCTGCGGAGAGATTCTGTGTAAGCGGTTACGCTGATACCCATCCTCTCCGATCCAATACCTCTGATGAAAATCGAGCTGTAAATCGACGCGTTGAGATAATGATCACCAAAGCGCAACCTGTGGCCGGTCTTGATAGGTCCAAAACCTATGTGGAAAACAAGACCGGATTATAAGAACTTCTTTGACTGACAGCATTAAGGAGAGCAAGGACATGATTAGACAAAAATGGATGGAAAACAACACCAAGCTGGCTGTTTTCATTTGCATCATCCTTTTTGCATTGGGGTTTCTAATGGCGGGGAACCTTGGCTTGTATTTCAATCTCATAGGATTCCTTATTGTGGCGGGCGGTACGTTTGGGGCCACCCTGATCGGTTTTTCCGGCAAGCGTCTCATGATCGTCTGCAAGATTTTAAAGAGTTCCTACCGCAAATCCGTTAAAGCACCTGATGAAATTGTCGAAATCCTGGTCGATCTATCAGTCAAGAGCAAGATGAGGGGTGTCCTTTCCCTGGAAGAGGATGAGGGAGAGACGTCACTTCTATTTCTGCGCCGGTCACTTGGACTACTGGTCGACGGGTATCAAAGAGATCAGATCAGGGAAATTCTCTGCACCGAAATGTATTTTTTCAAATTGCGGCGCTCTGAATCAGAACGGGTTTTGAGAACCATGGCTGAACTGTGTCCGTCCTTTGGGATCGTGGGCAGTATTATCGGGCTCATCGGTATGATAGCGGGTGCAGCCAATACAGCCAATATTCTGGCCACGATCCCCATCGCTCTCACCTCAACCCTTTATGGTATCATTCTTTCCAACTTTTTGTTTCGCCCTTTTGAGACAAAAATCGCGGACAGAACAAGCCAGGAACTCCTCTTACAGAAAATCATCATGGAGGGCATTATTGCCATCGCGACAGAACTGAATCCGCGGGTTCTGGAGGCCAAACTCAAGTCCTTCCTGACACCTTCTTCACGTAAAGGAAGGATCGTTTCGCTCCAGAGAATCCAGGAAAGATTCAAGATCAGCGAGGAGTCCTTGCGCCCATCATATGCGCAAACATCATCCGGTTAAGCCGGGTTGCTCTCCGAGCAAATTGGGACAGCCTTAAAATACCGGTTGACACTGTAGAAAAAATGACCTACATGTAGAGGCATGCCCAGGTCAGCGCGATTAGATGCCCCCGGCCTCCTGCACCACGTCTTGATCCGGGGGATAGAAGACCAGGAGGTCTTCACGGACAACGATGATCGTGAAAACTTCCTGAATCGCCTCTCTGCACTACTCTCAGAAACCGGGACCTTGTGTTATGCATGGGCACTACTTCCCAGCCATGCCCATTTTCTGTTCAAGTCGGGTAGTCTCACCCCCCTGCCCACTCTCATGATGAGATTGCTCACCGGCTATGTTGTTTCGTTCAATCACCGTCACGGACGTCGGGGCCGGCTTTTTCGGAATCGCTATAAGTCCATTGTCTTCCAGGAGGATGTCTACCTGAGAGAGTTGGTTCGGTACATCCACCTCACTCCGCTCTGGTCGGGGCTTGTTTCCGGTCTACAAGAACTCGAGAACTATCATTACAGCGGGCATGGCATATTGATGGGCACGGTCCAGGGGCGGTGGCAGCACATGGACTTTGTTCTTGACCGTTTTGGAAGCACCCGAAAAACCGCCCGGGAGGCCTATTTTTCATATGTCGAAGCAGGCCTCAATCGGAATCTACCAACCGATTTGATTGGATTTGGACTGCTTCGCAATCTGGGTGACCGGTCACCGCTTCAGGCGTCCCGACCCAAGTGGGAAGGCCAAGTCAAGACGGATGAAAGGATCCTTGGAGACTCGGGATTTGCAGATGAGATTTTTCCCCGAGCGGCAAAACGGCATGAACATCACAATAATTTGCTCCGGCAGGGTTATGATCTGAATCGTCTGATCGAAGGCATCGGCCGGATATTCCGTATGCAACCCGATGAAATCGTCTCAAAGGGAAAACAGAAAAAGAAGGTCCTGGCCAGAAGTCTGCTCTGCTATTGGGCGGTAAACGGTCTGGGATTGTCTTTGACGGAGTTGGCCGGGCGCTTGGGAATGAGTGTGCCCGGAGTTGGGTATGCCGCTAAGCGAGGCGAAACGATTGCACGCTCCAATCATTACCAATTGCCCCTCCAACGTCACCTTCTCTAACGAGGTCTGTCCCCCGTGTTTTATTTTCTTGTTCCGGTTGCCACTCACCTTCCTCGCACTTCCGCTTTTAAAGCTGAGCTGTGAAGAATTTCCCACCATGTTTTCAGATCCCTACAGGGGCTTGACCCCACGATTGATTGTTGTATGATGCGTTCCTATGGAACCCAATCGACTGCGGTTGGTCTAAAAAGGATACTGCCCTCCAAGCTGTTTGAATGGGCGATCCTGAAATACTATCGGATATCTTGAGGAACGTTGAAAACCATTATGGAACAGGACACCCTGCACTGTCCCAAATGCAAATTCGAGCAAGACGCCGCCAACACGGAATGTGTACGCTGCGGACTCCTCTTCGAAAAATACAAGAGGGCGAAGAAAAGCCATTCCAAGACTTCAGAAACCACAGGGGAAGACATTTCTGAAACTGCGGATCAATCGGCAACCAACCTCTTCAGCCTGCTCTTTTTCACGCGATCACCTGTCAACCGGCTCTATTTCGCCGGCAGGATCATTACATTCCTCATTATCCTCGTCTGGGGGATAACCTTTGTCATTGCACCCATTGAAAGCAATAAGGTGGGCAGATCTCTCATGCACTTCGTGAACCTGCCTTTTCACGAGTTCGGGCACATTATCTTTCGTCCATTTGGTCGATTTATGACTTCTCTGGGAGGGAGCCTTGGACAGCTCCTGATGCCATTGGTTTGCCTTGGCGTTCTGCTGATCCAGACGCGGGATCCTTTCGGTGCCTCCGTCTCACTCTGGTGGTTTGGAGAAAATCTTTTCGATCTGGCACCCTATATCAACGACGCCAGGTCACTCACCCTGCCTCTTCTCGGGGGGAATGTGGGCCATTCATCTCCCTACGGTTTTCACGATTGGGAATTCATCCTGGCGGAAATGGGACTTCTCAGGTATGATCATTTCCTGGCAAAAATGGCCGTCGTCATGGGCACGCTCGTATTCATCGTTTCATTTGTCTGGGGAGGTTTGCTCTTATTCAAGCAGTACAAGAAGCTGGCCTGATTCCATGCCGAGTGAATTGGAAAAGGCCTCATTAACAATAATCAGTAACAATAAAAGGAGTGATGTCATGTTGTTATCTCTGTTGGAGAAAAGAAGAAGTATCCGCAAGTACCAGGACAAGAAGGTCGAGCCTGAAAAGATTGACAAGCTGATCGAGGCCGCGTTGCGGGCTCCGTCATCCATCGGGCGAACCCCCTGGGAATTTGTCGTGGTGACGGACCAGGACATCCTTCAGAAGCTCGGCCGGGCCAAGGAACACGGTTCCATGTTCATCAAGGGGGCCCCTTTGGGGATCGTGGTCTGTGCCGACCCCAAAAAATCCGACATCTGGGTGGAGGATGCCTCCATCGCCTCTATTATTATCCATCTGGCGGCCGCTTCATTGGATCTCGGGAGTTGCTGGATCCAGATCCGTGAGAGGATGCACCAGGGGACTGAACCGGCCGAAGGCTTCATCGCCGAGGTCCTGGGGTTGCCTTCCGACCTGAAGGTCCTTTCCATGATCGCCGTGGGATACCCGGACGAGGAAAAGGCACCCCACGAAAAGGAAACCCTTCCCTATGATAAAGTCCATCTGAACAACTTTGGCAGCAGGTGATTAAGGAGGTACGCAATGGCCAATTTAATCCTGGATGAACGGGACCAGGAATTCCTGCTCTTTGAAATGCTCGGGGTGGAACGGCTCTGCGAAAAGCCCATGTTTCAGGAATTTTCCAGAGACCTGTTCGGCATGATCCTTACAGAGGCCCAAAAGTTCGCCGTCAACGAGATCTTCCCGACGCTGGTTGAAGGGGACCGGGAAGGATGCCGGCTTGAAGAGGGGCAGGTGTTTGTCCCGAAGTCCTTTCACAGGTGTTACAGGCTCTACTCCGAAGGGGGCTGGGTCGGCATGAGCTATTCCCAGGAGGCGGGCGGGCAGGGTCTTCCCTATGTGATGTCGGTGGCTGCAAAGGACTGGTTTGTCCACAATTTTTCCTTTCTCTGTTACCCGGGCCTCAGCGAAATGGCCGCCCACCTCATTGAAACCTACGGGACGGAGGAGCAGAAAGAAAGATACCTTGAAAAAATGTTCGCCGGCAAATGGGCGGGAACCATGTGTCTCACCGAGCCCAACGCCGGGTCCGATGTGGGCAACCTGAGCACAAAGGCAGTGCGAATGCCGGACGGTACCTACAGGATCCAGGGGACAAAGATCTTTATTACCGCCGGGGACCATGACCTCACCGAGAACATCATCCACCCCGTGCTCGCCCGCATAGAAGGGGACCTTCCCGGCACAGAGGGCATTTCCATATTTCTCGTGCCCAAGTACCTGGTCAATGATGACGGAAGCCTGGGCAGGCGCAATGACTTCGAGGTGGCCAAGATCGAAGAAAAGATGGGGATTCACGGCAGTGCCACCTGCCTTTTGAACTTCGGGGACAACGGGGATTGCTACGCGGAACTCCTTGGGCAAGAGGGGAAGGGCATGAAGGTCATGTTCCAGATGATGAACGAGGCACGCATCGCAGTGGGGCTCCAGGGGGAGTCCAGCGCCTCCCTGGCCTACCTGCACGCGCTCCAGTACGCCAAAGAGAGGCTGCAGGGCTCTTCAATCACCCAATTCAAGGACCCACTATCACCACGGGTCCCCATTATACAACACCCGGATGTCCGCAGGATGCTCCTCTGGATGAAATCCAACGTGGAGAGCATGCGGGCCTTCCTCTACTACACAGCACTTTGCGCGGACAGGGAGGTGAGCGAAGAAAATGGGGCTGAAAAAGAGAAATGGCTGGGCATCCTGGAAATTCTGACCCCCGTCTGCAAGGCCTACAATTCGGATACCGGCTTCAGGGTGACGGAGACGGCCATCCAGGTCTACGGAGGATACGGCTATTGCGCGGACTACCCGGTGGAGCAGATCCTGCGCGACGAGAAGATCGCCTCCATCTATGAAGGCACCAGCGGCATACAGGCCCTGGACCTGGTGGTCCGGAAGCTCCCCCGCAGGAACGGGGCTTCATTCACGGCGCTCCTTGGAGAGATGAATGCAACGGTCGCCAGGTACAAAGACAACCCCGGGTTAGATGATCTTTCAGCCGATGTCCAAGGAGCGGTCAACACCCTCGGGGAGGTGGGTTTTTTCTTCGCCGGGTGCGCGGGAGAGGGAAATTTTCTCATTCCCATCTGCAGTGCCTATCCTTTCCTCATGATGATGGGCAAGGTAATCTCGGGATGGCTCCTGCTCTGGGAGGCCGGGGTGGCCAAAGAGAAACTTGATTCCCTGGCCGGGGAGAAAGGTGCGGACCCATCGGACCGGGCCCAATGGAAGGCGTTCATCAAGGAGAGCAAAGACGCCGCATTCTACTCAGGCAAGATCACCGGCGCCAGGTATTTCATCAAGAATGTTCTCCCTGAGGTGGAGGCCTCCGCCAAGGCGATCAAGAGCAGGGACCTGTCTCCAGTGGAGATCATGGACGAGAGTTTTGCATCATGAAAGCAAAGACCATTGACCTGAGAAGTGATACCGTTACCAGGCCGACGGTGGCCATGCGGGCTGCCATGACAGAGGCCGACCTCGGCGACGACGTCTACGGCGAGGACCCGACGGTCAATCGTCTGGAGGAACTCGCAGCTCACATGATCGGTACGGAAGCGGCCATCTTTGCCACCAGCGGGACCCAGAGCAACCTGCTGGCTCTCCTGTCCCACTGTGAAAGGGGAGATGAATATATCGTAGGACAACTGGCCCACACCTACAGATATGAAGGCGGCGGAGCCGCCATTTTCGGCTCCATCCAACCCCAGCCCCTGGATTTCGCTGCCGATGGGACCCTGGACCTTGAAAAGGCCGCCGAGGTCATCAAACCGGACAATTTTCACTTCGCCCATACCCGACTCTTCTGCCTGGAAAATACGCAGGCCGGACGGGCATTGCCCTTGGGTTACCTTTCAAGAGCAGGCGAGTTTGTCCACAAACACCATCTGAAAATGCATCTTGACGGGGCCCGTGTCTTCAACGCGGCCATAAAGCTCTCCGTCCCCGTCCAGGAGATCACACACCACTTTGACTCCGTATCGGTCTGTCTGTCCAAAGGCCTCGGGGCACCGGTGGGATCCGTGCTTTGCTCAACCAGCGAAACCATAAAGAAGGCCCGTCGCTGGCGGAAAGTCCTCGGCGGCGGGATGAGGCAGGCGGGGGTCCTTGCGGCTGCAGGAATCTATGCCCTGAAAAATAACGTGAAGAGGCTGGAGGAGGATCACAGGAACGCCGCCCTGCTGGCGGAAGGTTTATCCGGGATCGAAGGCCTGAACGTTGAGTATTCAGACGCACAGACCAACATGGTCTTTATTGAACCGCCCAAGGCGCAGGCAGCCGTACTCCCAGCTTATCTTAGCAGAAGGGACATCCTGATCACGGGCGGGAAGCGGGTTCGGTTGGTAACCCATCTGGATGTGGACCGGGACGACATCACATTGGCGATTCGAGCATTCAAGGATTTTTTTGCAGCAGGGGAGAGTCTCAAATAAAGAGCACAGGAGATTAAGGAGCTTAAATGTCCAACGATATCCCCATAGCGATTATTGGCGGCGGCGTGGTGGGGTGTGCCGTCGCCTGGGAGCTTTCAAAGACCCATGAAGGTATTTTCCTCTTTGAAAAGAACCCTGGAATCACGACCGGTGAGAACCAGTCCACCCGCAACTCCGGAGTCATCCATTCCGGCATCTATTACGATCAAAAGACACGCCCCCTGAAAGCCGCCCTTTGCGTCGAGGGCAACCGCATGCTCTATGATTTCTGCGCGCTTTACAGAGTGCCGGCCCTGAATACCGGGAAACTCCTGGTTGCCGCCAACAAAAAAGAGGATGAGGTCCTGGATTCCTATCTGGAGCAGGGGCGGAAAAACCGTGTCCCGGGCCTGGAAAAGATACCAGGTCAGAAAGTGACGGAGATGGAGCCCAACATCAAGGCCGCATCCGCTCTTCTGGTACCCTCCGCCGGCATCATCGATCCCGTTTCCCTTGTCTATCGCCTTCAAACCCTGGCCTCTCAAGACGGTGTGCAGTTTTTGACCGGGACCGTCGTCACCGGTATGGAGGTCGATGGTGATCGCATTCGATTGGACATCCGATATCCGGACGGAAAGAGGGATCAGGTCAAGGCGGAAGTGGTGATCAATGCAAGCGGCATTGATGCGGACACGCTGGCCAGGTCCGTCAATCCCCGCTCTCCTTTTGAACTGGATCCCGTGAGGGGAGAATCCTACAAGTTTTACGGACATAAGCGATCTGAATTGCGTCTTGCGGGGATGAATATCTACCCTACGCCCACTGCCGTGGTTACCCCGAACGGCCGCCATTTCACGGTGGGTGTTCATTTGACGCCCACATTTGAAAACCTGGATTATCCTCCCACCCTGGGATCGACCGTAACCATCGGCCCCAAACTGATTCCTGCCGAAAACAGGGAGCCGTCGGGAGAGCCATCCGTGGCCCCCGAGGTCTTCGTCGAATCGGTCCGCCCTTTCTTCCCGTGGTTGAAAAAAGATGACCTCATGTGGCACCAGTCTGGTCTGCAGGCGAGACTCAAAGGACATCCCGATTTCGTCATCACACGTGATGAGATGCGGCCCGGCCTCATCCATTTACTGGGTATCGACAGCCCGGGCCTGACCGCGTCCCTGGCCATCGCCCACAAGGTCGGCAACATGGTAAAGGAAATGATCTAAATCTTCCAGGTCCTCCTCCGCTTCGTTGCTCAGTCCATAAGAGTCACGATGGCGAACCGGGTTGCGGTTTTATCTCTATTTCGACGCGCCTGTTCTTCTGCCGGCCTTCCTTGGTATCATTGGAGGCGATCGGCATGGTCTCACCAAATCCAATGGCAGTGATCTGCCTGGCGGAAACACCCTTGAGGATGAGAAAATTCTTGACTGCCTTTGCACGTCTCTCCGAGAGTTCCTGATTGTATTGCTCTGATCCCGTGGTATCGGTGTGGCCCTTCACCAGGATATCGTCATCGGGGTAGCGCACCATGATATCGGCCATCTGCAGGAGCTTGTCCTTGGCTCCCGGTTTTAGGGCTGCCGAATTTACGTCAAAAAGCACGGCCTCCGCCATGGTTACAATCAACCTGTCCTGCTCCCGCCTCACTTCGGCGTCCTTTATCCGCGACAATTCCTTGGCCCGCTGGTCCAACTTGTATCCAATGCCGCCGCCGACAGCGGCTCCGGCAAGGCCTCCTATCACGGCCCCGGTTCCCCGGTGACCCGACTGGTGCCCTATGATCGCCCCAGCCAGCGCTCCCGCCGCCGCACCGACAACGGCTCCCTGGCCTGTTTTTGTCCTGGCCGCATCCTGGGTTTGGGCGCAGCCGAAAAGTACCAGGATGAAAAGCAGCGTCAGCAAAAAACAAAATCTCTTTTTCATCTTATCATCTCCCATTTTTTCTCTCTGGATCAAATACAGATAGAACCGCAAAAAGTCCGGTCCTCAGGAATTCTTAATCACGTCCACGGGCGCGATGGTGACTCTAAAAAAATCATCAATATAGCTTACGCATTTTTGTGTATTTAACAAGCCCTTTATGAATCTTTTGGGCCCATCAAGGCAGAAAAACAGGTTCCGGGCAGGGGGTCCGGCGCGAAAAGAGATGCAGGTCCCGGGATAACCTGCCGATTAACCTATGGAACGGATGAGATCAATTCCCGGATGTTGTAATAATATTCTCCTTGAGGCTGCTTGAGTGGAGGTCGCGAAGTTTAACCGCTTGCCTCGAACGCCAAGGATGATGTAGTAAAGAACTGAACCGCTTTCGCGACCCCGAAGGTATTAGCACATGAAACACTACCTAAAAGATAAATGGATAAGACTCAATCTGGTACGGAAACTCATGTGCATTTTTGCAGGGGTGTTTCTGTTTTTTTTTGTATTGATTGGTATCCTCACGGGTCGGATTCTCGAACAACAGATCGTCAAGAATATGGAGAATTCCGTCAGCGTCCTGACGAGGGATCAAGTGACGGGTATCGAGGAGCGCTTCAGAGGGCTGGAAACCGACGGGCGGCGGTCTGCCGACACCATTGCCCAGTGGCTGAACCATGAGCCTTCTTTGAGAGAACTCGCGACCTTTGAAGACAACTATCAAACGATCAACGGGGCACTACGGACCAATCTCAAGGCCTTTCACGACAAGGACATCTCAGGGGTCTTTCTCTCCAATCGCTCCCAAATGAACTACGAAATCAAGAAGATCATCATCGCTACTTCCGGACGGTTTGATGATTACGCCAAGGGGATGAAGACCCTTTTTTTCAACATGTACCTCATTACCAGGCAGCAGTTGATTCGTATTTATCCGAAAGACTGGGCACTTGAAATAGAACCCGATCATGACTTCACCAAAGACAGCTTCTATTACACCGCGGACCCGGAGCACAGCCCGGATCGTAAGGCCAGGTGGACAGCGCCCTATTATGATTCCATTTGGAAACACTGGATGATAAGCCTCATAACCCCCATCTACGTCCATGACGGCTTTCTTGGCATCGTTGGCCATGACTATATCCTGGATTCGTTGTACAAAGATGTCCTGAGCAAAAAATTTTACAAGAACGGATACGGTTTCATATTCGACGGACAGAAAAACATCGTGATCCACCCTCAATATCTTGAAAGACTTCTCAAGACGGCGGAAATGGGAACGAGACTCCGCTTCAGTGAGCTGGAAACAAAGCCCATCACAAAAGTCATCTCTCAAATTGTGGAAGCGAACCCTTCCGTTGATGACATCATGATCCGAGAATTTAAGGATAAAGGGAAACGTTACTATCTCTTTGCCTCCAGGCTCGACCTCATGGACTGGTATTACGCTATTGTCATTTCCCATGATGATATTGTCGAAATGCTGCCGGCATTTCAAAGGAATTTCATCATTGGCGCCATCGCAGCCACCCTCATTCTCTTTGCCATTGTCGTCCTGATTACCTGGATTTTCGTCCTCTCCCCGATCACAGCCTTGACCAGGGCAACCCATGCCACTCGAAAGGGCACCCTCGGAGAAAAGGTTCTTGTCAATAGCCATGATGAAATCGGAAATCTGGCCACCGCCTTCAATGATATGACCGCCAAACTGAAAGAGACCGTTGAAGACCTGAACAGAGACATCGTTGAACGTAAACGGGTCGAAGAGGCACTCAAGGCCTCGCATGAAACCTTCCTGACGGTCTTGGACGGGATCGACGCAACGATCTATGTGGCGGACATGGATACCTATGAAATCCTCTTCATAAACAAACACATGAAGGATGCCTTTAGATCGGACCTGGTGGGGCAGGTCTGCTGGAAGGCTTTTCACGACGGAACCGGACCCTGTGCCCACTGCACCAACGACCAATTGCTGGACTCGGAGGGCAACCCCGCGGGTGTTTGTGTCTGGGAAAACAAGAACCCCATAACCGACAAATGGTACATCAACTATGATCGTGCGATAAAGTGGGTGGACGGCCGTTTGGTCCGCCTGCAGATCGCCACCGACATCACCAAAATCAAAGAACTTGAGGAGGATCGAATCAGAACGGCGGCACAACTCGTACAGGCCCAGAAGGTGGAGGCCATCGGGACGCTGGCGGGCGGCATCGCCCACGATTTCAACAACCTGATGATGGGTATGATGGGGAACGTTTCCCTGATCCTCTATGACATGGACACGTCCCACCCCGATTACGAAAAACTGAAGAACATCGAAAAACAGATCACCAAAGCATCAAAACTGACCACTCAACTCCTTGGATACGCAAGGAAGGGCAAATACGAGGCCAAACCCATCGACTTAAACCAGGTCATTATAGAGAGTTCAGACGCCTTTGGAAGGACCAGAAAAGAGATTAGAATTCACCGGGAGCTTGATGATCACCTCTTCACCATCGAGGCGGACCAGGGACAGATGGAGCAAGTCTTGCTGAACCTCTATGTGAATGCGGCCGATGCCATGCAGGGGGGAGGTGATCTTTTCCTGAGAACCAGGAATACGAATCACGAAAACATGGGAGGCCAGCCCTTCATTCCGAGACCGGGCGATTATGTCCTGTTCGAGATCACCGATACGGGGACCGGCATGGATCAGCACACCCGGGAACGCATTTTCGATCCCTTTTTCACCACCAAAGAGATGGGGAGAGGGACGGGTCTGGGGCTGGCCTCCGTCTTTGGCATTGTCAAAACGCACGGCGGATTCATTCTCGTGGACTCCGAAAAAGAACGAGGCACGACATTCTCAATCTATCTGCCCGGATCAAAAAAAAGGGTGGAAAAAACATTGGACCCTGCTGCACCCCTTGAGGAGGGGAACGAAACGATTCTGCTGGTGGACGATGAAGATATCATCCTGGACATTGGCAATGAGATGCTTGAGAAACTGGGCTATCAAGTCCTCCAGGCCGCCGGCGGCAAAGAAGCGCTCGATATCTACAGGAACAATTCCAATAGCATCGACCTCGTGATCCTGGATATGATCATGCCGGGCATGGGTGGCAGTGAACTCTACGATGAATTGAGCCGGATGACCCCGCCTCCCAGATGCCTCCTCTCAAGCGGTTACAGCATGGACGGCCAGGCAAAGCAAATACTGGATCGAGGCTGTGACGGTTTTATCCAGAAACCCTTTAACATGAAACAACTTTCACAAAGAATCCGGGAAATCCTGGACAGAGGGTAAACAAATGACGGTCAGAGAAATCTTGCTTCTGGGGAATCCGCGGCTTTACGAGATCAGCGATCCTGTGGAAAAACAAGACTTGCCTGGACTCCAGGGCGTAATCGACGATCTTCATGATACGCTCATGGATTTCAGGGTGCGCCACGGTGTGGGGCGCGCCATTGCCGCACCCCAGATCGGGGTGATGAAACGGATGATCTACCTATTCATCGAGGAGCCGACGCTCTTCGTCAATCCTTCCATCGACCGGAAGAGCATTGAAACGATGGAAGTCTGGGATGACTGTATGAGTTTTCCGGATCTCCTGGTGAAAGTCAGCCGACACCGAACCTGCAGGATTTCCTACCTTGACGGAGATTGGAACCTTCGGGAGAAATTGCTCGGAGGAGATCTCTCGGAACTGCTTCAACATGAATATGACCACCTGGACGGCATCCTGGCGGTTTCAAGGGCCATGGATGACCGGTCCCTCGCTTTAAAAAGCCAGAGAGACCGATTGGACCGGCAAGCTGGATAGGTTTCAAAAGTCAATCTTCTTCACCCACCCTGTGGATCTTGATCATATTGGTGGAACCCGTCTTGAGGGCCAGGCCCGTGACGATGATGACCAGGTCACCTTTCTTGATGTGTTTCTTTTTGGTCAAGATGGCCACTCCCGTTTCAATGATATGTTTTGTGTCCTCGATTGGCGGGATCACCATGGGTGAAACTCCCCAGATCATGGACAACCTGTTGAAAACGTCTTTAGAGGGTGAAAAAGAATAGACGGGCTTGGCCGGCCGTTGCCTTGAAATCAATTTAGATGTCTTGCCTGATATGGAAAAAACCAGAATGGCCCTGGCATCCAGCTCGTGAAGGATATTGACCGCGGACTGGGCCACGGCATGTGTGACGAGATCCTTGGGGTCTCTTTCAAAACGAAGATTATAGGTTATGAAGGGGGAACCCTCCGCCTCTGCCGCAATCCTCGACATCATTTTTACGGCCCTGACGGGGTACCTGCCCACAGCGGTTTCACCGGACAACATCACCGCACCCGTTCCGTCGAAGATGGCGTTTGCCACGTCCGACGCCTCCGCCCGGGTCGGGACGGGGTGATTGATCATGGTCTCCAGCATCTGCGTTGCGGTGATCACGGGTCTGTTGGCAGCGATTGCCCTCCTTATGACGCGTTTCTGGATCGTTGGGACCTCCTCGGGTCTGAGTTCGACGCCAAGATCCCCCCGTGCGATCATAATCCCGTCGGCAGCTTCCAGTATCTCATCCAGGTTATGGACAGCCTCAGGTTTTTCAATTTTCGCGATGACGGGGATATCAGCCGATTGTCTCTTGATGATGGACTTTACCAGGTTGACATCACTGGCCTGTCTCACAAAGGAAAGGGCAATGTAGTCCACGCCGGACCTGATCCCGAACGCCAGATCAAGGCGGTCCTTTTCAGTCAGGGACGGGGCGGAAACCTTGACGCCCGGGAGATTTATCCCCTTGTGCTCCCCGAGCAATCCCCCGTAAAGGATGTTGCAGGTGACTGTTTTCCGCCCCACGGAAAGGACCTTCAGCTCGATCAGTCCGTCATCCAGGAGAATCCTGTCACCCTCCTTCACATCCCGGGCAAGGCTGGGGTAGGTCGTCGAGACCAGGTCTTCGTTCCCCTCCGGAATATCCCGCGATGTTATTCGAATCGTCGAATTTCTTTTCAACCGGACAGGCCCTCCGTTTTTCAGGCTTCCCGTCCGAATTTTCGGGCCCTGGAGGTCCATAAGGATCCCGATAGGTCTGCCCATTTCCCGGGAAAGCGAACGGATTCGCTCCAAGACCCGCCCGTGTTCCGCATGGGTTCCGTGGGAAAAATTCAAACGGGCCACATTCATCCCCGCCGCAACCAATTTTCGCAATATGGCCTTGGTCGTGGAAGAGGGTCCGATTGTGGCGACTATCTTGGTCTTGTTGGGCATAAGCTTCTCCTTCTCGACATGGACTTTTCTGAAAACAATTTTCATAGGCTACCATACACCGCCGGTCCATTCAATCCTGATCCACCATCAGGGCATCATCGGTCCTGCGTTTGGCGGGATTGAACTGAGCCACTTCGCCGCGACTGCGGGAATTTCCATGTCAGGGATGGTTGCCGGTCTGGGGTTGTTCAGGGGCATGGGAAAGGAAGGGGCTATCTTGTGATGGATCCTCTCCTTGGAAATCGGTGTCTCCTTTTTTTGGGTGGGCATCATTCTGAGGACTTGCCTCTGAAGAAAAAACCGTCTACACTCTTAATAATAGCGATATTCATGATTGGGCTGGAAACTGGATGCGTCTGTGGCGGCGTTTGTGAAAGGCTTAGGGACCTTGCACGCTTCCTGGGGAAAAACTATAGAGCCGGAAGGAGAAATTCATGGAACTGGAAGAGTCCATTAAGACGGCCATCGTATATGAGAAAAAGATCAGGGACATCTACCTCGAGGGTGGACGCAAGGTCAAAGACGACTATGGCCGGAGTTTTTTTCAGGCCATGTCGGCGGATGAACAGCGGCACGTGGACTACCTGGAATACAAACTGGATCAGTGGCGCAATACCGGGAAAATCGTTCCCGAAAGACTGCAGACGTCGATTCCTTCCCGGAAGGCCATCCAAAAAGAGGTCCAGAAAATCACACGTCAGATGAAGGGGGAGGACCGTGGCATTAAACAGCAACAACTTGTCAGGGCCCTCAAGGTGGAAATGGAAACGAGCGACTTTTATCGAAGGATGGTGGCCGAACTATCCAATGAAGGCCGTGATCTGTTTGCCCGTTTCCTCGAGATTGAGGAGAGTCATATCGAAGCAGTTCAGTTCGAGCTGGACTATGTTTCCAGCACGGGCTACTGGTTCAATATCAAGGAATTCGACATGGAATGAAACCACCCTTCCATCATAAGGCCGGGAGGTCGTCTTTTGGCCGCCGCCACCTTCCCCGTATGAAAAGGTCTCCTGCAGCTCCGGCAGAAAATGCAGGTTGATTGACATGATTCAGGTAGATGAAATAGGCCCTGTTAGGAAATTCCATCTGGCCCAAATCCTTCTGGGACGGGGCCGCTACTTTACGGCCTGCTACTGGGTCGATGGTGTCATGGTGGACACGGGCTGCGCCCACACGGTCCGGGAACTCATTCATGCCCTGGAGGGGTTGAGGGTAGAGGTGGTTCTCAACACCCATTCCCATGAGGATCATATCGCCGCAAACGCTGAACTTCAACGCCTGCACGGGGCGACTGTCCTGGCCCACCCCCTGGCCCTCCCCGTACTGGCCGCGCCAAGGGAGAAACAGCCTCTCCGGCCATACCAGAGGGTCATGTGGGGCTATCCCGAGCCCAGCCTGGGGTCACCCCTCGGGAAAACTGCCGAACACAATGACCTCCGTTTTCAGGTGATCCCTACACCGGGACACAGCAGGGATCATGTCTGTTTTTTCGAGACCAACCATGGGTGGCTCTTTACCGGAGACGCCTTCATTGGTGGGAAGGATCGTGCGTTGAGGGCCGACTATGACATATGGAAAATCATGGCATCTCTTCGCCTCATAGCAAACCTCGATCCCGCCTGTATATTTTCGGGGAGCGGGAGCGTCAAGAAGGATCCGAAGCGCGAGATCCTCGACAAAATTGCTTACCTTGAGGACACGGCGGATTGCGTATGGGATCTTCACCGCAAGGGGCAGAGCTACCGTATGATTCGAAAAAAGCTCTTTGGCCCAGAGACGACTCTCTTTTACATTACCCTTGGAAACTTCAGCGGGATTAACCTCGTGCGTTCCTTTATCGAGGACCGGCCCCAAATCCCCTGACAGAGCCTGCCACCGGCTTGCATCCCGGTTCACAAGACAAGCGTCCCGCAAAACTTTTGCGAGGACAGGCATCCCGAACCCGTGCGCGGGGAGAAGTGGTTCAGAGAACCAGGCTGGATCGGAAACCGATGCTCATTCCATTTTGCATTCAAGATGATAACAAGGCGGCAAGGAGTAGGCGACGGAGGCGTACGTTAACGGTACGTCGAGGAGCCGACGACGCAGCCAACGCCGGTAGCGCTTGAATGCGAATTGGAATCAGAAGCTTATGGTTAGACCTGCGTAAGGCCCCTTGAATTCAATATCCGCACTCACATTACTGATATCGTCGATCTTGAGTTTCATTATTCTGTAGCCGCCATGGATCGACACAAAGGGAACCGGCGTGAAAGAGAGATCGGCCTGTGCGTCATAGAACGTACTCCCGGAATAGGTGACCCCGGCTCCTTTCACGCGGGCTTCGAGAAGGTCGGCGAGAAGTCCCACATGTATTCCCAGCCCCAGCATGGGAACAGGAACCTTGAAGGTCGCCTTCTCATCGTACCCGAGACTCGCGGCCTGCAGGCGGGCCTCACCCTCGATAAATTTTGCCCTGGCCAGGATCCCCACGGAAAGACCGGCAAGGACATTTTCCAGATTTATGAAATCATACTGATATTCCAGGTCGAGCATCTGGAACTTGAGATCCGATTTAACAAAGGCGTTGGACGTATAGGTCTGTCCGTTGAACACAATATCCCTGTCTATATTATTTTCGCCGGAATAGTCCGCTTTAGTATACGTAAGGGTCAGATGATGATTCCCCTGTCCGAAAAAAATTTCAAGAGTCGGAAGGCTTTCATTGCCCATGCCAAGATCATTTTCCGCATTGATATTTGTGCCGATAATCGAATTCTCATCTACACTGATCTCTCCGGAGAAGTCCGGGCGCCAATAAGAACCTCGTGCCCCAAAATCAAACCCATAGGACGGCAGGGATGTGAGCAACAAAAAGGTAAGAAAAACCAGCGTGCTGACCATGCTAAAATTCGTTTTCTTCATGATGGTTTCCTCCAATCATATTTTTGTTACTATCTTGAGATAGCAAGGACTATGCCAAAGAAGCAACTGCCGATCGAAACATCCAGGTGCCTCGGCGGAATGAGATTGGACTTCTAAAGACCTCAAAATTCGAGAGTCATGTTCAAGAGATTGGATATGTACAAATATAGAGTGTTTTCGCCGGGCATTGAGGGTTTTTCTAACGCTCCGGGCCTCCGGGTTTCATCCGCCGGAGCCAAGGAGCCGGGCGTGAGGCTCTTTTTCAGACCCTTACCCATAGTGCACTTGGCACCAAACACCCACATGGACGGCTGTTTGGGGTTTATGCCTCCCAAACCCCACGCGCTTCTAGAAATATATGCCAAACCCCAAATCGGCGTCCATTCCCTCCGAAGTGTTTAGAAAGGGTCTGAAAAAGAGTGTCAGGTTCCGCTCCTCTTCTTACCTCATAGGCTGCCGCTCGCGGCATAAACCAGCTTTTTACGAAACCGTCAAAGTTGATGGCTTTGTAAAAAGTCATCATCGTGCCCATGGACGGGCACGCGAATCAATGGGGTGCATGGCAACCCGTCGATTTGTAAGGAGATCGAAAATCACACTTTTCGATCTCCGTGAGTAAAAAGTCCATGGACGGACTTTTTACGGTTCCATCAAAGTTGAGTGGAAAATATCTGCCGGATTGTGATAAGCTGACCCAAGGAGAATGCATCATGAAGGATACTTCTCAGATGGACTATCGGGCCCTAGACACACCGGAAATCCTCACCCTTCTTTTCCATCCCCGTCGGGAAGGCAACCCTCCCAGGCCCGAGGGAGATGTTCACGATATGCAGATACCCGTGGGCGATAACGTGACTCTTGGCGCCCGTTTTCATCACGCGGCAAATACCGCTCCCACCATCCTATTTTTCCATGGAAACGGTGAGATCGTTGCCGATTACGATGAGATCGGTCCCCTGTATGTGCGGAAGGGCATCAATTTTTTCCCCGTTGATTACCGCGGTTACGGAAGGTCAACAGGAAATCCGACGGTAACGTCCATGATGCGTGACTGTCATGCTGTCCTTGAATATGTTCGAAACTGGCTCAATGATTTGGAATATACGGGTCCCCTGGTCGTCATGGGGAGGTCATTGGGGAGCGCGCCAGCCCTTGAACTGGCCGCTCATTGCAAGACCCTGATCAATGGCCTCATCATTGAAAGCGGGTTCGCCTACCTCCTACCTCTCCTCAGGCTCATGGGGGTATCTTTACGGCAAGAGGATATCTCCGAGGAGGATGGCTCTCAAAACCTTGAAAAGATCAGGACCGTTGATATCCCAACGCTCATTATCCATGCCCAGTATGACCACATTATCCCCCTTGCCGACGGCAGGGCACTCTACGAGGCTAGTGCCGCAAGGGAAAAGCGCATCCTCATGATTCCCCAAGCCGACCACAACACGATATTTGTCAGGGGATTCCATGCCTACCTGGCGGCCATCGGGGATTTTCTCCGGCTGTTGATGGAGTAATCTGCTTAAATATTAGACAAGTAACTTGACAGATATGCCAACTGGTTGTATAATACTTAAAATTTAACAGTGTTCCTGGTTGTAACCAAAAATCACGTAAGCCCCGGAATAACTCTGGGGCTTTTTTTATTGGAACACGGAAAGAAGGTATTCATTGAAATTTGAAGCATTTAATTTTCATCCCTCCGTTGCCGCAGGCGTTGCAGCGGCGGGGTACGAAATCCCGACTCCGATTCAGGATCGGGCAATCCCGCAGGTACTTAATGGTCGTGATGTAATGGGTCTGGCCCAAACCGGCACCGGTAAAACCGCGGCATTTGTTCTGCCGATACTCAATCGACTGGTGGGGAATACATACGGACGCGTTCGCGCCCTGGTAGTCGCCCCAACCCGTGAATTGGCCGAACAGATTCATCAGGCCATCGAAACCCTGGGGAGCAAAACTCCTATTAGAAGCGTTGCCGTTTATGGTGGCGTGGGGATTCATCCGCAGATTCAGAAACTGAAGCAGGCCGATGTTGTTGTTGCCTGCCCCGGCCGGCTTCTTGACCATATCGGACGTTCGACCATCGATCTTTCCCAAGTGGAAGTCCTGGTTATAGACGAGGCCGACCGGATGTTCGACATGGGATTTATTCCTGATATCCGGCGAATTCTGAAACATCTTCCAAAGAAGCGCCAGACGCTGCTCTTCTCGGCCACCATGCCCCCTGAAATTCGTCGATTGGCTGGGGAAGTCCTGCGGGATCCGGTTACCGTACAGGTGGGAATCACCGCACCTGCTGATACAGTGAGCCACGCACTCTACCCGGTAGCCCAGCATTTAAAAACGGCGCTGCTGTTAAAGCTGCTGGGAAATACAGATGCCGGATCGGTGCTGGTTTTTACCAGAACCAAATATCGCGCCAAGACCTTGGAGAAAAAGCTTGGTGCCGCAGGATACCGATCGGCTTCACTGCAGGGAAACCTTTCCCAGACACGCCGCCAGGCAGCACTGGACGGCTTTCGCGACGGGACATTTCAGATTCTGGTGGCCACCGATATCGCCGCTCGCGGTATTGACGTTACCCGGATTTCTCATGTCATAAACTATGATATGCCTTCCACTGCCGACGCATACATCCACCGCATCGGACGGACGGGCCGGGCAACGCACAGCGGCGAAGCTTTTACCCTTGTTACCGGAGAAGACAAGAATATGGTGCGTGCCATTAATCACATTATCGGTTCTGAGATCGAGCAACGCACTTTATCAGCTTTTGACTACGGATCACCAGCGCCTAAGCGTGAAGTCCACTCGCATGGGATGGGAAGACCCCAACGAAAAGTATCCGTAGCGGGCAAGAGTCGGAACAAAACAAAGTCAATTCCGAAGATTTTCAGTTAGACAAAACATTACCGAATACAGAGGAAAGCCGGGGGGATAGGGTTACCCCCCTGGGGTCCGGATACGAACGAACGAGGTGCGGTCTATTTTTGAAGGAGGGCACCAAGAACGGCTATCAGATGGCCTCGAAAATGACGTGGGATATCAAGGCGAAGTCCTGGGAACAATTTCCGCTGATGCAGAAGTGGTTTGCAACCGGAGAAGCGAATGCCCACTTGAGGTATCTCCAGGGCAAGCAACAGGTACACAGCGAAATCAGGGATGGACAGGTATTCTATTCGGCCGTCACATAAGAACCCTCCCGAAATTGAATTGAGACGGTGAAGGAAATCTCCCCTTGCCCCTCTTTTCCAAAGAGGATGAGGGGGTGTCATTACTGCTGGGAACGACCTGGTATCCGAGACCGCGGATGAAGGCGGCCACCATATTGAGGCGGTAGTCCGGGGCTGGTAAATGAAAATACGGTTCCGTCCTGCCTGCGGAACCGGCTGGTTTTTGCTGCTTGGTATCCGGCATTTTTCTGTTCACCTGTAGCCATCATTATACCCGCATGGCACCTATGCTCTGTAGAGCCCTTACATCCCCAGATAGGCTGTTTTCAAGTGCTCGTTTTTTAACAGCTCGGCCCCCTGCCCCTGTAGCACCATTTTGCCGTTTTCGATCACGTACGCCCGGTGGGACATGTTCAGCGCTTTGACCACATTTTGTTCGACCAGCAGGATGGTGACTTTTTCCCGGTTAATCTTTTCAAGGATTTCAAAGGTTTTTTCCACCAGAATTGGAGACAGCCCCAGAGATGGTTCATCGACGGTCAGCAACCGGGGCCGGGCCATCAATCCTCGGGCAATGGCTAGCATCTGCTGCTCTCCACCGCTCAGCGAGCCGGCCGGTTGGCGTTTTACTTCATAGAGTTTGGGAAAAAATTCATAGTTTTCGGCCAGCAACTTTTTGATATTCAGCCTGGATCGCTGGGAAAAAGCACCGATTTCAAGATTTTCCTGGACGCTTAGCAGGGGGAACACGCGCCGTCCCTGGGGGATGTGGATAATTCCCAGGTTTACAATCTCATTGGGCGGCATGGTCTGCAGCTGGTGTCCGTCAAAAGTGATGACGCCGGATTTTTTCTTTAAAAGGCCGGCCAGCGATAGCAGCAGGGTAGTTTTGCCGGCCGCATTGGAGCCGACGATGGAAACCTTTTCACCTTCTGTCACCGTTAATGATACGTCAAACAGAACATGGACATCGCCGTAAAAGGCATTTAATCCTTCAATTTTGAGCAACGAGATACTCCTCTCCAAGATAGGCGCGAATCACATCCGGATGACAGGCGACATCCCCGGGATTTCCGGTGCATATCATTTTACCGTAGTCCAAAACGATGATCCGGTGGGACAGTTTCATAATCGCGGCCATAACGTGCTCGATGATAAACAGGGTTATTCCGGCCTCTATGAGGTTATGGATCAGCTTCATCATTTCCTTTAGCTCATTGGGGTTCAATCCGGCCATGACCTCGTCGAGCAAGAACAGGTCGGGTTCAGTGGCCAGGCCCCGGGCGATCTCAAGCCGTTTGCGATCGGCAATGGTGAGGTTTTTGCCCAGCAGATGCTTTTTATCCCCCAGCCCCACAAAGTCCAGTACTTCCTCGGCCTTTTTGCGGGCTTTTGTTAGACTTTTCTGTTTGCTCAAAGCGCCGATCATAACATTTCTTACCACGGATAGGTTCCCAAATGGTTTGGTGATTTGAAAAGTCCGGCAAAGTCCGAGCCGTGATATGTCTTCAGGATTCAAGCGTGTGATGTCCCGGTTTTTAAAACGGACCACACCGGTTTTCGGGTGATAAAATCCGGAAACAACGTTGAACAGCGTTGTCTTGCCGGCGCCGTTGGGGCCGATCAGCCCGACGACTTCGCCTTTTTCAATGGCAAAGCTGATTTCCTGCAGGACAGGATTTCCGCCAAACCATTTGTTTACCTGATGCACTGATAGCATGCCGGCCGTTCCTCGATGGAGATACGGAAATATGGTTATGTGTCCGGGAAAAACTTTTCCCGCAGCGTGCCGTAAATTCCCTTGGGCATATACAGCAGGACCAGAATCAGAACTGTTGCATAAATGATCATGTGCAGACCCGGCAGGGACGTGCCCAATTTTGCCCGCAGCAAAATAGTGATGGGGACAAAAATAATTGCACCGATGGCAGGTCCGAGAGATGACGCCAGACCGCCGACAATGGCGAAAAGCGCCACCTGAACCGAAAGCTGAAGCCGGCTCACGCTGATGGGATCGATATATACGACATATTGAGCATAAAAAGTGCCGGTCACAGCGGAGAGAAAGGCGCTGACGGCTATCGCGATCAGCCGAACCCGGCCCGTCCGGACCCCCAGCGCCCTAGCGGCGTCTTCATTTTCTCGGAAGGCCGTCAGGTAGTATCCCAGCCGGGAATGTTCAATGGCAAACGAGACGGCCAGCACGATGAGAAACAGGATCAGTCCCATATAGACGTAGGGCAATTTGCCGGCAAAAAGCATATTGGACAGGTCGGGCTCAATCGGCAATGCCAGGCCTTCGGCCCCCTGGGTCACTGAGCGCCAGTTGATGGCAATAATAAAAGACACCTGCCCAAAAGCCAGAGTGGCCAGTGCGAAGTAATGGCTTCTGAGCCGAAAGCAGATGAGTCCCAAAACCACCCCGACGAGAGCGGCAAACATGGCTCCAACAATCATTCCCAGCCAGGGCGAAAGGCCGAAGTTAAGAAACAAAAGGGTGGACGTATAAGCCCCGATGGCAAAAAATGCATTGTGCCCCAGGGATACCATGCCGGCATAGCCCCCGAGGATATTCCAGGCCCCGGCAAATGCCCCCCACAGAAACACCAGCACGAAGCCATCCAGATAAAACTCATTGCTGATGAAAAGCGGGGCTGTGGCCAGTGCCGCCAGAGCGATTAAAATTGCTGCCATCTGCGGGTTTTTTACCTTTTCAGCCAATGGCTTCAATATGCTCAAGTTCTTCTTCTCCTTTTATGCCGAAAAGACCCGACGGCCGGATGACCAGCACGGCGATGAAAACCAGGAAATAAATCGCCTGCTTGCTGCTGGGCCCGATCAAAAAACTCGAAAAAATTTCTACAACACCGATGAACAGACCCGCAATAACGGCACCCGGAATGCTGCCCAGCCCGCCGAGGACCACCACGACGAACATGATCAGCACAAACTCGAACCCCACAAAGGGATGAACGGTATAAATGGGTATCATCAGCGCTCCGGCAATGCCGACCAGCACAATGCCGATGCCGAAAGTCAGCATATATACTTTTCCGATGTTGATGCCCATCAGCAGGGCGGTTGAACGGTCCTGGGATGTTGCCCGGATCACTTTGCCGGTGTAGCTATACTTTAGGACAAGATAAAAGATCACCGAAATGGACAAACCGATGACAAATGCAATCAGTCGTTTGATGTCGACGATAATTTCCTCTATGCCCAGGTGCGGGAAGGGCCCCAGAATTAAAGGCGCTTTCAGGTAAGCCAAGGTGATGGTCCTGAAATCGGCCGACCACAAAAGAAGGGCCAGGTTTTCAATAACAATGGACAAGCCCACAGTGACGAAGATCTGGGTGAGAATCGGCGCGCCAAGGGTCGGGGCGATAATCAGGCGATAGACCACAATGCCTATAAGAAAAAAAACTGGAATGACAACCAGGATGGAAAGGTAGGGGTCCATATGAAAATAGTGGTGCAACCAAAAGCTTAAATACATGCCTAGCATCAGAAATTCGCCATGGGCGAAATTGACTATTTTCATAACCCCGAAAATCAGCGTCAGGCCGATACTGGCCAGCGCATAGATGCCGCCGAGTAAAATACCGGAAATAACCAGTTGGGTGAACAGGGTAAGATCCATGGTGATGGTCCCGCTGATAAAGAACGCCGGCTGCAAACGGCAGCCGGGGTTGCAGTGGTCTGGCGACCCTGCAGCCGACCGGCTCGAGTACCAATGGCGTGTTTTTGAGATAACTGCAAGCCTGGCGGGCCGACCGGATGTTCTCGGCGGACCGCCAAACCAGGTCTTATTCCAGTTCAGCCGTGGCGACTTCGCGGGGGTATACCAGTTTTAATTTACCATGCTGCCACTGGTTGATGCCGGCGGAAGCATAAAGATTTTGGCCCGCATTTTTCATACCGGGTCCTGCAAACTTAATCCCCCAGTTGAGCACACCGTGCCCCGGCTTTACGTCCAGGCTCAGGGCAGCTTCCCGAAGTTTGTCTGGCTGCAAACTACCGGCCCGGGGAAGGATAAATTTGTATAGGACCCAGGCGCCGGCGAACCCGACAAACGATGTGGGGTTGGGGTAGGTGCCATTGTGGGTGGCCTCGTAACGCTTGACGAAATCCGCCGCCTCTTTATTCTGCACCGCTCCCAGGCGTTTGATGGATATTTCCGCCGGGATCCCCCCGGCCAGTATGCCGTCTGCTGCAGTGCCCAGGGCTTTGACAAAGTCCGGATTTCCCTGTCCGGCCGTCGTGCCGAAGACAAGCGCCTTTAGCCTTAATTCCCGGGCCTGACGCTGGAAAAGGATGGCATCATTGATGTATTGGGCGGCCAGGATGATATCCGGTTTGATCTGTCTCAGCTTGAGCACCAGCCCTGAAAGATCCGCGGTTTTGGAGCTGTAAGTCTGGGTGGAGACCACGTTGAGCCCCCGAAACTTGGCCCGGGCCGCCAGGCTTTTGCCCGATGAAGTTCCAAATCCGCCATCTTCATGGATAATTGCGATTCTAAGCTCCTTGGCCTGTTTGCCGATCTTGGGCGCCAGCACATCGGCCGTATAGTCAACCATCTGGTTGGCCATCATGCGGCCGCTGAAAGTGGTCCTGAAAAGATATTTAAAACCACGGGCAGTAATCAGCCCGGAGACCCCTTCATCTTCGATATAAAACACCTTGTTTTTTTCTGCGACAACTGTGGCGGCCATGGAAAGACTGCTGGACTGGGTGCCGATGATGGCCCGAATATTTTCGTTGGTAATCAGCCGGTTGGCCTCGCTGGCGGCCGCCTGAGGATCGGGCGCGTCCGCGCTGACCAGCACGATCTTTTTACCGAGCACCCCGCCGGCATCGTTGATCATTTCAGTGGCAATTTTTACGCCGTCAAAATTCTTGATTCCATTCTTGGACATGGGTCCGCTTAAAGGGAAAATGGTGCCGATGCGCCATACGTTGTCCTCGGCGGACGCGGTCTGACCGCCCACAGCTGGAAGCAGCAAAAAAACTAACAACAGGGTGACAATAGGTACTTTTTTCATCTGAAATCCTCCTTTGAAAATGTGAATTGGGTGCACAACGGCAGCGCAGGAAACATCTTCCGGGATATTACGGAGTCACCTGTTTGTTGCCGGATACGACCTGCCCGAGGGGGCGGCAACCCTAAAATTACTCTTGAATCCTCCCTCCTAAATGTATATGCTTCTATTTGCAATTTTGACGGTGTATGTCAATAAAAAAAATAGTTTAGCCGATTGAGGATAAGCGACTTTTATGATTGATGCTTGCCTTCAAACCGGGGGGCACTATTTGGGCTGCCGTTTCACCGTCTGGCGAACTGTCTTCTAACAGTTAGTCGGATATTCTGGAGAATGGGTATCTGAAAGAGCATATCTGGGTATGTAAATTGATTGGAGGTCAAAACTATGCTCACTGCTAGAGCGAACCCCGAAAATTATGATAAAGATGAACCCTACTTTCCATTTCCCGTTCCAGATTATCGGTATGACCAGAGAAATGAGATGTTCAAGCGCAGGACTTGGGACAAGGAGTTTCTGCCTTATGGAAACCAGCTTTATGGGAAGGTTAAATACCGGGACACCTATGGATATAGGAAACTGGACTATGCACTTCGCAACGCAGCATGGAGCATTGAATATGGATTTGCCTTTGGGGTACTGAAGAGCAACCACGGGATGTATTCATGGGATCATATCCCGGAGAAGATGAAAAGGTTTGTGGAAACCGGGGAAAAGGTTGCGCACAACCCCGAGGAGAATACGCGGATAATCAAGAAGGCAGCCAGATTTTTGGGCGCTGACATGGTTGGTGCCTGCTATGCACATCCCAGCCTGATTTATTCCCACGAAATGGACCTGATGGACGGGATTCATCGTCCCCTGGAGTTACCTGAAGGTTGTACCAATGCCGTTGTAATGGCCCTTGGAATGCCTTATGATGCCGTTCGATATTCGCCTGATGCCATATCCGGTGCGGCTACCGGACTTGGCTATTCAAGACAGGCAGTCGTAGCCAACATGGTCGCCACTTTTATCCGCGGACTCGGCTATCAGGCAATACCGTCAGGAAATGATACGGCCCTCTCCATTCCGCTTGCAATGGCCGCAGGCCTTGGAGAACTGGGTCGCATGGGCCTCCTCATCACACGACCGTACGGCCCCAGAGTAAGAATCTGCAAGGTATTCACGGATCTTCCCCTTGTCTTTGACGAATACAGGCCTTTTGGGGTTGCCGAATTCTGTCACACCTGTAAGAAATGCGCCAGGCATTGTCCTTCCCAGGCGATATCATTCGATGCGCCTACGATGGAAGGGCCTTCCAGGAGCAATTTTTCCGGAGTGGAGAAATGGTATATTAACCCGGAGAAATGTTTCACCTTTTGGGCAAAGAACTGGATGGATTGTAATAATTGTGTCATGGTGTGCCCTTTCAATAAACCGCCGGGCTTTATCCATAATACCGTTCGCTATTTTATCAAGGATTGGCCCATGTTCAACAGGCTGATGTTGTGGATGGATGACCTGATGGGCTATGGAAAACAGATGCTCAGGAGGGACAAAATGTTCTGGGAAAAGCCAGAGCTCTGATCCCGGAGAAGGGAAATGGTTCCATCTCGGGCGGCAGCGGTTTTGATTATTACGCATTAGTCGGATGAACCTTTCTTGACATGAATTGCTCCCGATGTGCAGACACGAATGCACTGAGGATGCCCACCGCATAAATCGCAATGATATGCATCCTCACCCAAGACGTTTAAGCTATCAAAAGGACATCGCCCGGCCCTCTCCTTTTCCCAGAGGAATTGTTCCTTTTCCAACTTCTCCACCACATCTTCCCCATCCAGACATTTCATGGCTTTGCATTGACGGCAGACGATCGGCGTATTCATGCTCGTGTTTAGGTCATCCTTCTGAATTCGGATAGCCGATTTCTCGGGATTGATGACCCCCAAATGAAAAAGAGAACAGACAAGCTCGCACAGATGGCAACCCGTACACCTCTTAAGAATAACGTTTATTCTCATATCTTGATCCCTAACCTGTTGAGTGTTCTTTTTGTCGGAATGCCGTCATGATCCCAGCAATGGAGACGATAATACTCATCCAACATGTGATCAAACTCTTTCCTCACAATAACGCAACCCTTCGCCGGCCCCTCGGGTATGGGTTCTTCGAAATATCTCTTAGGCAGGGTGTCATCTTTGCGTGAAATGCTGTCGCCGACCAACATTATCCGCTCCAGCGTGCAGATCCTTTCTGCAATGGTCCGCAATTGCTTGGAGGATATTTCCAGACCCGTCCCGAGCTTGATTAACCTTGCAAATTGCCTGTACTGAAGCGCGTGTGGGCTGGAAAAGGCCGTCATGAAACGGCAAACACCCAACGCATCCGTGGCTGCATGCAGGCATTCATGCCACCAGACCATCCTGCCCTTACCATTATAAGAGGCGATCCGGTTGCTGACCGGACCACCATATATTTTTCTTAACAACTCTCGTGGTAGCCCGAGGACATCCATGGAAGGCCGACTTCGCATATGGCACGCTCCCCGGCTTGAAGTTGCCAGACCCAAAGCAAAGCTCTTCGGAAGCCTTTCATCCGTCATTTCTATGGGCAGGCCCTTGATCTCTAAAAGATAATCCCGGGATGAAACCCCGAGCGTATCTCGGGCGAATGATCCCTCAGCCAGGATGTCGCCAAAACCTCTTCTGTGGGCAATCATGTCAATGATTTTTAAGATTGACGTTCCATTGCCCCACTCCAAAGGGACCCCGGTTTTTTCACGATCCACTATTCCTCGCTGGTATAATTCCATAGCCCAGGCGATGTACGATCCAGTGGAAATTGTATCCAGTCCATAACGATTGCAGCGTTCAACAGCGCAAAGGATGTTTTCCAGATCAAGATTCCCGAGTTTGGTCCCTAAGGATCCAATGGAGGCATATTCCGGGCCTTCTCCTCGGGTGCCCTTGTAAGGTCCTGCGTCAACCATGAATCGGTGGCGACAGTGTGTGGGGCACGCATAGCAGGCGACCATGCCGTTGGAAAACCGCTCAAGGGCCTCAGCCTCTAATGGATAGCCCTGTTTGCCGACACTGGTTAATTGATTATTGCGAACACTCAGAAATCCTCCCAGGTTTGCGGGTCCAAAAAGTAAAGGGGTTCCCTGTTTTCCAAGAGCCTGTACCCATTTCGTCTGCATAAGTTTTTTCAGTTGGCGCTGATAGTAGTTCAGATAACCTTTCGGGTCAGATATGCTGATATCGTCTGTCCCTCTAACGGCGATTGCTTTGAGATTTTTTGAACCCATTACCGCCCCCATACCGGTTCGTCCGGCGGCACTCTTCAAGCCGGTGCGGATGGCTGCATATCGTACCCTGTTTTCTCCGGCAAGCCCGATACAAGCTGTCTGCAATCTATCGTCGCGGAGCAAGGAACGGATTTTCTGCTGGGTTTCAACGGTGTCAAGTCCCATAAGAACCTCACCACTGCGGATCTCAATTCCACCATTACGGATGAACAGGTAGGCCGGCTTGGGGCTCTTTCCGGTAATAACCAGGTGGCTGAATCCTGCTTTGACAAGCTCTGCGCCGAATTCACCCCCCATATTGGCATCGCCCAGATGTCCGGACTCAGGCGATCTTGATGCGATACTCACGCGGGATCCAAATCCCAACGTGCCGGTTAGAAGACCTGCGCCAAATATGAGGGGATTTTGCGGTGAAAAGGGATCCAGAGACTGGGAATAGTATTTTGAGAGCAGAAACATATTCATCCCACGACCGCCGATATATTTCTGCCGGAGCTCAGCGGGAAAGGGCTCTATCCGGATCGACCCCTCACTCAAGTCAACAAAAGCTATTTTCCTATTCAGCACTGTTTAAGTCCTCTTTTTGCCGTGGGCCATGCGGTTTTTACAAAGACGTATCGCTTCAGGTGAAATATCAAAAGCTGTCTCGTTATATCCTGCTTTACTCAAGGCCTCAGCATCATCACCAACCCCACATCCAATAACAATGGCCTTGCGTCCTGAATGCTTAAAAACACAGTTTTTCAACCACTTCAAAAGATAAGGGCTGGGTTCAAGGTCTGCCCGGAAAACAGCTCTATGATCTCCCTCTGCATCCGTGTAGATACTATCAAACCAATCAGTAGGTTTGTCTCTGTCTTGGTAAGATTTGACCATATTTCTATATGCAGCAGGATCAAACTTCTTCATGCTCTTTTACCGCTTGCATCTGATATAATCAGTATAACATGGTGAAAGGGGGATCTGCCAAAACAATATTCGGGATGAGAAGCAATGCCAGACGGCGTGAATGGATCTAGAATCATTTTTACCAAGCATAATGCTCCGGCAGCAGCCGATTGTTATGACCTCTTCTTGTCTTTCAGTGTTCGTTTCGCTTTCCTCATGATGTCAGTTCGGTCTTTTTGCCTAAAGCTGAAATCCAGTTCTTTTCAACGACCTCATGAACCTCGATGGCTCCATAGCCTGCCGTCTTCAGAAATTCCCGGTAGCCTGCTGGAGTGTGAAGGTGCATACGCACCCAGGAGGCCCACTTCCTATTTCGGTCTTGGAATTTCTCGTTTTCATAGACCTCGTTCACAAGTAGCAGCGTACCTCCCGACCTTAGCACACGCTTGATCTCCTGGAGGTCACGATCAAGATCTGACCAGAAATAGTAGGCTTCAAATGCAGTAACGAGATCAAAGGTGTTGTCAGCAAACGGCAGGGATGAAACCGAACCGTGGCTGATTTCTACTTGCCCCTTTTCCATGAGCTCCTTGTTCACCTTCTTGGCCAACAGAACCATATCTTGGGAATAGTCGATTCCGTAAAGTTTAGCACTCGGAAATGTTGAAGCCATATCCCGAAGAGCGCCCCCACCTCCACAGCCGACATCGAGGACGGAAACATAGGATTCCGAAGAGACATAGCCGAGACCCCAACGCCTGACTCTTGCATGACCGGCATTCATGGCCCTGCCTAAGAATCTTCCAATAAGCCCTTGGGGTTTCCGGCACTGTCTGAAAAACTTCTCAGCAATTCCCATCAAAAATTATCTTTCTGCCAGCCATAACATTGAGCGTTACCGGCGCGCGGCTTTTTACCGCCGCCATCAATGCTGTTGTTATGTTTCGATATTGATTTTGCCTTCCAAGTATTTTATTGCTTTTCCGTATATAAGGACCCGATCATCAACAACTTCACAGGTTAACTCACCACCTCGTGATGACACTTGTTTAACACTAAATCGTTTTGAACCAATCTTCGATGCCCAATATGGCGCAAGTTGTGTATATGCAGAACCCGTTACCGGGTCTTCAGGGACTCCGTATTTGGGTGCAAAGAACCGTGCAATAAAATCATAGCGAGTGGACTTTGCTGTAATAATGACACCACGCAAATCAAGCTTTATCAGTTGTCCGAAATCTGGATTTGCCGATTCAATATCAATCTCATGCTCAAAAACAACAACAAAATCTTCTGACTTCAGACATTCAACAGGTGCTATATCAAATGCCTTAACAATTTCTTTTGGGATATCGCACGAAACAGGAGGTTGCGCCGGAAAATCCATAACTAACCACTCATTGTCCTTTGCCACGGTCAGTATTCCAGATTTGGAATCAAACTCAATCTTATCTCTTTTGTAGCCGAAAATATTGAACAAGACGTAAGCCGCTGCCAATGTTGCATGACCGCATAAATCCACTTCGCTTGCTGGTGTAAACCATCTAATATGGAAGCCATTACCCTTTGGCACAAAAAACGCAGTTTCAGACAAATTATTTTCTTCTGCAACAGATCGCATTATTTCATCGGGCAGCCATTTATCTAATGGGCAAACCGCTGCCGGATTGCCTTCAAATAACTTAGACGCAAATGCATCTATCTGGTATAGGGATATTTCCATCCGTTTCCCTCAAGAAATATGACGGTCGGGGTGAGGCGCGGCGCAGTCGCGCGGAACGTTGCAAATAACCGGTGCAAATGGAGCGCACCGGGAACGCCGAGTTCACCGGGAGACGTGCGCCGTTTCCGCCGATCCGGTGCAACGACTGTTTAACTGATAGAGTCCGACCTTAACAGGATCGGTCTCTATCCTTTAAGGTTATACGCCAAGAATGTAACCTTGCGTTAGGCATCTGGCTATATGCAACTGCCTTCTTATCAAACAAGGCTCTCTGCCGTCTCTTTGAGCTTCGAAATGCCCCATGCAATGTTTTCCGGCTCATAGGCCGGAAAGGTCAACCTGATAAAAAGACCTTTCTTCCGGGTTTCTTCCTCACAATTTGGAGGGACAGCATCCCACGCAGCAGCTACACCCACACCAGCTTGTTTTGCGGATTCGATGAAGGATGCTTCTTTATGACTTGAAATATTTTCAAGGGTGAGTGGGGCAAAAAAGCCACCGCTGATTGCAACTGGAAACGCTCCAGGGAACAGGCTATTAAGTGCAGTATTTAAAGCCTCCATCCTCGGTCTGTACAGTTTGCACAAGTATTTGACGAATTCGTCATACCGTCCCGATTCAATAAAATCGGCTATGAACGCCTGAGTCGGCAGGTTGGGGTTTATGCGTGTGTTGGCAATAATGCCAGATAGATGCCCCACATAATGATTGGGAACAATCATATACCCGCACTTGGTTCCCGGAGAGATCGTTTTTGTAAAAGAGCTTGTTAGAATTGGTCCCCATTCTGAAACTTCCATTGAGCTATTCGCGTTTCCATCATACCGTAGGGCTTGATAACAGATGTCCCATACGCACGGAATACTATGCTCCCGGCAAACATGTTCAACATCCTTTCGGTTCTCCTCAGTGTAGTTGATGCCTGTTGGATTTTGATGAAATGGTATCCCGTAAAAAGCCGCAACCGCGTTCTTATTAACCACGTCTCTAAATTGATTCAAATCGACCCCCTCGGGTGTCAACTTAACGCCAATCAAATGATGTCCATAGCACTTTGCATCGAGTAATACCCGATCGTAACTTGCTTCTTCAACAATGATATTGCTTTCTCTGGGGAGAGATTTGAAAAAAAGCGAGATAATCTCCAGGCCGCCGTTGCCGACAATAACGCGTTCCGGATTAACACGATGGAAGCTGCCAATTAGATCCCGCAGTGGCTTAAAGCCAGAAAAATGGCCATATTGAAGCACATCCACACCATACCGCCTGATGACCTTTTCGTATCCCTCCGACGCCATTGGAGTAAGACATGATAAGGCTTCTTCAGCAGGAACCCCTCGCAGGAAATTAATTGATTGTTTCTCGTTCATTTTGTCTTTTGTGGTCTCCTTTCGTTTTCTTAGTAAAGCATAGTACCGACGCGTACTGCTTCAGAGAATGGCAGGCCTTTCAAGTGTTCGGAAGTGAGATATTCCATGTCGGGTCTTGTCTGAGGATTCATTTCAAGCCTCCTATGATCATTGGGTTTGTTACAAAGACCTATTTCCCAAGGCCACC